>Ga0181573_10003905_pt1 | contig 12911 bp, 11 predicted proteins | sample 101ome_25_FD_148643 | JGI IMG/M metagenome (GOLD analysis project Ga0181573, IMG submission 148643) | Coastal salt marsh microbial communities from the Groves Creek Marsh, Skidaway Island, Georgia - 101409BT metaG (spades assembly) | ecosystem: Environmental > Aquatic > Marine > Intertidal zone...
GTCCGGTGACCGCAAGCCGCTCATCAGCGGGAATTGGAAGATGAACCACAACCACTTCGAGGCCATCCAGACGGTCCAGAAGCTGGCCTATGCGATCGAAAAGGACGACTACGAGGCCTGTGAGGTCTCGGTGCACCCGCCGTTCACCGACCTGCGTTCGGTGCAGACCGTTCTGCAGGCCGACAACATCCCTGTTTCGCTCGGCGCGCAGAACGTGCACCAGGCGGAGAAGGGAGCGTTCACCGGCGAGGTGTCAGCCGGGATGCTCGACAAACTCGACGTGAAGTACGTGATCGTCGGCCACAGCGAACGACGCGAACTGTTCGGCGAGACCGATGAGGTCGTCAACGCGAAAGCCACGGCGGTGCTCCACGCAGGTATGACCCCGATCGTGTGTGTGGGAGAAACGCTTGAGGAGCGCACGGAGGGCCGGGCCCAGGCCCGCGTCACCGAGCAACTCGCTGGTTCGCTGGCAGGACTCAAGCCCGAGACCGTCGAGGACATCGTCATTGCGTACGAGCCGATCTGGGCGATCGGCACCGGAGAGACGGCCACCCCGGGCGACGCGCAAGAGATGTGTGCCCACATCCGATCTCGGATCGCTGAGACCTTCGGCGCGAAAGCGGCGGAGTCGGTGCGTATCCAATACGGCGGCTCGGTAAAGCCCGGGAACGCGCCCGAACTCATGGCCCAGCCCGATATCGACGGCGCGCTGGTCGGTGGCGCAAGCCTCGACGCTGAGGACTTCGCCCGGATCGTCAAGTACCGGATCTACCAGGCCTGATCCTGAGCCCGCCGGGTCAGGAGTGCCGAACGGGACGGTTGTTTCGGTATCCTGACACCCGTGATCTGGTTCGTCGCCCCACTGCACATCCTCTCTGCGCTCGCCTTGGTCTTTCTTGTGCTGTTGCACAGCGGCAAAGGCGGCGGGCTTTCCGACATGTTCGGTGGCGGCGCAGGGGCGGCAGCCGCCGGCTCGACCGTCGTTGAGCGCAATCTCGATCGCATCACCGTGCTTGCTGCACTGGTGTTCGGTTTCACCTCGATCGCCTACGGCCTGATCTTCTAGACCCTCGTTTCAGGGGCGTTATCCCCGCCGCGATTGGAGGGTGGCGTGACCACGTCGTTGCGCTACGCTACCCCTCCGCATCCGGGTCTCCTGGGTGGCCACGTCGGAGTGGCGGAATTGGCAGACGCGCTGGCTTAAGGTGCCAGTGCCCGTTAGGGCGTGGGGGTTCAAGTCCCCCCTCCGACACGAACAGATGTTCGATCGACCGAGGGTCGCATTGCACTACGGCTGTTGTCCGTAATCCTGCCAGGGGCGGTCGCCGTCGGCGATGACGTCGCGTAGGCCTTGCTGGTTGATGTCTTCGGCCCATTGGAGGGCTTCTTCGGTGAAGAACTTGTCGGCGTATCGGCCAAGTAGCCGCCTGTTGCCGTAGTTGGCTCTATCGCCAATGGCGCTGAGCCTCACCGACGGCAGCCGCAGTGAGCAAATCAGTGGGTGCCAACCGTTCCGCTGGTCCGGGAGTGCAGCGCCTCAGCGTGACGGTTGAGACCCACGAGATGGGCCTCAATGCCCCGATCAGCAAACCGCGCAACAACCGCATCGAGCGCAGCGACGGCTGACGTATCCCAGATACGGGCAGTGCTGAGATCAATCTCCACGTAGCTGACCTTCACCGAGTCGTAGTCAAAGGCGTGGACTAAGTCGTTGGTAGAGGCGAAGAACAACTCACCGGACACGGCATAGAGCCGTTCGACGTTGTCGGGGTCGACGACGCTCGTGACCTTGATCAGACTTGAGACGTTCCGGGCGAAGAACACCACCGACAAGATGACGCCAGCGGCCACGCCGAACGCCAGGTTGTGCGTGAAGACCACGACCGCGACGGTCACGATCATGACGGCGGTTTCGGTCTTGGGTGTGGTCCGAAGGGTGGGGATGCGGATGCTGCGCCAGTTGAAGGTGCCGACCGACACCATGATCATCACCGCAACCAGGGCTGCCATGGGTATCTGTGCCACGAGTTCACCTAGGGCGAGGATCAGGATCAACAAGAAGACACCCGATGCGAGTGTCGAGAGACGCGTTCGGCCTCCCGAGCGATGGTTGATCATCGATTGGCCGATCATGGCGCAACCCGCCATGCCGCCGAGGAAGCCGGTGGCGACGTTGGCGATGCCCTGGCCACGGGACTCGAGATTCTTGTCCGAGGTCGTGTCGGTCATGTCGTCGAGAAGTTGTGCGGTGAGGAGCGACTCGAGCAAGCCGACGAGGGCGAGGGTGATCGCGAAGGGCAGAATGATTCCGAGCGTCCCGAGCGTGAACGGCACATCGGGCAGGCTGAGGAAGGGAAGCGCGCTTGGCAGCTCACCCATGTCGCCCACGGTCGGCAGGTTGAGGCCCATCGACATGGTGAGGCCTGCAAGCACGACGATGGCGACCAGTGGCGACGGCACCGCGGTGGTGAGGCGGGGGAGCCCGTAGATGATCACGAGGCCAGCTCCTATGAACGCAAGGTTGAGTGGCAGCCTTGAGCTATCGGTGTCTTCGCTCAGGATGATGTGGGGAACCTGGGCGAGGAAGATTAGGACCGCAAGAGCGTTGACGAACCCGACCATCACGGTGCGAGGAACGAAGCGCATCAGCGCGCCAACTCCGAGGTAGCCGAGGCCGATTTGGAGTACGCCTGCGAGCACGGTGGCGGCAAAGAGGTAGGCCACGCCGTGTTCTTCCACCAGCGGCACTAAGACAAGAGCCATTGCTCCGGTGGCGGCCGAAATCATGCCGGATCGCCCGCCCGCGATCGAGATGATGATTGCAATAGAAAACGAGGCGTAGAGGCCGACCTTCGGATCGACGCCGGCGATGATTGAGAACGAGATCGCCTCCGGGATCAAGGCGAGAGCCACGACGAGGCCCGACAGCAGTTCGTTTCTCGGGTTGCGTAGCCATGCCTGGTGGAAGCGCTCGCGAGACGCGCGCAACGGAGAACACGTTGTGGGAGATGTCATCAAGGACCCTTTGGGGGAGTGGGGCGACATTGCCGACGCTCGAACACGGAGTCGTCGGTGCTTGCATGGAAGAGGCTATCGGCGTCTCTCATGCCATGGAGGGGTCATCGAGCTCGACGACCTCGCAACCTTCAGTGAGCGCAATGAAACGATCGATACCTAGTCTCCGGGCGTTGCTCGTTACTCCTTGCCTCCCTTCGCAGTTGGGATCGGTAATGTCCTCGCCACCGATGAACCAAGGAGACCCACTCATGTCGAACGACATTGGGATGTCTCCCACTGGCCACGGTGAGGGTCCCCCCTCCGACACAGCAACCCCGGGCCCCAGGCCTGGGGTTTGTTGGTTTTCCGGGCGTGGTGAGTGCCGAAGTACGGTTGGGTCGGTGGAAGAGATCACGATCGGTGCCCGTGGGTTCGAGTTTCCGGCGTTGGTGGCTGGCCCGGCGGACGGACCGCTGATCATGATGCTCCATGGGCTGCCACGGAACCGGTGGGAGTGGCATCACCAGATCCCTGCTCTTGCGGGTCTCGGGTTTCGGGTTGTGGCGCCGGACCTGCGTGGTTTCTCGGCAGGGGCTCGACCTGAAGGTGTCGACTCCTATCACGTAGACGAGTACGTGGCTGACGTGCTTGCCATTGCCGACATGACGGCGGGGGAGCAGCGGCCGTTCCATCTGATGGCTACCAGCATTGGGGCGTCGATGGCGTGGGTGCTGGCGGCCCGACATGCCTCTCGAGTTTTGTCGCTGGTGTGTATCAATATCCCGCACCCGGGAGCACTTGCCGCGGCGTCAGTCGGTCGGGAGCGAACGCCTGACGATCAACGCGAGCGCTTCTCCTACATCCGCGAGGCGCGAAAAGAGGGCAACGAACGGGCGATGTTCGAGGCGATGCTGTCGGCACAGGGAGTCGCGCCGGCTGAGAGTGAGCCGTATCGACGAGCGCTCGACGACGACGATGTGCTGCGCACGGTCTTTCACTACTACCGGGCGCTGCCGCTGTGGGCCCGTGATCGGGTGGAGCCAGTGTCGGTGCCGACGACGTTCATCTGGCCGACGGGCTCAGACAATGTTTCGCCCGCAGCGATCGAGGCGATGCCGAAGTGGGTTACGGGCTCATACGCCCTCCATGTCGTGGAGGACGTGCACCAGCCGGTGCTGCAGGCGGCACCAGAGGTGATGATCGAGCTCCTCGTCGCACACCTCGCACAGCATGCGTGATCGGTTCTGCAGGCCCTGCGTTGTGTTTAGCCGGATGAGGCTTCCGCTGAGGGAATGCAAATGAAGCCGGCGGACGGATCTGCGGTGCCGTTCAGCAACTCGGTGTAGGTGGCCTCGATACCGGTGCTGCCGTACCGGTACTCGACGTTGAGCCAGCTACGGCTGTGCTCAACAAGGCTTCGGTACGCTCGATCGATCCGAGAGTTGAGTTCGGCGGGACCCCAATCTTGCTCCCGTTTTGCTCGCTGGCCCGGGGCGAAGAAGAACTCCGCCTTCGCCCCCGGGAGGGGAGCACGGACGGCCTCGCCCTGATCCCAGTGAGTCGCTCCCACACTGATCGAGAACGTCAGCGCGTCGCCGAAGTGATGGTGGATCTCGGCCCGGAGTTGGGCATTCCCGGCCATGTCGACCACACCCGTCGCCGTCACTGGATCGAGGCGGGTGACCTCGTCGTAGGTGGCAACCTCGTCATAGAGGCCGAGGCTCATGACGAAGGCTCGGTTGCGCTCCGACGTGAGGCCGATCGTGTGCACATCAGCGCGGGCGGCAAGGCAGGACGCAAGCGAGATTGAGGTCTTGGAGGATGCGCTGGTGACAAGGGTGTTCGTGGCGCCCTCGAAGCCGCGGTCGCCAAGTTGATCGTCAACAAGGAACGAGGTCATGAACATGCCCCACAGCAGCAGGTACTCATCCGTGCGTTCCAGATCAAAGGATGGGTTGAGCTCAATGTCCACGAAGTCGGTGTAGAGCGTGGCGTGCTTCGAACGATGGGCTCCCGCGTCGCGAAAGCCGCCACGGTTGGTGAGTTCGGCCTGGACAATGTGCTCGTCAGCCATCGGGTAGAAGCCGAAGTAGCGGCGCCCGACGGGAATCTCGGTGTGCGCGGATTCGGTGACGACGCCGATGCCGATTGCCGGGATACGCCCCCATGGGTGATCGGTCGGAAAGAATCCCCAGTAGTCGAGGAGATCACCGGAAATGGCGTAGCTCACGTTGTTGCTCGTGAACGCAAAGCGCTCGACCCGAAGCCGGACGTGTCCTGCTTGCAGGGTCGCCGGGTCACAGGCCACGGTTCGAGTGGTGCGGATATCTTGACGGTCAACCTCAAAGGCCATACCGGTGGACGCTAGCGCCACGTACAAGCAACTGCCAGTACTACTGGCATTAGATCCTGGACCCCAGGGCTACCGCTCGGCACGAAGCGTGGCAGGACCATTGCTACCATCGAAGGCCGATGACGAATACCGAGGACATCACCGAGGTGCTCGACGGCCGTCAGGCCCGGCGGCAGCGCAACATCGATGCGGTGCTCGACGTCGTGTTGGAAATGTTCGCCGAGGAAGCGATGTTTCCCACGATTGAGCAGGCGGCCACTCGGTCTGGTCTGTCGCTTCGTTCCCTCTACCGGTACTTCGCCGACCCAGGCGAGTTGCTCGAAGCAGTCATCAAGCGAAGCGACGAGATCGGTGCGGAATTCTCGAAGCTGCACAGCATCGGCCAAGGGCCACTCGCCGACCGCGTCGAGGCGTTCATTTCGATGCGGCTGACCCTTCACGAAGCCACCGCCCCGATCTTTCGGGCCACGCTGGTCAATGCGGCTCGGCATCCTCGAATCCGCGAGGAGTTGACCCGTCAGCGCAATGCGATGCGTCAGCAGTTTGAGCGACAGTTCGAGGCTGAACTGCGTGGTCGGAAGCCCGCCCAGCGAGAGTCGATCGCCGCCGCCGGCGACCTGCTCACCCAGTTGGAGTCGCTCGATTACCTGCGTCGCCACCGACAGCTGTCGGCGGCGGAGGCCCATTCGGCCCTGACGGCGGGCCTGCTGGCACTTTTCGACTGATCCAGCCATGCGCCCTAGCCGGGTGCCTACAACCGGATGAGCAGCTTTCCGTGGTTCTCACCTTGGAACAGCATTCGGAGGCCTTCCGGGAATGACTCAATGCCCTCGAGGATGTGTTGGCGGTGGCGGAGCGAGCCGTCCTCAACCCAGGCCGAAAGGTCAGTGAGGGCCTCGGGGATGCGATGCATGTAGTCAAGCATGGTGAATCCGGTCATCGTGGCGCTCTTGGAGATGAGCTGCAGGTAGTTCGCCGGCCCGGTCGCGGTTGTCATGTCTCCGTACTGCGAGATCCCGCCGCACACGATGATGCGGGCCTTCCGGTTGATCTGCATGAGCGCAGCATCGAGCGTCTCGCCTCCGACATTGTCGAAGTAGATGTCGATGCCGGATGGGACAACGGCTTCCAGCAACTCGGCGACGGGTCCGGCCTTGTAGTCGATCGCTGCGTCGAGGCCCAGCGTGTCGGTGAGATAGGCACACTTCGCTGGGCCACCGGCGATCCCGACCACGCGGGCTCCTTGTCGCTTCGCGACCTGCGCGGCGACACTGCCGACCGCACCTGACGCTGCCGAAACAAGAACGGTTTGGCCCGGTTCAGGGCAACCGAGATCGAGCATGCCGAAATAGCCTGTGAACCCGGTCATGCCAAGGACGCTCATGTGGAGTTCGGCTGGGCCGAGTCCGAGATCGATCGGGCGAACGCCTCGACTGTCGACCACTGCAGTGGTCTGCACTCCGGTGAATCCACTCACGACATCGCCGACCTTGTAGCGGGGGCTGGCTGATTTGGTGACGGGCCCGATGCCGAACGCCCGCATGACGTCACCGGGTTGGATCGGATCGATGTAACTGCGCCAGGGTGAGATCCAGCCCTTCATCCCTGGATCGATGGAGACGAACTGGACGTCGATCTCAATCTCGCCGTCTTGGAGGTCGCGAGTGGGGAGATGGGTGAGCGTCCACGTTTCGTCGGTCGGTGTACCGGTGGGGTAGTCGACGAGGCGGATCTGGGTTGGTTGCATCACCATGGCGCCCAACATAAGTTATGCCGGTACTACTGGCAATAATATCGGAGGCAGTGATGGCAGTTGAGCAGAACGTCTTGCCGCTCATACAGGACTCCCTGCTGCGCCGGATGCGAACGATGTTTTCGCTCTACCACGACGCCGTCGACTCCATGGACCTTCACCATGTCAATCACGTCGATGCCGAGGGGCGCCTCCCGATCGCGTTTTCGCTGTACCACTACGTCAACATTCACGACGCGACCTTTCTGGGCATTACCGGCGAACTCCCGATCTGGAACGACGACTGGCAACAACGAGTGCGAGTCGCCATTCCAGACCATGGCAAGAACCGGCCCGTGAGCGAAATGGCCGAGCAGCGAATCGGCAATTACGAAGCGTTCAAGGAGTACCAGCGTGCCGTCTTCGATCGGACCGAGCACCATCTCGCGACGATGGACCCCGCCGACTTCGACCGAGTGATCATTGCCCCGCCGTACCCGGCCGAGGTCGCCGACACCTACAGCGCGCGCTGTGCTGGCCCGCAGGGGATCACCGTGCTCGACGCGTTCGAGTGTTGGCACTACCAGCACGGGCTGCGCCACATGGGCGAGATCGAGCTGGCGCGGGGCTTTCTTGGCCTCGGCGGAATGACGGCCTGATGCCTCGATACGGCAAGCTCAACTCCGCCTATCTCGCCTCATGGCTCGAACGCGATGAGCCGGGAGGGCCGATGTGGGCCCTCAACCTGATGAAGTACCGGGAGTGGGCCGACTATGCCGATGGCCGCCAGACGGATCTCACTGGTGCGGAGGCTGACGAGGTCTACCTCCCGCACGAGCATCTGGCCGCAGTCGGCTCTCGAATCATTCTCCTCGCTCCGGTGCTGCACCACCTGCGCGGGGACGACCACCGATGGGATCGGATCGCCATCGCTCAGTATCGCGACAGGGTGGCGATGATCGAGATGAATGCATCCAAGGCCTTCCAGGTCGATGAACAGCACAAGGATGCTGCGATGGACTTCACCATCGTGATGGCGGCCTTTCCCATCGACGATGATCCCGTTCCGCCTCAAGAATCAGGCGCTGGCAGCGACCGACTCCTTCTGCTCCAAGTGTCGGGCGACGCTTCGGCTCCTGACCTTGCGGAGGGGATCGACGCCACGCGAGTTGGGCGGTTCTGGGTTGAGGACAGGATCATCGGTGATGAGCGCACGTTCACTGAAGCTCGATTCGATCTGATCTCGGTTGAGACTGCAGCTGAGCTGTCCAGTCGAGGGTTTGCCTGGGACGACAGGAGCTATGCCCTCATCGCCGATCCGACACTGGACGATGTTGCGCGCTCGCTGACCGACACCGCCAACGTGCTCTTTGAGGAGTCGAGATGAAGATCCTCCGAACACCTGACGACGCCATCGACGCGCTCGACAACTACCCGAGTGAGCGCCGGTGGCTAGAGATTCCCGCCGGCGATGGCCAACGGCTGCGGGTGCACGTGGTCGATGCGAACACCGAGTCGTCCGCGGTGGTTGTCCTGTTGCACGGAAACCCGTCATGGTCGTACTTGTGGCGGCATCAGATCGGACCACTCGTCGCAGCCGGCTACCGAGTGGTCGCACCCGACCTTGTCGGTATGGGCATGTCGGACAAACCGTCCTCCCTCGAGGACTACACCGTCGACCGCCACGTCGAGTGGATGCGGGCGCTGCTCATCGACGAATTGGGGCTCATCGACGTCGACCTCGTCATGCATGATTGGGGAGGCATTATCGGCATGCGTCTTGCTGCGGAGAATCCCGGCTTGACCAATCGAATGGTGATCTCGAACACCGCCTTGCCTGACCGGGACCCGGCAGAGCCTCTTCCCGAAAAGATCGAGGCCGAAGGCCCTCACGCCGAGTTCCAGAAAATGGCACGCGATGCGCCGGTGTGGGAACCATGGAGCCTGCTTCCGCTGGTGACCGTGGTCGAGCCGACGGCGGACGTTGTGGAGGGGTACCGAGCGCCGTACCCGGACCAGTCGCTGACCATCGGAAGTCGGGCCTTCACCCAACTGCTGCCTACCCGACTCGACAATCCCATGTACCCCGCCAATCACGAGGCATGGAAGATTCTTGAGCGCTGGACCAACCCCGTGCTCACGATCTTCAGCGACAAGGACATCGTGGCGCCCAGCGGCTGGAAGCCCATCGTGCGGCGGATCCCTGGCGCCCAAGGGCAGCCTCATGTGATTCTTGAAGGCGGGGGCCACTTCCTGCAAGAAGACATCCCCGAGGCGTACAACCGTGCGCTCTTGGAGTGGTTGGGCCCGGCACCGGCTCCCTCAGGAGGTTCCCCACGATGACTTCAGAACAACCCCGCTACACCCTGTACGGCGCCCCCGTGTCGCTCTATACGGGCAAGGCGCGCTCATACCTCCGGACCCAGGGCATCCACTTTGTGGAGGAGCATCCCGGCAGCAAGCGGTATCTCGAACACATCGTGCCCACGGTCGGCCGATGGATCATTCCCTGTCTGGAGACCCCCAACGGCGAGGTCGTTCAGGACGGCGCCGACATCATCGATCACTTCGAAAGGGGAGAAGGCCGGGCACTGCGGCGCTTCTCGGCCTACCCCGACTCGCCGATGCTGTTGGCGATCAGCCATCTCTTCGAACTGTTCGGTGGCGAGGGCCTCCTCCGTCCGGCGATGCACTATCGGTGGAACTTCGACGAGGAAAATCTGGCCTTCCTCAGCAGTGAATTCGCGCTGCTCGTGCCCGGAGCAGTCCTCGATCACGACGCCTTCCTGCACAACAGCGGCCGTATGCGCAAAGCGGCCGTGAACTTCGGCGTAACACCTGACAGCTTCGACGCGATCGAATCTGCATTCGAGGAATGGCTTGAGCTCTTCTCTGCTCACTTGGCAGATCACCCGTTCCTGCTCGGCGATCATCCAACCCTTGGCGACTATGGGCTGATTGCTGCGATGTGGGCGCATCTGTACCGCGACCCGGCGCCCACGATGCTGATCAAGCAAAGAGCACCGCGGGTCGGCAGGTGGGTCGAGCGGATGACCACTTCTGAGCCCTACTTGCATGAGTTCCCCGGCGCCGATGGCTCCCTCATCGACGACCGTGTGCTGCCCGAGACCTTGCTCTCACTCATGCGATTCGTTGCGGAGGAGTATCTGCCCGAGATCGCCGCCCACGTTGACGTGGCCAACGAGTGGCTCGCAGACCATCCTGAAATCGAAGCGGGCACGAACGGGCTCGACAACCCCGGCGCGCGGGGGCTCATGGGAGGGAGAGGGCTGGTCGGGAATGGTGCCGCCACCTTCGAGTGGCGGGGTCAGCAGCTCACAACCGGTGTCATGCCGTACCGCTTTTGGCTCATGCAACGCCTCCACGACGATGTTGCCCCGGCTCCTCCCGAAGAGCGAGCCAGGATCCGTGATGTGTTTTCAGACACAGGCCTTGAGTTGCTTCTTGATCTCCGGACGCTGCGACGCGTCGAGCGCCACGGGCATCTCGAAGTCTGGGGGCCGGCGGAGTCGTGACCTCCGAGGCGCGGCAGACCTTGCCGATGTCGCCAACCCCGTTCACTCACCTCGACCAAGGAGAAACAATGGCCAAGCTCATGACCGTGATCAAGCAGTTCGCCGCCAAGCCCAACAACGCCCTCTTCGCCGCTGCCGCTCGGCCGCATGATCCCGCGGACTACTCTCGGCCTGCACTCGATGGTTCCGGTCCGGCCGCCGAAGACATCCCACTCGCCGGCACGAAGCCAGGCGCCACGCTCGACGTCTGGCCCTCGCGAACACTCGACGGTTGTCGAGAGCCGTTGGCCGATGGCGCCCCCGACCTGCGAGGCGTGTGGGAAGTGGTCGACGGTCGCATGAAGGGCCACGTCGAGCGCATCGAGCAGGCAGGCAACCGCATCACCATCACGGTCGGCGGCCTCGTCCACGACATGTTCTGCGATGGCACCTTGGAAAATGGCGTCGACGATATTGCCGGCTTTGACGGTGACAGGATTCGCGTCGCCGCAACGTTCGAGGATGGAGTCCATAAGCTCCGCCCGTTCGGGCGAAAGGTCGTTGCCGTGACTCGACGGCTCGATGGCGACGAGCTGGTGTGGCGCTACGGCCCGTTCCGCAATCGGTTGCGACGCCTGGCGGGACCCCCGCTGGATCATCCTGCGACGCGTGCCGCCGCCGAGGCGGCAGGCACCTTGCCCGGCTGAATCGCCGCGACCGACGGGTCGCTGCGTCTCGATGATGCGCCCTGACGCCTGACCCCGCCGCCAGCGGGAGGATGTCGAAACAAGGGCTTTGCTCTCGGTGTCTGGACACACGAGAAGGCTTATGCCAGTCTTACTAGCACTAGTTGGAGTCGGTCGGTTTCTCCGCCGGCCGCTCAAATCACGGGGGTTCCGAGTCATGACGACGACAAACGGACGCATCTGGCGTCCTCTGGTGGCGGTGCTGGCGCTGTCGATGATGGCCGCCGCATGCGGAGGGTCCGATGATGCGGCTTCCGACGAGGGTGGTTCCGATGCTGATGCCGGTGCCACCGAGTCCGAATCCAACGACCAAGAACAAGCCGCCGAGATTGTCGTCGAAGCCGAGGAACAGCCGGCAAGCGAGGAGGCACTTGACGACACCGAACAAGCGGACGAGCCCGAGGTCATCCCTCCCCCTTCAGGCGAGTTGCGCATCGCTGAGTTTGGAGCCGTGACGTCGTTCAACCCGGCTGCTGTCAACTCTGCACAGTTCGGCTTCCTCATCCCGGTATACGACACCCTCACAAGGCAAGACGCTGGTCTCTCGGTCGTTCCCGGGCTGGCGACAGCCTGGACTCGGCCTGACCCCAACACGTGGGAATTCACGGTGCGCGACGACGTCCAATTCCACGACGGAACGCCGTTTGATGCCCAGGTGGCGGTCGACAACATCGTCTACCACACCTCCTTCGAGGGAAATCCGAATGCCGGTGCTTGGGGCGGCTTCGTTGAAGCCCGAGTCATCGACGCCACCACGTTCCAGGTGGAGTTCGACGTGCCCAAGCCCCAGTTTCCGCTGACGATGTCGACGATTCCCGGAATGATGATCAACCCGAACTATCTGGATGGAAGCGATCTCACGCGAAACCCCCAAGGTTCTGGGCCCTGGATGCACGTCGATGGCGAAAGCCAGGCCGGCGTCACCGAGGTGTACGTGTTGAATCCGACCTATTGGAATCCCGCTGATCAGGGCGTCGAGCAAATTTCGATCACCGGCTTCCCGGACAACAACGCTCGCATCAATGCCTTGATCACTGGCGAAGTTGAGATCTCCGCCACTGTCGCCGATACGCAGGTCGTCACGGGCCTCGATGCCGGCATGAAGCTGGTCTCCGTTCCGAACCTCTTCCCATTCATCTTGATCACCGATCGCAACGGCGAGCTGAATCCGGCCCTCTCTGACGAACGCGTTCGCCAGGCAATCGCCTATTCGATCGACCGAGACGCGTACAACGACGCCGTCCACGCAGGCCGGGCTGATGCGAGTGGCGGAATCTACCCATCGAACTTCAGTCAGTTCCATTGGCCCGAGTTCGATGATCTCTTTGCCTACGACCCCGATCGGGCGCGGGAACTCCTCGACGAAGCCGGCTACGGCGACGGCCTCACCATCACGATGCCGATCATGCCGGCGATCGCACCGGCGGTTGAACTGATCGTGCAGATGCTCGGGGCCACGGGTATCAACGTCGAGCTGGACCAGATCAACAATGGTGAACTCGGGCCTCGGATGCTCTCGAAGGAATACGGCATCAGCTGGCTTCGTGCGCTCCTTGATCATCCCG
>Ga0181573_10003908_pt1 | contig 12901 bp, 9 predicted proteins | sample 101ome_25_FD_148643 | JGI IMG/M metagenome (GOLD analysis project Ga0181573, IMG submission 148643) | Coastal salt marsh microbial communities from the Groves Creek Marsh, Skidaway Island, Georgia - 101409BT metaG (spades assembly) | ecosystem: Environmental > Aquatic > Marine > Intertidal zone...
TCCTCCCGCCCTTCCGCCCCGACGCCGCCCTTCAGCGTCAGCGGACTCACCCACAGCTCCCCCACCCCCCGCACGACCCGCACCCCATCCACGCGCTCCCTGCATATCACGCAGTCGCTCATCTGCGACGCGCACGTCAGGCAATAGACGTGCGCGCACGGGTTCAGCAGCCCGACCACGTCGCTCGGAAAGTCGCACTGCGTGCAGAAGTACGACTGCCGGGTCTTTTCCCCGCCGCTGGTACCTGCAGGACCTGGTGCCTCCATCCGTCGATCCGTCGATCCGTCGATCCGTCGATCCGTCGATCCGTCGATCCGTCGTCGTGGGCTGGAATGACCACGAAAGGGAAGGGAAGGGAAACTTGAGCGTAAGTTTTCGAACTGAAGCGGAACGCCGCAGAAGAAGGCTTTGTTTGGATACCTACCGACCTCCACACGCGCGCCATGGACACGCTCACGGAGAAGCTACAGAAGGCGTGGGAGGCGAGCCAGGGGCCACTGAAGAACGCCATCCACTGGGGATTCATCCCGGCAGTGATCGTCGCCGGCATGACGCTCACCGAGCCCAAGCCCACCCTCGGCCAGCTCCTCGGGTTCTAGCTCGCTCTTGTCCATGATCGAGACAGGGAGTAGGGCGGGTAGGGCGGGTGGGGCGGGTAGGGCGGAGACACGGTCTGTGCCGCTGCCGTTGGTTCGATTCGTTCGTCCTCGCCACCTCACGATGGTGATTTTGTAAATATGATAGACGACGTCAAGGGTGGGTGACGTTCTCGTGGGATAAACAAATCAGGGGAGCTGAGCAGCGATACTCCCGCTGAGGGGTTCTCCTGGGGACGGAACGACGACGCGCTCGTGTTCGTTCTACGTTCTACGTTCTACGTTCCTCTCGTTCTACGTTCCTCTCGCTCTCCAGGCTCCTATTACAACTGATCACACTTCGTCACTCACTCGCTGCGCTCACGATCACTCACTCCTCCTCCTCCTCCTCCAGCCTGATGTCGTCGTCAATCCTGAGAATCGTCACCGCGGCCTCCGTCGCAAACTGGACGATCTTCACCTTGCTCAGCATCGGCTCGAGGACCCCGTGCGCGACGTTGTCCCGCACGCCGCCCTCGAGCAGGTCGAGCCCGTACCTCGACTCCCCGGCAAAGTGCTTGGCGCGCAGCTGGGCAACCAGCTCGATCGCGTCCTTGGCCGCGTTCACCGCCAGCGTCTTCGGGATCACCAGCAGCGCGTCTGCAAACTCGGCCACGGCCATCTGCTCCCGCCCCTCGAGCGTCCTCGCGTACTTCTCCAGGCCCACGCTGAGCGCCGCCTCGACGGCGCCGCCGCCGGGCACCAACTTGCCGCTCTCCAGCACCCGCTTCACGATGCAGAACGCGTCGTGCAGAGACCGATCAACCTCGTCCAGCAGGTAGTCGTTGGCCCCGCGCACCAGCACCGTCGCCGCCCGGTGCCCGGAATCACGCTCGCCGCAGCCCTTGATCAGGATGACGTCGCTGTCCGCGATGCTGTCCTCGTACACCTCGGCCGCCCTGCCCAACATCCCCCCGTCGAAGCTCTCCTCGCCCTCCTCGTCGGCCAGCGTCGACACGATGGTCGCCCCCGTCATCCTCGCCACCCGCCGCAGGTCGTCCCTCGGCACCCGCCGACACGCGATCGCCCCCGCCTCCACAAAGTACTTCAGACACGTATCGTCGATCCCCTTGGTCGTCAGCACCACGTTGGCCCCCGCGTCGAGGATCTTCCGGATGCGCTCCCGCGTGATGTCGCTCTCCCGCTCCCGGATCCGCTCGAGCTCGGCCGGGTCCGTCACCAGCACCTGCACCCCCATGGCCATCCTGGCCTTCTGCAGGTTCATGTCCAAACACGCAATCTTCACGTCCTGCACCGACTTGGGCATGCCCTGCGCGGCACGCCCCAGCCCCAGCGCGTAGCCCTCCAGCACCCTCGACTCCCTGATGTTCTTCCCGTGCGCTTTGAGCACGTTGATCGCCGAAACCGGATAATACACGCTCCCGTCCGAATCCTCCCTCCGACTCGCCACGCTCTGCACCGCCTGCACCGCCATCTTGGCGAAAAAGTCCGAGTCTGCCCCGATAATCTTGCTCGACATGGACGTCTTGGCCGCGTTGAGCAGGCTCTCGTCGTCCAGCACGCTCGTATCCAGCGACAGCTCCTTCTTAATCATCCGACACGCCTCCTTCATCGCCATCCGGTACCCGGAGATGATGGACGTCGGGTGCACCTTCTGCCGCACCAGCTCGTTCCCGCGACGCAGCAGCTCGCACGCCACAATCACCACGGACGTCGTCCCGTCCCCCACCTCGTGGTCCTGCAGCTCGGCCAGCTCCACCAGGATCTTCGCCGCCGGGTGCTCCACCTCGAGCAGCTTGAGGATCGTCGCCCCGTCGTTCGTGATGGTCACGTCGCCAATGTCGTCGACGAGCATCTTGTCCAACCCCACCGGCCCGAGCGACGTCTTCAATACGTTGCTGATCGCCAGGGCAGCCATCGTGTTGGTTTGCCTGGTAGGAAGGTAGGATTGGGGAGTGCGTGGGTACGTGCGTGAGTCTGCGCGGAGAACCGAGCTGGATCAAAAGCGAGTCGGCGGAATCAATCAACCCACCGGACGTCCTGGCCACTGGTCCGTTCCCCGCGGATCTCGAGACTCGCCATGCCGTGGATAGACGCAATGAACGACGAAAGGGACGCGCTGGATCGATGCCTCACGTGGTCTTGGAACGACGCTTGGAATTCGAACGAATGACGTTTCGATTCGAATCGGCCGTCTAGAATCACAAACTGGTGGTCGGCGTCGATCGATCGATGCGTATGAGATGGACGACGAGCACAGGATGGATCGTGACGTCGTCGGGGGTGATATATATGGAATGCGGCAACCCGACGGTGTGGTCCGCGCCCAGATCCAGGCGAACGGTGATCGGTGATCGGCCGGGGCCCGTGGACGGCGCGCGTTCGGTTGGTGCGTGGGGGATGGCGGTTGCTGCGGCTGCCGGGTGTGATGTTCATGTGGTGATGCGGCAGAACGTACGTACAACGCACTCGATATCACACTACACGTTAACAACAACAGGAATCACCCGTCTGGCCGGTGGTATTGTAACGCGACTCTCGGACGTAACTGAAGCCCTCCTCGTTCTTCCTCCCCGTTCCCCTCCCCGTTCCCCTCCTCGTTCTTCCTCGCCGTGGGCTCTTCCACGTCTGCCCCGCCAGCGGGCTCGGTTTCGTCTGTCGTCGGGCAGCAGGTCCGACGACAGCCGGGACATTCGGCGAGCTCGGTTTCGTCTGTCGTCCTCGCCGCTGGCAGTCCGAGTGCGTCGTCCTCCCCATCTGTATCGAAGCAGCTTGCCATGTGGTGACCGACGCCTTCAAAGGGGGGCTTGGCCAAGGCAGCGCAAATCAAAGTTGGGTTCGTCATTCCAGTCACCAACCCATGTGTCAGTAGCGCACCCCCTCGTCACAAACCATGGGAGGTACGAGACCCAAGGGAACGACAACAAACTCACTCGTATCGAATTCGAACGCGAGAATGATACTCCGAGATTTGCGCACGCTCGTGCGTCGTCGCCGCGGGGCGCGCTCTCTCCTGGACGTCTTGCCGGGAGCAGGGTGGAGTCGGCAACGGGGGGCTTCGATGGCTTCGACGACGGCGACGACGACGACGGCCGTGCGTGCTCTGGGCGGGAATTCGCCTCCTCCGAACGAGGGCCCCACCGCGAACGCACCGCCGAGAGAGTACGTGCATCGCCAGTACCTGTTGGCCCTGGCCAAAGCCAACGTGCTTCCTCGGTTGCTGGACGACGAGGTGCGGATGAAGGAGATGGGGATTCGTCGGGAGGAGTACGGGAGGTTGATGCGCCGGGAGGAGAACCACGGGATGAAGGGGTTCGAGCTGGTGAAGGGGTTGCTGTACCAGCTGGATTACGAGGCCGAAGAGATGGCGGAGATGGTTCGGAAGAGCGTCGGGGGAGTCGAAGTACGGGGGCGACGAGGGGAGCGGTATGCCCAGTGGGGCGGCGGTGGCAGAGAGAAGAAGGCCGTGGTGGGGTCGAACGGGTCGAACGGAACGAACGGAACGAACGGAATGAACGGGTCGAGCGACGGAATGAGTGGGTCTCCCGCTGCGGCAAGGCCACAGCAGCGGGTTGCTCCTGTCCCTCCCGTGTCCTCTCCTGTCCCTCCCGTTTCGTCTCCTCCTCGGCAGAAAGCGGAACCGGGCCCCCCTCGCCCTTCCCCTCGCCCCGCCTCTCCCCCTTCTTCCTCCTCCCCCACACCCACGGCACCCACGGCATCCGACCCGATCAAGGCGCTCCTGCACCAACTGGAGGCCACACACCACATCCGTCTCCCGGAGAATACCAAGCCCAACACGGTACGTGAATCTGACGTGACGGCGGTGGCGACAAAACATCGACAACTGGGTCGCTGCGCCCCGTTTGTCGTCACCCCACAAGAACCAGTTCCTCCGCCTTCCGCCCTCGCCTCACACCCCACCTCAACCTACCTACCGCAGGAACATCGGCTCGTCTGTCCGCAGTGCGGTGGTGGATCGCAGTCCGAGAAGTCGCTGTCGGTCACCGTCTCGTCAGACGACACGGCCTCTTCTCCCTCCCTTCCCACCGCCAAGTGGAACTGTTTCCGTGCGAGCTGCGGATTTTCGGGTGGGACGAGTCCCAGGTCGTCGTCGTCAAACGCGGCTGCGCTGACGTCCCTGTCCTCCAGGAAGAAGAAGCAGGTCAACCAGCCCGTCGTGCGGCCGCAGGTAGAGCTCAAGCCGCTGACGGACGAGATGATCGAGTTCTTCGCCTCGCGCGGCATCTCGCAGGAGACGTTGGAGCGGAACAAGGTATCGGCGATCGACGTGTACGATCCCAAGCTGAAGGCGGAATCGACTGTGATCGGCTTCCCGTATTACTCGCACGACCTGCTGGTGAATGTCAAGTACCGGACGTTGGACAAGCGGTTTTGGCAGAGCAAGGGGGCCGAGAAGATGCTGTACGGACTGAACGACGTCCTGGGGGAGAGTGAGATCATCATCGTCGAGGGGGAGATTGACAAGCTGGCGCTGGAGGAGGCGGGGATCACGAACGTCGTGAGCGTGCCGGACGGCGCGCCGGCGCGCGTGAAGGAGGGCGACCTGCCGGGGCCCGAGGAGGACACCAAGTACTCGTACCTGTGGAATTCGAGGGCGTGGTTGGACCAGGCCGTGCGGATCGTGATTGCGACCGACAACGACGGGCCCGGAGATGCGCTGGCGGAGGAGCTGGCCAGGCGCCTGGGCCGGGAGCGGTGCTGGCGAGTGCGGTGGCCGATGACCAAGAAGGACCACGACTTTGTGGGGTCGATGAATGGCGAGGACGCGACAAGGGAATCGACTGCGGACGAGGACGAGGGCGCTGACGCCGCTGACGGCACCACGGACTCGAAGTATTACCGGAAGGACGCCAACGACGTGCTGATGAAAGACGGCCCGGAGATGCTGCAGAACTTCATGGAGAGCGCCGAGCCGCTGCCCATCCGGGGGCTGCTCCAGTTCCACGAGTACTACGAAGACATCATCAAGTACTACTACCTCGAGCTGAAGGACGGGCAGGGGGTCAAGACGGGCTGGTCGAGCCTCGACAAGTACTACAGGGTGGTGCCGGGCGAGCTGACCATCGTCACGGGCGTGCCCAACAGCGGCAAGAGCGAGTGGATCGACGCGCTCCTGTGCAACCTGTCCGAGCAGCAGGGATGGCAGTTTGCGATGTGCTCGATGGAAAAGCGTGCCACCGATCACGCGAGGCAGCTGGCCGAGAAGTTTGTCGGCAAGCCCTTCTTCGACCTGCCCTACAGCAAGGGCACGCCTCGGATGTCCTTCGAAGAGCTGGACGGTGCCCTGGACTGGGTCGACGACCGCTTCCACCTGATTCGGTACGAGGACGACGAGCTTCCCAGCGTCGACTGGGTCCTCGAGGTCGCCCGCGCCGCCGTCTACCGCCACGGCATCCGTGGTCTCGTCATCGACCCGTACAACGAGCTCGACCACCAGCGCCCGTCCTCCATGAGCGAGACCGAGTACGTGAGCAAGATGCTCACAAAAGTCAAGCGCTTCGCTCAGACGGCCGGCGTCCACGTCTGGTTCGTCGCCCACCCCCGCCAGCTCCACCAGTGGAAGGGCGAGGCGCCCAACCTCTACGACATCTCCGGCTCGGCGCACTTCATCAACAAGGCCGACAACGGCATCGTCGTGCACAGGGTCCGCGACCCAGACAGCGATGCTCCCGACTCGGTGGAGATTCTCGTGAGGAAGGTCCGAAACAAGGCCGCCGGAACGCTGGGAAAGGCCGAACTGAGCTACGACCGCCGGAACGGGAGATACGTCGACCAGGACGACCCCTCCCCCCCAAGGACCAGCCAGTACGTCGGCGGCACGAGCGGCGGCACGAGCGGCGGCACGAGCGGCGGCACGAGCGGCGGCACGAGCCTCGGATCGCAGAACGGTGGCTACTATGTCAGCATCGACGAAGCCGGCATGGTCGGAGGCTCCTCCGGAGGCTTGGTGGACTGACTCATTTGATTTGATTTTTTAAGCGTGACGTGACACCGCATAGGATACCATGACAGCGGCGGCAACGCCGAGCAAGGGCACGTCCTCGAAGGGGGCCAAACCCGGTGGGGCCTCGGCGGAAGTCAAGGGAGTCAAGAAGAAGAAGAGCTGCTCGAATTCGAATGCAGCGTCAGGCAAGAATGGCTATAACGAGCTTGAGGCGCTGCGGTGCCAGAATGACCAGTACGAGAGGGAGATGGAGGAGCTCAGGAAGATCCTGGGCAAGGACTTTCTCCCGTCGGAGCTGGAGACCTTTCGGCCGAGGGACGCAGAGGATCACGAGGCCGTGTCGGAGGACGCCAAGAACCACGAGAGAGAGAACGTCAACGCCCACCTGCGACACGGCAGTATATCGTTCCATTCTTTCGTCGACTCCGATGAAAGAACGGCGGGGCCGGGCGCCGGCGGCCTCGATGACGCCGGCGACGCCGGTGGCGTTGGCAGCGTCGGCAGTCAGCCCGCTCGGCCGCTGAGCGGGTTCTTTGCAGACGCATCCTCCCAGGGCGCCGTACGTCTCGAAATGATCCTTGACTCGACGACTGACATGCATCGTACATTCCACCTTGACATACAGACGCACCCGCACCGTCACTCACTCACTCTCCCCCCCACCCCCACCCCCACCCACGTGTTGCGCACAGGACGTCGACCGGGCGATGAAGCTCAACGAGAGGCTGCGAAAGCGCATGCTGCAGGTGATCGAGTCCAACGAGCGGTCTATATTGGAACAAGAGCGCTTGATGGAGCGTATCCAAGAGGTGGAGCGGGAAAAGAAGCAGCGGGTCAAGGATTTCGAGCAAGGGACTTGGAAGTTTCCCCTGAGTCAGACGGCGATGGAGTACAACAAGGGCCGGTCGTGGTTCTTCAATGGCGCCAAGTACGCTGATACGCAAGGGTTTCTGCACGTCTCCAAGCACCTGGCGCTGTATAGCAAGTCGGGGGAGTGGAGCCAGGAGGAGCGTGAAAGGCTGGTGCGCGGCGTCGAGGAGATGGTCAAGGAGCGTTTCGTGCTCGAGCTGATCGACGGTGTCGAGTACATCGAGGACTTGGAGGCACTGCAACGAGACAGGTTGCTGGACCTGTCCGAAGCGTGGGCGGGCGTGGGCGTCGGTGGCGAGGCCGACGGCCGGCGGGGCACAGTCGATGGAGGCGACGCAGGGGGTGGAGGCGACACAGGCGATGCAGGCGACGGTGCGACCCTCAAAGCCATCGAAGAACAAGGGCATGCCGATGCTGATCGGCCCGCATCCTTCCAATCCCCGGCGGAGGAACAACGGGAAGAGCAGGAAGAAGAAGAAGAACAAGAAGAAGAAGAAGAAAATCCGGTGGCAAGAATGCTCGTTGACCTGGCCGCGGCAATCACGCCTGAAGAGTGGGACACGCTGGCGTGGCGCCACGTGCCGAAACGTACCGGCAGGTATGTGTCGATATACGCAGAGATCACCCGTTTGCTCCTGCCGCTGCCCCCGCCGCCGCCCCCGGCTGCTGCTGCCCTTCTCCTTGTCACCCACTCACTCACTCACTCACTCACTCTCCCGACTCTACCCTCCTTTCAGGGACTGTATGTTGCACTGGAACAACGCAGTGAAGCCAACGATCAAGCAAGGGCCGTTCAACGCCTACGAGAAGAGGAGGCTGCGGTACCTGGTCGGCCACCACGGCGAGCACGCGACGGCGTGGCAGATCACCTCGGACAGCATGCCCGGCCGCACGCCACTGGCCTGCCTCCAGGAGCACGAGCGGGAGAACAAGGTTGCGATGGCGCGATCCAGGGAGAAGGAGCGCCGCATCGGCAACCTGGTCTTCACGGAGGAGGACGTCCAGCGGGTTGGCCAGCTGGTCCTCAAGCACGGGCAAGCCTGGAAGAAGATCGCCAAGGAATTCGGCGGCTCGTGGGGACCGCAGCAGATCATGTTCGAGTGGCGCAAGCACCTCCAGTCGACTGGCGGCGGCGTCCAGGTGGCCAAGAAGGGGCGATGGAACAAAGAGGAGGACGACAGGCTCGTCAAGGCCGTCGCCGTCCACGGCCGCCAGTGGGCGAAGGTCGCCCAGTACGTCCCCGGCAGGACAGAGATGCAGGTTCGCGAGCGGTACGTGAACCACCTGGACCCCGACGTCGAGAGCAGCGCGCCCTTCACGGCGGCAGAGGAAGAGCTCGTGATGCGGGAGGTCCCGCGCCACACCAACCCCAAGTCGGGCCGCATCGCCTGGGCCAAGGTGGCCAGCATGCTGCCTGGGAGGACCGACAGGCAGGTGAAAAAGGCGTACGAACGCCTTGCTCGCAATGCAAAGAAGAAGCCGGGCGCGAGGAAGGGCAAGGGCAAGCCAAAGGGGAAAGCGCAGCCGTGGGAAAGCGAGAGCGACGACGAGTGATTTACATCGGATATACATCGGAATCACAAACAATCACAAACAATCACAAACAATCACTAACAGCAAACCGTACGATCACAAACAATCAATCACTCGAGGCTGAAGACGGTGCACGCGCCTCCGCCGCTGCAGACGCAGGTATCGGCGCTGGGGATATCGGAAGTGAAGTCGACGCTGCCCTTGGTGGTGCAGAAGTAGCAAAAAACGCCATCGTCCTTCGCATCATACATCAGCACGCCAACCGGTGCATTCGGCGAGTCGACGCACGCCTCGCTGCCAAAAGCGTCTTTGTCGTCGAAAAAATCGTAATCGTCGTCTTCGACGTCGTCATGCTCTTGCCACGTGACATGGTCGTGGTCTTCGAAGAATCCGCCCACGGCATCATGGTCGTGGTCTTCGAAGAATCCGCCCACGGCATAGGCCCTGGAGGCGATCGCGAGCGCACCAAGAAGGACCTTGATGACGATCATCTTGTGGGTGTCGGGTCTGAGCGTGTGAGCGTGCGTGAACGAGTGAATATATGTCAAATGTTCATTCGAGGCCAGCACGGCGCCATCGCGCGCAGCCACGGACGAGCATTGCGTCGCATGTCGCGCAGCCATGTCGAATCTCTCTCTCTTCGGGTTTGCGGCCGAGCGCTCCATTCAGGCGACGACAGCAAGTCACCCCGTCCCAGACTGCTCATTATCCAGATAAACAACGTACTCGGGTGCTTTAACTTAACAACTTTAACAACTGTGACTCAACAAGGATGGTTCGTTCTGACGTGGACGAACCGGATCGGTTCTGACGTGGCACGTGCGTTGGAAAAGTCCCTCATGATGACATCAAAATGAAACATCTCACGCCTCCCACCACTCAAAATCGTCAAAAGCGCATCCTTCAAACGCATGCCTCGCACTCACCCCCTCACCCCCTCACCCCCTCACGCTCGCACCCGTCGCACCCCCTGCCCCTCGCCCCCGGCCACCGCCCCACCAATTCAACACCCAACCGCCCAGTCCATAATACCTCCGCGCATTCTCCATCGCCGCAGGGTATTGCACGTGCATCAGATGCCTCGTCGCAGCCCGCCAGTCCCACTTCCCCACCTCCTCCCGAGCGTTCCGACCCACGGCGTCCCGCAACTCGACGTCCTCCACCAACCGCTCCACCAGCGCACTCGCAGTCTCGATATCCCCACTCTCGTACATGAACCCAGTCTGCCCTTCTTTCTTCAATATATCCGGAATCCCCCCCGCCCGCACCGCCACGACCGGCTTGCCGCTCGCCATCGCCTCCAGCACCACAAACCCGAGCGTCTCGCTCTCGCTCGGCATCAGAAACACGTCCGCGGACGCATACGCCGCCGCCAACGCCTCCCCACGCAACATGCCCGCGAAATACGTCTTGGTACCCTCGAAGTACGCCTCCAGTTCCTCCCTCGCCGGCCCGTCTCCCACGAACGCGAGCCTCGCCCGCGGGTGCCGCTCCAGAATCCCCCGCAAGAAGGTCAGATTCTTCTCCGTCCCCAGCCTCCCCACACTCAACAACAGCGGCGCGTCGTCGTCCCCCTGCGTCAACCGGTGCCGCATCACGTCGCACGCGAACCTCGGGTGGAACGTCTCCGAACACACCCCCTTTTTCCACACGTCGAGCGACCCGGCCCCCGGCGCGTCCATCGACGCCAACTCATCCGCCAACACACTGCTCGTCGCCAGCACCAGATGCGCGGCCTTATGGAAGAACCGAATGATACTCCACATGACGGGCACCAGAAACGCCCCAAAGTTGTAACTCGGCATGTACTCTGGCACGTGCGTGTGGTACGAGTAGAGGAGCGGCTTGCGCAGCATCCGAGAGTAGATGAACGCCGAAAGCCACATCACGCCGGGCGAAGAACAATGAATCACGTCCGGAGAAAACTCTTTGATCCTGTTGTAGATCCGCGGGGAGAGCCCAAACGAGAGCGGGAGGTTCCCGTACCAGGGGAAGGAGAACGAGAACGTCTCCACCACCGTCGCACCTTCGAACTCGGACGGCTGCTCCACAAACGCACTCGGATCCGCCCCAGGAGCACACACGCCCTTCCCCGGCGTCACCACCAGGACCTCGCAGCCCAGGGAGGTCAGGTACTTGATCGTGTTCCGGTACCGATTCATGTAGCCACAGACGTACGTGAACGGAGACGGCTCGACCATGATACAGACGCGGCGAGGGAGGGGAAGGGAGGAAGAGGAAGAGGAAGAGGAAGGGGAAGAGGAGGACGGCGGTGGGGAGGCAGCGGCGACCACCGAGGTGCCGTTCGGACGAGCGCGAGAGCGCGCGACGAGAGAACGACGACCGATCATCGAGCCAGTCCGGGCCGTTTCGCTCGCCGTCATCGGCCCCGTTGCGTGTACAGACACGTCCTGTGTCTGTACACGACGCCCGCTGCCCGCCAATGGCCGAATGCGACCCGGAACGCTGGAATTCGGCAGGGTAATCCGAGATTCTGGTGCCAACATTCTGGAGGGTTGTCGCGGGTTCTTCGTTCGTCCTCGCGTCGTCGTCGTCGTCGTCGATTGGGGCGATCACTGGTCGCAGGTCCCTGATCGACAGCGCTACAAGCTTTGTATCTTGTGTGAGGGAAGGGTGGAGGCGAGGGAATATTCAAACTGGTGCAGAGCACCCAACGACGAGTGCGCAGTCGTCGGTGATAGGTAGGTAGGTAGGCCGACGACTGACGTCGGTAGCCTACTGGTCAGACGATCCAACTGGGCCACAGGAAACGGAGGTTCACCTTCTTCTTCCCCGAGGATCACTCGGGCGCCGACGATGCCCGCCGAGGATACGCCCGCCTCACGCCTTGAATCCTCAAAGGCCGGGTGTCGCAGGAGAGAGTCAGAGGGAGTAGAGACAGACTGAGATGGATCGCGGGATCGGGGGATCGGGGGATCGGGGGATCGAGGGATCGGGGGGCAAGGACGGGGTAGGTCGTCGTGGCCCTCGCCTGGAGGGAATCAGGAAAAAAAACGGTTGTAAAAAACCGCACGGAGGAGGAGCAGCGACACCATCCAAATCAATGCCTCCTCCCTCCCCGCCCTCGCTGTGGACGAGGCTCATCGCATGGCTGCGCAGCTGGTTCTTCAGCAAGGAGCTGGAAGTATCTATCGTGGGTTTGCAGAACGCCGGCAAGACCAGTCTCGTCCACGCCCTCACCGGGGCGCCGCTGCATCGACATACGGTGCCGACGGTCGGCTTTACCATGCGAAAAATCAAAGTCGGCGGCGTGGAGATCAAGTGCTGGGACTTGGGCGGTCAAGTACGTATCGTCGTCTGTGGTATCGGGTACCACGCACTCACTTTCGTTTCGTTCCTCCTCTCCTCTCCTCTCCTCTCAGCCTCGGTTCCGGCCAATGTGGGAGCGGTATAGCCGGGGCGTGGACGTCATCGTGTGGGTCGTGGACAGCGCGGACGTGGACGGGCTGGCAGTGGGTCGGAGCGACATGACGAGTTTACTCTCCCACAGGTACGTCGTGTATCCATCCAGGTGTATCCATCCAGGTGGTCTCCATCCACGCAAACTCACTCCCATTCCCCCCCTCTCTCTCTTCAACGAAAGCTCTCTCCGCCAGATACCGCTGTTGATCGTCGGCAACAAGAGCGACCTCCCCCCCGCCGCCTCCACATCCGCGCTCCGGGAACGCTTCGTACCCACCGACACGGACGACTCGCGAGAGATTGACGTCATCTCGACGAGCTGCCTGACCGGGGACGGAATCAACGACGTCATCACGTGGCTCGGAACGCGAGCACACTGACACGAACTAGACTCATACACGTACTACACGACCATTGCAACAACACAAAAATTTCCTACCTACCTATACCGCTCCTCGTACCTCCTCGTACCTCCTCGTACCTCTCACCTGCCCTCCCCCAACGCCCGCCTCCT
>Ga0181573_10003910_pt1 | contig 12897 bp, 5 predicted proteins | sample 101ome_25_FD_148643 | JGI IMG/M metagenome (GOLD analysis project Ga0181573, IMG submission 148643) | Coastal salt marsh microbial communities from the Groves Creek Marsh, Skidaway Island, Georgia - 101409BT metaG (spades assembly) | ecosystem: Environmental > Aquatic > Marine > Intertidal zone...
GACGCGAGTCGCGAGTTTTGATTCGCGCGCGTTCCACCCTTTGGATTTTGCGCTCCCTTTCCCTTTGGGTTTCGCGCCGAGAGCGGCGGCGGCGCGGGGAGTTTGGAGACGAAGTTTGATCGCGACAAAGAAGGCGACCCCGGCCGGGCGGCGCCGACGGACGCGACTGTCGTCGTCGGCGGCGACACGGCTGTCGTCGCCGTCTCGGGCTCCGACGAGGTCGCCTTCTTCGTCGCGGCCACGGAGGGAGGAGGCACGGACGCAACCGCCGCGGTCAAGAAGACGTCGTCCGGGGTTCCCCCCTCGGGGTCATCCTCATCCTCCTCCGTGAGCCCCTCGTCCACCTCGTCCACCTCGTCCACCCAGCCCTGCTTCGGCGGTGGCCTCTCGAGTGGCTTATCCTCCCCGCCGCCGATGTCCTCCTCCGCGAGCGCTCGGATCGGAACCGACTCGACGGGCACCTTTCCGAGGCGTAGCTCGGGGGAGGCGGGCGGCGGCGGGAGGTTCTCATCCCCCGAGTGGTGGGAGGAGGAGACGGCGGACGGGGAGGTGTCGGCGGCGGCGGCGGCGGCGGGCGGCGGCGGCATCGGCTCGCGCCGGCTCGACTCCCGGCGACCGTCGGCGTCCTCCATCGGCGTCCTCCCTCGGAGTCCTCCCTCGGCGGTCCCATTCCCGTCGCTCACCACCGCCGACGCTCGAACGACCTCCCCATCATCCTCCATGACCCCATCCTCCATGACCCCCTCCTCCATGACCCCATCCTCCATGACCCCATCCTCCATGATCCCATCCTCCATGATCCCCTCCTCCTCCTCCATGAGCGCGGCGGCGCGGCTGAGCAGCGCGTCCGTCTCTCGCTCAAACTCCGTCGACGAGTCGGCGCCGGCGTCGGGGGCGTCGGCGCCGGCGGATTCGGGTTTCCCCCCCGGTCGCTCCGGTCGCGGCGGAAACTCGGCACCCGCGGACGAGTCGGCACCCGCGGACGAGTCGGCACCCGCGGACGAGTCGGCACCCACGTCCGATCCCCACGTCCGATCCCCCCGCGCGCGCATCGCGCCGGATATCTCCGCCGCGGTGACCCTCCTCCTCGCGGGTCCTCCCCGCGCGTTTGACCCCGTGCCGGACCACTCCCTGCTCTGCGGCCTCGAACCCGCGAAAGAATCGGGGTGAAACCCGGACGACGACCCGCCGCCCTCGCGGCTCACCGGGCGGGGGCCCGTCGTCGACGGGGGAGGCCGGTGGGAGCCGCCGAGTTTGTGCGAGGCCGCGGCGGCCCTCTCCTTCTCGGCTTGGAGCTCCCTCGCGCGGCGCAGGGTGAGTGGGCCGCCGCCCGGAGATTTGGGAACGTCGTCGTCGTCGTCGTCGTCGTCGCGGATCGTGAACGCGTCCGCGGCGGTCGCGGGGTTGGTGAGGTCGACGGATCCCCACGGAAGTCTGCCCGCGCCGAACCCGCGCTCCTCCTCCGGGGTTGGGCTCGCGCGGAAGGCGCGCACCCTGTCCGGAGACGGAGACGGATCCCCAGACGGATCGATGCGGCGCTCCTCCTCCTCGAGGGACGCGGGGTGCACCGCCGCGCCGGAGAAGGATCCGCGGCCCCCGGCGCCGTCGTAGTCCAGCGTCCTCGGCGCGACCGTCGCGCCGAAGTGCGACGCCGAGGAGGACGAGGAGGACGCGTCGGGGACCGGGCCGGGGCGCTTGGTCGCGTCGCGGCTCACGACCCGCCTGTTGACGCTCGCCGGCAGCGGGCTGCCGACCCACGTCGCGTCGGCATCCGTCGCGAAGGTTCCCGACTCCCGCGCGCGTCGCACCACCTCGCGCTTGACGTCGGGGTCCATCGGTTCGACCCTGCCCACCCCGGCGATGGGCATGGCGCCAACCTCGCCGGGCTTACTCGAGCACGAGCCCATGGTCGCGGCAGTCGCGCTCGGGACGAAAGTTTATTCCTCGCCCGTCTACGCGAGGTGAGATCTCGCGGGGGGAGAGAACGATGCGACCTCGATGAGGCCTCGCCGGGTTCCGCCCACGCGAGCCGCTGCCGCCGGCGTCGAGCAAGTCCCGCGACACGTCCGGGCGCACTCTGGGTCGAGTGCACCGACGTTCTGGGGGAGCGAGCGGGTGTCCACGAGCTATCAACTGCACTTCGGCACCCCGCTTCCACAAAAAGTCAAACTTTTGAAAAATCCGCCAGCTGATGTCTCAAAGTTTTGATGCAATTTTAACACCTCTCGCCGTCTCACCCTCCGCCGAAGAAGTCCTCCTCGTGCACCACCGCCGACGTCGCCACCCGAACCAGCCTCACCCTCGACGCGTCGAACAGGCACCCGCACGCCCTCGCGCTCGGCCCCGCGTTGTGCCGCACGAGCGCCACCCCCATGGCGTACCCCTTGAGCCACTTGCGAATCTCGGGCGCGTTCGCCGCGAACCGCTTCAACGTCACCGGCGGCGGCGGCGGAAGCAGGTTGCCCAACTCCAGCGACGCCAGGTGCTCCACCAACGCGTCCGTGTCCGCCCCACGCGTCTCCTCGTACGCCGCCAACGCGTCGGCGAGCTCGCGTCGAAGCGTCCGCGCCGCGAAGAGCGCCGGCGCGATATCCGCCCTTACGGCTCGAAGCCATTCATCGTCGGGCCGGAAAACGTTAACCCCAAACCCGGCGAGGGAGCCGCGGTCCGAGCCGGAGCCCGAGCCCGAATACGAATCGTCGGAATCGGAATCGTCGTCGTCCGACCCGCCCGTCGTCGTCGTCTCGTCGCCGAGGTCCGAATCGTCACCGTCGGAAGATGAACCGTCCCCGTCGGATCGCGCGACGAACGCGCGCATGCCGCGGTCGACGTAGTACCCCGCCCCTCTCGCGTCCACCCTGAAGAAGTACCCCGGCCTCGCCCCCGAGAATTTCGCGGCGGGTATGAACTCGGGCGCGTCGTCGCTCAGCCCTGCGCGCTTAAACCCTCCGTTTAATCGGGACATCGACGAGCGATCGAGCGCGGGTCTCGGCGATCGGAACCGACCCGCGCAGATCTCGTTCACCCGGTCCAACGCCGACGCGCCGTCCCCGCGACACAGCTCCAACACGAGCCGGGGGTTACGACCCGCGCCGTGGCTCAGGCACCCGTCGATGGCGTGGACGACGGCGCTGAGGTCGTGCCTGTTCCGCTCGGCGAGGAAGAGCACGGGAGGGGACGAGAAGTGCTCGCAGAGTCTCAGCAGTTTGGAAGCGCCGACGTCGCCGAGCCCGCGCCAGCGAGGCGCCGCGTTGCGTAGCGTCGTCAGCAGCGGGTCGACGAGCGGGGCGACGCGCGCGTACGTATCAGCCGCTCGTGTGCACAGAATCGCGTGCACCGCGTGTATCAGGCCGTCGGCGTGCGTGTGCGTCCGCGCGCCCCCGTCGGTGGGCAGGTCGAGCTTAGCGGATGAAGCGGGTGGTAAGACGTCGTTGAGAGCGGACGCAAACGCCGGCGAGGAGCTCAGCCGGAGCAGCACGAACGACGCGCACTGGTTGAAACCCCCCGCGTTGACGTCGTCGAGCTTTTGGTACATGATCTGAAGGAGCGAGGACGCGAGCGGGACCCCGGCTTTGAACTTCGGGTCGGTGACGTGTTCGAAGAAACCGTCGTCGGACCGCAACAGCCGCATGGCCAAGATGGCAGCCTCCTGCGCGGGCGCGCGGGCGAGCTCCTCCCCTTCCAACGCGAACCTCGCGCGCACCTTCACCACGCCGTCGGAAAACCCCACCGCGGGCACGTAGCTCATCAGCGAGCTCTCGCTGGACCCGCTCGGGTGGTCAATCGCCGACCGAAGCGTTCGAAGCAGCGCCTGGTGCAAGCCCTCCAGTTCGGATTCGCTTCGAGTCTCCGCGAGGATCTCCGCGTACGCGTTCCTCGTCCGGGGCGCGCGCTCCCGGCCGTCCGCCGCCGCCGCCGCCCCGACCGCCGCGTGATCCGACGCGGTCCCAACGCGGTTCCCGTTCGCGACACAGCTGGCCGCCGCCGCCGCCTCCGCGACTGGATCGTACGGGATGAAAAATCCGCCGAAGAAGTCGTCGAGCCACCCGACGATGCCGCCCTTCCTCGCCCGGTCGCCGGCACCCCCGGGGTTGGGGTTCAGGGTTTTACGTCCGACTCCGCGGGTGGGGGGCGTCGATGACCCGTTTAGCTCGTCAGTTGGCTCCCCGTTGGCTCCTCCGTCAATGTCGTCGTACTCGAGCAGAGCCGTCCAGGTATGGTACGCGACGGCGAGCAGCTCCCCGGCGGCGGATCCGTCGAGCGACCTCGCCGACCCGCTCTGCGACTTGATCGCGTCCGTCAACGCGCCGTGCACGTCCCGGTGACTCACCGGCCTGCTACACGGCACCCCCGATGGGCACCCCCGCCGGGCACCGCGTGGGCCGCCGCCCGGGAGCGCCAGGAGCGCCGAGAACCCCCCGTTTGGTCGCGTCCTGGGGTCGGCGCACAGCGCCTCGGTCCCGACCATCGCCAGCCACAGCCGCGTCACCTCCGTTCGGTGACGCGTCACGTCGACGTACGCGTCGTAGGGAGGCGCGTACTCCCGTCCCGTGGGCGCGTCCCACACCCTGCGCTCGCCGGTCAGCGCGTCGTTCGGGTCGAACCTCGTCGTAAACCCCGGGAGGAAGAGAAGGTCCAGGGCGAGCGACGCGATTCGTTCACCGAGGGTGGGATCTCGCCTGGGAGGGCGTTCGGCGGGCTCGGCGGCGCGCGAGGGGGGCGGCGCGAGGGCTACGTGCCTGCGCCAGGTGGGAGCCGGTCGCGGGCACTGGAATATCTCGGAGTCGTCGCCCCAGAGGAGGTCTTCGAGCACCCGGACGGCGACGTCGTCGTCGTCGCATCCTCTCGATCCGATCGCGAACGGGATCGCGCGCGTGAGCACCCTCAGCGGGGTCAGGAGGAGGCACGCGTCCTTCGGGACCACGACCGCGCCGAACGATTCCTTGCCGACGTCCGGCGCGATGAGCTCCTCGAGCCTGCACACGGCGCGAGCGACGAGCGCGGCGAGGTTCATCGGACGCTCGGCGCGAAGCTTTCGCAGCGTCGCGTCGGTGAGAAAGTTGAGCATGTCGCCCGGACCGAGCGGAGGCTGCGAGCCGTCCGAGCCCCAGAGGTCGGACCAGACCTCCTCGGAGAGACTGGACGCATCCCCGACCGTGAGACCGGCCCTCGCGGTCGCGAAGGACGACGGCGAGTTGCCCATCGCGGGCCCTCGGCTCTGCCGTTTGAAACGTCGCGACAGGATCTTAAAATAATTTTATTGCTTGCGATCGGGAAAGTCTGTGAACTCAACCTTGCTTGCTCGCTCGGTTGCGAGGCTATCGCTTCGCGGCGCGCGGTCCATTCTACTCTCGTCACTTCATATCCGGGGGCTTGAACTCGTCCGGTATGTCCTCCTCCGGTATGTCGGACACGTCGAATATCTTCCGGATGTCTTCCAGCGCCTTCTTCATGTTCTCGCTCCTCGCGTCCTCCTCCGTCTCCGACTCGTCGACGGCGTCATCCTTGACGGCGTCATCCATCGAGAACGCCGCCTCCAAGGCGTTCACAGCCTCAGCCTGCGCGTCCATCAGGTAGAACAGGTCGTTGAGAGCCTCCGCGGTCAGCGCCTGCTCCTCCTCGCGAGCGGGGTTCCCGCCCTCGCCCTCGCCCGTCCACGCCAGCGCTTCCTCCTCGTCATCCGCATCCTCCAAACGCGGCTCCGACTGGGAGTCCGATTCACCGTACCCGTCTGAGTTGACCGCCCTCGACGCCTCGTCCGCCAGCCGGCCCATCGCGGGCTCGTTGCTCTGCTCCTCTAAGCACTCCCACGTCGAGATCTCCAGGTCCAGCATCGTCTGGTCCAGCGCCTGCGTCTCCTCGGGGGTGACGACGCTGGTGACCGTCCCGCGCGACGTGGCGCCGAGTCGCCCGCACCGACCGGCGCGGTGCAGGTAACTCGCCGAGCTACCGGGGGCGTCGAGCGAGTAGACGTAGTCAACGCCCGGCATGTCGAGGCCTCGCTCCACGTCCGGCGTGCACAGCAACAGGGTGGTCTTCTGATTCCGAAAGTCCTGCATGGTACGAACCGCCTCCTCGCCCTCGGGCAGCAGCACCGCGAGCTTGTGCCGGCCCCACAGCGACTTTCGCAGGGGCGTCGCCGCCGCCTGAGCCGCCGCCGCCGAGGGCACGAACACGATGGTCCTGGGCGGCGGCGCGTCATCTCCGGCGTTCTTCAGGTCCGATCGGATCTGCCTCGCGAGCGCGACGAGCTTCCGGACCCTCGGCACCACCAGCCGCCGGTGCGACACGTCCGGCGGCACTCGGCCGGGGGTGCCCATCGAAACCTCGAGCGGAGCCCGCAGGTGCCCTTTCCGCACCCCGGAGTCGATCACCCACGACGGCACGTTCACCCCGCACAGCACGATCTGCCTGTCCTCCATCACCGGTTCGAACGGCGACGGTTTAAGCAGCTCGTCCATCGCGTCCGGAAACTGCTCAAAGAGTTGGTCCGCCTCGTCGGCGACGATCGTCTGCGCCAAATCCACCTCGAGCTTACCCTCGCGTTTCATCCGCGCGAGTAACTCCGGGGTGCCCACGACGACCTCCGCGACGTCCGCGAACCCCTCGCGTTGCACGTGGTCCTCCTCGAACACGCCCACGCACTTGATCCCCTGCGGCCCCTTGTAATTGTACATGTTCCCCGGGTCGCCCGGGACGCCAGAGTTTACGTTGCCGCCGAAGAGGCGAAACGCGAGCATGACCGTCTGTATGACGAGCTCCCTGGACGGGACGACGACTAAGATCTGGAGCATGCGCCTGGCGACGAAGTCCATGTTGTCGACGGTGGGCATGAGGTACGCGAGGGTCTTTCCCGAGCCGGTCTGCGCCTGGATCACGACGTCGCGCTTCTTGAAAAAAGCGAGCGACGCTCGGCGCTGGATCGCGGTCGGGTACCTGTATCCGAGGGATTCGGCTCGATCGCAGAGCCACTCGGCCATGCCCATCGCGCGCCAGTCGAGAATCTCCGCCGCAGGGGAGTCGCCGACGCCCTGGAGCTCCTTCAATCGGGCGCTGAGCTTCGCGGCCAGGCCGAAGTCTTCGACCGCGATGGCGCGCGAGAGCGCGGTGGTGAGCACGTTCTCGTCCGCGGAGGAGAGCAGCGTCTCCACCTCCTGCTCGCTCAGCCCGAGGCCGTCCGCGGGGGGCAGCGGCATCGACGGATCCCACGCCGCGAGCTCGTCATCATCCTCGGCCGACCGCGCGACGACGCCGCGTCGGGACGAAGATCGGATCGACGCGCGGCAAACCTTCGGGCGACGGTTCGACGCCGCGGGCTGCGCGCTCGGGGCGCGTCGGCGCGAGCGACCGGCCGAGACGCGCGCGACGGGTGCGAACCCGACGCTCCTTATCGATGTCGCTGCCATCGATGTGATCGCGGAAAAACTGACGGCGGGGTGTCTCGCCGCGCGTTGTGGCGCGTCGCGCGCGGCACCCGTGGGCCGTGGCTTGACCTAAGACTCTTGCACCTCCACTTCACGCGGTTCGGAAGGATGACGAGCGGTTCGGAAGGATGATTCACACTTTGCACGCTATTGCCGCTGGCCCCCTCAGCCGCAGCCGCTGCCCCCCTTGCCGCCCCCGCTGCGGATCTGGTCCTCGTAGTCCCCCCTCGCCCACTTCCTGAACTCGTCGAACATCTGCTTCGGCTTGTTCGGCAGGTTCTCGATCGCGTCGAAGATCTCCAGCAGGTCCGCGTTGGGATCCTCCAACCCCTGCTTCGTCGGGATGCCTCGGATGGGCGCGAGCCTTCGGCGCACAGCCGTGGTGGTGGCGTTGATCAGCCTCTTCTCCGCGAGCCTCAGCTTCGCCGCCGCTCGCTGCCTCACGCTCAGTCCCTTCTCCTTGAGCTGCAGGAGCTCGAACTCCTCGCTGGACGACTCGTACTCCGCCAGCATCTCCCGCGCGTCCTGCATCAGCAGCTGGAGCACCTCGTACTCATTCATCGGCGAGACGATCCGATCCTCCTCGAAGCTGACGCTCATGAGCTCCCCGGGATCTTGGACCCGGGCGAACCTCATGTACGCCAGGAGCTGCATCGGCATCCTGTCCGCGAACACCGGAAAGGTCTGCCCGTCCGCGCTCATCCCCATGCCCTCCAGAATCTGCCGCTTGGCCTCGTACAGTCGATCCGTCTGCGTGCACGACGCGGCGAAGGCGAGGTAATCGCCGCAGTGCGACTCGTCCACCGCGCCCGTGGCGAGGAAGAGATCCCCCGCGTTCCTCGCCAGCGGGTCGACGCACACGACCCGCGCGGTCTGTTGCGCGTCGTTGGCGCTCACCACCGCGACGCACTCGGTGGCGGCGTCGTAGTCGACGACGCCCGCCGCCGCCGCCAAACCGGGTTTGCCGACGGCTGCGCCGCCCGCCGCCGCCGCCGGGGAGACCCCGGGCGGTGGGGAGCCCACGAGCGGGAGGAGATCGACGAGGGGCACCATGGCGTAGCAGTTGGCGGCGTTGAGCCACACCGCGCGCGCTAACACCGTCGCGAGGGCGTCGACGAAGGCGTCCCTGGTGAGGAACTCGTACGCGTCGGGTGGGAAATCGTCCGGGTTGGATCTGATTTGGTCCGCGATGGATGCGTACTCGTCGTCCGCGGACTCGAGCCGCGACACCGCCTGCTCCCGCACGGGCGACCCCTGCAGAAGCGTCTGGAGCTCGCCGGCGGTCCACAGGAGCGGGTGATCGGAACCCGCGGACGGCAGCGTCGCCACGTACGGCGCCCACTCCGACAGCGGCCCCTTGTGCCGCTCGAGGCACAGCCACAGCGCCAGCCCCACGAGCTCGCCCCTGCCCGCCGCGAGCCCGGCGACGATCGGGGAGTCCGCGACGTCCACGGACGTGACGGCGAGGTTCTGCGGGATCTCGATGAGGGGCTCGCCCGCGCGCACGTCGTTGACGAGCTTCGCGACGCCGCCGTCGCCGAAGCTGACCGCCTTGGCCGCGCCACCGGGAAGGCCCTTCTCGACGGTGAGCCACGCGACGAGCTCCCGGGCGGTGCGGGTGTCGACGTCCGCGGTGGCGGGGGCGGGGGACGCGACGGCCGCGGAGGGCGCGCGCGCGATGTGGCGGCGGCTTCGGGAGGCGGTGGAGGGCGCGCGAGGCGCGGCCCCCGGGGCGAAGGCTGCCGCCGACGCCATGGCCGTGACGGTCTGTCCACGGTTGCGGTCCCCGATGGAGATAAGATCGCCACCGCTCCTAACCGCGACCGCCGCACCGTGGATGAATGTCCGTGGGATTCTCAAATCTGACTAGGACCCCATGCGAGGATTCGTCAATAGGAGAATTACACATCGTTTGAAACGAGCTCATAATGTTTGCACTGTCGCTTCTTGGCATTCAATTTGTTTTTCAGCACACCCGTCATTGGCACGTACCGCGGTTCACACCGACGACCCTCCTCGCGCTCGCGCGCACCTCGCGCAGTCGCACCTGAATCCGAACGCCGCCAAATCCGCCGCCCTGAGGAAAACCGGTCTTTGCTCGTCCACGTAGCTGTGCCTCACCTCCTCGTGTGGGCGTATCTCCCGCAGTGCATAAACCGCGGACACGACGCCGGCGCCGGGCCCCGCGTCTTCGAAACGCACCTCCGCGTTTGGTTCGCACGAGTGGTTCATGAGGCACGTCAGCGGGAACAGGCCGCATCCCTCGTACCTCGCGCCTCGTTCGGCACTCGGGGAGGCGTCGTTCGACGTCGACGCGTCACCGGGTGCCGACGCGGGTGCCGACGCGGGTGCCGACGAGGGTGCCGACGATTCGACCGCCACCGCGAGGGAGTTGCGCGCCAAGACGCCGGCGAGCTCCGCGACGCCCCTCGCGCCGACGACGCCGCTCGCCGGGTCCATCAGCGCCTCCGCGCCGCGCAGCTTTCCCTCGTGCGACGCCATCGCCTCGCGTATCATCCGCGCGTGCGCCTCGCACCTCGCCCGCGCGCCGTCGCCGCCCGACGCGCCGGTCCAATCCCACACGGCGCCGGCGACGTACGTTCGCAGATTGGCGTCGTCCAAAGCGGCGGCGACAGCTGTGGACGCCCCCGACGACGACGACGACGCCCCCGACGACGACGCGTCCCCGCGCCGCGCCGCGGATACGATGCACCGCGCGCACATCTCCGCGATGAGCGCGAGGTGCCCGTCGCCGTCGTCATCCCGCGCGCACGCGAGCTTGAGCGCGGCGAGGGGATGCTCCCACGAGTCGATCGGCCCGACGCACAGGAGCCCGTGCGATCCCTGCTCCACGTGTGCGACGCGGCACCGTTCGTCGCAGTAACCCTCGCCGCACCCCTGCGCGCACGCGGTCTCGTTTGGAGCTCCGCGTAGCATGGAATGGCACCGGGCGCACGACCTGGCCAGAGGCCTGTTAGCCGGGTCCTGTAGGAGGAGCGCGGGCGACTCGCGAAAGATCATCTCGCCCTTCGCTACCGGGGCGGTGGCGAAGAGCGCGCGCCCGCCGCCGGTCGTGGCGCTCTCCCCCGCGCGGACGCGCCCGCCGGACTTTGCGCATAATGTGTCGAAGGAGGCGGCGTCCGGTGGGGGATCGTCCCACCACATAGTCGCGTCGTGAAGTGGTGAAGTGCGGGGGGTCTCTCGGATCGGTGGAGGGCTTCTCTTTTAACAACAAGTCAAATTTGGTCAGATTAACTTGGTCTACGACTGGCCGGCGTGTGGTCCAAGGACTTAGGCCTTGACCTTGTCGGCGGTGAATCCGCGGGGACCCTCGGTGGCCTCCTTGAAACCCGGCACCTTGGTCTCCATGTCGTCGAGATACTTGACGATCCTCTCCGGGAGCACGACGGCGACGCGGGCAAAGTACATGATCGGCGCGAATCTGAAATCGGCGATGGTGGGCTCCTCGCCGCAGAGGAAGGTGGAGTCCTTGAGCCAGTTGTTGACGTACTTGTCGTTGATGAGGTTGAGAAGCTCAGTGGCGGCGGCCTCCTGGGATCCCGCGACGTGGTCCTTGAGCGCTTCGGTCGCGGCGACGTCGCCGGCGTAGAGAGGGAAGCCGATGGTCGGGTAAGTCGCCTTGGCGAGGTAGTTGTAGAGGGTGATGCCCGTGTACTCTGTGACCATGTCAATTTTCGCCTTGGACTTGGCGTCGCCGGGGTAGAACTTGCCGGCCTTGTCGGGGAACGCGCCGCAAAGGTATCGCGCGATGGCGTTGGTCTCGCTCACGCAAGCCCCGTCGTGCTCGATCGCGGGAGCGAGGTTCGTCGGGAACTTGGCGAGGTACTCCGGAGTGCGCGTCTGACCGTAGGCGTTCACCTCCTCGAAGTCGATGCCGGCGCATTTGAGGACACAGCGCGTGCAGGAGGAGTTGGCGGAGGGCGGGAGGCCGTGGAAAGTGACGGAGGACATGGTGAGCGGTGCGTTGGGAGTGGGCCAATGAAGGCAATCGAAACACGTTTTGTGACGTGACGTTGGTCAGAAAAAGTGGCCGGATGACATAACGCATTTTTTGTGTCCGACCGGAATTTCGTTTGACCGCACGGTACGTATGCAGTTGTAGTCACGATTTGGTCGGTTGCACATCTCGTCACAGGCAAACAGTCTGGGAAATTTCAAAAGTCTGGGAAAGTTCAAATTCCGCCTTGTTTAGCTGCGCGAGCCGGCGAGCACGCACACCGACGGGAGCGCGCGCCGAAAGGACGCGCGTCCCGGGTCCCCGATCCGAGTCGACTCGCCGCGACCGCGGATACTCGCCGGGAAGCGCCCGGCGTCCCGAACCTTCCGCGCGTCTCGTCCGCGAATCCCGTCGCCTCGGTCGGCACGTCCGAGCTCTCAGAGTCCACCGCCATGGCGCACTTCGACCCGTACTGGAACAAGGACAACAAGCGCGTCTCCGGGATGTTCCAGGAGGCGTCCAGGCGGATGGAAGAGGAGGCCGCGGCCGCCGCGCGCAAGCCCCCGCAGTCCACCCTCCTCGACGGCCTCCACGAGACCAACGCGGCGAGGCGATGGCAGGGCGGTGCGCTGCAGAGGCTCAACGCCAGCCTCAACGCGCAACCCCGCGCGCCGGCCCCCGCGCGGCCCCCCGCGCCGACCAACGACCGCAGGAAGAGCTTCGGCCCCGCGCCGGCCCCGGGGACCAACACCCTGAGCCGCGGGTACCAGCCCAAGGCGCCCGGGGAGCTCTGCTCGCAGGAGGAGATCCAACGTAAGAAGGAAGCCGCGCTCAAGCGAAGGCTGGAGCGAGAACGGACGGAGAAGGAGGAGCTCCAGCGCAAGCTCGACCAGGCGATCCAGCAGCAGCAGCAGCAGCAACAACAACAACAACAACGGCAACGGCAACAGCAAGGGCAGCATCAACCGCAACGCCAGCCGCCCCTCGACGCGAATCCCCAGCCGAACCCCCCACCAGTCACCCCCAAGCGCAACCCGATGGTATCCCTCACCGCCGCCAAGCCGCCCGCCGCCTCCACCGCGCGATCGGTCGCGCAGCACCCGACCGCTAGCGACGATAAGCTTTGGCCGGACCAGCCGTTCGAGATCGACGTCGTCCTCGCGGACGACCCGGCCGAGCACAGGCTGACGGTGCGGGCCAGGTCGTTCCCGGGATACCCGGCTCACGCGGTGCTGATGGACGGCGGCCTCCGAAACGGCCGGAACATGCGGAAGACGCTGGCGGAGAAGGGCGCGTATGCGACGTGGGACGTAAAGCCCACCGCCGTGTACCAACCGCTGCTGGCGCGAGCCAAGGCGGAGAAGTTGCTGAGGGTGGAGGACAGGGTACGGGAGAAGGTGGAGGCGCTTCGAGCAGAGGTGGAGGCGGCGGATGAGAGGGTGAGCCGCGCGGTTCGCGCCGCGGAAGCCGCGTCGCTTTCGCTCCCGTCGGACCTCCGAGATCTTGTGGACGAGG
>Ga0181573_10003911_pt1 | contig 12895 bp, 7 predicted proteins | sample 101ome_25_FD_148643 | JGI IMG/M metagenome (GOLD analysis project Ga0181573, IMG submission 148643) | Coastal salt marsh microbial communities from the Groves Creek Marsh, Skidaway Island, Georgia - 101409BT metaG (spades assembly) | ecosystem: Environmental > Aquatic > Marine > Intertidal zone...
ACTCGGGCTCGCCATCGCCTCCGCCTCGCGATGAAACATCGGGGCCGAACTCTTTGTCGTCGGCAACGGCCCCGGAGACGGAGCGCGTTGGGCGCGGCATCTCGCTCGGTGCCAGCGAACTGGTAAATCCTCGGCCAGGCTGCTGCGAGTCGCGTGCAGTGATGATTTCTCCCGCGCGGTGACGGATCTGCTGCGCCGCGTGAAGTCGTTCGTCCCGGCCACCCGCACCACACCGAGCGGCCGCGGCGCGAAGGCACGCGAGAGCGCAGTCGAACGCGCCGCCTCACAGGCCCCAGAGGTACTCTCTCGTGCTCCGGAGGTCTTCGGCCGGGCGTCGGGGGGAGCGGTCCCGGGAGACGGAGCGATCTCCCTCGCGTCCCAGCAGAAGACCAGGAAACAGGAAACGCGGCGTGGCCAGTCCGCGGCGTCATCGGGGGTGAGGCGCCGGTGAGGCGAAGGGGAAGTGATGCCGGCCGCGCCGATCGTGCTCGTGCAGCTCTGGCTGGCGAAGAAGATCGCGGTGCTGCTCGCGGTGCGGGTGTACGGCCTGAAGAAGCTGTACCGCGGGGGTATGCGGCTGAACAACAGGTACGTCACGGACCCAACCATGAACAGGCGCGTTCACAGCGTGCTCCACAAGGTTGCCGCGGGTGCGATGATGATGAGCGAGTCGATCGAGGGGCCCGCGCGGAGGTACATGAACAAGATCGTGTTCGGCACCTCGGAGATGCCCAAGGCGGGTCCTAAGACCTGACCCCTCGACCCTGTACTAGTAGTAGATCGTGGACCGCCCGATCAGTTTATTTTTTAAAGGCATAGAGAGTTTATTACACGAGCATCGCAAGCGACGGGACGATCGTCGACACGATTACGCGATAAATTACAACACGAGAACCTTTGATCAGGTGCGAAGCTGGCCGGTTCGAGGGTCGATCAGGTTCATCCCCCGGTTCGTCGGCGCCACGAGCTTGATCAAGCCGTTCACGATGTTGTTCATCACCGCCTCCGACTTGAGCTTACTTCGCAGCTTCTTGCTCTCAGCCTTTCGAAGCTTGTATCCCTCGGGATCGACGCGCCTGAGGCAGTCCTGGACGTGTCGTAGACGAACAGAACTGCCGAAGACATCCTCCGTTCGACACTGAGGGCATCGATCCCTCCTGGCGCGGTACTTGCGGCCCGGGGGTGGCGCTGCGCCATCCTCGTTGCTCCTCACCGCCCCGTCCTCCTCGTCGCCCTCCGCGCTGTGCACGCTGTCCTGACCCTCCGAGTGGCGCCTCAAGCCGTTGGTGAGCGGGATTCGGTCGTCGTGAAACTGCGCGGGTTCCATGCGCAGGTCCGCGAGCGTCGCACCCTCCTTCAGGACACCCGCCGACTGGAGCAGACAATCGCGGCAGAACACGTGGCCGCACTGCAGACCGACCGGTTTGTAGAGTGTGTCGAAGCAAATGGAGCACGTCAACACGCCCATGCCATCGCTGTGATCGACGTTGGCGTGCGCGTGCTCGTCGTCGTCGTGCTCGTCGTCGTGCAGGTTCCAGTGCGGTCCCTCCAGGCCCCCCTCCATCATCCCCGCCACCGCCCTGAGCTCCAGGATGAGGGGCGAGAAGAGCATCTGGTACTGGCTGTCGGTCCAGTACCTGCGCAGGGTCTGCCTTCCCTTGGTACTGTGGTTGGCCTTGTCCCACTTCTTAAGAATTTTGCGCAGCGCCGTGGAGTTGAGCTCGATCCAGTGGAGGCACTCCTTCGCCTCGTGTTCCAGGTCGATGTCCACCCCGGAGAGGTCGGGGGCGTAATCTTTTCCCTCATCATCCCTCGGCTCGGTGAAGCCGAGGCTGGCGTTGATCTTCTGGCCCTTCGAACCGTACATCCCGGGGCCGCAGTTCACCGCGTCCAGGTTCAGGCCCTTGCGCCACCACGGCTTGCTGTGCTCAAACGGAGCGCGCGACAAGATCCGGCTCACCCACGAGAAGTACGCCTTGGAGGTGGCCTTCATGGACTTGTCGAGCTCGGCGTAGAACAGCTGGGAGCAACGCTCGCACGGCGCGTCGTCCTTCTGAGGTGCGCCGTTGTCCTGCACCGCGGATTTCTCCCCGACGGCCTTCTCCGTCGCGGCGTCGCCGTCGTCGCTGAAGAAGGCTGCCTCCTCCTCCGGGTCGGCCCGCTTCAGCGGGGTGTTCTCCTCCTCCTCCTCCTTCTGAACGCCGTCCTCGTGGCATCGGCAGTTGCGGAGTTTCTTTAACTTTCTGTTTTGCGGGATTTGGGTGAGCAGGGGGAGGTCAGCGAGGGTCGCGGGGACGGGCGAGAGGCTCCTCGGGACGCGGTGATGCTCTCCATAATTTGATATATCTTTTTGGCGGTCGACGCGTGACACACAGGGAACGCACCCGTAGTCGATCCACGGCACCCTGTCACCGAGGACGCCCGCGGCGTTGATCTCCGTCTCGAGCTGCTTGCCGAACTTCATGGTCGCCGGGAAGGGTGATTCTCTAGTCACCCGGCGCGGCGAGAAGTGCGAGCGCCTTACCGTTTCTCCGCCAAAGGTGCTACACGGTCAGAATGCAACGACGAACTGTGTTTAGGTTATTCGTACGAGAAATTAGTCAGCCCAAAAACGCAAAATGATCGCAGGGTTTGTGAACCCTCACAACCCGCGCCGTCTTGGCGCCAAGGCTGTGACTGCTGTGACTGGAGTGTGCTGGATGGGAGCCTGGCAGGGCGCCGACACTTTTTGGCGAGCGACGGGATGGCGACCACGAACAGCGAGGTGCAGATCGTCGGCGGGGATTATCGCGCCAAACTGGGCGAATCACCCGTCTGGATCAACGGCGAGCTGGTATTCATCGATGTGGTGGCGAAGGAGATCTGCACCCTGAGGGACGGCACCGTGCGTCGTGCGCAGCTCCCGAAGATGCCGGGATCGATCGTCCCCTCGTCCAAGGGGGGGTTCCTCGCCGCGCTGGCGGTGGACGCTGACGGGTCGGGCGGTCAGCTCCGACGCGTCGTGCTGCGTTACGACGATACCGGGACACTCGAAGCGGACACGTCCGAAGAGTTCTTCTGCAACGTCCTCGACGCGCAGGTCCACCGTCCCCTCGCGGACAAACCCGAGGAGAGGCAGTGCCTGAACGACGGCAAGTGCGACGCTCGCGGCCGCGTGTGGGTGGGAAGCAAGGTGCTCGGTCGCCCGGACATGGACGCACGATACGTCCAGGCCGGTCCTGACACGCCGACGGGTTCCAACCGGAACGACGAATCGGCGCACATGTCGTCGGCGCACTTCTCGCCGAGCGAGGATGCGCCGCCCGCGGGAGCCTTGTTCTGCGTCGAGCCGGCGTTCAGCTACAGGAACGGGTCCATGGTGAAGGTGGGCGTCGCGGGTGCCGTGGCGGAGGTTGGCGGCGTGTGGACGAGCAACGGTATCGCTTGGTCCCCGGTCGGCGACACGATGTACTACGCCGACTCGCCCCGACGAAGGGTCGAGGCGTACGACTTTGACGCGGAGAGCGGATTGTTGCGAAACGGGCGGGTGTTTGCTCGGATGCCCGACGATGTCGGGGTGCCGGACGGCATGTGCGTAGACGAGGGTGGGGGCGTTTGGGTGTGCGTGTGGGACGCGGGAAAAGTAGTCCGTTACGTGCCGGACGGCGAGAGGAACGCAAAGCTGGATCGGACGATCGCTTTCCCGTGCAGCCGGCCGACGAGCTGCTGCTTCGGCGGCGCGAACGGGACGACGCTGTTCGTGACGTCTTGCTCCCTGGACACGACCGTGGACGCTGACGCGAAGGACCTGTCCGCGGATGAACCCACCGCGGGGGGCGTGTTCGCGATCGACGTCGGCGTGAAGGGCGTGCGGGTTCACGCGGCGGCGTTCTGAATGTTTTTGTTTTAGAATGGCTATGATATCGTTCGTGTCGATCTCTCCGCGTCATCAATCCCAGTACCCGCCCGTGTTTGGCGGCGACGTCCTCCGTAGCCCCGGGCCCCTTCCGCTACTGCTCCCCGACCGCTTGATGGACCCGTTCCGCTTCATCGGCGAACGCGGCGGCGTCCCCAGCCTGCTCGCCTTCACCGGACTCGCCAGCAGCGGCTGCGTGGTGGGGTCGCTGGCGTATCCGCCGATGGCGCCGTACCGTCCCCGTCCTCCGCTCGAGTCCACGTCGGACGGCACCGTCCCCTCATCGTCGTCGCTGCTGCTCAGTTCCGCCATCGACGCCAGGTCCATCTGCGACTGCGTGCGCGTTATCACCTCCTGGCTCACCTTGAAGAACGCGAAACCGGCGGTGCCCAGGAGAGTTATGGAGTACCCGATCACCTGTATGGGAGCCACCACCTCGTTGTAAAGCTGCGTCGCCGGATAAATCAGCAGCGCGTTCCTCAACATCACCAACACCTTGTTCGCCACGCTTCCCAGCTCCTTGATGATCCCGAACCCCGAAACGCTGGTGATGATCGCTAGCGTCACCAGGCTGAGAAAAACAATCGAGTTGTGCTGCACGACGAGCAGGTTCTCCTGCTCCACCACGTCGCGCTCAAACACGAAGCAGAGCACCGCGAGCGAGAACGCACTCGACGGTGTGGTGAAATAAATACCCTCCCAGAGCGAGTATCCCTCGTTGCGCAGAAAGTAGTGCAGCACGACGTACTTCACCGACTCGGCCAGCTCGGAGACGAGCATGAGGTACATACCCGTGAGCGTGAAGTTCACCTCGCCGATGGCTGCCAGGACGCTGCCGAAGGTGACCAGCACGATACACACGAACGCGCGCATGCTGAACGGCTCCAGGCCCAGAGTCGTGATGAGCACGTTCAGCACCACGGGCTGGAAAGCCTTCAGCATCTGCACGAACGACACCGACAGGTGAAGGTACGCGGCCGAGCCCGTCGCGAGAGATATGCACTCCAAGACACCCACCGGGAGCATGCCCTTGGTCCACTCCATGAACGTAAGGTCCCTGTGCGCCCCGAGCCTGACCGTGCCGGTGTGGACCAGGCCCAGAATCAGGAACCACCTCGAGAACGTGGACATCGTCACGATGAAGATCGGATACTCGAACACCAGGTTGCCCAGCACGTACTTCTGCAGCAGAATCAAAGTCGGCCCTGAGAGCATGAAGAGCGAGACGTGGACGATGAGCTCCCCGAACTCGCTCCACGACTGCTCCTTATCCTTCCCTCGACCCCACAGGCGGAAACCCATCTCGACCCGCTAAACGAAACCCGCCGCCAAATCTCGCTCACGACCGCGAAGCGCTGCGTCTAACGCAGCGTCGCGCTCGTCCCACTGCGTCGGGTGTTGGTTGGAACGAGAAAATACTGTTACATCCCGGAGCTGCCGAGCCCCCGTTGCGTGATCGGATGCGAGTTTACCTTTGGATTTCCCATCTCCGATTTTGACACGATACGATAACGTGGTGATGGAAGGAGCGACCTCAAATTCGACCCTCCCTCCAGGAATCTGACTGGACCACTGTGCGTGACGAGCCAATCCCAAAATTTTCTCCGCCGCGTGATGGGACGTGAATGTCGGCAGCTTGAAAGGTCGGCAGCTTTTTGACGGCGTCCCACCAGACGACGCCAGAAGTCGGGGCAGGGGCGGCGACACCGCCCGAGCTGCGCCAAAGGGTACCGCCTCCAGGCGTTAGAGGAAGCTCAGAGGGGTACAGGAACGGGCCCGGCCCTTCGCCGGTCCGGACCGCGGCTCCGCGCGTCGGCGAGCACCGTCACATCGCAGAAAACGCACTTTATCTGGTGGGTGAAAGTTCGTCGTCATGCCGTCGAAGAAGACGAAGGACACAGCCGCTCCGAAAGAGGGCGCCCGCGTGAAGGCCGTCCCCGTCGTCGTTCCTCCGGGCTGGAAACCGAAGAAGAAGGGATACTGCATACACGACCGGCAAAAGTCAAAATGCAGGGACTGCGGCGGAGGCTCGGTGTGCGTCCACGGGAGGAGAAAGAGGCAATGCAAGGAGTGCGGAGGCGCGGGGATATGCCAGCACAATCGTCAGCGTTCACAGTGCAAGGAGTGCGGCGGCGTTTCGATTTGTCCGCACGGTCGTCGGCGTACGATGTGCAAGGAATGCGGCGGCGCGCACATCTGCCGGCACGGCAGGGAGAAGTCGAAGTGCAAGGACTGCGGAGGCGTATCGTTGTGTTCGCACGGTAGAATCAAGTCGCAGTGCAAGGAGTGCGGCGGGTCTGGATTCTGCGTGCACGGTCGGCGTCGGACCCAGTGCGTAGAGTGCGGTGGCGGGGGCTTGTGCCAACACAATAAGCAGAGGTCGCGGTGCAGGTGGTGCAAGGATCTGGGACATCTCGGCGACGATCCGACGACTGAACCGGCGCTGGACGAGGCGGTCCGCGACCCGCGCTCCTTGGATGCGGATCCCAACGTATCGGACGCGCCAGCGGCGGCGATGACGGAACCCGAAGTCCCAGACGCGTCGGCAGCGATGGTGGAAGCGCCGGCAGCGATGGTGGAAGCGCCGGCGGCGTTGGCGGAAGCGCCGGCGGCGATGGCGGATCCCGAAGTCTCGGACGCGCCAGCGGTGGAACCGATGGATCTGGCGCGGGTCAAGCCCAAGGTGGGGTTGACCTCGGAGTCTCAGGGCGAGGTGATGAGACACGAATCTGGGTCTGTGGATCAATCTTTCAGACGCATGTCGGAGAACGAGGTGACGAGATCCGATCGGGTTGATCGCATGGGAGTGTTGTGTCCGCACAGGAAGTTTGCGTCGGAGTGTCCGATTTGCATCGGCGCGGGGATCCTCGCTGCGCTGACATCGGACAACATACCGGATCCGGAGGGTCCGAGCGCGCCACGGACAGATGCGGAAGCCGAAGAGGCCAAAGGGGACGATCACACCTCCGCAGATCCCACGCCGTCTGAGACACCGTCATCACCAAAGTCGCCAAAGGGGGCGGCGCCCCCAAGGCGGACAGCGGCGATGGCGATGGATTCGCTGTTTAGTTCGACATACCGACGTTGATGGGTGGCCCATCATCCTCGTTATATACTAGCACACCTAGCTCTAACGGCTTGACATTTTCTTGCGACCTGTAAACGTCCCGACTTGGTACAAAGGTAGACTACGAAGGTACGAAGATAGTCTGAGTTTGTATTCTGCCTACCCTATCGATATCAGCTTCGCCTCTTCTCGAACGCCCTGCTTCCTACTAGTCTCATAACGTCCACCGCCGCGTGCGGAGTAACTCCCCTTGTCTTGCACTGCGACTCGTACGCCTCGAGCGTTCCCTTAACCCCGGCCCACACCTCGGCGTCTGAGTTCTTGTCGAGCCAGGCGCTGTACTGCGGCGGCGCGAGTCCGGCACGCTCGTAAGGCGTCGCCATCTCCTTCGGCGCGTGCGAATACAGGTGCAGAAGGACGTTCGCCGCGGGAATATCCTCGACGAGCGCGCTTGATGCCACCTCATCGAGCGACAAAAACAAAAACGGTCGCAGGGCCCTCAGAGCCTTGTACGCGTCTCCCAGCGAGCTCGTCGCCGGAACGAGGTACGCCGAAACAGCCTGCTCGAGCTCGCCCATGTCCTTGGTGAGGCGAAGCTTGCCGTTCTCGCCCAGGTTCCGGAGCAGGGAAACGTGTCGGACGAACAGCTCGAGGCAACGTCGGGCGAGCGCCTCCGCGGCAATCGTCGATGGCACAAAGCCCGAGGCTCCCTTGGAGCTCGATGAGGCGTGACCGAGCAGAGAACCCTGCCTCACCCCGGATAAGTGCTCCTCCGAAACGTGAGCGACGACGTCGATGACCTGAGTCATGTACGTCGAGCAACCTTCACCCATCGGCGGGTCGCCGCCGGCCCAGTCCTCCTTGTGCATGGACGCGAGCCTCTTGTGTACCTCTGCGTGCGCCGCGCTCATCACCGGCTCCAGAGCCTCCGTCGCCGTCTCGGCAACCTGAGCGAGCGCGTTCTCCAGAGCCTTGGCGGGCTCGTCAGGCAGTAAGGGAACTAAATTTCCGAGAGCGGCGCAAACCTCTTCGAGGACACCCGCGAGAGCTGCATTCTTAGCTTGCGCCGGGGTTTGCGCGGTTCCGACGACAAAAATGCGAGCCTCGGCGCCATCCACGACACCAATCTCAGCCTTTTGTGCCATCAGCCGCAGCGCCTTCGCGACGGCGCCCGCGGTTACCTGTGTGACGAGCGTCGGGTGGCGGGCAACCGCGTCCAGCTCCTCCCTGACGCGGAGCAGGAAACGTCGCACGTCCTCAGCGGCGGCGCGGGTACCAACCGTGCCGCTCGCCGATATTTGGCCAGACGCGATACCTTGTAGCGACTGGAGCGCCGACGGGGACAGCAACCCGTTGACGGGCTCGCTGAGCCTCTGGAACGAGCGTGCGAGATATGCGTTTGACACCGCGTCGCACGCGTGGAGCAACACGGTGAGGTCCGAGCCGTCCTTTCGCACGGCGGGGGGAACCCCGCCCTTCGCGGCGGTTGCCGCCGCGCCGCTCTCCTTGGCGAGACCCTCGTGAAGACCCTCGATGAGCGTGACGAGTCTTGGGAAACCCTTCAGCAGAGTATCCCGCGCGAAGCCCGCAGCGGCGTGTGCGCGTCCGAAAGCCTCCCCCGCCCCCTTGCTCAGCTGCCAAACGAAACGCTCGCACGGGAGTGAAATGGCATCTTCCGGGTTATTCGCGGCGGCTTCGGCTTCCGTGCTCTGCGCCACCTTCTCGCGCCAAAGATTCTTCCTCGCAGCGATCACCTCGTCCAGGAAGAGCGCGTGCGAGATGGGGTCGCGTTTCTTCGCGAGGACACGCTGAAGGTGCCATGCTCCCATGCCGGCAGCCTTTGCGCGCTCGCACGCGGCGCCGAGACGCTGCCAGAGCGCCTCCGCCCATCTGTGCTCCTGCCCAGCAGGCGGCCAAATGCCGCGACCTCCACCCACACCCACTCCTCCGGCGCGCTCGCTCGCGCTGACGCCTCCACCCATCGCCCTCGCCAGCTCCCTCGGGTCGAGCGCCTCTCGGAACACGTCAACCGCGTCGTTAGCTAGCCGAGCGATGACCGCGTCGGTCGCCCGATCGAGCTCGCCCAGGTTGTGGAAAACCTGCAGCGCCGCGCCAACCTCGGCTTGGCTCGTCGCGTCCATACCCGCGTTCAGAGCCTGCGTCGCTCGTGACCTGACTTCCTTGCCCGCTCGCTCCAGCCATCTGGCGTCGCGGTCAATCACCTCGATACCTGCGAGAGCCGATCCCTCTTGGTCCTCGACGACACCCTCCCGCTCGAGCTCGGAGGCGTCGGCGAGCATCTTCGCAGCCTTGGCCAGATCGCCCGACGTTGCGGAGTGGGGAACAGCAGCACCGCCCTCCGGGTCGTCACCACCCGAAGCTCCAAGACTGTCTTTGAGCCTGCCGGTGAGCTTCAAGGTTCTGATGACGCGATGCAGCGTCTCGACCGTCCTCGTCAGGTTCTCGAGCTGTTTCGTCTTCGCCGCGACCACCTCGTGGGGCTCGACGATCTCGACTCGAACCTTGCCCATGGATCGCTGAAGATTGTGGACTCCGTCCCTGACGATCTCCAGGACGCGCTCGCTCTCGTCAATACCGCCAAGTTGCTGGAGGAGTTCATCGTAGTGTGAGGTAACCGTCCCCCGCAGCGCCGCGTTTAGGGACTTGATCCCGGCGTCCAGCGCCGGCAGAACCGTCTTTGATGTTCTCGCTGTAAGCGACTCGCTGGCATACGTGACGGCGTCGAAGTCGTCGGCTAGGAACGGCTCCAGAACGGGATCCGTCTCGAATTCCTTGAGGGGATCGCCCTGCGGAGTCGTCGCCGCACCCGCCGAAGTCGTCGCCGCACCCGCCGAAGTCGTCATCGCGTTCCGAGTTGTGCGTGATCCAGCACAAATTTTGTTTGGCTTGCCGCGCGCAGCTCGAGTCAAGCGAGTCGGGTTTCCTCTGTCAAAATCCTCTTTTAGGTCGCATTCTCGGTGGCGCTGGGGCGGAGCGCCGGACGCGCTTGCGCAGCACTCGAATCGCGCTCTAGTCACCGCACGCAGAATCGACGCGTGATTGATTACTGCACATCTCCGACCGGTCTGACGCTCGGCGAGGAAACCCGAACCGGGCGCCCCTCCTGGTGTTTTCTACTCCCCGCCGGATTTAGGTCGCCGAAGGAGCGTCATGACGACGACGGAAGGCGACGCGCCAGCGGGTGAGGTTCCTCCTCCTGAGGTGTCCACATCCGAGCCGACCGAAGGAATCGCGGAAGAGACGGCGGAAGAGACGGCGGCAGAGACGGTGGCGGAGCCGGTCGAAGTCGAAGAGCCCGATCCTCTTCCCGTCGAGACGTCCACCTCAAAGCCCATGGACGACGCCGAGATCGCGCGTAAGCTCGAATCGGGCGACAGGGACGATCGCGTCGCCGCGAGGCGCGCACGCATCGCCGCGCGGCTCAAGGCTAAGCGCGAGGCGGAAGACCCCAGCCTCATCGAGCCCGAACCCGAGCCCGAACCCACCGCGGAAGAGACACAGGTGAGGGAGAGTAAGCGAAGGCTCGCCAGGCTCAAGGCTCTCGGCTTTGACGACGTGACCGGCATCAAGGCGGTTGCCGTCGCGAGGGAGGCGCATCGACGGGGCGTTCGCGACGATCGGAGGGTCGAGCGGAGGAACCGCATCGAGCAGGAGCGTGCCGAGACCATGCAGAGGGACGGCGAGGTGGCAGGCGAGTGGGACAAGCTGCGGGGCATCAAGGTGGCTCACGATTTGAACGCCGCTATCCAGGCGCAAAAGGTGCTTTGCGACCAGATCGTCGCGAGCAAAAACGCGCTCATCGCCGAGATGACCGAGGAGCTCGACAAGGAGGATGATGAGTTCGAGAGGAACATTCGCAGGCAGGAGGAGGAGGTTGACGAGACCCTCAAGCGGATGAACTCGCAATACAACGAGCTCTCCGCCGCGTACATGTCTGAATTCGACGAGATCGAGCGCGTGTTTCTAGAGGAGAGGAGCGCGGCGCTCAAGGCGAACATGGAGGAGCTCGACGCCCTCTTCCAACGGAGAGACGCGGCTGAGCTCAAGTACATGGAAGACGTGGCGGCGACGGCGGATGCGTACAGGAAGGAGCTCGAGAAGCACGAGGCTGACGACGCGGAGGAGTACACGATGCTCAAGATCAGGCTCGAGACGGACATCGCCAACCTGCAACGACACCTGGCGGACATGAAGTCGACCTACCTGCTCAACGCGGAGAAGCTAGAGTACAACTACAGGGTGCTCGTCGAGAGGGACCACGAGAACGCCGGAACGCTCCAGATTCAGCGACGCAAAATCGCTAAGCTCAGGGAGACGCTCATGAAGGTCAAGGACAAGTTCCACGCGATGGACAAGAAGTTTTCCGATGAAAACGTTCGTCTGACGGACGACCATAGGAGGGTGACGGAGCAGTTCAAGGAGCTCGAGATCAAGTTTCGCAACTTCCAGGCGAGCGACCGCAAGAAGTTCCAGGAGGTTTGGGCCATGAAGGAGGAGGAGATCGCGAGGAAGGTGAAACGAGCATTGGACGCCGACCGGATCCTCCACGAGCAGCATCTTGGCATGGTGTGGCATCCCCCGTCGGAGGATGTTTTCAAGCACCCGGAACAGCTGGCGCTGGATGAGGCTAGGAGAAAACGCGCCGCCGCCGCCGAAGCCGCCAGGGCCAGCAGCGGGGAGCAGGGCGGGACAGTCGGAATAGAGGAGGACGAAGATCTCGACGCCGAGGAAGAGGATAATCCGTTCGAGCAGAGGATCGCGGATCCGGCGTACGAAAACTACCTCGCGACGCTGGTCGATGTGTTCTTCTTCCTCGTCGATCCCAAGGCTCAGCGCGCCGTGAAAGCCGCTGAGGCGGCCGTCGCGGAGGGCACCGGCGCGTCGGATGAGGAGCGATTGACCACCGCGGCTGCCGTCGCTCGGCTCCAGGCGGAGAGCGTGCTCAAGGCTCTGGGTGTGACGGATGCACCCTCGTTCGACGGTCTCGCCAACGCCCTCACCGTCGACGGCGTGGACCCCGTGTTGCACGCGGGCGGCGACGGTGACGTGGCGGATATCATGCTCCCGAGGGTCGACCTCGTGTCGGCGGCGACAAAGTTTGCAGCGGCGGAGAACCTCGCCAAATCAGGCGGCGGCGGCGGCGGCGGCGGCGGAGAGCAGCTTCAACCGTTCGGCGATGACGCGCCGGCTCCGAGAAAGACCAAGGAGCAGCTCGATAAGGAGTTCTGGGAACGCATGTCCAACGCGGTTGGGGAGAAGAATTTCAGGGTATGGGGACAGCTGGAGAGGTCGATGGAACGGTACCGCGAGATGCTGATGAAGCGTCGGGACTCGCTGAGGGACGCGGAGTCGCTGCGAGAGCAGAATGACGAGCTTCGGGGTCTACTCAAACAATATTTGAGCTCCTCGGTGAACGATGAGCTCGTCGTACCCCCGGCGGCGTACCTCTAGCTAGTGGTAGAAGAGCATCAGTCGACGATGTCGTTATCATATACCTAAGGTACCTAGTCTACAATAGCGAAAACCAACGAGTATGTACGCAATCAGGGAACGAATTGTCAGATCCTGTCACAAAGTAGAGCGCGCAGCCAGGGGCAAACCCGGACGTTCGTGCGATGGCGCCCTCCAAGCGGCCCAAGACGTCTGCCACACCGGAGCCGACATCAGGAAACCCGACCAAAGGTGTGCGAACCCGGCGTTCCGCGAGCGCACGGGGCGACCTGCCCGACGCCCCCGACGCAGATCTCGCAGATCTCGACGCCGAGCCCGAAGAGCTCATGTGCCCCATCACGCGAACCATGTTCCGCGACCCGGTGATGGTGGTCGAATCAGGACACACGTACGAAAGGAGCGCCGTCTTGGCGCACTTTGATCGCAACGGGGCCAAGGACCCGCTCACGCGTCGCGCCCTG
>Ga0181573_10003914_pt1 | contig 12893 bp, 9 predicted proteins | sample 101ome_25_FD_148643 | JGI IMG/M metagenome (GOLD analysis project Ga0181573, IMG submission 148643) | Coastal salt marsh microbial communities from the Groves Creek Marsh, Skidaway Island, Georgia - 101409BT metaG (spades assembly) | ecosystem: Environmental > Aquatic > Marine > Intertidal zone...
CGAGCGTGCTGCTGGCGTTCGCGGCGGGCACGTACTATCACACGATGTGGCGCGTGCGGTCGACGTCGGATATTGACATCGCCATCGCGGAGTGGGAGGCGAAGCGGGCCAAGGAGAAGGCGCAGGACAAGTGACGAGAGGCGCGCGCGGGTTCGGGAGGGGAGAAGAGAAGCGCGTTCACCCCAAACCCGAACCTCACTCAACCGTAGATCTACCTTAGAATTTGCCTTTGCCAACCAACGAAAGGTTTAGCTGAACAGACTCGCTCTGCTCCTCCGGTCGCGCGAGCAAACGGAAGCGGGACGCGATCGACGCCGATTTTCGCATAAAGAATGATTGTGTTAAATCTCGCCGGCCTCGAGCGGGCCGCTCGCGGGTGAATCGCATGTACAACCCCGCAGCGGTTTTTGTCCCCGCCGTCGGCGTCCTATTAGCCAAAAGCGTCAAAAATAAGAGGGACGCTCGCGCCGTCGCACCCGCCGCTCCCCCTTCTCTCCGTTCCGTTCGTAAGCTACCCGTCAACTCCCTATTAAAAGTAAGACTTCAGAAGCGACACCGACCAGTCGGCAGACTCAGTCGGCACGCTCCTTCATCTTGAGGGTGATGTTGCAGGTGCGCTTGCGGATGGGAAAAGGCCGTCCCTGCGAGCGGGGTTGGAAGCGCTTCATCGTCCCCGCGCCGTCGGCGTAAACCTCGGACACGTAGAGCTTCGCCTTGTTCAGGCCGAGGTTGTTCTTCGCGTTGGACGCGGCGGAGAACAGGGCGTTGAGCACGGGCTCGCACGCGCGGTAGGGCATGAACTCGAGCATGATGAGGCACTCCTCGTAGGACTTGCCGCGAATCACGTCCAGCACCCTCCTGACCTGTGTATTGACGACACGATGACAAAGGGGGGCGGGGGTCGAACGTCAGCGAGGTGGTGCGAGGTTGGGGCGCGGCGAGTGCGGGCGCGACGGATGGACGGTGCTCGCCGGGTTTGGGGCGAGGGCGCGCGCGCGTCGGACGCGAGGGGACGCGCCCGGGCGCGTGCGAAGCGCCAAGCCCTAAAACCTCCAAAAGGAGCCCCAAATGGGGGGTAAAATGGATAACGGGGCACGCGCGCGGGTCTGGCGCGCACCTTGTAAGGGGACATGTGCACCCCTCGAAGGTGGCAGACGGCCTCATCGTCCGCAGACTCCACAACCGCATCGGCAGCCTCGGGCTGTTGACAGGAGAGGGGGGGAAGGACGGCGAAAGGTCAGCGTCGGGTCGTCTTTATCCAGTCTATGAACCCAGTGCGGAGGGTCCAGGGTTTTGGCGTGGCGTGGAAATGACGCGAGCGACGTCGACGGGAACGACGCGCGAGCACGCGACACGACGCGCGGACCGCGGAGTAAAAGGCGGGAACGCGTCCGAGATGGAGCGTACCTCGCTGATAGCCTGAGCGACAACCTCGAAGCCGCGCGCGGGGGCCGCGCGCCTCGCGCTCACGGCGAGAGCCCGGCGCTCCGCACCACCCATGAATGCCGAAGCGGAGACGCGCGCCGGCGCCTTCGCGTTGACCGCGCGTTGGGCGCGCACGGGAGCGCGCGCCGACGCAACCACACCCGCCACGTGGACTGAAGAAACGGTGAGAGCCGCCATGTGCACAGTCGCGTTAGTCGTGCTAACGAAGCTGCGAATGACTGGCGGATGGCGAGGGTGGAGCTTTTTACGGCGCTTTGTGGATAAAACACGTCGCACTGGTCTTTTTTCGTACTGGTCGCCATTGTTTACGCGGCATTTGGAATTTGGGAGTCCGGAATTTTTGCCTCGAATTGACAGCAAACCGGTCAGGAAACCTTCGCGATTTTCCGTTTCGCGAATGCCGCTGCGACTCACGCCTCGGAGAAAGTTGTAACCGGTCGCCCGCTTTCCGCCGCGGCTCCACACGCAGCATGCGCGACGACGACGACGCCGGCCCCGCCGCGCCGGTCAGCGCGTTCTCCGCGGCGGAGCTTCGAAGCTCTGCCGAGGCCACGACCCGCGGACGCGCCGACTCGGACGACTCGGACGCCGAGCGCGCGACCGTGCCGTCGCACCCGTGGGATGCCGACAATCGCGCGCGGCCCCATCCGCTGTTCGGACTGACGCGCGCGGAGCGCGCCTACTTCGACGCGGCCGGCTCGCCGATGCGCGCGCGCGCGACGACGTACGGTTCTATCGCGGTCGACGTCGCGGACGCGGGCGATGACGAGGAGGAGGAGGAGGAGGGGGACCGGGCGCGAGACGCCGCGGGCGCGCGGTCGTCCGGATGGTTGGGAACGAGCGCGAGACGACGCGGCGCGACGGTCGCGGCGGCGGCGTGCCTCGCGATGTGCGGCGTCGGCGCGTTGGCGCTGGCCATCGCCCCGCCGGAGATACGCGCCGGCGTGGCGTCCTCCCTCGGACTCAGGATCCCGGAGAGCCCCAAGCCCGGGTTCGTGGAGGCCAACAGGCACGAATCGACGTCGTTCCTCGCCCCGCTCGGATCGAACGACGCCAACGATGCGAACGAGGACGAGGACGCGTCCCACGGACCGCTCCGAGCGCCGTCGTCGTCGTCGTTCGAACCGAGGCGCAACGGCTACCTGGTGGGCCTGACCACCTCCGCGGGCTTCGGCGACCAGTTCAAGCGCCTCAGCACGTACGCGTCCATGGCCAGGGAGCTGGACAGGACGCTCGTGCTGTGGCCGGTGTGGACGTCGCCGCACTACGACCTCGACGGCGGACGCGAATCGTCCCTCGGGCCGCTTCGGTTCTCCGATTACGTCATGGTGCACGACGGGGACGCGACGGACGTGACGAACAGGGTGGTGAGATACGAGGACGCGCCCGCGCAGGTGCGGGACTTTCCCCGGCGTCACGGCAAGGCGTGCGTCACGAGCAACAACCTCGGCAATCCCGTGCAGTTTCTCGTCTCCGCGAACTTGTCGGAGGCGATCGTCGCGGCACCCGACGGGGACGCGTTTAAGAGTTTCGAGGCGCTTCGGGATGACCTGAGAAGGCACGCGAGGCGCGGGCCGGAGCCGCTGGAGACGGTGTGCCTCGCAGCGACGTTTTCGCCGCGGGACTACAACAATCCGCGGCACGCGGAGACGGCGAACGCCTGGGCGGGGTTGGACTTTAAGCCCAAACCCAGGTACCACAAGCTCTGGTCCAACGCGGTGAACGCCATGGCGATCGACGCGGGCGCGCCCGGGCCCGGCCTGGCGGCGGGTCTGGGCGAGAACCCGGAGAAGGCGTTCAAGGAGAGGCTTCCGGAGTTTCCGATGCGGGTCACGGGCAAGTACGCGGCGCTGCACTGGCGCCGCGGGGACAAGTGCGGCAAGTCCGTTGGGGTTCAGCGGACGCGGCGCGAGGGCCCGAACGGCGGGTTTCGGAACGGGGAGAACAGCCAGGCGCACCTCGCGGGCGCGCTCAAGTGCGAGGATTACGAGGCTGACGAGATCGTCACCCGGATGTGCCACGAGCTCAAGCCGATGTACGTCGCCACCGACGACGATGACCCGGCTTTCCTGAACCACCTCAGCGGCAAGGGCTGCTACCTGAGCAGGGACCTGAGGCTGGGCGTCCCGCGGGATAAGCTCAACGACGTGGACCTGCTGATGATTGACGTCATGATGGTGGCGGGCGCGAAGGAGAGTTTCACGTTCGGGCACACCGCGCTCGCGAGGCTGTACGACAGGATGCGGATGAGCCGCGGCGAGAAGCGAAGCACCAACGTGGCCAACGACCACGAGCGGTTCTCGGGCAAGTTCGAGCGTCCCGTCGTCGAGGCGGCGATTGGCAAGTTCAGCGAGTACCGACGTCATTAGCGAAGATGGCGGTTTTTCACGAATAAACTACGCATAACAGAAAGGGTCTTTCACGTCGAACGACGCGGCTGAAGACGCGGGTGCCGAGTCGTCGTTCACACCGGGTCGAGCAGTGACTCGTCGCTCCCGCTCTCGTCGTCCGAGGCGTACCCGGAATCCGCCCGCGCGTGCGTCGATCCCGCCGCCCGACTTTTCCCGAAGCATCCGAAACATCCCCCGCATCCCCCGTACCACGCGCTCTGCGCCAGTATCACCGCGTCCATCACCAGGCACATTCCCGCGTCCACGATCCACGGCATGTTCGGCGCGATGGTGACCCAACGCGTGGACCTCGCGAGGATGCTCCCCAGGTACGTCGCGTTTCCGACGACGGCGAGCACGAACATCGAGACGCTCAAACCTTCCACGCTGCCCCTCGCGTGGTTCCGCACGATCTGCGGCACCCTGCCGGAGAGGTAGATGGCGGTCATCGTCCAGCCCAGCGCGGGTCCGAGCCACGTCGGGGCTCTCACCAGCGGCGCCCTGATGAACTCGGACGACGTCTCCAATAACCTTCTAGAACCTTCCGATTTGACGCCGATTCGTCCGGCGTCGGCGCTCGCCAGCGCCGAGAACACCGAGAGGGACGAGCCCGTCGCCGCGGCCGCCGCGAGCGACGTCGTGAGCCCGCTTCTCGCTCCCCCCCACCCGCGCTCCCCACCATCCCCGCGCCGCCGTCCGCCCTCCCCGTCCAACGTCCCGCCGTCCTCCCCGCTCGACGACAGCGGCGGCAAGTCGTGCGAAGTTCGGGAGTTTGTGGGGAGCGAACCGAGCGAGCGCCTGTGCGCCCTGCCGTGCGACCGCGCCCGCGGATGCGATCCGGAGTGCGACCCGTACGGATGCGGCACCGAGCCGAGCAACGCGAACGTGCGAGCCGAGCCCGGGGTGGTGCCGAAGATGGACCCCACGCTCTCGAACGCGGCGGCGGATGCGGAGGATTTGTTCTCGTCGTCGCTGGCGTCGCCGCTGGCGTCGCGGCGATGGCGACCCAGCAGCGGCCTCGCGTCCGTCCCGCGCGCCGCGTCGTCGTTCCAGACGTCGCCGTCGCCGTTCTCGATGTCGCCGAGGCGGTGCGATCGCCCGTGGACGTCCTCGGCGTCCTCCGTCTCCCTCTTGGTCGCGGCGTCGGATCGGCGGTTGTTGTAGTGCAGGTGCTGCACGATGAGCACGACGGTGGTGGACGTGTAGAGCATCGCGGTGTACAGCTGCGTGGGTAAGGTTGGGGACACCGCGCACCCCACGAGGTTGAAGGCGTCGCCGGTGAGCCACGTGGCGATGAACGCCAGGGAGACCCCCTCGCTGCTCCGGTTTCGCCAGTTCGCCACAATCTGTGGCAGCTCCGCCACCCCCCACGCGACGATGCTGACGCATCCGAGCACGAAGGACAGCGCGTCTCGGCGCGAGCAGACGCAGTCGCCGAAGTATCTCGCGGCGAAGTCCCACGAGTCGCAGGTATCGGGACACGCCGTGGCGGACATCCCTGCCGCCGACCGAACGGGCGGCGTCCGCGGCGGTGGGTGGAGCGTTGTGCGGCGACCTTTCGAGCGTCTTTTCGCACGGCGAGTTCGTCAGCTGCCGAAACGCAAAACGGGACGGGATGAGGAGGTGGCCGACCGAGATGGTGGTCGCCCTGAGGGCGTCTCGCCGATTTTTTTCTCATCAGACGCGTTGTCCGTGTCCTCTAGTGTGCGGATGGATCACCTGCTTTCATCGGGACCCGGCGCGCGCGTTGCGCATCACGTCGAGCGCGCGCACCGCAGCCATGTTGCGTTTCACCAGTAAATAGACGGTCGGGTTCCCCGTATCAGGCATTCTTCCGGTTTGGAGCCACTTTTCATGACTTTTTTCCAACACGACGCTTGGAACATTTTACAGACTAAATTCTTGTGCCGCCCAAATCACCGAATCATTGGCTGTGTACAAAATACGGGAATACGGGACGGAATAAGGGAAAAAAGTCCGGGATCGAACTTGGAATCTCCGGTTCCACACGTCATCGAGCACTGGCCGAAAACCGGTCGAGACAAAGGTGGACGGGTTGATAGGTCGCCAATGATTTTATCCTTGGCTTTTTACGTGAAAAAGAATGTACTGGAACTCCAATGATAAAAATGACAAACGCATCGGGTGGTGGAAAAAGCACTGAAAGTGGCTCCAAACCGGAAGAGTGCTTATACGGGGGAAACGACCGTCTATTTACTGGTGAAACGCAACACGGCTGCGATGCGCGCGCAATCGCGCGCAAGCGACGCGCGCGTCGGGTCCCGATGAAAACAGGTGATCCATCCGCCTACTAGAGGACACGGACAACGCGTCGGCGCAAAAAAAACTCGATGAGACGCCCTCAGGGCGGACACCATCTCGGTTGCCGCTGTCGTTCGCGTTCCATCAGTCAAGTCAGATCCAGCTGACATCGAGGACTTCACAACGCCCCGCGCACTGCGCCACGTTTGGCGAGGCATCGCATCGGGACGATGAGCAGCGCCGCACTGCGAAGTCGCACGGGCAGGGCGCACGGCGGCGGGGCCGACGACGACGCGTCCGGACCCGCGCCCATCCTCGACACCGACGCGCAGGAAGCCTTGGTGAACGAGCTCGAGGCGGACGCGAGACGGCAGGCGACGGTCTGGAGGCGCGTGTTCGGCGCGTTGTCCATCGCGTGGGGGATGTACTTCGTCAACTCAGCGGCGCACGCGGCGAGCGGGGACGTCACGATCGCGTGGTCCGGGGTACGTACCGCCGTCGCGTCACCGTCGACCTCCTTCGCGACGCCCCCTCCGAATCTTCGCGCACTTTCCACCCGCCCACCTTCGTCCTCGTCCTCGTCCTCGTCCTCCGTCCTCGTCGCCGCCCTTTCACTCACCACAACGCCCCAACGTCGCCCCAAATCGATCGCAGGCGATACACGCGGAGTTTTACCACCACGATCCGCCCACCATGTCCACCGCGTCGTTGACGCTCCTGGACCTCTGCACCGCGACGGCGGCCGTCGCCGCCGGCGTCGCCGCCGTCGCCCCCGCGCGGGGCGCCCGAGCTCGACTCGACGCCGGCGACGACGACTGCCTCGCGTCGGTTCCGGGCATGGCGCGACGCGTACGGACCCTCACGTTCGCGGCGTCGACGGCGCTGGGCGCGGCGGCGTGCGTCGGGTGGGCGTGGACCATCGCGAGGACCCATTGGTTGCGAGCGGGACCACCCGCGGGGACGGGCGGGAGCGACGACGACGCGGCGCGGGTGGACTTTGACGCGTATCGGATGACGTGGCTGCCCGTCGCGTGCGTCGCGGCGCCGGGGGTGTGCTGGCACGTGTACCAGAGCTTGGAGCGCGGGACGGTGGTGGAGGCTGCCGGGCTGCGGCGGTACATGTACAATCACAAGCGCGCGTGAACGCGACCGCCAACGCGAGCCGAGGAAGGGAAGGAGCGTCTCGGATCGAGAGTTTAGATTTACGCCTTCTGATGACGCTCGAGTGTTTCTAATCAGAGACACCGCGATGCGTCGCGTCGTCATTGCAGCAGGCGCTCGATGGCGGCGCTCACGTTTCCGAACGTCGCCTGCAGAGCCCTGATGTTTTGCGCCTCGTCGAAAAAGCCCATATCCTTGAGTTGCTGCAGCTGCGACGCGTACGCCTCCTCCGGCGGCGTCGCGTCCGCGACCGGATTCTGCGCGCCCCCCATGAGCGCCGCGAAGGGATTCGCCGCGCCGGCACCGCCGCCGCCCGCGCCGGGCATTCCCATGCCGGGCATCACGCCGTTGCCCTGGAGCTGCGTCATCGCGCGCTGCATCTGCATCATCGCGCGGAGGTTGTCGGGGTTGGTCATCTGCCGGAGAAACTCGGGGTTGGTGAGCTGCTCTCGCATCCCGGGCGCCGCGTCCAGCATCGCGCGCATCCGCGGATCCGAGTCCATCATGTGCTGCATCACCGCCGGGTTGGACATCATGCTCTGCATCATGTTGGCCATCGCGGGATTGGACAGGATGGCCTCCATCTGGGACATCATCTGGTCCGGGGTCGCGTTCCCCATCCCGCCCATACCCATCGGCAAGCCGCCGAGGCCGGGGAGACCCGCGGGGGCTGGGGCGGAGGGGGATCCGGCGCCGGAGACCGCGTTGGGCGCCCACGGATTGGGAAGCGGGCTCGTGTTGGGGTTACCCCCCGCCCCCGGCGCGGCGGCGGCGCCGGGCGCGGCGGTTCCGTCGTTTGCGCCAAAGAGCGCGGCGAACGGATTATCCGCGTGAGCACCGCCAGCCGTGTTTCCCGCGCCGTCATCGCGGCCGCTCGCCATCGCGTTCATCATAGGCGCCTGGACGTCGGTGTACGCCCTCGCGAGCGCGTTGAAACCCTCCGGGTGCGCCTCGACGTTGGCGAACATGCGATCGTGCTGGCGCATCTGCTCGCGCATCAGCGACGGGTTCCTGGCAACCTCGAACGTCCGTCGCAGCGTCTCCGGGTCGTTAAGCGCGTGCCTCAGCTCCGGATTACGGTCCATGATCTCTCGCATCTGCGGGTTCGACTCCATCATCGCTCTGACCGATTCTGGGTTCGCCACGATGGAGTCTATGTAGCTGCGGATGGCTGGCGAGTTCATGAGCTCCTGCATGGCCTGCGGGTTGGCGGCCATCTGCTGCTGCATCTGCTGCAGGTCGGGCATGCCGCCCATGCCGCCCATGCCGCCCATGCCGCCCATGCCCCCGAACGCGCCCATGCCCCCGAACGCGCCCATGCCGCCCATCGCGCCGGCTCCCGCGCCGGCTCCCGCGAACGCGCCGAAGGGATTCGCCGCTGCGTTCGCCGTCTGGGTCGCCGGGTTGGACCGGGGTTGCGTCGCCGTCTGGGCGGGCGCGGGCGCGGCGCCGCCCGGCGCGGGTCCCTTCACGAGATGGATCACGTGATCCTCGCCAACGCCGTACGACTCGAGCGTCTTGTCGTCCTTGAGCACGTGCCCCTTGTAGATGAGTCTCTGCTGCGCGGAGGGCGTGTCGGCCTTGTCCGCGGCCTCCAGCGTCGTCTTGAGCTCGCCGACCGTGGTGCTCAGCTCGACCGAGACGGTGATCTTGCTGCCGCTCGTCGCCTTTACATGTATCGTCGTCGGCGCCATGGTTGCGTGCGCGAATCGACCTCGAACGCGCCCCGTGATGTGGGCCAGGCCGGTAGGGGCGAGGGGCCGAGATCTAGCTAGATCCGGGCCCTTTTCGTCAAAGGTCCGTCAGGTGGCACTTTTTGTCCGGCCAATTACGACCGACCATTTCATGGGTTAATTTCTTGAGTCAATCGCCCCAATACATCGAAAGCTACGTCACCCGAGTGGATAGGAACGTCAGGGTGAAAAAGGTAAGGTCGCGTCGGTTCAGACAACGCGCGCGACCGCACGCGAACGTCCGTAGGTAGTTAGCGACATCATGGCGTCCCTCACGGCGTCTCTTAGCGCCTCTGTCGCGCAGGTGAGACGCGCGCCCGCGCCAGCATCGCGCACGCTCAGGTTTCCGGCGTGGCTCCCATCGACCGCGAGGCCACGGGAGGAACGGGGAATTTGAGGTCGTAGGGTTTTCTCGATGCCGGGACCCCCGCGCGGGTCTCGCGCCCGTGCTCATCCGCGACCGTTCGCTGACCTTCGCTTCCCATCGCCACCCTCCCGATCCAATCGCAGAAGCGCGTCGCCCTCTCGGCGTCCAAGTCCAGCTGCTTCGTCGGCGCCCCCGTGCGCGTCACCGCCGCGGCGCCCAAGGCGGCCAAGGCTGTGTCTCTGACCGTGCGCGCGGATGGCGAGGACAGGCTCCGCCTGCACAACCTCTCCCCGCTGAAGGGCTCCCGCAAGAAGCCCACGCGCAAGGGCCGTGGTTACGGCGCGGGTCAGGTGAGCATCTAGGAAGACCCGTCACCCGCTCGTCCCTCGCGCGCTCCCGCGCATCCATTCGCGCCCCCCCCACCCTCCCTCGAGACGTGCGCCTGAAAAGTGGATAGGGTCGCGCCCCGCGGTTTTTCAGTCCCTCCGCGCGGTGATCTCACCTCCGCCCTCCCGATCCCGATCCCCTTCTCCCACAGGGTGGCACCTGCGGTTTCGGCATGCGCGGTCAGAAGTCCCGCTCCGGCCCCGGCGTCCGCCCCGGCTTCGAGGGCGGCCAAACGCCGATGCATCGCCGCTTTCCCAAGCTCAAGGGCATCGCCGGCGGCATGGGCGCGGGCAAGGCGAAGTACGTGACCGTCAACGTCGACGACATCTCCGCCGCGTTCGCCGCGAACAAGCTCGCGGCCGGTTCGGATGTGAGCATCGAGTCGCTCAAGGCTGCCGGCGTGATCAACGCCACCGGCCACTACCGCAACCTTCCCCTCAAGGTGCTCGGCGACGGCGAGATGGCCGCGGGCGTTAAGGTTCACGCCGCGGCTTTCTCCGAATCCGCCAAGGCGAAGATCGAGGCTGCGGGTGGTTCCGTCGAGGTCGTCCCCGGCCGCAAGAAGTGGGTCCGCGAGGCGGCCGCGGCGAACGCCTAAGCGACGACGGGATGGTATTTAGGATTGAGAACTTGTAAAGCGCGATTCTTTAAAATGGACTAAAAAATATTCGCCTCGCGCCGACGAGTCTCGGCTCTTAGTCGTCGAGGGGCTCGTCCACGTCCTTGCTGACGAACACTCGCCCCGCGATCTTCCCGGGACTCGAACCGGCCACCTCGGTATCCTCCAGCTGCCGCTCCAGCGCGCTCCTGAACGCCGCGTGCGACTCCCCGCCCGCGCCCCTGAGCGCGGCAACCGCCCTCGCCAGCCCGTCAGCCTCCTCCTCCTTCTCGCCGAGCACCTCCAGCAGCGTCTCGTGCCGCGCGCTCAACGACTCCGCCGCGTCCCTCTCCTCTCGCAGCGCGTCCCTCAACTCCTTCAGCCGTTTCTGAAAACGGCCCTCGCCGCCGTCCCCGCCGGAATTCGATCCCGCCGCCTCGGCGTCCTCCACCCGCGTCTCCAGCTCCTCCACCCGCGTCGTCAGCGCCGCCGCCTTCGCCTCCGCCTCCGCCAGCTTCGAACGCAGCGACGCCTGCGTCCGGCGCTCGGCGGCGATCAGACGCTTCTCCTTGGACGTGAGCCAGTTCGCGGTCTCGACGTCGAAATCGTTCGCGAAGTTCGCCTTGCCGGCCTCGACGAGAGCCGCGACGTCGAACCCGCCGACGGACGGCGGCGGCGGCGCGTTCGGCGGCGTCTCGTTCGAGGGTTCGGGGTTCGCGGCACCCCGCGGCGCGATCGCGGGGTGCCGAGGGGGTGCCGACTGCACCGCGGGTGCCGACTCGGGGGCTGCCGAGGGGGTCGCCCGAAGCGCGCGGATCCGTTCCGCCTCCTTTCTAAATTCGTCGGCGTCTCGCCGCGCGCGGATCGCCTCGAGCTCCGCCCTCGCGAGCGTCTCCTCCAGCGCCACCAGCTCCGCGCTCAGCACCGCGCACTTCTCCCTACACACCTCGCACTCGCGCTCCGCCTTTTGCGCCCTCGCCGTGACGACGGCGACCGCCTCCGCCGCTCTCGCCTCCGCGGCGGTTCTCGCCGACTCGGCTTCGGATCGTAAACGCGACGCGTCGTCGGCCGCCTCGCGCCGCTCGTCCCGCGCCGCCTCCGCGCGGGAGACGGCGCTCTTCGCATCGCGGAGCTCGTCGCCGAGTCTCACGACATCGGCGCCGAGGCGCTCGATCGTCGCGTCGCGTTCCCTGACGCGATCCGCGTGTTCGTCCTCCGCCTGGCGCCGTCGAGTTCGTTCCCGCTCCAACTCGCGCGTCACCGTCGCGACCGCGCCGGCCACCTCCCGCGCGAACCCGCCCGCGTGCCTCTGCTCCGAGAGCGTCGCCTCCAGCGTTCGCGCGGTGTCCTCGGCGGCGCGGAGCTCTCGCCTGAGCGATTCCTCTCGCGACTGCGCGGTTTCATTCGCGAGCGCGAGCTCTCGGGATAGTTTCGCCGCCTCCGCCTCCGCGATGGCCGCCCTGGTCTCCGCGGAGGCCACCTGCGATCGGGCGCGCTTCGCCTCCTTCGCGGTGGCATCGCTGCGCTCGTTCTCCAGCGTCTCCCGCAGGGTCGCGATCGTCTTCTCCGCCGTCTGTTCTCGCTCGTTGAGTCGCCTTCGCAGGGATTGGATCTCTCGGTTGGCATCCGCCTGCGACGCGCCCAGCTCCTCGCGTATGCCGTCCGCCGTCCTGCTGTTGTTCTCCGCGGCTTTCGCGGCGCGCGCGGCGTCCGCCTCGGCGTCGCGCAGCTGCGAGTTGAGGCGCCGCTCGTTCCCCTCGAGTTCCGATACCCTGCGACGCAAGGCTGCGATCTCGTTCTTGGCCTCGCGCAGCTTGACGGTCTTGTCCCTGTTGGCGGACTGCGCGGCGTCGCCGCCCTTGGCGATCTCCGTCAGCTCGCGCCTGAGTTCGTCGATGGTCTCGTCGGCTTCGCGCAGTCGCGCCTCGCACTCGGCCTCGACCTGCGCGACGACGGCGGAGGCATCGGCGGAGGCATCGTTCCCGCCCCGCGACGAGGACGCCCCTCCGGCGTCCTCCCGCGCGGCGCGCAGGTCGTCGTTCTCCTTCTGGAGGGCGCCGTTGATGACCGTGAGGGTCGCCACCTTCTTCCGCAGCGACTCGGTCTCGGAGGACATCGTCGGAGCCCTCTCTTCGTCCGTCGCCGCCCGTCCGTCGCCGCCCGCCCGTCACTCTGCCGGTTCGCGCACGAGCGGAGCACTCCAAACGGAACCGTCGTTTCTTGAGTCGTCGCGAGTGACTCACCTCTCGCACTGCGATCCATAGCACTGCCAGCACTGGTTGGCGCGTGTCCCACCGCGGAGAAAAGACCACGTTGGTCCTTTTCCGATCGATTCGACAAGGACCCACAAGCGGGCGCACCTCTCCGGAGGGCACCACACGCGCGACCCACACGCTCGGGCGACTACCCGCGACACAGCGAGTCACGGGAGCGACCGCGCGCGCGCACCGGACCGCACCGGACACCGCCGCGGGAAGGGCATCCCCCACAGCTGGGGCGAGGGAAGTTTCTGCTTTTTCCATCCGAGAGGGCAACCCAGCAACGATCGA
>Ga0181573_10003917_pt1 | contig 12883 bp, 8 predicted proteins | sample 101ome_25_FD_148643 | JGI IMG/M metagenome (GOLD analysis project Ga0181573, IMG submission 148643) | Coastal salt marsh microbial communities from the Groves Creek Marsh, Skidaway Island, Georgia - 101409BT metaG (spades assembly) | ecosystem: Environmental > Aquatic > Marine > Intertidal zone...
TGGTGGTGAACAACAGGAACGCTGTCGCAAACAACGACAGCGCCCGTCCGCGTGAGGTGCAAGTGGTTTGACTCATGATGGGCGCCAATGAATCTGCATTCGACGCGAGTTTCCCTGTTTCGTCCCACCCGTAATTGTCCTGTATGGGGCAAGTATTGACTGGTTGGGGGCGGAAGTCAGTGACCGGTAATCAGTGGTCAGTGGTCAGTGGTCAGTGGTCAGTGGTCAGTGGTCAGTGGGCAGTGGGCAGGCAGGGGTCGGAGGTCGGGGAGCGGGTGACGTGTCGGATTCCCAGACCAAGCGCCGGCTTCTGAATACTGATTACTGAATACTGACTACTGAATACTCTGGCCGGGCGTCTCCCCGTGGCGATTCTCGTTACGCACCTGTGCGGCTGGACGCCCCGGCTACAGCAATCGATTCGGCCGGCTCCATTGGATGCGCGCGGTCAGTTGATCCCCGCGGGCGCCCCTACGAGGCAGCCATTCGCCGACGGTCACCCAGGATTCCTCGCGACTGACGTTGGCCACATGGAAGTTGCCCATCAGCGCCACGCCGTTGGGATCGTCCACGCCGTCGCCGACCAACGGCAGAACCACGCGTTCGGTGGAGCGGATCAGATGACGTTTCACCGGATCGACCTGCGCCACCCAGAGAGGGGAGCGCCAGCGGATGACGTTCGTGTTGGTCTTGTCCTTGCGCGTGTAGACCAGGAACAGGCCATCGGAATGCGTGAGCCAGTGCTGTTGGGTGGTGGACATGGTCAGCGGTTTGCCGTCGTCCCAGGTCCAGGGCTTCTTCGGCGCCCAGTTGAGGCCGTCGTCGCTGACGCTGTTGTAGCCGCGGTTGTCCTCGGCGCGGATGGTGATGAAGAACTTGTCGTTGAATTGCGTGACCGAAGGCTCCAGCAGGCCGCGCTTGTGCTTCAGTTCCAAGGGCGGCCCGACCTCCTTGATCTTCAGGAACTCGCCGTCGAAGGAGCAGCGCACGCCGGCGACCTTCCGGAAGTTCGCCTGGTCGCCAAAGGTGAAGGACATGGCGATGTCGCCGTTGGGCAGGGTGACGCGCTGACCGCAGTTGTTCGTGTAGATGAAGGAGCCGCGTGGATCGTCCCACTTGAGTATTCGGCGTTCGGACCAGGTTCCGTCCTTGCGCCGGACCGCATAGACGGGGTAGCGCGCCAATTGATCGCCGCGGGAGAACTTCGCGCCGCGGTAGAAAACCACGTGCCCCAGGGCCAGAACCGTTCCGGTCTGCGGATGATACTCCGGCACAATGTCGCAGACGCCGGCCTTAAGGCCCTTGTACTTGGGATCCATCTCATGCCAGCCCAGCGCGGGGATGGGCTCCGGTTTCGACCACGTCTTTCCCAGATCCGCGGTCTCGGTCCAATGCACGGGGCCGAAGTAATCCGATCCGCCGATGGATTGCAGCGTCATCAGCGTGGAATCCGGTCTGCCATCCCGGCCCGGGACCCTGCAGGCGCGGGGATGAAACCAGGTCGTCCCGCCGCTGCCGTCGCGATTGCGCCGGACGGTCTCCCTGGTGATGGACTTGATGAGCGGAGGCTCGGCGCCGGATGCGACAGACAGGCCGGTGAGCGCCAGAGCGGACGCCCCCAGGAAGCGTCGCCGGGACAGGGTTGTGGAATTGCTGTTCATCGATTTGAGGAGGAGCGGGTCGTTTGTCGTGGTTGGCGTCGGCGTCATGGCCCGACGATCTCAAGGGGAATCTTGCCGCAGAGGTCGATTCCGCTCGCATGGATGCGCGCGCGGACGCTCCAGCGAACGGGGCCGTCGAACGTTCCCGTCGCCATGCCCAGCGCGGTGTTTCGGACAACGTGGATGGCCGTTTCGACGGCTCCGCCGGTTTCCAGATTGTCGGGGTCTGGAGCGACGAGGGTGAATTCGAAGGAATGCATCTCGCCGGCGGCGTATTCGCCTTCGATCGGCAGTTCAATGTCGGCGCGAAAGATCTCCACCGTGCGATAAGATTGGCGGCGGCGTCTCCTGTGTTGCGTGGCCGCCACCGAAACCACGATCTTTTCGATGGCGACGGCTTTGCGCGATTTCAGGTAGACCCAGCCGGTGATCGTTTCGCCCGGTCGATACTGAAGCCGTTCCAGAACCACCTGGACCTTGCCCTTCAGGCGCAGAAGCACGTTGTAGACGATCAGGCCGACCACCAGGACGGCCAGTCCGACACACATCAACTTGAATGCCTGGTCCGGGTTCATTGGATGAAGGCCGCGAGTATGCCCGGTTGGACCAGACTTTCAAGACGCGGTGGCGGCGTTGCCGGGCTTGCAGGTGAGTTGCTCCCGTTCTTGTCCCGTAGGGACAAGGTGTAGCGTCGCCTGTGTCAGGCGATGGTGTCGCAATGGGCTCACAGAGCCCACACTGCAGACAGGTCCCGTAGGGACAAGGTGTAGCGTCGCCTGTGTCAGGCGATGGTGTCGCAATGGGCTCACAGAGCCCACACTACAGACAGGTCCCGTAGGGACAAGGTGTAGCGTCGCCTGTGTCAGGCGATGGTGTCGCAATGGGCTCACAGAGCCCACACTACAGACAGGTCCCGTAGGGACATCCGAGAGTAGCCCGGCGATTCATCGTCGGGTTTGGAAAACAGGGCGATACGCTGGGAATGTCTATGCCTGGGTTTGCGCCCGTTCAATCGCCACCCACTTTCGTTCACGCACCCAGGGAAATGTCGCCCCGTTCCCCGCTGGCGTCGGGGTCGTTGTTCGGCTAACGTCCCGCCGGAATTGGAAGCGCGCGCATGGCCCAGGAATTTCAACCAGGCGAGAAGGTCGGAGCCGGCCGGTATGTCCTCGAGAGGGAACTCGGCCGCGGCGGCATGGGCGTGGTGTGGTTGGCCAATGACACCGAACTCGGCGAGCAGGTCGCGCTGAAATTCGTCCCCTCGGAGATTCAACACGACGCCATGGCGTTGGACGACATGCGGCGGGAGACCCTCAAGAGCCGGCGGTTGACCCATCCGCACATCGCGCGCATCCACGACTTCTGCAATTTTGAGGGCGAGGCCCCGTTCATCACCATGGAGTTCATGGACGGACCGAATCTCTCCGCCCTGCAGGTGCAGCAACCGGATCGTGTCTTCAAGTGGGAGGAAATCCAGCCTTGGATCAAGCAGCTCTGTTCGGCGCTGCAATACGCCCACGAGGAAAATGTCATTCACCGGGACCTTAAGCCCGGCAACCTGATGATCGATTCCAAGGGGCGCATCAAGCTCTGCGACTTCGGGCTCGCGGCGTCGGCGGCCGACAGCCTGAGTCGCGTCTCGCGCGACATGGGTTCCAGCGGCACGCCGCCCTACATGAGCCCGCAGCAACTCGACGGCGGCGCGCCTTCGCCGTCCGACGACATCTACAGTCTCGGCGCGACGCTTTACGAACTGCTCACCGGCAAACCCCCGTTTCATTCGGGCGACATTCCGCATCAGATCCGCTCCAATGCGCCGAAGTCGATCCCCGACAAACTCGCCGAGTTGGGCGTATCCAATCCGGTTCCCGAGGCGGCGGTTTCCCTGGTCATGCAATGCCTGGTCAAGAATCCGGTGCATCGTCCGGCCAACGCCGAGGCCGTTGCGGAGGCCGCGTCCGGCATTGCGACAGGACCGCCGCCATTGCCGGCGGATTCGGTCGTTGAGGTTGTGCCCGATGCTGCCGTTTCAGAGGCATGCGTGGAGGAAGAAGCGGAGGAGGACGTGATCATCCCGGAGGCGACCGAGCTTTCGGAGCCTGAACCCTCCGAGCCGCCGGAGGAACTGCAGAGGCGCGCGCGCCGGAAGAAGATCGCGATCTGGGCCTTCATCGGGTTCGTGCTTCTGTCGGCTTTGAAGAAGGGCAAGGATCGGGAAGCCGATCGGAATCCGCCCGGTTCCGCCCCGGCGAGTCAAACGGGCGGCGCGAGCGACGACCCGTCCGAAGAAGCGTTGTCCTTCTCCAGCGCGACGCCTGTCAGTCTGATCCCCGCGGAGGGGCTCAAAGGATGCAAGGTCTACAACCTGCGGCAGCGAAACGGCGAGTTGGTTTCGTTCGAAGGCCCCCTCGATTGGACGGAGGAGGAACCGTGGGGTTGGTCGATCAACGCCGAGGGGGTCATTGAAGGTAAAATCGAGGCCGCTGCCGGCGAAGCGGCCAAGTCGTATCTGGTTTTCGACGAGGAAGCCGTTCAGGACTTTGAACTCGGATTCAACCATGAATTTCACAACGACATTGCCCTCATGAGGATGGCGCCGCGTCGTCTGGCCGGGGTCTTTTACCGAAGCCGGCCGGTCGGGGAATGGCATTTTCATGGGCTTTCGCCCTTGTTGAACAGCGGCGACATCTTCACCCATCCACCGAATGGGACGAGGCCCGGTTCGGATGGCTTTGCGGGGCGGTTCTGGAATGAGGTCGACCCGGATATTGCCGGTCGACTTGCCCCGCCCGCGCCATTGGCGTCCAGCGGCGACTCCTGCGTCATCAAGGTGAGGGGTGGGCGCATTCGCCACTTTCAGAATGGCGAGGCCGTCTTGAGTCATGCGATCGTGGCCGAGGAGCTTGAACCCGGCGGGAGGATCGCGATCGAGATATGGGCCGAGGGACCGGGGTGGAACGTGGTCGAGTTCGAAGGGTTCTTTCTCAAGACATACCAGCCATGACCCCGGCGTCCGGTCCATCCTCCCCGTCGCGTCTCCCCGAACTCCTCGCCCCCGCCGGCGATTGGGAGTGCGCCAAGGCCGCGGTGGAAAACGGAGCCGACGCGATCTACTTCGGTCTGGAGCGTTTCAATGCCCGCATGCGGGCCCACAATTTCACCGAGGCGGATCTTCCCGAGTTGATGGCTTTTCTGCATCTGCGCGGTGTGAAGGGCTACGTCACCTTCAACACCCTGGTGTTTGAGAACGAGCTTGCGGAGGCGGAACGTTTTCTGCGTTCCATCATTGCCGCCGGAGTCGACGCCGCCATCGTGCAGGACATCGGCGTTGCGCGTCTGATCCGCTGTTTGTCTCCGGACTTTCCCATCCACGCCTCGACCCAGATGACCATCAGCAGCGCGGCCGGAGTGGAATTCGCGCGGGAGTTGGGCTGCGATCTCGTCGTGCTCGCGCGGGAATGCTCGATGGAGGAGATCGCAAGGATACACGGCGCGAGTGGCGACATGCCCCTCGAGGTGTTTGTCCACGGCGCGCTCTGCGTCGCCTATTCCGGCCAGTGCCTGACCAGCGAGGCCTTGGGCGGACGTTCCGCCAATCGCGGCGAGTGCGCCCAGGCCTGCCGCATGCCCTACGAATTGATCGTCGATGGCAATCAACGCGAACTCGGCGACCGGCGTTACCTGCTCAGCCCCCAGGATCTGGCGGGGATCGAGGTTCTTCCCCAATTGATCGAAGCCGGCGTTGCGTCCTTGAAGATCGAGGGCCGGCTCAAGGCTCCGGAATATGTCGCCAACATCACGCGGGTCTATCGCGAGGCCTTGGATCGGCTTTCATCAGAAGATAAATCCAGGAACCGACGCGCCAAGGTTTCCGAGGGAGACCGCTACGATCTCGAAATGGCGTTCTCCCGAGGCCTCTTCACAGGTTGGCTCGAAGGCATCGACAATCAACGACTCGCCCATGCGCGCTTCGCCAAGAAGCGCGGCGTCTACCTCGGTGAGATCGACAAGGTGAACGGGCAGGTTCTGACCTTCCGGCCCGAGGCGCGGATCAAGGCCGGCGATGGAGTCGTCATCGACACCGGGACCGGCGACGATCACGAGCAGGGCGGCCGCGTGTTCACCATCGATATCCAGGGCGGCGTCGCGCGGCTTCGATTTCGGGACGGGCAGATTGATCCGCGGCGAGCCAAGCGGGGCGACAAGCTTTGGAAGACCAGCGATCCGGAGATGGACAAGCGCGTCCGTCAGACCTTCGCCGGAGAAAAGCCGCGCCGAACGCAACCGGTCCGATTTGAGATCCACGGCGCGATCGGGACGCCGTTGACGATCATCGCGCGCGATGGAAGCGGGCGTGTCGCGCGGATTGATTCCGACATGGAATTGGAGAAGGCGGCGAATCGCCCGCTGACCGATGAGTCCTTGGGCAAACAACTCGGTCGTCTCGGCGGAACGCCGTTTCATCTGGAGTCGCTCGACAACCGGCTGGAAGGCGAGGTCATCCTGCCGGTCAGCGAACTGAACCGGCTGCGGCGGGAGCTGGTTGCGGAACTTGAGGAACAAAGGCGGCGCCCATTGCGCTGGGAGCTGCGCGATCCGGGAGAGGCTTCAACGGAGCGCCGAGCATTGCTCGGCCGGGGCGATGTCCGCCAGCCGATGCCGAGCAATGCCCGGCGCTCCGATGCGGCTCCGCTCCTCATCGCCCTGGTGCGAAGCCTTCCGCAACTGGAAGCCGCGATCGGCTGCGGCGTCCGCACGATCTACTGTGACTTTGAGAATCCCAAGACCGCCCGCGAGGCGGCGCTGATTTTTCGTGAGCGGGTTCCGGAAACAGCCAATGAAATCTCCGCCGGCATTTTCATCGCGCCGCCGCGCATCTTCAAAACCGGAGAGGAAGGCGTCCTGCGTTCCGTGCTGGCCGGCGGGGCGGACGGTTATCTGATCCGGAATCACGAGGGGTTGGGCTTCTTCAAGAATGAGCGGCGAATCGGTGATTTTGCACTCAATGTCGCCAACAGCCTGACCGCCGAACATCTGCTCTCAGACTACGGCCTGGAAACCGTCACTGCGTCCTACGATTTGAACGCCGATCAGTTGGCGGACTTGCTGCGCGCGACGCCGGCGCATCGGATCGAGATCACTGTCCATCAACACATGCCGATGTTTCACATGGAGCACTGCGTCTTCTGCGCCTTCATGTCGGACGGCAAGGACCATCGCGATTGTGGCCGACCCTGTGAGAAGCATGACGTCCGGCTGCGGGACCGCGTCGGCATGGAGCATCCGTTGAAGGCGGATGTGGGCTGCCGCAACACGGTCTTCAATTCCCAGGCCCAGACGGGCGCGGAATATGTCGCGCGCTTCCTGGAGTTGGGCGCGCGACGCTTCCGGGTGGAGTTTCTGAACGAATCGCCGGAGCAGGTCCGGGAAACGCTCGGACGCTACCAGGCGCTGCTGAACGGCGAGATCAATGGCGGCGACCTCTGGCGCGACCTGAAGTTGAAGAATCAACTTGGCGTCACCCGCGGCCAGATGGCCGGGGTGTAGGCTGCAAGCAGAGGGGCGCGGGATTCATCCCGCTTCAACCTTCGGATGAATCAGGTCTGCGTCTTTTCTCCCGGCCAAGCCGACGACGGAGTTGAAGCGGAATGAATTCCGCGCTCCGCAGAGCATGCACCGTTACGCGTCCTTGATCTCGAAGATCGCCTCGACTTCCACCGCGGCGCCGGTCGGCAGGGCGGCGAAGCCGAGGGCGCTGCGGGCGTGATAGCCGTCGCCGTCCTTGCCGAAGATCTCATGCAACAGATCGGAGGCGCCGTTGATGACCAGGTGTTGGTCGGTGAAGTCCGGGGCGGAGTAGACACAGCCGAGGAGTTTGATTACGCGCAGGCCGTTGAGTGTCCCATGTTCCTGGCGCACGGAGTTGAGGATCTTCTCGGCGCAGTTCTTGGCGGCGGCGTAGCCTTCCTCGACGGTCAGTCCCTTGCCGAGGATGCCGGATTGATCGCTCACATGCCCGGAGGTCATCAGGAGGTTTCCGGTGCGGATGCAGAGGTTCAGGTAACCCGGCTCCGAGGTGGTGAATTCGAGGCCAAGGGCGGCGGCTTTCTCTTCAGGTGTCATGATTGGTTCTTCGTTGAATTCGATTCAGACGGTGATGGTGGGTGGAGACTCTAGAGTTTTGGCGCCTCAAAGGTCACGAGTATTCGAATGGTCGCGCTCAAGCCGGGGCTGCGGTTGCGGGAGGGCGCGATTGTTTGGAGTTCCGCGTTTACGCGGTATTGGCGATGGCATGCCCTCGCGCGTCGATCGCCTTGAGGCGGAATTCGGCGCTCCAGGGTCCCCAAGGCCCCGTTCACTTCTTGCGCGCCTCGTTGGAGTTCACGCTGAAGCGAGAACTCCAACCGCGAGCGCCGACCGGCAGGATTGCCCTGCCTTCGTGGGGATTGCTCAAACCAAACCGGTCAGTCTGCCCTGGCTGTCGCTGAAGCTTCCGGCATCGACATCCATGGCTTCGGCGATGGTGCGGAGGACGTTGGCGAAGGGCGGGTGGCGGTCGGGATCGTGCTTCAGGTGTTGGCCGTGTTTGAGGCCGAGTTTGTGGCCGCCGGCGATCAGGAGGGGCAGGTTCTTGGGCGAGTGCCCGCCGCCTGATCCGGAATTCATCCCGGAGCCGAACAGGACCATGGTGCGGTCGAGCATGGTTCCATCGGCCTCCTTGGTGGCCTTCAGGAATTTGAGGAATCGGGCGAGGCAGCCGAGGTGAAAGCGGTCGATCTTGGCGAGTTGTTTGAGCATGCCGGCGTCGCCGCCGTGGTGGGAAAGCTGGTGGTGGTTCTCGCCGCCGCCGCCGCGCCCGCCGGCCTCCCGCGACCACTCGAAACTGACGACGCGGGTCGTGTCGGTGAGAAAGGCGAGGTAGTTGATCTCCATCATCACATCGATCCACATGGGGCGGTCGTGCGCGTTTCCGGGCTGCATGTTGAGCTGGAGGTTCTTGCTGTCGACCTCGGGCTTGGGCACATCGACCCATTCCTCCAGGCGCTGGACTCGCAATTCGGTTTGCCGGACGGAGGCGAGGTATTCCTCCAGTTTCTCCTGATCGGGGCCGCTGAGTTGCTTGTTCAGTTTCTTCGCCTCGCCGAGGATGCTGTCGAGAATGGATTTCTTTTCGGCGTAACGACGCAATGTGGCGGCGCGGTCCTCGGCGGTTTCCGGAACGAAAAGACGCTCGAACAATCGCTGCGGCGAATTTTGGGCGGGCAGGGGCGTGCCGGATCGGTCGAAGCTCAGGGTATGGCTGTGGCCGGCCGAACCGGTTCCCGAGTTGTCCGAAAGTTGCAACGAGGTGAAGCGCGTCTCCTTGCCATGGCGGGCGGCGATGAGTTGGTCGATGGACTGCGAGTTGGTGTAGTCCGAACCGGGCGTGGATTTCAGGTCCGCGCCGGTGAGCCAGGTGTCGGCCCCGCTGTGGCCGCCGGTGCATCTCGGGTGGCCGAGTCCGGAGAGCACGGTGAAGTCGGACTTGTCCAGCTCGGGAAGCGAGATCAGCGGATCCTTGTGCTTCATGAGCGTGGACAGCGACGGCGACAGGGCGTAGCTCGGGCCGTCGTCCTTCGGCAGCCACTCGGCGATGTTCACCCCGTTGGGGATGTAGCAGAAGATCGCGCGCGGCTTGACGCTGTCCGACTTTGCCAAGGGCTTGAACTTCGACGGCGCGGCGAACGCGGACGGAATCATCGCGTCCAGCAATGGCAGGGAAAGGCTGACGCCAAGACCGCGCAGGGCGTGGCGGCGGGACAGGGGTTTGTGAAGGATGTTCATGGTTCTTTGTTCTTCGTTCCTGGTTGGGACGCGCTGTTCGGACTCAGTTGTCCGACGCTCCCAAGGTCTTCACAACCAAGTCCGACATCTTCGAAAAATCGACGTCGAATGTCACAATACTGAGCCCGAGAGTTCCGGCGAACGCGGCAAGGTAAGCGTCGGTCCAGTCGGAGCGCTTCGGATGAGGTGATTGTGTTCTTTGCTTGAACTCAACATCGATTCCGGGCGGTTCTTCGAGATAGACGATCCGTGGATCGTTCGAAAACGCTTCGTAATCGAGCCATGCCGCTGCTTGGGAACGCACGTTGGTTTCGCCAACTATCCTGGAATTTGTCAAATGCCGCAGAAACGCCATCTGCGTGATTCGACAGAATGCACAACTCGATTCCGGTTGCCTGTCGAACCATTCCATCGCGGCGGGATGATGAAAATGGTCCCCCAAGGCAAGGGCCAACCAAACGTTGGCGTCCAGCAGACTAATCCCAGGCGCTGGCATCCAGTTCTTCCTTGCTGGGGTTGACCGGGTGGCCGGAGGCGGGAATCAACGGGAGTTGAACTCGTTCTCGCTCGGTTGCGCCCTCCACTTCGGACTCGGGCAACACGGTGAGATAACCTTTCCCGTTGCGAGGCAGCAGGCTGGGTTCCGTGGCGATTACACGACCGTCCTCAATCTCAACTTTCACGGTAAGCAGGCTCATCGGTTCTTCATTTTGTATTCCAAGAACTTCCACACTCTACATGACCGAAGCGAAAAATGAAGGGCAAGATAGCGGTCGCCTCTCTCATTTCGTCAGAAACGGCTGCGAGGTGGCGATGTAGTGAATCAGGGAGCGGATCGTGTAATCGTTTTCCTTCATGGCGGCGACGGCGGCATCGACGAAGGGTGTGTCCGCGACGCCGAGTTCGCGGCCGAGGGCGTAGGTGAGCATCTTGCCGGCGAGGCATTTGAGGAACAGGTCCTCCTTCTGCAGCAGGGCGCTCTGCAGGTCCTCAACACCGTCGATTTCCGTGCCATCCGGCAGCTTGGAGGCGGCGTTGATCTTGGGGTCGTTCTTGCCGATGCGGCCCTTGTAGCCGAAGCCTTCCTGTTCACGCCATTCGCCCGCCGCGTTGTAATTCTCTAGGGCGAAGCCAAGCGGATCGATCTTGTCGTGGCAGCGCGCGCATTGGGGCAGTTCGCGATGAATCTCAAGCCGTTTGCGCACGGTGGCCTTGTCGATGCCGGGGACCTTGGGTTGCAGGTCGCCGGCGTTGGCGACCGGGAGTCCCGGATCGGTTCCCAGGATGTTCTTCAACAGCCAGACGCCGCGATTGACCGGAGAAGTCCGCGTGCCATTCGAGGTGATGCTCAGGATCGAGGCCTGGGTCATGACGCCGCCGCGCTTCACGTCGGCTGGCAGAGCGACTTTGCGCAGTTCATCTCCCCTTACGCCAGCGATGCCATAGAAGCGCGCCAGTCGTTCGTTGATCACCACGAAGTCGGACTTGATGAGATTCATCGCGCTGAGATCGTGGCGCAGGATTTCGGCGAAGAAGCCCTCCGATTCCGCCACGCTGGACGTTTCGAGGTGGCGGTCGTATTTCGGATAAAGATCGCTGGCCGGAGGATTGGCGCCGACCTCGCGCAGGCCCAGCCATTGGCCGGCGAAGTTTCTGGGCAGCGCCTCCGCGCGCGGGTCGGCCAACATGCGGTCCACCTGCCTGCGAACGTTCGCCCTATCCAGCAGCCTGTCCTCGTCGGCCAAACGCAACAGCTCCCCGTCCGGCATGGTGGACCAGAGAAAGAAGGAAAGGCGCGAGGCGATCTCATGGCTGTTGAGGATGCGCGGTTTTCCGTCGGAGCCTTCGCCGGGTTCGGCCAGGTAGAGGAAGCCGGGCGAGGCCAGCGTCGCAATCAACGGAATCTTGATCGCCTCGATGAAGGAGTCCTTCTCCGGTCGGGCTTTCTCGAATAGCGCGAGCTTCTCGTCGATCTCGGAAGCCGTGACCGGCCGCCGATAGGCGCGCTGCAGGAATCTTGCGAGGACCTCTCGCGCATAGCCGACTTCATCCGACTTTTCCAAAGGCGATTCAGGCAGGATCTTGCGGTGGCTCGGCGGCGGCCATGATTCATGGATGGGGCCTTCCAGTTCGAACCAATCCAGCCAGGCCTCGGGCCGCGCAAAGGTGTCGCCGGTCTGGCACCAGAAGTTCTCCAGCACGGAGGGGATGCTGTAGGCATACTGCACCCTGATGCCGGCCTTCACCGTCGTGAAGCGCGTGCGGAACTCATAGATCTCGGGCGCGGACTTCGGCGCAGCCACATCCCATTCCGCGACCGGCCTGGGTTGCCCGCCCAGGTTGACAATCAAGCGCAGGCGGGGCGGGCCGTAGTCATACATCCGGTCCGTCTCGAAATGCTTCAGATCCTGGGGCAGGTTCCGCCTCCGATTCTGGACGTCGCGCGTCCGATTCTTTTTCTCCGCCTCCGAGATCCGCCATTCCAGGGCCTTGCGCGCGCCTTCGACGACCTCGGCCCGATCCGGCACACGTCCGCCGGCGCGAACGCGGATGATGTATTCGCCCTCGGTGAAGACGCGAAAATCGCGGGCGTTCGGCACGAGATTCCAGGAGTTGTGGTGCATTACCGTGAAGTCGCCTTCCTTGCGGTTCTTGGCGCCGTGGACGATCGGACGTTGCTTGCCCAGTTGAATCCGGTGTCGGTCGCCGTCGCCTTCCTCGGGCTGAAAGCGCCACTTGATGACTTCGGGCTGCTCGCCCTCGACCAATGCGCGATCCAGGACATCGCGCGCCATCTCCAGATAAAGCTCCAGATGAAGGGGGGAAATGGTGAGGGCCTTGGCGTTGTTGTCGAAACCGCCGGCCGGCGGATCCTGCGGAAAGGCGGAGACGTCGTAATCGACGCCGGTCAGATCGTGGATGGCATTCTGATATTCGGTGCGGTTCATCCGGCGCAGGACCATGGCCCCATCCCGCCGCACCAGTTCCGCGGCGATCATCTGTTTGGTGATCCAGTCGACGACCTTGGCTGTTTCCCCGGGGCCGGGTTGCGGTTCGTCCTCGGGCGGCATTTCGTGGCTGTTGAGCACATCGACGACCTCGCCCCATTTCTCCTTGGTGGCGGGATCGAGGAAGTCCGTCGTCAGGTCTCGGTCGACGCGGAAGTTGGCCTTGTCCTTCTCCGGGCCGTGGCAGCTCAGGCAATGTTGCTTGAGGAAGGGCTCGGCGGTTCGGCCGAATCCGGATTCGTCCTGCTTGAAGGAAACGTCCTCGCGCGCGGCGACCGCGTCGGACAGTTCGGCTTGGAGATCGCCGCCGGAATCCTTGCCGCGCAGGGTCACGGCGATGCCGGCGATGACAGCGCATCCGGCAATCGCGACGGCGAGGCTGACGAAAGC
>Ga0181573_10003918_pt1 | contig 12883 bp, 9 predicted proteins | sample 101ome_25_FD_148643 | JGI IMG/M metagenome (GOLD analysis project Ga0181573, IMG submission 148643) | Coastal salt marsh microbial communities from the Groves Creek Marsh, Skidaway Island, Georgia - 101409BT metaG (spades assembly) | ecosystem: Environmental > Aquatic > Marine > Intertidal zone...
CGACCTGGTCGGGATTGTTCTCCGCCGGAACGGTCAGCATATACTTGATGCAGGGGTGGCCGTCGATGGTCTCCCGGCCGACCGCGGTCTTTTTCAGCCCGCCCTGCTTGTCGGCCGCCTTGTCTTCGATCTGCTGCAACTTGGGTGAAGGGGTTTGCGCCCAGGACTTGAGGCGCGGCAGGGCCACTTTCAGATCCTCGCCGGGTTTGAGCCAGAGGATGGCGCTGTCCAGATTCATCTGGCGCAGCATGGCGATGCGTTCGGGCGGGAAGTGCGCGCTGCGGACCCGGCTCAAATCGACCTGCCAGCGCATCCGCCCTTCGGATACGGCGAGGCCGATCGGGATGGAGTCGCCGCGCGTCCGGCCCGGCAGGATGAGTTCGGCGTGGGCCGAGTAGTCGCGTGAGTCGGTGAAGAATTCGGAAAGCGCCGCGGCGAAGAAAGGCGCCTGTTCCTGGAGTTGCCCCTGAATGGGCAACGGCCCGAGAAACTGGCTGAATTGTGCGGCGGAAAGCCCGGGGGCGGCCTGGCCGGACGCGTCAGGCGGCGCGTTCTGGGCAATGATTCCCGAGGGCAATGCGAAGGCGATTGTGGCGGCGAGCCATGAGATCGAAAGACGGCGGTTCATATCAGCAGGTCTCCTGTTGCTTGGATTGCGGGACAATGTTCACCAGAAAGTCGCACATTTCAAATGGGAATGTTGGAAGAAACGAACTCTTGAATTGTGCGGCGACATGGGTCACATTCGCCGCCGCTTGTGCGCGGTTAGCTCAGTGGTAGAGCATTACGTTCACACCGTAGGGGTCATTGGTTCAAATCCAATACCGCGCACCATTTTCCTCCTTTTCCTTCGTTTTGCGCCCAGCGTGTCCGGTTGGCACGGAATCTGCCAAGGCTGATTCCGTTATGTTGATTGTCGTTTGCGCCATAGGATTGTTCGTCGGCCTGGGATTGTTGTCCTACACCTTCCTCAAGGAACACTCGTGACGTTTTCTCGCAGCGGCCTTTTCAAGGGAGGCTGCCCGGGGAAACGGCGACGTGATTGAACGGGATGTCTCAGGCGGGCAGACCGGCGCCGGCCGGGCGGCCCTGGATCACGTGATTGCCGCTGGGATTTCGTATGGCGGGCGCTCTCCCGAAGGGCGGTTTGCTGAGGATGGGCGGATCAATGCCCGTTGTTTTCCGGTGAAATCCCTCAACCCTTGTTTCCCTTCGCCACCGTCCGAAATCGCCCCGCGTAATGCCGCGACAGATACGCGGCGACCTCTTCCTTGTCGTCAAATCCGACCGCGAGGTGGACGGCTTGTTCGGCGCCGTTGAAATCGCGATGAACCACCGTCAGGACCAGGTCCGGCATTTCGACGGGGACCTCGCGTTCGCGCATGCCGGTTGCGCCGCGCATGACCGCGCCCTTCACGCCGCCGGTGACGAAGCCGATCAGGCTGTCGGCGACCACGTTTCCCCGACGCAGTTCGTAGATCTGCTGCATGTCCTCCAATTCGAGGGAGATGACGGACTCATTTGCGAGGCCGATGAACGGCTGCGCGCCGGCGGCGGGGAGACACAGTGCGACGCCGTGTTCGCAGATTTCCAGCCCCAGTTTGCGGTTGTCGCGCTGGACGAAGGAATCGAACGCCGCGATGCCGCGCAGGTAGCCCAGTTCGCCGGGGCAGCGCGAGACCGATTCGCCCAGGATCAGCTGGATTACCGGCCAGTCCACATTCTCAAACTCCAGGACGCAGGTCTTTGACGTCTCGTTCAATCGGGACCGGGCGTCGCGACAGGCGGCGATCTCGGGGATGTCCGCTTCTGAACCGGCGGCGTCCATGGCCATTCCCAGGATGCGTCCCTCGAGCAGTTCGCGGGCTTCCCTGTGTCGTTCCAGCTCCTCGGTCCAGGTCTTGCGCAAGGTCTCGATATCCTCGCTCGCCTCGAAGGCGTCGGCGCCGAGTTTGCGGGCGGCGGTCTTCAGAAACTCCGCTTGTCCATTCCGGGCGGTTTCCAGTTCGTCGCGAACCTCCTTCAGGGCCGAACGCGCGGCGGCCACCCTGGCCAATTCCTCTTCGGTGCGTTCGCAGCGCAGTCGCTCCTCCGCGTCGGTCTTCAGGATTGCCTTGCCCTGATCCTTGAGGCCGCCGTGCAATTTGAACTGCGCGACCTTGAGCTTGCCCTGGTTCATCAGTTTTTCAGCCCGGGCCTTGCCCCGGGCCCAGAAACCCTCGCCCTCCTCGGAGGCGTCGATGCGTCGCCGCAGGTCGGCGATATGGTTTGCAGTTTCGATCAGGGGTTGAAACGCCTCGTCCTGGGGGAGTTCGCCGCGACGCATGGCCTGCAGCGCGCGTTTGGCCAGGGGCGCGGCCAGCGCCTGCAGTTCCTTGCGCCGTTCCTTGCGCTGGTCCTCCAGGGCGTCCAGTCGCTCGTCGAAGGCCCGTCCCTCGTCGAGCAGCGGCCCCAGGGTTTCCAGGCTCATGCGCCGGCCGTCCTCCCGCGCGGCCGCCGCCTTCAATTCGCCGACCACGCCGACGAACCTCGCGGGCGCATCGCCGGCCTCGCGCGACGACAACGCTTTCAGCAGCGCCGCCTCACAGGCTCGCGCTTCTTTGCGCAGTTCAAGAATCTCTCCGGTCATGGGACGATCTTCCTCCCTCGGACCTCAGGGCCGCTCGTTGGCGTCCACCAGCTCCGCGCCCTTGATCAACCGGCAGAACTCCTTCTTGGTGACGTCGTGATGCGCGCCGTCGGAGCCCTCCGGATCCGACATCGACTTGTATCCCACTTCCAGGCGCTCCAGGCGCACGATCCGTATATAGGCGTCCGCGGTCTTCCAGACTTGGCCCTGCTTCAATCTCATGAGGGGCAGTCTATTGCCGCCGGAAACGCCAAACCAGCGATATCGCTTTCAATCGAGCGCGTCGATGATGGCCTATTCAGAATCGATTACCCGACGGCCGGGCTCTTTCGCTAGCCTGCGGACATGAATCCCATCCGTCAAATCCCGCGCAGCGCGATGATCGCAGCGCTGGCCTTGGTTACTGCAGGCTGCTACTCCAATGGCCCGTCCGAAACCCGCCGTAGAAGCAGCACTGCCGAGTATCTCTACCCCAAGGACAAGGACCTGAAGGAGCGGCCGACCATCCCGCACATGGAACTCCCCCTCAACGTCGGAATCGCTTTCGTCCCGGAATCCAACCAGGACAAATGGCGCACGGCTTCCATCGATGAGGCCCTCAAGCGGGACCTGTTGGAACAGGTCGCCGCCGAGTTCCGGGACCTGCCCATGGTGTCGGAAATCGAGATCATACCGTCCGCGTACCTGCGGCCGGGCGGCGGTTTCCGCAATCTCGATCAACTCAGCGCCATGCATGAAGTGGACGTCATCGCCCTCGTGGCCTTCGACCAGATTCAACACTCTGACGACGGAGCGCTTTCGATCACCTACTGGACCATCGTCGGCGCCTACGTCGTTCCCGGTGAGAAGAACGACACGAGCACCATGCTGGACACCGCCGTCTACCACGTGCCCAGCCGCAAGATGTTGTTTCGCGCGCCGGGAACCAGCCAGCTCAAGGGTCGCGCCTCGCTGGTCATGGTGGGAGAGAGCCTGCGCAAGGATTCTGCCGAGGGACTCGCGGAGGCGAACGAGGAGATGATCGCCAATTTGAAAGCCGAACTGGACCGCTTCAAGGTGAAGGTGAAGGAGCAACCGGAGAAGTACATCGTCACCCACAGCCCGGGTTACACGGGCGGCGGAAGCCTCGGCATGGGCGCCGCCCTGCTGGGGGTCGGCGCAGTCGCGTGGAGCGCCCGGCGCAGACGAACCCGCTCGTAGTCAAAAAGTCAGCCCGTATCCGATGGACCATAAGCTTGTAGCGCAGGCTTGGGATTGTTCCGAAAGCTTGAACCGGAAAGCCCCCCGTGGCGCGGCCATCCCGGCTGCGGGTTCCGGCGGCTTTCCGCTGCCGGATTCGAACGCCCGGGAGGGGAGGTCCGGCGAATCCGACGGCGCGGACGCTTTCACCGCGACGTTCAGAGATCCAATGCGCGCAGACTCAGACGGGCGAACCTTCTTCCTTCTCATGTGCCTGATGACGACGGCGGTTACGGCAGCCGTCTTCCCCCAATTCAACGAACTGTTGCTCTTTGATCGCGTCGGCATTGAAAAGGGCCAGCTCTGGCGCCTGTTCACCTGCCACCTCGCGCATTGGTCGGCAAGTCATCTGATCTGGAACCTCGTTGTTCTGGCGGCAATCGGTTGGGGCGCGAAGAACGAACCATCGCGATCGCTGGTAACAGCGACTTTTGGGGCCCTTCTGTTGATCGGCCCCGCATTGTATCTCTGTGAAGCGGACATGCTGCAATACGCCGGGCTTTCCGGCGTCGCCACTGCCCTGTTTGTCTGTTTTGCCTGCGAGCGAATGCGGTCCGCGCCGGGCGAACGGCTGCTCTGGGGAGCCTTCCTCATTGCGCTGTGCGGCAAGATTGCCGTGGAATTCGTCAATCCATCGCCCCTGTTCGCCACTTCGGCCGCAATCGATCTGAGGGTGGCTCCCTTGGCGCATCTGGTGGGCGCGGCGGCCGGCGTCTGGCGCTCGCGGATCCTTCAATCGATGAACAATGCGACGCCTTCACCCGCCCCCCCGTCCAACCCGCAATCACCACCTGACTTGAACATGAAGATTCTGCTGACACTGGCCCTCGCCTTAGGCGCGGCGCTCCTCGTTTCCCGCACCGCATGGATACTGGACCAAAAGAAGCTGGGATGCGGCACACCCGGGCGCGCGGGCGTCGCGGCATTCACGCTGGGGTTCGCCACGTTGATCCTCGGCCTAATCCTGTCTTCGCAAATCCTGCGCGTCCCGGGAGCCTACGGCCCGGTCCAGTACTGGGGAGGCGCGACTGCGTTCTTTGAGGCGCGAACCGCGACCACCTACGCGCTGATCTTTGGGACCGCGCCAATCGCGATCGTGACAGCGATCTCCTGGCTGGTCGGGTTGATTGTCAAGGACCCCGCACCCAGAGTGGAGCGGTCCGCAACGCCCGCGGCGGCGCTGCTTTTGCTTGGCGCTGCATGGGTCATGTTCTTCGCCGTGGAGTTTTTTCCCAGCGCCTGACCACGCATCGACGGCCCGACTCCGTCCGTCGCCGACGAGCGCATCAGGCATTGCGCTTGCGCGCCCCTACGGGAATCGTGAAACACTGAGCGCCATGAATAGAGTCTCGCTCAATGCCTCTGCCCGCAATTTTGCCGCAATCGCGCTCATTCTGACCCTGACCTCAATTCAGGTTCCCGCGGCAGACGATGTCGTCTTGCAGGTTCAGCTCCGCAACCGCGTGAAGCAGTCTGACGGTCGCTTCAAGGAGATTCGCAAACGCGTGGATTGGAGCCCGAAGGAAACAGCCATCATCATCGTGGACATGTGGAACGATCACCATTGTGTCAGCGCGGCGAAGCGGGTGGTGGAAATGGCGCCGCACATGAACCGTGTCGTCAAGGCGGCGCGGGACAGGGGCGTCCTGATCATCCACGCGCCCAGCGGTTGTGATGATTTCTACAAGGGGCAGGCCGTCCGCAGGAACGCCGAATCGGCGCCCGTCGCCAAGGCGGGCGTCGAATTCAAGTGGAACTATTTCAATCCCGAACACGAGGGGCCGCTCGCCGCAAAACTGGAGGCGGCCGGATGCTCCTGCGACAGTCCGAAGCCCTGCGGACCGGATCGCCGGGTCTGGGATTCCCAGATCAAGGCCATCGAGATGACGGACGCGGACGCAGCCACCAGCAATGGGCAGGAGATCCACAATATGCTGGAGTCGCGCGGGATCAAAAACGTCATCATCATGGGCGTGCACACCAATCGCTGCGTCCTGGGCCGCCCCTTCGGCATCCGGCAGATGGTGTATCAGAAGCGCAACGTCGTGTTGTGTCGCGATCTGACCGATTCCTACCACCGCGACCCGGGCAGGCACTTCGAAGGGTTGGAGAAGATCGTCGAGCACGTGGAGAAATACTGGTGCCCCACGATCACCAGCAAAAGCATCACCGGGGAGAAACCGTTTCGCTTCAGTCAGGCGGGGAAGTAAGCGCAATGAAAGCCTTTCACGCACTGAATGCGCTGCACATGACGCCTCTGAGACGCGTGGCGCGGGAGTCCCTCCCGGATTTTTACGCATTGCGGCGAGACGCCGCATGAACCCGCAGCCGGGACGGCTGCGCTACATGCCAATCCAACCGCCGCCGACGACCAGGTCGTCCTGGTAGAACACACAGGCCTGCCCCGGCGTGATGGCGCGTTGGGATTCATGCAGCTTCACCGTTGCCGACCAACCTTCGCCCGGCTCCACCGTGGCCGGCGTTCCCGAATGATTGTAACGGATCCTCGCCGTCACCTCGATCGGTTCGGTGAGGTTCTCAAAGGGGATCCAGTTGCAGTTGTTCACCTTGAATTCCGTCCGCTCCAGCATTTCCGGACTGCCGACAACGACGCGGTTGTTGGCGGCGTCCAGTTCGATCACGTAGAGCGGCGTAGGCGAACTGATCCCGAGTCCGCGCCGCTGGCCGATGGTGTAGAACTCAATGCCGTCGTGATGCCCGAGGACGTTCCCGCGGGCATCGACGATCTCCCCCTTGTGCTTCTGCACGAGATCCGCCTTCTGCAGGAAGCCGCGGTAGTCGTCATCGGGCACGAAGCAGATCTCCATGCTCTCCTCCTTGTCGGCGGTCTTGAGGCTCGCCTCGCGGGCGACGTCGCGGGTGTCGGACTTGCTCATCTCGCCGAGTGGGAAGAGCGACCGTTCCAGTTGATCCTGGCGGAGTGAAAAGAGGAAGTAGCTCTGATCCTTGCGTTCGTCGCAGCCGCGCAGAAGCAGGGTGCGGCCGGTCGTTTCGTCCTTGCGCAATCGCGCATAGTGGCCGGTCGCGATCTTCTCGCCGCCGAGTTGTCGGGCGCGACTGATCAGGGTCCCGAACTTCACCTTCTCGTTGCACATCACGCAGGGGTTCGGCGTGCGGCCGGCGCGGTATTCGGCGGCAAAGTAATCGACGACCTGCTTCTGGAAGGCCTCGGACTCGTCGATCAGGTAATAGGGAATGCCCAGGTTGTGGCAGACATTGCGGGCGTCGGACACGGCCTGCGGGCCGCAACACTTGTCCTCGGCGCGTGAGATGCAGTCCTGCGGCCAGGTCTTGAGCGTGATGCCGACCACGTCATAACCCTGGTCCAACAGCAGTTTCGCGGCGGTGGTGGAATCCACCCCGCCGCTCATCCCGATGACCACGCGGGGCTTCTTCTGTTCAGCGGATTCAGACACGGAGGCGGACGATAGGATCGCGCTCCCGGCGTGTAAAGATCGGCGCGTTATCGGCGTCCGATGCAGTAGAGGAACTCGCGACGGGTTCCGTCGTCCTTGGCGACGCGCAGGTAGATGCGGTCGCCGCAGATGACGGGGGTGGCGTAGGCCTCGTCTCCGAGCTTGTTTTCCGCCAGCAGCTTGAACTCGTCCGGAGTCGCCTTGTAGACGGAGGTGGTTCCTGTGACGCTGGTGGCGTAGATGAGATCGCCGACCATGGTGGGGGAGGCAAAGAAGCTGCCGCCGAGGCGCTCCTTCCACTTCTCCTCGCCGGTGGCGGAATTCCAGCACAGGGCGAAGCCGGCGTCGGCGACGGCGTAGAGATGGCCGTCCTTGACGATCATGGAAGGGACATAGACGCGCTGCTTGTTCTGCCAATCGACCTTGCCGGAGCCGTCGGCGCGCATGGCCATGGTGTGGTTGCGCGGGTAGCCGCCGCCGGTGAAGACGCGGACGCCGTCGGTGACCGCGGTGACGACGCATTCGGTGGTCGCGCCTTCGAATTCCCAGAGTTTCTTGCCGGTCAAGGGATCGAAACTGGAGATGAGATCGCAGCCGGTGACGATCATCTGGTCCTGGCCGTCGAGATGGAAGACCACGGGCGAGGGGTAGTTGGGCAACTCCGGTCGGCCGACCTTCCAGACGATCTTGCCGGTCTGGCGATCCAGTCCCGCGATGGCGCCGCCGCCGGGAGCCTTGGTGTCGGCGGCGACGAGGACGAGTGATTTGTGGATCAGCGGCGAGGCTCCATAGCCCTGGTGGCTGACGAAGTCGGCGATGCGGGTCTCCCAGAGTCTCTTTCCTTTCAGATTGAGGGCGTAGGCGCAGATCGCGTTGCGGTTGAACAGGGTGAGAAACAGGCGTTCGCCATCGCAGGCCACGGAGGCCGAGGCCCAGGTGGAGCGCTTCTGTCGCTCCGTGTTGAAGTCGCCCTGGTGGAGGTCCGCCTTCCAGATCTGTTTGCCCGTGGCGCGATCCAGGCAGAGAATGCTTTGAGTCAGGGCATTCTCATCGGCGGTGGGGATGTAGACGTGTTTTCCGACGACCGTGGCGGAGCCGTGGCCGCGGCCGGGGATGGCCGCCTTCCAGATGACGTTCTTTTTCTCGTCCCAACGCAGCGGCGGCTTCTGCCCGTCGGCGGCGATGCCATTGTGACTGGGACCGCGCCACCAGGGCCAGTCGTTCTTGCTGATGCCTTTGAAGTCGGACGCGGTGGCGGCGGAAAAGGCGAAGGCGAAGGCGATCGCGAGGAAAGTGGGCAGGGCTTTCTTGAAATTCATGCGGGGAATAAGAAGCAGGTGGCGGGTGGCGGTCAATCTCCAAGCGTGGGCTTCGCATGAGTTGCCGACTGGGCAACACGGTGGGGCGAAGCTCCTGCTGAGCCGGGCTCACCCCGACACCGAACGCTGATTTGGCAGGCTGGAAGTTCGGCTCCCCCTTCGCAGGGCTTCGGCGCGACAGGTCGGCAGGAGCCTCTCCCCACAAACGAAACAAATGCACACGTTGCTCCAGCCGAGGATTCATTACGGGTTGGAAACGGGCTTGAGCGTCAGGCCCGAGGCGCTCAGTTTCATTCCGGATTGGCCGCCGATCTTGGAGCCGCTGGTGTGGACGCCGCCGGAGAAGGCTCCGCCCTTGAAATTCAGCGGGATGGAGACGGCTTTGCGCTCGATGTTCTCCGCCTTGATGACAGGGCCTGAGAGTTGGCCGACGATGATGTAGTCCGTCTTTATGTTCAGCTTGCGGCCGATGGCCCCGCGGTTCTTCTTGAGCCGGCCGTCATCGAGCGTGGCGTCGCCGATCTTCCCGGTGACGGAGCCGTCGTCGGCAATGACGACTTCGACCGGGAGCTGTTTCTGCTTGGTCCAGTTCACGATGATTTTGGCGCTGCCCTTGAACCCTCCGGTCATGGCGGAGGGAAGGGTCTTGTCCGCCGCGGAAAGCGTCCATGCGGTCAGCAGCGCGACCAGCGTGGTCAGGATGAATCCGCGGCGGAGGATTGGAATCTTGAACAAGGAACGGAAATTGGTTTGTGACGAGTTTGTCTTCATGGCGCAAACAATGCCCCGTTCTTCCGGAAAGTGTTAATCGAAAGGCGCTGTGTGGGAATTGATTGAAATGATGGAGCAGGGGCGATGGAGGCGCATCGGAGCAAGCTCGTTCGATTGGGCGCTTGCGGACCGCGGGTCTGTGACCCGCTGCAGCATCCGGGCAAGCCGCCGTTCTCCGGGCTGTTCCTGCGCCGCGCACGGATCGTGGTTGCTGCGGATCACAGACCCGCGGTCCGAAGAGCGCTGTCCTGTCAGCGGTGGGTTGCGCGCCGGGGAGCGGCTTCCTATGTTGGCGTCTGCCTCATGATGAATCGATTTCCAGTATCCTTTCGCGCCGGTCTGTTTGGACTGTTGGCTTTTGGCGGAGCGGTTGTATCCGCGCAGTCTGCGTCCAAGCCCAACCTCATCTACATTCTTGCTGACGATCTTGGCATCGCCGACTTCGGTTGCTATGGCGGCAAGATCATTAAGACGCCGCGCGTGGATCGGATGGCGCGGGAGGGGATGCGGTTCACCGAGCACTATTCGGGCAGCACGGTCTGCGCCCCGACGCGTTGCGTCCTGATGACAGGGAAGCACACCGGGCATGCGCGGATTCGCGGCAACAGCGCACCGGATCTCAAACCCGAGGATGTCACGGTGGCCGAGGTCCTGAAGGGCGCGGGCTACGCGACCGGGATTATTGGCAAATGGGGGCTCGGCGAGGCGGGTTCAACCGGCGTGCCCAACAAGCAGGGCTTTGACTTCTGGTACGGTTATCTCAATCAGCGCAACGCCCACCACTACTATCCGCCTTTTCTCTGGCGCAACGAGACGAAGGAGCTTTTCCCGGGCAATCCGAAGCTGCGCACGCATTACAGCCACGACCTGTTCACGAAGGAGGCGTTGAAATTCATCGACGGCAACCGCGAGCGGCCGTTCTTCCTCTACGTGGCCTACACCTTGTCGCACGTGGATCTCGATGTGCCGAAGGATTCCAAGGCGCCTTATGTCGGCAAGCTTGGGAAGGAGAAGCCTTATGGGAAGCCGGGCGGACAACATTACCGGCATGAGAAGCAACCGCGCGCCACCTTTGCGGGGATGACCTCGCGGCTGGATCGTGATGTGGGACGCATCCTGGATTTTCTGAAGAAACTTGGCCTGGCGGAGAACACCCTGGTCGTGTTCAGCAGCGACAACGGTCCCACGCCGGCAGGCGGCGCCGATCCGAAGTTCTTTGACGGCAACGGCATCTATCGCGGCATCAAGCGCGATCTCTACGAGGGCGGCATCCGGGCGCCGATGATCGCCTGGTGGCCCGGGCGCATTGCGGCCGGTTCCACGACGAAACACATCTCCGCGCATTGGGACGTGCTGCCGACCTTCGCCGAACTGGCGGGCCTCAAGTCGCCGACCGGCATCGATGGGATCTCCTTTGCCCCGACCCTGCTTGGGAAAGGCGGGAAGCAGAAACGCCACGATCATCTCTATTGGGAGTTCTACGAACAGGGCGGCAAACAGGCGGTTCGTCAGGGCGATTGGAAGGCTGTGCGCACCGGATTGATGAAGCGTCCCGATGCGCCGATTGAATTGTACAATCTCTCCGTGGATCCGGGCGAAGCGAAGAACGTGGCGGCGGCGAATCCGGGCGTCGTCAAACGCATGGCGGCGATCATCAGGAACGCCTCCACGCCGGACCCGAATTACTCGTTCAAACCGAAGCCGAAGAACAACGGGAAAGCGAAGCGGAAGAAACGGTGAGAACGGTCGGGCTCCCGCAATCGGAGCGCCGAGCATTGCTCGGCATGATGCCGGACTTGCATTCGATCACGCGCTGTGCGTCTTTGTGACGCGATGAATGAATCGGGGGAGTTCAAGGATGAGGGAAGCAGATCGCTTGCGCGGCGATGCCGTGATTTTGCGCGCGGGAGGCCCAAGACGACCGTCTTGGCGCTGGCGGCATTCGCGGTTTGCGTTTGGTTCGCCTTTGTAGGAAATGACCGGGACCTTCCGCGTTACAACGGCAAGACGGCAGAGCAGTGGTTCTACGGGGAGAGAGGTCATCCGGGAATCAAAGAGACGATGGACGCCGCGGAGGATGCGTTCGCGGCGATGGAGGAGGAATGCATTCCTTATCTGATTCAGAAGCTGCGCTCAAAGGACACAAAGCTGGATGAGCTTTGGCGTGGCTTTCACCCGAAGCTTCCCAAGGCGGCACAGGCGCGATTCCGCGCTCCGGTGACGGCGGACTACGTGCAGATGGTCTCGCTTCGATACCTGAGCCGGTTTGGAGCGGATGAGTTGACCCCGTTCTGGGCTGAATTGAAGGCGGCAGTTATGGACATGCCGAATGCGGATCGGCGTTGGGAGGCCTTGCAGTTCATGCAGACTGTTGCCGTCTGGCAGGAGGATGGCGAGAAGGTTGCATTCTTTGTGGAGTTGCTGGAAGACCCCGATTTTCGGATTCGAATGCGGGCGGCGGTGATGCTGTCGCGCATCGATCCGACCTTGGCCCAAGGCTTTCCGATTTTGATCGAAGCCTCCACCAATCGCGCGCGGATGGCGCAGCTTTTTCCTCAGTTTGGGGGCGGGCGAATTCTGAATGGGGGGCTCGGGCTCCCATGGCCCGACCAGGCCCGCTTCAAGCAGAGGGAGGCCCATCAGGCGCTGGCGAAGGTCTCGCCGAAACTCGCGGAGCAATTCCCAGTGGTTGGCCCGCGTGTTCCGACGCGCAGCGAATTGCCGGGATTGTTGAGGGCGATCGCGGGATCGGATGGCGGGGAGGCCGCTGAGGCCAACCAGCGGATTTCACGCATCTTTCATGATGCTCCTGAGGTCTTGCGCCGCGACGGCGCGATGAGGAAGCTGAGAAGCGCGCTCGGGCGAAGGCCCGTGGACAAGGACCTTCTGATGACCTTGGCGGCGATCGAGGAGAAAGGGGAGGATTGGGAGAAAGTCATGGGGGAGACGCTGTTGTCCACCGATGAAGTCGCCCGCAGTTACGCCATTCGAATGCTGGGTGATTGCGCCGGCGGCGAAGCGTCGGAGGGTCTGTTGAGACAGTTGGTGAGGCTGCGTGAAAACATCAATTCTTCGACCCACGGAGACGTCTTCCGAGCCCTCCGCAAGCTGCGCAGAAATGACTCTCGTGTGCAGGGATATCTCGATCAAGCCTTGGAGGAGGTCGTCGATGCGCAGTCTCGATTGAGGCTGATCTCGAGCTATGAATTGGAAAGCGCGAGAGTTGTTGAAGCGCTGCGCCAGATTCTGCGCAAGGGAGGTTCCGGGGAGAGGGCTCGGGCCGTGGAGTTGCTGAAAGTCCGCAATGGCGCGGTGATTGCGGCGATGCCGGAACTGATTGCGGCGTTGGAGCATCAGGATGAGGAACTGCGGTATCAGGTGGTCGGCGCCTTGGGGACGGCGGCGAAGGAATCTGAGTCGGCGCGGGAAGGTTTGAAGCGGGCATTGGATGATGAGAGTTCATTCGTCCAGAACGCCGCGCGGAGGGT
>Ga0181573_10003921_pt1 | contig 12878 bp, 7 predicted proteins | sample 101ome_25_FD_148643 | JGI IMG/M metagenome (GOLD analysis project Ga0181573, IMG submission 148643) | Coastal salt marsh microbial communities from the Groves Creek Marsh, Skidaway Island, Georgia - 101409BT metaG (spades assembly) | ecosystem: Environmental > Aquatic > Marine > Intertidal zone...
GCCGCACTCCTTGCACCGAGAGCGTACACGACCGTGCTCGCAGACTGATGCACCACCGCACTCCTTGCACTGAGAGCGCTGACGACCGTGCTCGCAGATTGCAGACCCACCGCACTCCTTGCACTGAGAGCGTACACGACCGTGCTCGCAGATTGAGCCCCCACCGCACTCCTTGCAGTGAGAGCGCCGACGATCGTGCTCGCAGATTTGAGACCCACCGCACTCCTTGCACTGAGAGCGCCACTTCCCGTGCGGACAAGCGCTGCACACCTTGCATTTCGACCGAGGCTTCACCCCGTGCTCGCACGGCCCCTTCGTGCGAGGGGCTCTCTTCCGCTTCGTCCCCTTCTTCGTCATCTCCTCTCCCCTACTCTCCGTGTCCTCGACTTCGCCATACTCGTCGAGGGTCACTCTCACGTTCGGCCGCCAGATCGTCGTCTTCATCGCCATGAGGTCGGCGCGCCCCGAAGTGGCCGGGAAACGAGCTCGGAGATGCACTGCTATCATAAAGTCGTGGATGCGAAATCGTCAGCGCCCAGTGCGCGACGATGTCTCGCGAGGGGGAGGCGCCGGATCCCCCCGGGCCACTCCCGGCGACCCCCGCGCTGTGCCGCCACTGGGCGAGGAGGGGACGGTGCGACTACGGCGACGGATGCAGGTTCCGGCACGAGCGCGTCCCGGGCGACGACGCCGACGCCGACGACCCGCGGTCATCCGCGATGGACGGCCGACGCGAGGGCGCCGCGCGGTTCGGTCGCAGGCACCACGCGCGGAACAGGAACAAGGCGGGCGACTTCCGACGATGGCTGGTGGCGACGTTCGGGTTCGAGACGCTCGCGTCGGGCGCGGGGGTCCTGGACGTGGCGGGGGGCAAGGGCGAGCTCGCGTTCGAGCTGCGCAACCTCAGCGGGATCCCGGTGACCGTGGTGGACCCTCGGCCGATGCGGCTGGAACGATACGTGCGACGGTTCAGGTCGGGGATGTACCACAGGAACCAATCGCCCGCGGCGACGAAGCTGCGCAGGCGCCTCGATTCAACCCTCGCCGCCCCGAATCACCTCCGGATGTTCCTGCACCGAGGCGTGTTCGACCCGGCGCGATCGGACGGCGAGAGGCGTTTGGCAGCGATTGAGTCGTGTGAACTGGCGCACGCCACGAGGTGGTCGCGCCGGGGGCTCGTGGACGGGGAGTCGGCACCCGGGGACGGGGACGGGAAGTCGGCACCCGGGGACGGGGTTCGGGACGGCGCGAACCTCGACGAGGCGTACAGGATACCCGGCGAGCCCGTGCGACACGCGACGATGTTCTCCGGCGCGCGTCGCCGCGATTACGAAGCCGACGTGGATGCCGACGTGGACAATGACGTGGAAAATGACGTGGACAATGACGTGGAAGATGCTGACGTGGATGATCCCGACGCTGTCGCGATGACGCCCGTCGCGATGGACGCGTCCACGACGGCGGACGCGTGCGAGCGCGTCATCCGCGACTGCTCCGTCGTCGTCGGCTTACACCCGGATCAGGCCACGGACGCGGCGGTGGACCTGGCGCTCGCGTTCGGTAAACCCTTCGCGGTGGTGCCGTGCTGCACGTACAGCAAGGATTTCCCGCACAGGCGCTTGCCCCCGGGGCCGGGGAGGCCGCGGGGCGGTGGCGGCGCGGTGACGACCCACGCGCACCTCGTGGAGTATTTGCTCGCCAAGGCGGCTCCGGGGATGACGATCGAGCGAGACGAGTTGCCGTTCGAGGGGAAGAACGTGGTGGTGTACTCGCTCGGCGGCGGGGCGGAAGTGTTGTGCCGCGCGGTGGACGGGCTCGGGGTTGGCGAGTGATGCGTAGACGCGATGGACGAGTGGGCTTAGCTCGACGGATTGCGATGAAAAAAGAAGATGCATCGCGATCCACCTTGTGCCCCGCGCCCGCCTGCAGCGAGTGAACCCTGTTCATCTATCATATTTGATGCCTAGGTTGCTGGACACGTCCTCTGTCAGCAGACATCAAATAATAAGGGACAAATCCACTGGCTGCAGGCAGTTCGAATCCGACACACAAAGTGAATCGCCCCGTTCCCCCACGACGCGCGCTCGACGAAAAACCAAACGGCAAACTCGATCCGCTCCACTTGACACCCTGAGCTCGCAGCAAGTGGAACCTTGACTACGTCCACCCAATTTGATGATCGTAAGGAGAACCGCTCGATATCAAATTGGTTAAGCTTGCTTCCACTTGCTGCGGGTTCGGAAGGTGATGCAAACAAGTTTGAAAACAAGTGGAGCGGCTCGAGTTTGCCCCAGTCGCGTCGCTTCAGTCGCAGCCGCTCGGCAGCGTCCCCCGCAGCCTCAGCCTGTTCTTGTGCTCCTCCTGGACCTCCCGGAACACCTCCACGCACTTGGCCCCAACCTCGTCGTACTCCTCCGGAAGGAGCCGAATCCCCACGGCGGTCATGACCTTATCCGGGTGCCAACGCATGGCGCACCGGCGAAACGCAAACTTCTCGGCATCCTCCTCCGACAGGTTAAACTCGTGGATGGATTTCAAGATGAGGTGACGGTACAGCGCCGCGCCGCCCGCCTCGGGGAATGGGATCTGTCGCTTGCGTATGATGCTCATCCCGCGGGCGGTCTCCATGAACTCCTCCCACTCGGCTTCGTGCCTGCGCCAGAGCGCGGTGTCGGCGTACACGCCGCCGTGCTCCAGCACCCGCCCGTGCTTCCTCATCTCCTCGGGAAACTCGCCGTCGTATCCGTGCGGGGGCAAGATTCGCGCGCGCAGCATCTTGTTCTCCTCGTCCCGCTTCGATAAGCGCATGATCTCCACCTTGTTTCGCGCGCGCCTGGCGTCCATCTCCGCGGGCGTCGGGGGCGCGGGCTTCGGGGGATACGCGCCGTGGCGCGCCTTGATGCGTTCCGCGACGGCGCGTCTCTCCTTCTCGCATTCCTCCCTCCACGTCGCCGCTTCCCGGGCTTCGCGGTCAGCCTCGGCGACGCGCAGCGAGATCTCGTCGTCGTCCGCCTGCGCGGAGAGGTAGGAGTTGGCGACAGCCTCTCTCCACACGCCCGCGTTGCCAAAACGCGGGCCGATGGAGGGCGGTACCGTCAACCCCTCCTCCGGCGGCCGGGTCACGTCATCGTCGCTCGACGCCATCGGATGTGACGACGCGAGCGTTACTGGCTGGCGTGCGAGTTTTGTGTTGCGTTGGGACGTCCGATGGTGGGAGAGGCCGGCAGTTGAGAAACAAATCGCGCGAATCTTCCGTTTCTGACCAATCGTCTCCCCGGGCTGGAACAATCGCGAATCGCGGTCCAATCCCGAACCGTTCGCGCTTCGGCGCCAGCGCGTGTTTACCGTTAAGGGAAAATGCCAAATTTCGGTATGCGCGTCAGTGACATCAGAGCGGAGATCCTCGGCCATTTCCCGGGAAGAAAAAGAATATTACCTCGAGGTTTTTGAACGGAGGACGTCCGCTCGTGGCGCACTGTCCGGAGCGCACGCCGTCCCGAGACTCTTCCGAGCGCCCTCGCCGACGCTTCGAACGCGGACGACTCGTTCGAACGACCCGCGACCGGATCTTCTCGCTCCGCACCTCCCAGGGCGACCCGTCGCGTTCGATCCGAAGGAACTTTCCGAGGCTCGCGGGGAGAGATTTTTTCCATGTCCTTCTCCCTCGCCGCCGTCGCGGCCGCGACCGCCGCGCGCGCGCCCGTACCCCGGGCCGCCGCGCGCTCACGCCGCGACGGTGCGCCCAAGATCAGCGCCCGGACGCGCCAGGTACGCGCCTCCGGCACCCCGAACCCTCCATTCCCCCGCCGCCCCGAGGCGAGCTCCCCCACGCACGTCCGCGGGTGCGGCCCAAGGGACAATTTATTACGTGGCGCCTCCCGGGGGTTTTGGCGGCCGACGACGCGGTTCCGCGCCGCGCCGCGCGGGCCGTCATCGTCGCGTCCCCGCGCGCGCCGAGACGTCGGCGTCATCACGCCCGCGCGCCCGACCCGCGACGTCGCCCCAAAATCCACGCGAAGCCGACTGACCGGATCCCTCCCCCGCTCCCACCCTCCCCGTGATACCCTCGGCAGCCTCGCGAGAATAAACGCGCGACGCTGTTAACCGCCGCGGCGCCGCCCGAGGGACCCGAGGGCGCGACCGCGGCCCCCGCGCCCGAGCGCCCGAGCGCATCCGCCCCCACCCCCGACGCCGCCAACAACGTCATCGACTCGGCCGCGGCCGCGACCGCGCAGCCGCCCCCCACTCCCAAAGTCGCTAAACCCCAAGATGCCGACCCGAACTCGTCCAAGGCGACCAAATCGCGCGCCGCGCAGTACATGCGCGAGCTCATCAACCGACAGGTCAAGAACAACAAGCTCTCGCGCGCGGGTTCCCTCGCGGACTCCACGGTGCTTCGTCGCAAGGGCCGGCTCAAGGAGCAGGACCCGTTCATCGAGTTTATCATCAGCCTGTTCAAGACGCACGAGACGGAGGAGGCGCTGGCCAAAGCCGAGCGATGGCTCGCGGACGCGCTGGCGATGCCGCCCAACAAGCGGAGGTTCGCCAACATATACTTCCAGGTGCCCAAGCTGGGGTACTTCTTCCACCCGCTGCCCCTCAGGCAGGCGTTGGCCGAGTACGACGAGTTTTGCGCGCTGACCAAGCGCAAGTACGTCAAGCCGAACTTCGCCGAGGTTCGACACGTGGTGAACATCGCTCAGGTGCACGCGTCCGCCAAGGAGGTGAAGCTCGTGACGTTCGACGCGGACGGAACCCTGTACGCGGACGGTAAGCACTTCGAGGAGGATAACCAGATGATCGATAAGATCATCCAGCTGATGGAGATTGGAGTCCACGTCGCCATCGTCACGGCGGCGGGATATCCCGGGGATTCCAAAAAGTTCGAGGGGCGGCTGCGGGGTCTCCTCGACTCGTTCAAGGAGAACGAGCTGACTCCGGAGACGAGGAAGCGGTTCAGCGTGATGGGCGGCGAGTGCAACTACCTGCTGGAGGTCAACGAAAACTTTGAGCTCGAGTTTGTCGACCCGGCGGTGTGGCGCGACCAGCCCAGCACCAAGAATCTGTACTGGTACGCGCAGGGCGAGGCTAAGACCAAGGTGGAGGCGTTCCTCGACCGCGCCGAGCAGTTCCTCAAGGACGAGGCGGAGCACCTGGAGCTCGACTACGAGGTTATGCGCAAGGAGTTTGCGGTTGGGATCCTGCCGCAGTCGTCGACGGTGTACGAAAATCTCGAGGAGATTTCAATCGGCGCGATGATCGAGTTGTCGGACGCGGAGGTGCCTTACTGCGCCTTCAACGGCGGCAACGACGTGTTCGTCGACGTGGGGAACAAGAACATCGGTCTGCAGACGCTGATGAACTACCTCGACCTCGAGGGGCACCAGACGCTGCACGTGGGGGACAGGTTCACGAGCACCGGAAACGACAGCCGCGTGAGGGACGCGTGCTCGATCCTGTGGGTGGCGTCCCCGGACGAGACGACGTTCTTCATGCGCCTGCTCTACCGCGACATCGTGAACGCGCGCGTCCTGTAATTTTTTCAAACCCTGCACATAATCTGTCACCATAAACCAGCGGCGAAGTACCAACCAATTTTTAAAGAGTTGACATAAAACCAGGCGATGTTCACACCCTCGACGAGTCGCTACTTCAACTGCGACGCAGCCTCCGCGAGCGCTCGGTTGGCGTGCGACACCTCCCCGGCCACGAACGCCACCCTCCGCTCCAGCGCCTGAAGCTCCTTCTCCAACTGCGCCGCGCGCCTGCGCCAGTACTCCACGTCGTTGCCGTCGTTCAATCCTCCCGGGCCCAACGAAATCAAACCGCCGGTGGACACGCGCCACGCCAAGCCAACCGCGGACCACGCCACCGCGAGGGCACCGAGGAGCAGTCCCATCGCCACGAGCGCGTGTCCCGGTCCCCCGAGCGGGCCGCCCGGGACGACAGCCAGCCACGACCGCGCCGCGCCGCGCCACCAGCGGAGAACGCGTTTGGGCGACGATGGACCGGACGGGGTCAACGGACCCGACGGAGAGTTCAGGGTGGACCTGAAACCCGCGGACGACGAGTCACCGCTGCCCCGCGCGAGCGCCACCGTGAGTCCCACGCCGCCGCCCGCGTTCTTCGCGTGGGACGCCGCCGTCAGCCGCCCGGGGGAGCTCCCGGAGGCGTCGTCGGGCGGCCGCTGCTTCGGGCGGGACCCGAAGAGCATGCGGGAGATGATGTCGAACGAGTCGTCGGGGATGTTGAGCTTGCTGACATCCACGACGTCACCGCCTTCTTTGCCGCCGCCGCCGCCGCTTCCGCGTCCCAGGCTGGTGAGCCTGTCGAGGGCCTCCCTCGGGGAGGGTGCCTCGACGGCGGCGGCGCGCGACCGCGCGGCTTCGTCCTGCCGGCGCAAGATGTCGGCCAGGAGCTGAACGGTCCCGGCGGCTGATTTTTTGCACTCGTCCGCGACGCTCTGCTCAATCACCTTTCGCAGCATCGTCGACCTGTGGAACGGTATCCTCAGGCCGATCCACACCGTGCACCTGTTGACCACGACCCCGTCGACGCGTCTCCGGTACGGCGGCGCGGGCGCAATCTCCCACCGCGTCTCCACCCTGAAGTAATCTCCGTACGGTATGTCCGTCTGCACCTGGCTCGTGTCCACCACCAGCGCCCCGCCTCTGCACGCGTGGTAGCTCTGCGTCTGGTGGCAGTTGGTCTGCTTCGGACCGATGCTGGCGTTGACGGGCGCGATGAACGTGAGGTCTCGCGCGTGACCGTGGTGCCTGTGCCGGCTCCACTTGGTCGTCTGCACCGCCGTCTCGCCCCGGGCCGCGTGATCCTCAGCTCCGAACGCGCCCGCCGCGCTGTCCGACCAAACCAGCGAGAAGACGTCCTCGACGGCGCACTCGAGCACGCACTCCTCGAGCGTTCGCATGTCCGACGGCCGGGGCGGGACCGGCGTGGACGTGGCGATCAGCCGCTCGCCGAAATCGTCCTCGTTCGCGACGTCCCCGGCGGAGTTTGGCCCGGAGCCGTCCTCCTCCTCCTCCTCCTCGTCATCCTCGTCCGACACATGTCCGACACCCGGTCCCGACTCGTACGCATCCGCCGACTCGCCCGGCGCCATGTCGAGCCCCATCCCCGCCGGTGACGTGACGCTGCGCCGAACGCCGCTCACGCTCCCGCTTCCGCGCCTTCTCGTTCCCCCCGTGGATAAGGATTCCGAGTGGACGCTGGCCGGCCCGGACGACGATTCCGGGCCCAGAGACGCGGCGGGAGATCCATCCGACGATCTCTCGCCCCATTTGTCACCCGGGTGTCGCGGCGCCGTCGCGGACGCGGACTGAGACCCGGCGGAGTTTGGCCCGGAGCCGTTCCGAGAGGCGGGCGCGTCGCCGCCGAGATGTCGCGACGTTGAAGCCGCCTCCTCATCCCCGTCCTTCCCCCGGCGCCGCCCGACGCGTCCCTCGCTGCCGGAGCTCCTGGGTCCGGATCCCTTCGACCCCACGTCGTTGACATCGCCGTTGACGTCGTCGCCGCCGTTTGGAAGCCCGAGCATCGCGGCCACCTCCGCGGAGGGCGGCGAGGAAAGTTTGGGCGCGACCAGCATCTCCGCCGCCGCTTTGCCGTTGTCCACGTCCGCCGCGGCGAAGATCTTCGCGTACTGGCTGCACTCCTTCCACGCGTTGGTTATGTTCCGATAGGCTCTGTCGGGGAATATGAACGACGTGAAGAACTCGCACTTGCCGTTGCACACAATCTCGATGGCGTTGGGCACAACCTTGACGGTGTACGCCCTGCGCACGATCGTCACGTCCTTCAGCGGGATCACCTTGTTCTTCTGGTAGCCGAACACGTTGCTGTAGAAGCACACGTAGTTACGGAAGAGGTACATCCGCCCTTGGAGCAAAATCTTCTTGTACAGCGCGCACAGGTACTCCTCGATGAGCACCTCGTCGTCCGGCAGCTTGAACAGCTTACGCAGCGAGTCCTTGCCGTCGCTCTTCGCGCGCGTGGCCTTCGTCGCGCCCGCGTACCCCGTGGATTTCGGTCCGCCGGTGACGTCCGTTCGGTGTTCATCCCGGGACGAGCGAGGATCAACATTGGACGAGCTGCGTTCGATCCTCATCGACTGGTGCGCTGGCGGGACGTGCGTCGGCGACGCGCGTTCCTCCGACCTCGCCCGCACGTGACGCGCTTCGATCGTCTCGTTCGCCCCAACGCTGAGCGGCATGGACACGGAGTCCAGCTCCGGGCCCGGGATGATGACGTCGGCGCCAAAGCCGGTGGGCATGTCCTCATCCTCCGGGATCGGGATGGATCGGGTCAGGTTGAAGGAGTCGCTTCGCCTGGGCCTGTGCGAGGAGCCCTGGCTGCCGTGCGAGTCCCTCGGGGACCGCGTCTCGTGTGGGTCCGGCGATGCGGATCGCTCGAGCTCGTCCGCCCACCCGGAGGAGGCTCCCGCGGACGCCGCGAAGGGCATCTCGTCGGCGAGGCCCGTCCCGCGCCGGGAGGAGGATTCCGGCGACGCGTCGTCGTTCGCCGCGCCGCGTCCCCCGCCGCCGCCGCCCGACCCCGGGCCGCCGTCGCTCATGGTCGCGTTTCCTCCGGATTCGACGCGCGCGCTCCTCCCGCCCGGATCGACCCGCGCGCCCCGTCCGCCCGGAAGTTCCCTCCCGCGGTCGCCCCCGAACGAATCGCCCCAGTCGCCTCCCAAAACCGTCCAGCCTTCGGCGTGCCTCGGGGAATCGCCCGTCGGGACCCTCTGTCGGCCCTCGGGTCCCTGAACGCCCCGCGCGAGCGAACTTCCCGGGCCGGGCCCCGTTCCGTGCACCGGCGACGCGCGTCCTCGCCGGCGTCGAGCCGCCCTCGCGCGCCTCCGTCTGCGACCCTCCGCCCAACCTCCGGGAAGGGTGTTGACTCTCGAGCACGCTCGCGCCCGGGCTCTGCTCGCCTTCAGTTGCGCCCGGATCTCGAAATTTCCCCGAGGATAGTGCTAGGGCACCGGCGAACCGCACTCGGAGGCTTCGCGCGGCGGGCATGATCACGCGAACCCTCCTCTTCCATCCGGCGGCGGCGACGCCGCTCGCGTCCTTACGCGGCGCGTCGCGACGCGCCGGGTCGGCGCCGACCCGCGCGACCCCGGGACGCGTCGTGGCGGGGAAGCGCAGCCGACGACCCAAGGCTGAGAAGAGGGGATCCGACGTGGCCATCCCATCCTCGGAGGCGACGCCGTCTACGCCGCCGCCCGCCCCCGCGTCGTCCAAGACTCTTCCGGAGGAGGGCGACGCACCGCGAGGAACATCATCGGCGCCGCCGAAGGGGCCACCGACGGACGATCCGCTTCCGGCGGTGACCAGGGACCAGGTGTTGGACAGCTGCCTGGGCACCACCGCGTGGATGCTGGGCATCGCGATCATCCTCCGCGAGGCCACGTTCTTCGGCCGCGACGTCCTCCCGGACGCCATCGGCGATTGGACCGCGACGCTGCCCCTCGTCGCCGCGCTCCACCCGCCGTTCGAACCCGTCGACCTCGCGTCGCACGCCGCCGTCGCCGTCGCCGCCGCCGCGACGGTGACCACGACGCGATCGGCGCTTCTCGACGCGTGGCCGGATTTCGCCGCCGCGACGGACAGGTCCAACCGCCAGGTGCTGACGCCCCTCTCCATCGGCGACCTGGTCACCGTCAGCGCCCTGCCCGCGGTGGCGGAGGAGGCGCTGTTCCGCGGGTGCGTCGTTCCCGCGCTCGGGGGCGGACCCGTCGGCGTGATTGTCTCGGGGATGACGTTTGGAGCGTTGCACGTGGGGGGCGGTCGGAACGTCGCGTTCGCGGCGTGGGCGAGCGCGGTGGGGTGCCTGTACGGAACGTGCGCGGTGGGATGCGGGGACGTGAGCGTGGCGATCGCGGCGCACGCGATGGCGAACTACGCGTCCGCGACGATGTGGCTGGAGAAGAACCCGGACGTGAAGCTTCGATAGACTTTTTTTAGCGCCGTTTTACTTAGAATTACATCGGACCCACCACCTGCTCACACCGAGGCGGTTTCGGCCGCGGGGGCATGCCGCGGTCGGTGGGACTGGACGCGAGTTCCCGGGAGGCGCTCCTCGATCTGATATACCGCCTGTCCCGGGAGGATAAGGACGGCGGGGACGAGGGCGGGGGCGACGCGAGGGCGGCGCGCGGGCGGGGATCTGCACGTTCGGTAGAGGGTGCCGACGAGAACGATGCCGACGCGGACCCCGAGCGCGTCCGTAAGGACCGCGTGAAGGAGGCCAGACGAGCGGAAAAGGAACGAGAGAGGAAGGAAAAGGTCCTCGCTAAGGCTCTGAAGAAGGATCGCAGGGCGTCCGCCGCCGAGGGCGCGAACGGGCGCGACGATGGCGACGCCAAGGGTTGGGCGTCATCTCCCCATCCGTCGGGCTCCGAGGTGAACGTCTCGGTCACCTCCGCGCGGGGCGGCGGCGAGACCAAGGTGATGAAGATCAAGCGCGCCGCCGACCTCAAGGAGTTCCTCTCCGCCGCCAAGAGCAAGCTGAAACTCAAGAAGAAGCCGCTGAGCGCGAGGATGGTACCCTCGGGACGGGAGATTCACGACACCCTTCGACTCGAGCCGATGGCGACGGTGTCGGTGTCCGCGGACCCGCCGTCGGAGCGCGCAGGAGCCGAACGAGACGACGCGAAAGACTCCTCGGAAAAGTCGGCACCCGGGACCCAGGACGGGGACGCCGGGGACGATCCGACCGAGAGGTTACGAGAAGCGGTCGCGAGGCGGTTACGGGAGTCGGAACGCGACGTCCGTCGATCGAGACTCGTCGCGCATACGGGGCCCGAAGCGAACGCCGACGAATCCGCCCGGCTTCTCTCCCTCCTATCCACCGTCGATGATGAGAGCAACCCGGCGCACGCGCAGCGCGCCGCGTTGCCCGCGGCGGCGGTCCGCGCCGAGATCATCGCCGCCTGCGTCGATTCCGATTCGCCCGTCTCCGTCGTCACGGGCGACACGGGCTCGGGCAAAACCACGCAGGCGCCGCAGTTCGCGTTGGAGCGCGACATCGCGGCCGGCAAAGGCGGGGCGACGAACGTGGTGGTGTGCCAGCCGCGTCGCGTCGCGGCGGTTTCCATCGCGAGGCGCGTCGCGGAGGAACGGGGCGAACGCGTCGGGGACGTCGTGGGGTACCGAGTGCGTGGGGAGGCGAGGACGTCCGCTCGAACCCGGCTCGAGTTTTGCACCACGGGGGTTTTACTTCAGAGGATGCGTTGGGACCCTTTGTTGGAGGGAATCACGCACGTGTTCGTGGACGAGGCGCACGAGCGGACGGCGGACGCGGACTTTTTGCTGATCCTCCTCCGGCGTCTGCTTCGACAGGGGGGCGCGCGAGGTGCGCCGAAGCTGAGGGTGACGCTGATGTCCGCGACGATGGACGCGGGTAGGTTCGTCGATTACTTTTCCGTCGGCGGCGAGCCGACGCCGCGGTCGACGCACATCCCGGGCCGCACCTTCCCGGTGGACGAGGTGTTCGTCGAGGAGTACCTCCCTTCTTGGCGCCGGGATAGGAACGAAAGGAACGAAAGGAACGGAAGAAACGGAAGAAACGGAAGAAACGGCGACGGGTACGAGATTGACTACGACCTCCTCCGAGCCGCGGTGGACAAGGCGAGTCGCGACGTCGGCCGAGATCGCCGAAAGCCCGTCGGAGCCGTCCTGGTGTTCCTCCCCGGCGTGCCCGAGATATCTCGAGCGGAACAGGCTGTGCGTGACGTGCGCGACGTTCGCGTCGTCCCGCTTCACGGCCAGCTCGCGCCCGAGGATCAGCGGTTGGCCTTCGCGCCGGCGCCGCCGGACGAGGTCAAAGTCGTCCTCGCCACAAACGCCGCGGAGACGTCGGTGACCATCCCGGACGTCACCGTCGTCATCGACACCGGCCGCGTGAAGCGGATGACGCACGAGCCGCGCACCCAGCTCGCGAGTTTGACCGAGGGGTGGTGCAGCGCGGCGAGCGCGGCGCAGCGAAGGGGTCGCGCGGGTCGCGTTCGCGCGGGCGTCTGCGTTCGGCTGTACGAGAAAAATGCGGCGAAAATGGCGGATCGCGACGAGCCGGAGATGCGCACGGCTCCGCTGGACACCCTCGTGATGCGCGCGTTGGCGATCGCGCCGGGCGAGCACCCCGCGGCGGTGCTCGGCGAGGCGCTGGACCCGCCGGACGCGAACGCGGTGCGCGCGGCGGTGGATAGGTTACGGGCAATCGGCGCCGTAGTCGTTGACGGGGATTTAGGAGGTCGAGTCACGACGACGCCTCTGGGTTTCCACCTCTCGCTCCTGCCGGTGGAACCGCGGGTGGGCAAGATGCTGGTGATGGGGTGCGTGATGGGGTGCTTGTCTCCCGTGCTCACCGCGGCGGCTGCCGTGTCGTGCAGGCCCGTGTTCACCGCCCGCGGCGGTGACAAGGCGGATGCCGTCGCCGCCAAGCGAAGAGCCGCGAGGGGTTCGAGGTCGGACCACCTCGCGTGCGTCAACGCGTTCGAGCAGTGGATCGGCTCCGATGACAGGCGCCGGACGTGCGCGGATCTGAACCTGAGCCACGCCGCGATGCAGGACGTCGCGCGAACCCGGACGCAGCTGCGTGAGAGGCTCGAGGAGGCTGGATTTTCTCCCGGCTCGCCGGCGAGTAACCGTAACGAGGACAACGACGATTTCGTTCGATGCGTCCTCGTCGCGGGGCTGTTCCCGAACGTCGCGCGCGTGGGCGTCGCCTCCGAAGGGAGGGGCGGGCGCGGCGCTTCGGGTCGGACTCGGGTGCTGAACAATCGCGGCGTCGAGGTGACGGTGCATCCCTCGGGGGTCAACGCGGCTTTTCGGGAGGGCGACGGCGACGGCGACAGAGGA
>Ga0181573_10003922_pt1 | contig 12875 bp, 7 predicted proteins | sample 101ome_25_FD_148643 | JGI IMG/M metagenome (GOLD analysis project Ga0181573, IMG submission 148643) | Coastal salt marsh microbial communities from the Groves Creek Marsh, Skidaway Island, Georgia - 101409BT metaG (spades assembly) | ecosystem: Environmental > Aquatic > Marine > Intertidal zone...
TGAAGAGCGAGCGCTCGAGGTCCTTCCCGGTCTGTCCGCTCTTCGACTCGACCATGATCTGGCGGAAGCGCGGCATGTTGGCCTTGGCGATCTCTCCGATCCATGCTACACTACATCCGGGACGACTGGATGCTGACTTCGGCGTCCATGCCTCTGACGGCTGCCCTGGCCTCGTCGCCGTCGTCCTCATCCGCGAGCGACATCAAGAAGAACATCGTGGCGACCATCTTCTCCGTTCCGAGGTCGCTCGTCTCGTCCACGCTCCCGTTCTCATCGTCCCGTGCCACCTGGCGCTCCCGGGAACTCGTCCACATGTGCGTCACCTTCATCATGCCCTGCGCGTCGACATAGATGCCTATATGGTGCTGCTCGGCGTGGTGCGTCTCGCCCCGCTTGTTCGGTGACGCCGACAGGGCCGCAAGCAGGTGCTTGAGGTTATATCTGTGCTCTACCGACGGCAACGAGCACGTGAAGCCGGTCAGCTGGTGCACGGGGATGTCGACAAAGACCTCGATATCCGGCGAGGCGGACGACAGCGTCATCTGCGGGGGCCGGTCCCGCAGCTCGAGCCTGGCCACCTTACTGCCGACCCGTTCGAGGTCCTCGACCGCCTCCCGGAACAGCTCCCGATCGGAGAATATCGTCGACGTCATCGAGTCGCCCATGTTTTCGAGCAGATTTGCCGACCCGCTGAAAACCAGAGTCTCTATTCGAGCGAACAGCGTCGGCAGGTACCGCTCGTTCTGATACTGCGTGTTGTTCAGGCTCAAGTCGACCACGTTGTTGGACGAATTGAAGTTGTTCGACTTGACGATCAGCTCCTGGTCCGGCCCGGGATACTGCATCACGATGCCCACTCCGGCATCCGCTGATATGAACATCTTGAGCGTAAACACGAGCGTGGAAAGCTCCAGAGACACCTGCGTCACCTGATCCGACACGGTGTACCGCTCGAACAGCTTCCTGGAAAGGAAGACGCTCGTCTGGAAGGTGGACGACGCATTGACCGAGACCACCGTGACCCCGCCGGTCGAAAACGTCAAGTCGGCCTTGCTGTTCTCCACCTTCATGGACGACAGCGCGGACAGGAGCTCTTGCGCATCCGGGAAGACGACCTGCGAATGCCAAGAGGTGGTGATCGAGCGAGCGCGAGGTGAGTGCGAGACGGACAGACGGATGCTGCAACCGAATTTTTGAACCGGAACCATCGTACATTGACGGCGAGCTCGTCGAGCCCTTCGTCTTCTCCCAGGAACGCCATTCGCTACACGTATGTATCCATCTATTCCTCGTTGATTGATGGGAGAGACGAGACCAAACACGGCAAAAACTGTGGGGGGGACTGCGGTCCTGGGTTCGCCGGCAGGTCCGATAGAACGGCGACCCACGTGTCGTGGGTCGGGCACCCGACCCGACGTCCACGGCGACGCGCGTAGAATAAAGCGCTTGGATCTACGGGTCTATTATCATTATTCTAGACGTTCCGATGCTCAAGCTGCCCCTGGCGCTGGTCGTGCTGGGCCTGGGCGCGGGCGCGGGCCAGGCGCAACAACAGCCGCGGCCCATGCCCACGCCCAAGACGGTCTACATTTCCGAGGTCGTGACGAGAAACACGCTGTACGCCGTTGGTAACGGTGACGAGACCCCCGATTGGATCGAGCTCGCAAACTACGGCGGTGAGTGGGTGGACCTGAACGGCTTCCGACTCTCCGACAAGTGTGATTTCGACAGCGGCTACGTCCTTCCCGGGGGGCAGAATGTCGGACCGAACGAGCGCAGAGTCTTCCTGGCCGACGGCACGGGGCGGTCGATCAACAATAACGTCCATCTGGACTTTCGACTGAGCAGCTCGGGCGAGACGGTACGTGATGGTCAATCGGCCGAGACGATCCCACCGCTCGTCGCACGACTCGTCGCACGACTCATCGCACGACTCATCGCACGACTCAAACGCTCCCCTGCAGGTGTGCCTCTATGCTCCCGACGGAGAGCTCATCAGCAAGATCGAGGTCCCAGCCCTCGAGCGGGATCAATCCTTCGGGTTGGTGGCCGGGGTGCAGCCTGGCGGCAGCGACAACCAGGTCCTCGCTCGGGCGACGCCGGGCGAGGCAAACTCGGAAGCGGCGGCTCCCCAGGCGTTTGATGTCGAGGCCGTCCATCCCGGTGCCGTGGCTCCCGACCAGTCGTTCCAGGTCGAGCTGGTGAGTCGCGGCGACTCGCCGGTGAGTTCCGTGGACCTGACCTACTTGGTCGACCGTGGCAGCCCGACGACCGTGGCCATGTCGTCGTCTGGAGACACATATACGGCGACGATTCCAGGCCAGAACGCCGGGTCCATGGTCCAGTGGGCTTTTACCGTCACGGATAGCACCGGTCGGCGGTATCGGTACCCGTCCTTCGACACGCCGTGGGACAGGGAGTTCTACGGCACCTTTGTCGACAGTCCCTCCATGACCACCGCCCTACCGGTGGTCTACATGAACTGCAAGGACGACAAGGCGCCCTTCACTGTCGGGAAGGACGCCGATCCCGGGTGCTCGGTGGGTATTGATTGCGGTATCCACTCGGGTGGCGTGTGCGAGCCGCCGCGCTCGCATCACCGACTCGCTCGCTTGCTCGCACGCTCACGTACTCACTCACACACCTGTGGTTTTTTCCTCCGTCGTTCTTCAGGTGATGCTGCACGGCAAGTTCTACGACAACGTGATTGTGCGTCGCCGAGGGATGTCGAGTATCGCATGGCCAAAGCCGAAGTTCAAGGTGGACGCCGGGTACCAGGGCAAGATCTTCGAGCTGGATCCCTCCAGTCAACGGGCGGTCAAGGAGTTCGCGATGAATTCAGAGTGGTTCGAGCCGGGCGAGAACACCTTCATGCGCGAGACGCTCGCGTGGAAGGCGCTTGCGGAGATGGGCGTCCCCTCCCTGGACTACTACCAGACGCAGGCGCGACTGAATGGCGAGTACTTCGGCAAGTTCTCGCTCGGCGAGGACTGGGACACCGAAACGCTGAAGGAGGCCGGCTACGGCGCCGTGGGCCCCCTGATGAAGAGCATGTCGGGGGACAAGTCCAACCTGCGGTGGGACATCGACCCGTGGACCAGCAAGTACTTCTATCGCCCGATCACGATCAAGTCTGACGACGCGTTCATTGCCCTCTCGGACCTCACCACGGGCCTCGCGGGCGGGACGTGTGGGAGCAGGAGCGCCTTTGTCTACGACAAACTCGACCTGCCCAAGGTGATCAACTACATGAGCGCCATGACGCTGCTGCTGAACCAGGATCGTTGCACGAAGAACTTCTACGTGTACAGGGACCCTCAGACGGACCTGTGGAGCATGCTCCCGTGGGACGTGGAGGCGGCGCTGGCCACGGACCGCGGTCTCGGCGGCAAGCCGGCCCCGGACTACTGCATCCTGGACTGCGAGCAATGGAATAGCCCGTTGTTTTGCGACAAATACCATCCACAGGACCTGTTGGTGACAACGCCGTGGGGACTGCTCACGACGGACGTCAACCCCGACCGGTGGGTATTGACGATGGCGACAATGACGCTCTCTCTCGAACTTTGACTCTCACTCGCGCGACGCGCTTTGATCTTTCTCCAGGGCGGCCAGGCGACTGCAGCGGCTGCGGCGGCTCCTCGACGAGGGCGAGGACCTGGGAGAGATCGGACGCACCCTCCTCCAGGCCAATGGGCAGACTCGATACCCGGGATGGACGCCCGAGACGCCCCCCAACGGCGCCGCGGTCTTTGGACTGGAGCTCGACGAGCAGTCGGTAGGTATTGACTCCGAGTGACGTCGCTCATGCGCCCGCACTCTCAGACTCCCGAACTCTCCCCCGAAGCTCGCTCCGGCCCACTCACTCACTCGCTCGCGCTCGCTCGTTCTCCAGGCCATCCTCCCTGGATGGGACGCGGACCAGCGGACGACGCCGATCGTCAACGGGGTGCAGGGCACGTACAACTACCTGATCGACGCCATCCTCAGCATCCCGACCACGAGGGCGATGGCCATGCGCCGGCTGCGGACGCTCATGGACGAGTTCCTGGCGCCAGACGGCTCTGGTCGTCTGTCTGAGCTGGTCAACGAGGAACACCTACTGATCCAAGAGGAAGCTGCCCGTGATATCGAGTTCTGGGGATCGTCCGGCAGCGCGGAGCGCGGGTACAAGCAGCTCTTGTACGAGCAGCTCCCGATTCGGGCTAGTCAACTCTACGGAACGTACTCGAGCACCGGGAGCGTCCCGCTGATTCCCGACTCGCAGCCCGCAGACGTCAGTCTGAGCGTCGATAAGGTCGACCAGGAGGGCGGATTTGTCCAGCTCGTCAATTCGAACGACATTGCCGTCGACATCAGCGGGCGCAAGCTCGTCGGCGCCGAAGGCGACATTTTCGAGTTCGAGCCGGGCACCGTGGTGCCGGCCGGCATGCGCTTGCTCGTAGCTAGCGACCCGAAGGCGTTGCGGGACAAGTTGGCAGCCGCCAAGGGCGGGTGCAGCGGCGAGTTCATCGTGGGCGGCGGGTTTGCCGCCAGCGAGCTCGCGGGCGGCGCGTCTTTTGCGTGACGAGCGAGTGGTAGCGAGACAATCAAGATTTCAAATTGAGTTCCAAGCAGTTCTAAAAATAAGAATAGAAAGCAATCAATCAAAATAGAGACAAAGCAAATGGCTCATGAGCCATTTGCTTTGTCGAGGATCAGTTCTGTACCAATTCTTCTTCTTCTCGTTATTGTGGTTTCGTTTGGATCAGCAAACTGGAGAGCGAGAAGGAAGGAGCGAGCGAGCGAGCAAGTGAGCGCGTTCGTTCAAGCGCGGGGCGGACTCATCATCGTCGTCGGACGCTACCGGTATCCGGGGACGTACTCATCGTCGTGTTTGTCCTCGTCGTCATCTCTGCGGATGCCCTTCTCCTTCCCTGCAGTCCCTGTCGTCTCGTCCGTGTCGGCCCTGACGGCCTCAAAGCTATCCAAATCAAACTCGTGGTGGTTCTGGTGATAATGCTGTTGCATCGCCCTGGGAACCTGGGAACCACCTGGAACCACCTGGAGGCCGACGGCTGGATACTGCAAGTTGCGGGGATCCAGAAGCTCCTTCTCGACCTGCTTGAGGGCACTCGGCGCCATCCCCACATGCATTGCCCCCGTGATGGGGATGCCATCGACCACGTTCCTGAGCCTCGGCACGGGCTGCTCGACGGCTGCGTTCGAGTCCGACTCGTCCACGGAGACACCCGCTTCCTGCGCTGCCTCTTCCGTGGCCATCCGTCGGATGTTCTCCTCGTGCAGTTCTTGCAGCTGCTCGACGGTCACCTTATCTTTGGAGGACAGCCCGCCCAACTTTTTCAGATAGATGCGGTACTTCTGAAGGTGCGAAGCGATGTTCTCCCTCGTCATCCCGTCGACCTCCATCAGGCCTAGAATGCTCTTTGGGACCGCCTTCTCTAATCCTAGGTGACTTAACGCGTTAAGGAACCGGTTGTGCAGCTCTTGACTCCACACCAGCCGCGCCCGACCTTCGCCGTCCTCGGCCTGCCTGCTCTCGGCGCCATCGTTGGCAGCTTTGGGGGCCTTTGACCGATCTTGAACTCTGATGGTTTGCAAAAGCTTCACCGGCACTCCAATGACGGCGTCCATCCCGGCGTTGTTGTTGCTCAAGTCGTGCCGTCGACTGGCGGGTGAGGTAGAGTGGGGAACGGTCTCCTCTCCGTCTGGGCTCTTCCGCTTCCCGATCGGCCTCCCGGCAGGCTTGCCTTCCGGGGGTTGCCCACCAGAGGACGTCCCACCAACAGGCATCGCGATCGCGAAGGGTCCCGTCGGAGAGAGTCGTCTTCGTGTTTCGATAAGAGGAATCGGGGGTGGGTGACTCACTGATCGTCGCCCGTTCCGTGCTCCATCTCGCCGATGCAAGGACTTATCAGGTAATTATGCCTATTTAGTGACAGATCCGTGAAATTGGAGTGCGAGGAGTGCGAGGAGTGCGTCTCGAATGGTGGATCGATCAGGGGATAGGGCCGAGATCGACGAGGCGGCCAGAGTGGAGGGGGACCCGGCCGCAGCGACCCGACCGCCAGGCACTTGTATCCTATCATGTGACTCGCTTCAAGTCGATCGAGATCAAATCCAGAAGTCGAACCGTTCGCCCGGCGCGACCACCGGAGGGTGGTTTGACGACTTCAATGCCACGTGGTACGGCTGCACGTCACACTTGAACGGCTTCGAGAGCGGCTTGGTGGCCTTCTCGAGTTCATTCAGGGTGACGAATCCCATTGGCATACGGGGCACGACGGGGATGATGTGGTCGCCGCGGATGGGCACCACCTCGTACGGCGAGTGGGCGGCGCCCTGGCGAGCGAACGAACGAGCGCAAAGGGCGATCGAGTGTGAGCGTGCGAGCGTGCGAGCGTGCGAGTATAAGAGAGGACAAGGGGCGTGAGCGCGCGCGCCAGTGCGAGGGGATATCCCCCTGACGAGTTCAAGGATACACACCGGCGAGAATAGGATCTCGACCCGGAAGCGCCGGGGATCGCGCAGCGGCAGCGACTTGTTCTCGAACATCCTCAGGACGATATGCGTCATATAGTCCAGCTCGGGCGTATTGTGCAGAAAGGCTTCGCCTCCCTCGGTGAGGAGCGGCCCGGTGCTGGTGGGTCCGGGCGGCATGCCGAGGTGGCAATACCGCAGCACGTTGGTCAGGGCGTGGCAGTGGCTCTCCGACGTGAAGTAAATTCGAGTCCTCACGTGCCGAAGCGGCGAATTCACGTCCTGGGCGTACGTCGGGCACAGCCTGTGCATGGTCGAGTCGTCGTCGCCGGCGTCGTCCTCGCCGCCGTGCAGCTCGGACTCGTCGCTCTGACTGACGTCCTCCGAAATGGCTTCCATTGCATCTGCGAGTCCTGCAGCGAATTCAGACCTCGAGGCCGAGTCCTTATGCTGCATACCGGCCGTGGTCATGCTCTCGTCCCGCATGCTCGCCAGGTCACTCAGCAGCTTGCCCAGCAGGTTGGCACAGATGGTCGAGCCGATGCGGAGCTTCATCAGCGGCTGAAGGCCGTACTCGTTGGGGATCACGGCGTTCGCCAGGGTCCTGGCCATGTGGTAGAGTTCCTCGAGGCCCTCGAGCTGGAGGCCGGCGTTGTGCACAGAGTCGTACTTGGCGGCGTCGTAGATGTCGGGCACCTTGGAAATATCGAATCCCTTCTTCTCGCTCCAGAACGCCCTGTCGAGCTTGCGCCACCGGTCGTAGACGAGGAGAATCTTCTCGTCGCCGCACGGCTTGTCCGGCTGCCGGTCGAGCTGCTCGTGGTCCATGGACAGAGCCGAGTATCCCTCCTTCTCTCGCTGCTGCCGCTGCTCGGTATCCGCCAGACACTTTTGCCGCAGCTGCTCGACGACCGCGCTCGTGAGATCGCGCAGCTTGGCCATGCTCTCAAGCGAGTCCTCGGGCATGGGATAGATGTGCGGCCTGCCCGGGATGTCAGAGGACCCCTCTGGGCTCGCGCTCGTCTCCTCCTCGAAGGTCCCGGGCACACCCAAGCAAGCGTCCCGCTCGTCGACGGAGACTGAGACGCTGTCGACGGACGGCGACGGTTGCGGCGTCTGCAGGCGCAGAGAGTACTCGGGCGCCTTGTACTCGCTCTCCAGCGTGTTCCGGTTGAAGGTCATCTGGGCGTACAGCTCAGCCTTTGCGGCGTTGATGTCGACCGATGCTCCCTTGCCGAAGGCATCGAGCATGCCCGCATCCTTGTTGACAAGGCTCACGAGGATGGGCGTCAGAGACGTCCCCTCCAAGTCGAGCAGGCCCTTGGCAAAGGCTGCTGCCGACGTCTGGACACGTCCCTCGTCCGACGAGTAAATCTTTAGGTCGTGCCTGTAGGTCGAGTGCAGCCGCAAGAGGCCGCCCCCCGTCGGGCCGCTCTGCGGGTACATCAGGTTCCTGAACAGCGACCCGAGCGCCTCGGCCTGCTGGCGCCCGGCGTGCGTGAGCACGCCTCCGTGTTTCAGGATCAACAGCGCCTCAACCACGGGGGATTTCGGATCGTCGTCCACCGCCCGCTTGAGCGGCTTGAGCTGGACCTTCCTGTTGATACCGCCAAACTGCCCGCCCTGCTCCAGGACCGTCTTGATGACCCGGAACTTCTCCCTCGCCTCCTTTTCCTTTTCCGCCTCGTCGCCTTTTTCTCTCATCGCCGCTCCGGCCCCTCCAGTTGATCCAGTCGCTCCGGCCGCTCCCGCACCGCCGCCGGCACTACCCTCCCGCTCGCCCATCTCCTGGAGCAGGGTCCTCGTCACGTCCAGTAGCTCCTGAAGTTCCTTTGGGCTCTTCAACTTGGCTTGCTTGCCTTTGGAATCGATGTACTTGTCCAAAAGATCCAGCAACGGCTGCTGGGTGATGACGAGCTTCATCTTCTGCTTTGGCGTCCGGTCTCCGTGGCGGACCACCGCCAGGACGCACCGGAGCTCCTCTCCGGGCCGCAGCCCCGTCTTATTATCCCATTGAGCTGCCGGCACGGTCAGATCATCGTACGACTGGAACGCACTGACCCCACCGTCCTCCATGGTCGTCTCAGCGATCGGCGTCTCCTCGTCGTCGTCGTTGCACTGGTGTTGGAACGAGCCATGCTCCCACGCAAACATCAGCCTGTGTGGAGCCACAGCGCTCAATATTGTCACCCTCAGGATGCCTGCCGCATCGTCGTAGTACTTCTGGGAGTTCTTGACGAACGACCAGCCGTTGACGTCGCACACGTACGAGCGCCCGCGCTCCGACCGGAGCAAGTCGAACCCGCACACGCGCTGACCAAACGCGAGGGACACGGAACGCGCAATCTCCTTCTCCTGCGGCGAGAGCAGCACCGGGTACCGCACCTCCTTGCCCTCGGCCGTGCGCTGCACCTTGCCGTCAACAACGGGCGACTTTCTCGCCTCGGCGTGTGCGTACCTCGGACCCACCGTGTACACCTTGACGTCTGTGCCTCCAGTCGTCAAAAATTCTTCGTAGATGAACGACCCGTCCCGCCGGACGTTTCCGGGGTGGTTGGGGTCGTAGTCAGCCGACTTGTTATCGACCTTCCGGAAGAGCCTCTTGACGCCGCCACCCATCGAATGCGGATAGTAGATATAGACGTTGTGGTCCTCCCCGGATGCGGGCTTCTCCACGAACGGCTTGTTGATCCGCGCCCCGTCGAGCTCGACGAAATCCTCGCCCTCCACAAACCCGTCCGGGTCCTCACGGCCCTCGGGAAGCCCGTCCCTGTCGATGATAATATGTTTCGGGACGGGAATACCGGCCTCAATCAACCGCTGGTACACCCGCCTCCGGTCCAACAGGATGTCCTGGGCGAACACGTCGTTGATCAGATACGGGCGCCGCAGCTTGACGTATGCCTGCGCCTTTGCGAGCGGGAACCCCTTGGAGTGCCAGCTCAACAGACACTGGACGACGGGCCACTCTTCGATCGGCGCGTTCAGAATCGTGTCGTCCCCAAATACGGTAATCTTGAACTCGCCGTACCTCGTCAGCCGTTCGGTGATCGCCCGCATTTGCTTCGACTTGGCCTTCTTATCCATGGCGCACACCCCGACCGAAATCCTGGGCAGCTCATCGTCCGTGCTTGTCCGAAGATCCGGAGCCGACTCGTTGCGCTTGCCCCGAAGCGATGCGGGGTTGTGCGACGAGTGCGGGTTCTCGGCCGCCTTTTGGATGTGCTGCAGCACCCTCTCGCCAAAGTCGACGCGCGACTGCGACACAGAAGCACGCAGCGGGGCCCTCTGAGGTGGACGATGTGATGCGTGTGGGTGGTGAGCGTGGTGAGCGTGGTGAGCGTGGTGTGCGTGGTGTGCGTGGTGTGAGTTGGGTCTGCGTCTGGCACGTCCCCTCCATCCTTCTTTCGTCCTCTTCACGTACGTTCGATCCCCCGTTCCTCTCCTCGCCCTCGGTTGTGGCCGCCGCCGGCCCTCCGTTCCAGGGCGACATCATGACCGACTCGTCAAGCTCATCAAGCGGCGATGACATGTTTGTTCCGTTACAATTTCGACTCTTCGTCCCGGAAAAACGCGAGCATCTTGCCCTTCAGCTCGTCGATCCCTTCCCCAGTCATGCTGCTCACCCGCACGCTCGTCGATCCCGACGTGCCGACGATGCAGGCGAGCTCCGAAGCAGACAGCGGCCGCTTCCCATCGCCACCCCCACCCAGCTCGCCCAGGATGCGGTCCGAGGCGCCCGCCGAGATGAGCCCGTCCGCCTCCCGCAGCTCTGCCTCCAGCAGGTCCGACTTGGAGAACACGTCGATCCATTTCTTCTCCGGAAACCGGCCGATCAGCTCTTCCCGAATCCGCCACTGGTCCGCCAGGGACGTCCCACACTCGCCCGTCAGGTCCATCACGAAGAGCACCGACGTCATCAGGTACTGCAACGACGCGAGCGTCAGCATCTCCATCTCGTTCCTGTCCTCTTCCTTTCTGTTCAGAAGACCCGGCGTATCCGTGACCTGACACCGCCTTCCGTTGACGTAAAAGTGCCCCATCTTGATGGACCGAGTCGTGAACGGGTAGTTCTGGATCTCCGGCAGCCCGGACGACAGGAGCTGGACCAGGGACGACTTGCCCACGTTGGGCGCACCCACCAGCGCCACCGTCGACAGCTCCGTATCCACCACTGGAAGCTTCCGAAGACTTTTCGCAATCTCCTTGAGCTCATCCAGGACGTAGGCGTACCGCTTGTACGTCGACTCCACCTTTGCAAACCCCTCGTCCCGCAGGTCGAGCGCCTCTTTCTTCGTCGGACTCTTGCTACACTGACCGGCGTACGACTTGCTCACGCCCACCACCGACTTCCGCAACGACCGCACCCCCTCCACACAATGCCCGTACTGCTCCTCCCCGACCGACAGCGTCAGCAGCGCCCGCTCGAACGGATGCAGGTCGTCCGGATGCACAAACCCGTCCACATACGTCCCCAACGGCTTGGTCAGCTCCTTCATCAACGTGTCCAACTGCCGCGCTGCCCGATTCTTTGCCCGCGCCCCGTCATTCTTCAGCTTCTTATTGTACCCGACCCGATCTGCCCGCTTGAGCGCCGTCTCGATAATCTCGTACGACGGCGACACCCTGACGAGCGACGAGCGACGAGCGACGATTCACGAGTCGTGGTTGGGCGATGTGAGCGCGTGTATGAGGCAAAACGTGCGCCGAAAACAACGTACATCGGAAGCTTTTGGAACGCCCCGGTGGTCTGCGGCCCCCGCCGCTCCCTCTTCTCGACGTGGCCCTCCTTCTCGATCGGCGGCATGAGCGGTGGCAGCTCCGGAGGGATTCTCTGTTCTTGTTCTTCTTGTCGTTCGTGCCGTTCGTGTCGTTCGGGTTCGGACGACGCGGGCTGCGTGTCGTCTGCCAACCGAACGTAGCCCCCGCCGCTGAACCGAGACGACCGCATCAGTGTCGTCGTCGAGGGAAGGGTGGTGAAATGCAGGCGGGGCAGCAACAGCCGAACACTCACGAACGTTCGCGGTGTCCCCATGACGCGATAGATAGAGCGACGACTCGTGCAGATGGAAAGGGCAAGGTTAGAAAAAGGCACATGCATGTGAAGTTCCGAACGTTCAAACACGAAACTCCTCGACTCGACGCGTTCGGATGTCTGACGCATCATCTGCAGACAGTCCTTCGTCATCGAGTGCATCCGAAGACGGGGGTCACCCGTTGGACGACTATCTGCGGAACGTTCAGGCTAACGACTCGGACGAGCAGGTCGAGTTCAATCTCGTCGACACGAGTGGCGACGAGGACGAGCAGCGGGAGGTTGAGCGGGAGGTTGAGCGGGAGGTTGAGCGGGAGGTTGAGCGGGAGGTTGAGCGATCGGTGAAACGGCCGCCTCGATCCTCCGGTCTCTCCCTCCCGCCACCGCTCCAGTCGCTGGACGCGGACGGCGGGGCCGTTCCGGCGGGCATCATCCTCGTGTCCAACGAGGGCGAGATGGGGAACACGGATTCGCTCGAGTACAGGAAGATGTCGAGGCCGACGCGGTATTTTGACGGGGAGGCGTTTGACGAGCCGGGGGATGCGAGCTCGATTCTCTGCTTCAAGTGTGGGCTCGTGGGGCATATGGCGAGGGAGTGCAAGAATCCTCCCAAGCTGCGGCCGTGTTACCTGTGTGCGGGGTATGGTCACGGGAGCCACGCCTGTCCGCAACAGGCGTGTTACCGGTGTGGGGAGGCGGGGCACCAGGCGAGGGACTGTACGGGGGGCAGGCTGGAGCCATGGCAAGAGACGCTGAAAAACGTGTGTCGGCGGTGTGGGAGGGGGGAGGGGGACTGTCGGGCGGCGGTCGGGGGGGACCTGCTGCGTGCGGAGGGGAAGTGTAGTGGGGCGTATGATGGGGCGGATCTGGCGTGCGTGACGTGTCTGTCGTGCGGGAAGGTGGGTCACGCGAATTGTGCGGCGCTTGCGGCGACAAAAGCCGTGAAGAGTTGTTTCAACTGTGGCGAGGCGGGGCACTTGGGGTCCGAGTGCAGGGCCGCGCCCAACGCCGCCGTGTCTGCAGAGCGTCGGCGCGGGGCCGCGCAGTCACACTTTGGTGGAGGGGGAGGCGGCGGCGGCGGCGGGGGGGGGCGTGGAGGTGGGCGTGGGGACCGGGCGTACGCATCCGTGCCGTACGACATCGGTGGAAGCTATCGGGGCCAAAGTTATCAGTACCGCGGCCGGGGAAGGCACGGGAGGCCGATGGAGCGGGACGACCGGCTCGGCGTCCGGGGCGGTGTGTATCGATCGATGAATGATAACGCGACGACTGGTCCGCACAGACTCGGCTCTCTCTCACTCCTCGTTCGCTCGTTCGCTCGTTCGCTCGTTCGCTCGTTCGCTCGTTCGCTCGTTCGCTC
>Ga0181573_10003923_pt1 | contig 12872 bp, 12 predicted proteins | sample 101ome_25_FD_148643 | JGI IMG/M metagenome (GOLD analysis project Ga0181573, IMG submission 148643) | Coastal salt marsh microbial communities from the Groves Creek Marsh, Skidaway Island, Georgia - 101409BT metaG (spades assembly) | ecosystem: Environmental > Aquatic > Marine > Intertidal zone...
GTCGTGAAACTGTCCCGAACCAAACTCGAATCACTGGTTGAAGAGCTGGTGCGACGATCCTTGGAGCCAGTCAAAGTGGCGCTACAGGATGCTGGGCTGTCTCCCAGCGAGATTCAAGACGTGATTTTAGTCGGCGGCCAGACGCGCATGCCGATGGTGCAAAAAGCGGTCGCGGAGTTTTTTGGTAAGGAACCTCGAAAGGATGTGAATCCTGATGAAGCCGTCGCAATGGGCGCGTCGATTCAAGGTGCTGTTCTGGCGGGTGATGTGAAAGATGTTCTGCTACTCGATGTGACGCCGCTGACGTTGGGCATCGAAACGATGGGTGGCGTGGCGACGCCTTTAATCGAGAAGAATACGACCATTCCAACGAAAAAATCGCAGGTGTTTTCTACCGCTGATGACAACCAAACAGCAGTGACCATTCACGTGGTTCAGGGGGAGCGAAAGCAGGCCTCGCAGAATAAGTCGCTGGGACGGTTCGATTTGGCGGATATCCCTCCTGCGCCACGTGGCATGCCGCAAATCGAGGTGACCTTTGACCTCGATGCGAACGGTATCCTCAATGTTTCTGCTAAGGACAAGGCGACGGGTAAGGAGCAATCTATTCGGATTACTGCCTCGGGTGGTCTATCGGATGACGAGATCGAGAGCATGGTCCGAGATGCTGAAGCCAACGCCGAAGCGGATAAAAAGTTTGAGGAGCTCATTGCTGCGCGTAATTCGGCCGATGGTATGGTCCACGCGGCAAAGAAAACGCTGGAGGAGGCGGGTGAACATGCATCCGTTGACGAGCGCAGCGCGATCGAGGCAGCGATTGCTGAGGCTGAGGAAGCGATTCAAGGCGAAGACAAAGAGGCGATGGAAGCTGCAACGATGAAGCTGACTGAAGTTACCGGCCCAGTTGCTCAGAAGATGTACGCCGAACAGCAGGCAGCGGGTGAGGGCGCTCAGGCCGCGGAGCAATCCGCTGATGCCGAGGATGTCGGTGATGTTGTCGATGCCGAGTTTGAGGAAGTGAAAGACGAAAAAGCATAGTACTCATCGATGAGGGGCTGAAAATAAGCCCGACAGCCTCAATTTCCTCTCGGAGAGAGTAGGCAAAAATCGGTATGATGGGATATGTGGCGCGGGTGCTGAATGGACAGCCCCGCGTCTTCGTTTGAGGAAAGTGGTTTTTGACATGTCGAAAAGAGACTATTACGAAGTACTCGGCGTCGAGCGCAGTTCGACCGATCAGGAGATTAAGAAGGCTTATCGTCGTGTTGCGATGAAATATCATCCGGATCGAAATCCTGATGACGCTGATGCAGATGCCAAATTTAAAGAGGCGACTGAGGCTTACGAGGTCCTGCTGGATAAAGAAAAGCGACAGGCCTACGATCAGTTTGGTCATGCGGGTATCGACCAGGCTATGGGCGGTGGCGGATTCCAAGGCGGTAGCTTCAGCGATATCTTCGGCGATGTTTTTGGCGATATCTTCGGTGGTGGCGGCGGTCGCCGTTCGGGTCCGCAGCGAGGCTCTGACCTTCGATACACGCTCGAAGTGTCACTTGAGGAGGCTGTGCGGGGCGCGACGACGGAAATTAGAGTGCCGTCCCTACAGCATTGTGGCACCTGCGATGGGACTGGAGCCAAGCCGGGTACATCTCCTACCACTTGCGGTGGTTGCGGCGGCGCCGGCCAAGTTCGCATGCAGCAAGGGTTTTTTCAGGTACAACAGACCTGCCCGCAGTGCCGAGGTCGAGGTAAGACGATTTCTGATCCGTGTACTGATTGTCGGGGTCAGGGCTTGGTCGAAAAAACTAAAACCTTGTCGGTGAAAGTCCCTCCGGGTGTCGATACAGGTGATCGGATTCGCCTCAGCGGCGAAGGTGAGGCCGGTCCTGCTGGTGGGCCAGCGGGTGATTTGTTTGTCCAAATATCAGTCCGACAGCATCCAATATTTGAGCGGGACGGCCGCCACCTCTACTGTGAGATTCCAATCAATTTTGCCGACGCGGCGCTAGGTGGCGAGCTTGAAGTTCCGACACTCGACGGTCGTGTGAAATTAAAGATCCCGCCGGAGACGCAGACCGGTAAGCTGTTTCGCTTGCGCGGTAAGGGTGTGAAGCCAGTTCGCGGGGGTGCGGTGGGCGATCTACTCTGTAGAGCGGTAATTGAAACACCCGTCAATCTGACTAAAGATCAAAAGCGGTTGCTGGAAGAGCTTCGTGAGTCAATTGAGGAGTCGGGATCTGAGCAATCGCCGAAGCAATCGTCTTGGTTTGAAGGCGTTAAATCCTTTTTTGATGGGATGACATCATGACAGTGCGTATTGGAATTACGGGCGCGGCCGGGCGCATGGGTCGAATGTTAATAGAAGCGATCGCTGAGAGTCGTTCAGATATCGTTTTGACTGCGGCAGTAGAACGTGCCGACAGCCCCTTTGTGGGAATCGACACTGGTGAGATGCTGGGCTTGGCATCGAGTGGCGTCCTCGTGACTGGAAGCTTGGAGGCTGTCGTTGACGCGATTGACGTGTTGATTGACTTCACTATTCCAGAAGCGACATTGGAAAATGCGGCACAGTGCGCTGCGCACAACGTTGCCTTGGTTATCGGCACTACTGGATTGACGGCAGAGCAGAGTCAGCAGTTGGAGGCGCTAACTGAGGGCCTGGCGGTCTGTCGGTCATCGAATTTCAGTTCCGGTGTGGCCTTGGCAATGCGCTTGATTCGACAGGCAGCGATTGTACTGGGTGACGATGTTGATATCGAAATTATTGAGGCCCATCATCGGCACAAAATTGATGCGCCATCAGGTACAGCGCTCAGTATGGGCGAGGTTGTAGCCGATGCGTTAGGCCGCGAACTCCAGACCGATGCGATCTATGGCCGTCAGGGGAGAACAGGGGCACGCGAACGATCAACCATTGGCTTCTCGACAATTCGAGGTGGAGATGTCGTGGGTGACCACACGGTCTTGTTTGCCGCGGATGGTGAGCGGCTTGAGATTACTCACAAGGCCAGCTCTCGGATGGCTTTTGCTAGGGGCGCCGTTCGAGCTGCAGCCTGGTTAGCCGGCAGGCCCGCTGGGCGCTACGACATGCAAGATGTACTCGGACAACAAGGAGAGTCTGCATGAATGACGTCTTAACAATCGTCAACATTGATCAGACTAACGCACAGCAATGGCTGATCGATGAATCTTTTAATCGTCCGATTGTTGTCGATTTTTGGGCTGACTGGTGTGAGCCTTGCAAACAGTTAATGCCTATTCTTGAGAAAATAGCCAACGAATACGCGGGAGCGTTTTTATTGGCAAAGGTGAATGCCGATGAGCAGCAGGGTCTTGCAGGTCAGCTCGGGGTTCGCAGTTTGCCAACGGTCATGGTGATCAAAGAGGGTCAGCCGGTTGATGGGTTTACTGGTGCGCAACCTGAATCTGCGGTGAGAGAGGTCCTTGAGAAATATCTGCCGTCGCCATTTGCTGAGGCTTTAGTTGCGGCGCGCGCTCTGCTGGCGGAGGGTCAAACGGCCGAAGCCGTTGCTGCGCTGAGAGAGCTCTGGGAAAGCTCCGGCCGAGCGCTAGATATCACATTTGCCTATGCAGAAGCGTTGTTGGCTGCCAATCGACTCGACGACGTTGATGGTCTATTGGCCGAAGTTAAACTCGTTGATCGGGACGCAATCTATGATCAACTCAAGGCGCAGCTTGAACTAAAGCGTGAGGCCGCAAAGTCTCCCGAGTTGACAGCGCTTGAACAGGCGCTGGCCCAGGATGAAAGTAATTTTGAGGTGCGAGTTCAACTCGCTGTGCAGCAAAGCCAAGCTGGAATGTTTCGTGAAGCGCTAGAGAACTTACTGTTCGTACTGCGAAGCGATCGGGATTTCGGCAACGGCGAGGCAAAGCGCCTGTATCTGGACACCATTACAACGATCGGCAAGGGCGACCCGCTGGCCGCGGAATATCAGCGCAAATTATTTTCACTGCTGTACTGAGCTATCTCTAGAGAATATCGAGTACTTCTTGGCGCTCGATTTCATACTGCTCTTGAGTGATCAAGCCCTCATCGAGCATGATCTTTATCTTTCGCAACTTCTCAAGCGCTTCATCGGGCGTCATTTTTTGAGCGGCAACTGTTACGTCTGGTGCGGGGCTTTGCTGGAAAGTGCCCATCATTTCTTTGGCAACGCCCAATCCCATCGCGATACCGACACCGGTTCCCACACCCTCTCCCGCGGCGCCACCTGGGTTATTCGCGGCTGCGACCAGCGCATCGGCTTTGGCAATTTCACTATAAGAGCGGAGGTCTTGTGCGGCGATTCCTCCCGCTTTATTGATCATGTCTTGGACTTCTGGTGGCGGGGTAATGGCTTCGATAACCAAGTCGACTAGCTCGATGCCGTAATTCGCCATCTCTTCTCGGGTTGCAGCGCGCACGGTTTCGGCTATTTCTCGGTAGTGCCTCGCTAGGTTCAAAATGGTGTCTAGCGTATTCCCCAATGCATCAACAAGCCGAGACACGATCATCGAGCGAAAGAAGCCTTCTAGTGCGAAGGTGGTTTGCAATCCGCGTGTTCCAATGAGGTTATTGAGAAATAGCATCTCATCGACAATTCGCAGTGAGAACATGCCGTGGGCACGGAGAGAGACCATGCGCAGTTCCGAGTCGCGCAACACAATCGGTGTTTGCGTGCCCCATCCCAAATTGCTAAAGGTTTGCTTGCCTACAAAGTAGACACTGGCTTTAAAAGGGCTTTCCCCAAACGGAAGTTTGATGAGTGCATCGAGTAAAGGAATATTGGCTGTCTTGAGCGTATGGCGACCTGGACCAAACTTATCGAGAAACTGACCGTCACGGCTAAAGATCGCTACTTGCGATTGATGTACGATCAGCTGGGACCCTAGGCGAATCTCGCTCTCTTTGTCATGGGGGATTTTGGTGACCATGATGTCACCGTTGTGATCCTCAAACTCAATAACGTCTAAAATAGCCATAGTTATTGCGCTCCCTCAAGACTTAGACACAGCTGCTCGATGCGAGCTAACTGCTGGCTGACGCCTGCGATTGAAGCGCCAACACTATCGATGCTCATACCGTCGGTTTGTGATTGCAAATCGGCCAACTGGTCACCTAGCTGCCCCAGTAACTGCTGCTGGGTTTGGCTTCCCCGCATCACCGCGATGACCTCTAATTTTGTTTCCAAGCGGCGAATTCTTCGGACCACTTCTTCGATCTCTAAAGGCGCGACCAGCTGTGCGGACACGGCTTCGTTGAGCAAATTTCGATACAGAGCGAGCGCGACCGCAGTAATTCGCACCGAGGCTTTGTTGCCCTGTTGTGTTTCGATATCTCGCTGCCGCGCGACATCAGCAGGGGCCATGGCGAGGGCTAGGATAATCACAAGGGCGCCAACTACCAGTAGCGTTGCGGTGTAAATCCAATCGTAGGCTGGATCGATATCGAGTAGTTTGAACACAAGCCCCAATGACAAGGCAACCATCGCGAAAACGGCCAGGCCACCGATACCAACGGCACTAAATGCACCGGATGCGCGAGGGCCGGAAGTCAGCGTATTGAGTGACGCAAGGATACCGGCCATCAGCTCAGCGATGACGAGGGCGCTCACCATGGCGGTGGTCACGAAACTCCATTGATCGATGCTGATCGCGAAGACGGTATAAGTGACTGCCGCTATCAGCGCGGCAATGACGACAGGGATCCACTTAGCTGATGTCATGAATGATCGCTCCTAGTCTGAAATACGACTTGGCCTTCGCCTCAACCATATTTTCGCGCAAAGTCTTGATCGGAGGTGAGGATGTAAACAATACCCTCAATGAAGGCGATGAAGGCCGGGATAAAGGTCCAGAAAAAGATCAGGTAGACAATCCCTTGCCCGATTCGACCCAGATAAAACTTGTGAATGCCAAAGCCGCCGAGAAGCCAGGCCAGAACAAAGGCAACCACCTTGCTTTTGGTGCCAACGACGGGTTGGGGAGCTTGTTGAACGTAGACCACTTGCGGCTGCGGCTGCGGCTGCGGCGTTGCGGCTTGCGCAACGGGCGCCGGCTCTGGTGATGGCGGGGGAGCTGTTGTGGCCACCTGAGCCTGCACAGAGCCACATTTAGGACAAAAATTTTGAGCGGGTTGTAGACCTGCCCCACAGTTACTGCAACTGGTCATGGTGTATTCCTAAAGCTTGGCTGAAAGGGGATTGGGGGCGCCGTATTGGTTGTCGCCCACGTCACTTTGTTGAACGAGCCAGATTAGCAAGATAATCCAACCGACGATAGGCAAGAGAAAGAGAAACAGCCACCAGCCAGAGCGGTTGGTGTCGTGTAAGCGACGACAAGCCGCGGCGATAGAGGGAATGAGGAGCGCCAAGCTGAGCAGATTACTGAGAATATCAGACCCAAAAATCGCAATGTCCACGATAGAGAGGGCAATGGACGCCAACACCTGCGCCAAATAGAACCACCAATACTCTCCTCGGGACGCCCGACCGTCAAAAGCGGCGTACTTTTCCGCGACGCAAATAACGGTTGCGCGTTTTAATGCCTCCAAGCCTTCGAGTGGTTGCTGGCTCACAGTTGTGTCGGTTGTTGGGTTGGTTGTTGTGGCCTCACCCGATGGGTTGTCTTGTGGTACGGCAGAGCCGCATTTAGCGCAGTAGCTTGTGCCCACAACAATGCCGGCGCCGCATGTTGAACAGTTCATGATTTCTTCCTCTGGGTAGATGGGTTGCCTAGAACTTCAAAGTGATATTTTTAACGCAAGCAGCCCTCGATGGATACCCCCAGAGTACCTCATTTGCTGACTTGCAAACCCGACGCAAGTGCCCTACATTCTTCTGCGTCAGAAAACATACTCAACGTTCAAATCGGGTGACCGGCGCACGGCGACTCACGATCGTTAATAGTTGGAGCAATCATGGATACGGCATTTTCGACACAGGATCTCGCTTTTCGCGAGGAAGTGAGAGCGTTTTTCGCAGAACACTTTACCGATGACCTTCACCGCCGTTTGCGCAGTAAGGATTTCAAACCGGCGATTATCGAATGGCAGAAGAAGGTATTTGAGCGCGGCTGGATTGCGCCTAATTGGCCGGTGGAATACGGCGGTACCGGTTGGAGTGTGACGCAAAAATATATTTATGCCACTGAGCGGTCGCTTGCGGGCATACCCGATGTGATCCCCTTCGGTCTGGTGATGGTGGCGAATGTCATCATGCAGTTTGGCTCCGATGCGCAGAAGGAGCGTTTTCTACCCCGAATTTTGGCCAGCGATGATTGGTGGTGTCAGGGTTATTCAGAACCTGGCTCCGGCTCTGATCTCGCTAGCTTGAAAACCAAGGCAGAGCTCGATGGTGATCACTACGTGATCAATGGTGCAAAGATCTGGACGACCTATGCGCAGTATGCAGATTGGATTTTTTGTCTGGTGCGAACCGACAACTCGGGTAAAAAGCAGGATGGAATTACTTTCATTCTGATCGATATGAAGACCGAAGGTGTCAAAGTGAACCCCATCATATCGATTGATAACCATCACAGCTTGAACGAAGTCGAATTCAACAACGTGCGTGTTCCGGTAGAAAACGTTGTTGGCGAAGTCGGCAAGGGTTGGACCGTAGCAAAGGCGCTATTGGCGCATGAGCGAACCGATATTGCCGGTGTGGCCGGTGTCAAACGGAACATGCGCCTGATTAAAGAGGCGGCAGCTGCAGAGGTTAATGCAGGACGCCCATTGATCGAGGACCCGGGCTTTCAGCAACGCATGGCAGATATCGAAATAGAGCTCATGGCGCTTGAATTCACCGAATTGAGGACGCTGGCGACGCAAGCCGCCGGTGGTTTTCCCGGACCCGAGTCATCGCTGTTGAAAATTAAAGGCACTGAACTTCAACAGGCGACTCAGGAACTCAGGATGGAGCTAGCAGCGTACTTCCAAGGTGTTCTACCGATAGACCTCGAGTCGGAGGATCTAGGGCATACGTTTGGATCTGAGGCGAGACGGGAGTTTATGTACGGCCGAGCCTCTACAATTTACGGCGGATCAAACGAGGTTCAACGGAATATCATCGCCAAGTTTGTGCTTGGCTTGGAATAAAAGGGGAGTTTTTGGCGATGAATTTTGAATTTACTGAAGAGCAGCAAATGGTTCGCGATTCCATCGCGAGATTTGTACAAGATGACTATGATTTTGATACACGCCGTCAGATTGTCGCATCAGCGACGGGCTTCAATCGGGAGTACTGGCAAACCTTCGCTGAGCTTGGGTGGTTATCGATTCCTTTCGCAGAAGAAGATGGCGGCTTTGGCGGCAATATCATTGACATCGCGGTGGTAATGGAGGAGCTCGGCAAAGGTCTTGTGGTGGAGCCCTATTTTCCAACAGTCGTTTTATTTGGCGGCCTACTGGCGCGTGCTGGCAGTGACGAGCAGCGGGCGGCTTATTTGCCCGGTGTGATCGATGGCTCAACCCTCGGTGCGCTGGCCTTTGTGGAGCGTCAAAGTCGGTTCGCTCTCTCCGATTGTTTGACCACAGTCACTGCCAATGATGCTGGATTTACCCTCACCGGAGAAAAGGTTGTTGTGTCAAATGGTGAGCACGCTGACAAACTCATCGTGCTCGCGCGCACTTCGGGTACGCAGTTTGATGAGCAGGGTCTGTCCTTGTTCTTGGTCGATGCAACCGCGACGGGTGTGAGCAAAATGGCTTATCCGATGATGGACGGACAGCGTGTGGCCAATATCACCTTTGATCAGGTCACCCTGGACCCATCTGCATTGTTGGGGACGTTGGGGCAGGGCTTGGCACTGGTTGAGGCATTGTCCCACGAGGCGATCATTGCTTTGGCGGCAGAGGCTGTCGGAATTATGGGTACGCTTAACGCCAAGACGTTGGAATATACAAAAACCAGGCAGCAGTTTGGCGTGGCGATCGGGTCATTTCAGGCGCTTCAACATCGCATGGTCGATACAATGATGGCCTATGAACAAAGCCGATCTATGTTGTACCGTGCTCTGTGCGAGTACGTCCAGGATCCGGCTTCGGCGCGGGCGACGATTCATGCGCTCAAGGTCCTGATCGACCGCAATAGCAAGCTGGTCTACGGTGAGGCAATTCAACTGCACGGCGGTATGGGGATTACTGACGAGCTTGATATCGGTCACTATGCGAAGCGATTGATGATGATCAACGCGACGTTTGGCGATGGTACATATCATCGAAGTCGGTTCTCTGCTCTGCAGTATGCGGCTTAATCATGCAGGTTAACGGCGCTGTCTGTGTTGTAACTGGCGCCGCTAACGGCATCGGTGCGGCACTCGCGCAACGCTTTTGCAAAGAGGGTGCGGCGGCAGTCATAGTCGTTGATCGCGATGCACAACGTATACAAGCCGTCGCAGAGACTATCAGTGGGCACGCCTTTGTTGTCGACGTCCGTGATGAAAAGCAAATCGCAGACATGGTTCACCAAGTGATTCGGGACTTTGGTGGCATTGATCTTTTTTGCTCCAACGCGGGAATTATTGCTGCAGATGGCGAGCCCTGGTGGGTGACGTCGTCCCCCAATGACGTGTGGCAAGCTATGTGGGAAATTCATGTTATGGCACATGTGTACGCAGCACGCGCCTGTTTGCCGCACATGCTCGAGCGAGGAAGCGGGTATTTTCTCAACACTGTCTCCGCTGCCGGGTTACTTAATCAGGCCGGGACTGCTGCTTATGCGACCACAAAACACGCGGCTATCGGCTTTGCTGAGTCACTCGCCATCACGCACGGTGACGACGGTATCAAAGTGAGCTGCTTGTGTCCTCAAGCAGTGAACACCGACATGATCGCAGGCGTAGAGAATGGTGGTATGGCGGGGGTCGATGGCGTTCTGTCGACCGAGCAGGTTGCAGATGAAGTCATAAAGGGCCTAGCATCTGAGCGCTTCTTGATCTTGCCCCACGATATGGTGGAAAGCTATTGGCAAAGAAAAACTCAAGATTATGATCGGTGGCTGGGTGGTATGCGTAAACTAAGTCGGATGTTTGGTCGCCCCTCATTAGACTAAAGAACTGACAAGGTCGCCTCGTGGATAAACAAATTCGGCTTGCGAGAACCATCTTAAATGGCTTTCGAAGCTATCTCGCAGATTTCGAAAATATTACCCTCGCCGCGCGAACTCGGTTCGAGCAGGCCGCGTGGTCGTCCATGCATGATGCCTCGACTCGACGCATCGATTTATACCGTGAAAAAGTTCTCGACACGCTGTCGTTTGTTCGCCACATCGCCGCAGAAGATATCGACGACCGGTTCCTTTGGACTCAGACGCGTGATGTCTATGCAGAATTAGTCCGCGGCATGCTCAACTTTGAAATTGCAGAGACCTTTTACAACTCTATCTACAACGCGATACATCAACACCGATCGATCAACGATGACTATGCGTTTGTATTCTCCCCTCAGGGCGATATGCCACCGGTTGACGCCATGCGCGTGGTCAAGCAGTTCAGGGTCACTGCGAGTTTGGAGGCTGCGTTTACGGATCTTTTGAACGATTTTTCGCTAGCGTTACCGTATGAAAACCTAGAGCGAGATGTCGCGGCGATTGTCAGCGTGATCGAGAACAAATTAGGGCCGCACATTGCTCTGGACAGTTCGGATCTGAGACTCCAAGTGTTGGCCAGCCACTTTTACCGCAACAAGGCCGCTTACATTACCGGTCGCTTATTCGCGGACGGCCGTCAAGTGCCATTTGTATTGCCCGTATTGCACAACGAGATTGACGACGAGCCGGCAATATTCGTTGATGGTTTTCTGTATGGCTCAGATCAAATCAGTCTATTGTTCTCGTTTACCCGAACTTATTTTATGGTCGATGCGTCGGTGCCCAGCGAGTACGTGTTGTTCTTGCAACAGCTAATGCCGAAGAAGGCAGTGTCAGAGATTTACAGTGTGATCGGTCATCATCGACATGGAAAAACCTACTTTTTCCGCAGTGCGATGCGACATATGAAAGCGACGAATGATGAGTTCATTATCGCCCCGGGGATTAAGGGAATGGTGATGACGGTGTTCACGTTACCGTCCTACGAATTCGTTTTTAAAATTATTAAAGACCGCTTCACGCCGCCTAAGGAAGTCACCCACGAATTAGTCAAAGAAAAATACAACCTCGTGAAACGCTGGGACCGAGCAGGCCGAATGGCAGATACGCAGGAGTTTACGAATTTAGTTTTTGATGAGGCGCGATTTTCGAAAGAGCTTATTGAAGAGCTAGAGTCGACTTGTCCATCGCAGCTCGAGCGAGAGAACGGTCGTTTGATTATCCGTCATTGTTACGTCGAACGAAGAATGACCCCGCTTAACCTGTATTTGCAGGACGCATCGGACGAGGATCTGGTCGAGGCGATGCGTGATTACGGAAATTCCATCAAGGAACTAGCAGCTGCCAATATTTTTCCCGGAGATATGTTGCTGAAAAATTTTGGGGTGACACGTCATGGTCGCGTTGTTTTTTATGATTACGATGAAATTCAGCCGTTGCTGGAATGCCATTTTAGAAAAATACCACCGCCCCGCGATGAGTATGAAGAGATGTCTGGCAAGCCTTGGTACTCCGTGGGCCCAAACGATATTTTCCCAGAGGAATTCCGGCTGTTCTTCTCTGGCAATGCTCGAGCTAGGAAAGCATTCGATCAGCTCCATGCTGATTTATATTCGCAAGAATTCTGGACTGGACTGCAGGCGAAGTTAAGACAAGGTCATGTGCAGGATTTTTTCCCCTATCCTCAGCGGCTTCGCTTTGAACGTAATGCATTGGGTATGGGTTGATGGCATCTCTTTTACTCATTAGACACGGTCAGGCCTCCTTCGGTAGTGCGAACTACGACCAGCTCTCACCGTTAGGTCAGCAGCAAGCAGATGAGACTGGACTATTTTTGAAGCGAGCGGGCGTCGTGATAGACCGAGCTTTCGCTGGAACGCTCTCAAGACAGCAGGAAACAGCGACTCGGGTGATGGCTCATCAGGAGAGTACGGCGTTAGTGCAAACCGATGCCCGATTTAATGAGATTGATAACGAAGGCCAGCTTGCGGAGCTGATTCCTCTGTTAACTGCGAACCATCCAAATCTTCGCGCCTGGCTCGAGTCAGGCGAGAGCAAGAGCTACCAAAAGGTAATAGAAGCTGTCTTTAACATGTGGATAAGTCCCGAATGCCCTTCACTGAACACACAGTCTTGGTGCGAGTATCGCCAAGCTGCACTGGCGGCATTAAGCGCAGTTACAAGCTCGGCACCCTCAGGATCGACTTCGGCAGTTTTCACATCAGGCGGTACGATTGCGACGCTTGTAGCTGCAGTGCTGGGCGTCAGTGATGACCGCGTGTACCAATTTTATGAGCCAGTTTTTAATTGTTCTATTACTCGTCTCATCTTTAGCCAGAGGGGTGTCGCGCTCTCCAGTTTTAATGACATTGGCCATTTGCAATATCGATCTGCTGATTTGAGTCATGAGTTGGTGAGCTATCGATGATTGATATCTGGCTCGTGAGGCATGGTGAAGCGGCGGCGTCGTGGCACCAAGACACCGATCCCGGTTTGAGCCCGTTGGGGCGCCAGCAAGCCCTGCGCGCAGCCAATGACCTGATGCTGAAATTGGATCGGCAAGTCGTCCAGATCGTTGCGAGTCCTAAGCAACGGACGCTAGAGACCGCCGCACCCTTTGTTGCGCTTCAGAACACAGAACTTTTGATTGATCCGAGGTTTATCGAAATTCAGGCACCTGTTCCTCTGGCACAGCGCTCCGAATGGCTGACGGCGTTCATGAAGGAGTGTTGGTCTGAGCAGTCACAGGACCAATGGCGTTGGCGAGAAGGTATTGTCAATGCC
>Ga0181573_10003924_pt1 | contig 12871 bp, 2 predicted proteins | sample 101ome_25_FD_148643 | JGI IMG/M metagenome (GOLD analysis project Ga0181573, IMG submission 148643) | Coastal salt marsh microbial communities from the Groves Creek Marsh, Skidaway Island, Georgia - 101409BT metaG (spades assembly) | ecosystem: Environmental > Aquatic > Marine > Intertidal zone...
TGGTAAGAGCGCGCTTCGTCGCGCAATGTGTCGAGAATGGCTTCTCGCAATACGTTGACTTCCCAGAACTGGAACCCTTCGGTTGCGACAATGCTATCGAGTGACACATCTTGGCGATGGAGTTGTCGACTGACGGAACGGGCACTGGTGGCGAGATGGCTCAGCGAGCGCAACGCGGCGCGAATGACCAGTGCGGCGGCCACAATCACTCCAACGGCACCGAGTGCGATGTACTGAAGTTGATCGATGCTCTCCTCGGGTATTTGTATCATCGCCACAATCACCAAAAGCATAATGGCGACACTCAGTGTGGCCAGCAGCAGGTTGTTCAGCGACCAACGTAAATTGCGTTCGACTTGGGCATGGGCATGGGAATGGACGTGGACAGTGGGCGTGATGCGTGGCAACAGCAACATGTAAATTGCGAACTCAGCTAAACCTGCGTTTAAAACGGCGTTCACCGCAAGGGCAATGGCATCGCTAAAATTCAGGATGAGGCCCTGGCCGATAGCGGCCTGGCCGAGGTCAGTCTGACTGACCACCCATAACCATGGTAGACCCACAGCGAGCCAAAACAGGGCGACGACCAGCGTGATCGATAAGCGGATCGTGCTGCGGTGCGTAAAGACGGTATGTCGAATCAGATAACCGCAGAGCCACCCCTCGATACCCCACAGCGCGGCCAACTCAAGTGACTCGGCGGTGACGTCGGCGACCCAAGGGTGGCCAAGTCCTGCGCCGAGGCCCACCAGCAGACCCACCCATGGTCCTAAGGTCGCCGCTGCACTGATGACGACCACGCCACTTAAGCTCAACACTGTGTTGGGGGTGAGCGCAACAGCGGGCAGGCCAACGTTGATCGCGTAGGCGAGCAGGGCGGCCAGGACACTCAGTAGCGGCAGTTTTATCGAGTCAAGCAATCGAGTCGCCCTCCTGTCGCACAGCGAGTCCGATGGGTGCTTTTGCCTTCACAGGCGATGACGCCAAGGGTACACGCCTTCTATGGCAACGGGTATCCCCGCGGCGGGGGTTGTCGCTGAGAGAACCATTGTTCAGAGCGGGTCGTACAATGAAACAAGGTCAAGCGCGTGCGCCTCCTGTAGCGGTGCAGCGTGGTAGGCTGTGTAACGCGTGGCAATACCGATCGACCCGTCTGGCTTTCGCGATCTTTTATGGCAGGGCCCTGTGCCGGCGACGTAGCAGCGTTCGGCACTCAACCGATCGGGGTGAGCAAAAATTAAGCACGTTGAAAAAGCTCGATCAAGCGCGCGATGAACGGCACCATGCACTACGAACTACGAACTACGAACTACGAACTACGAACTACGAACTACGAACTACGAACTACGATCCATGAGCCATGAGCCATGAGCCATGAGCCATGAATGATGAACCATGAGCTGAGGCTAGCACCATGAATAGCACTATCAATAGCAATGGCTCGAACCCTCACTACCCCTCAGTGAGCGATGCCATCCTGACGGACAACGGCGCGCAGGACCCGATTTATCCCGAAGTCTACCCGCGCCTGACCGATTTCAAGCTCGGTCTCACGCACTCTTGGACGCGGGGTCAGCCCTTCGATTTTTTTCGGCGGATGCGTGAAGAGGCGCCGGTCATGTGGTCGACCATGAAAAAACCGTCATCGGGGTTTTGGTCGGTGACGCGCTATGATGATGTGAAGCAGGTCGAGCTGAACCCCGCGATATTTTCGTCGCAGCGCGGCAGTATGAATATGAGCATCGTCGCGAACGAGGCAAAGAAGGCGGAGCGTTTGATCAACGCGGCGCAAAACTCGCTGATCAATCTCGATGCCGATGTGCACCGAGAACTGCGCACCCATCAGGCGCCGTTCTTTTTTCCCAAATATGTCGAAACGTTAACCCAGCGCATCGAGAACAAGGTCTCGGAACTGTTGGATGATTTAGAGCGCCAAGGACCGGTTGTCGATTTCGCGAAAGTCTTTTCCAGTCAGTTGCCCCTGTACACGCTGTGCGAAATGCTCGGTGTCGATGAGGAGGATCGCGCCGACATTATCGATTGGATGCACTTCCTCGAGCTGTCGTCTCAGTTCCTCTCGCACCCTGTACGGATGTTGCTTTCCGAGCCAACCTTCCCGTTCAAATTTAACGGCGTGCTGCATGACATGTTCAGCTATGGCGAGCGGGTCATGCGCGATCGCATAGCAAACCCTCGTGAGGATTTGTTAACGACGATTGCCAACGCCACACTGCGCGAACAGCCGCTGTCACAGGACTATCTCGATGGCTCCTGGCTGCTCATCATCTTTGCCGGCAACGACACAACACGGAATTCGCTGTCGGGCACGATTCGTCTGCTGACCGAATTCGAGGAACAGCGACAAAGGGTCCTTGCTGACCCGAGTCTGATCGATCGTTTCTCGCACGAGGCCTTGCGCATGGTGTCGCCGGTCATGCACATGCGCCGCACGGCGATGGCGGACACCGAGATTGCGGGTCAGCGGATTGCCAAAGACGAGAAAGTCATCATGTGGTACGGCGCGGCCAATCGCGACCCCGAGGTGTTCCCCAATCCCGATGTGTTTGACCTCACCCGGGAGAACGTCGACAAGCACCTCGCATTTGGCCACGGCGTGCACAAGTGCTTAGGACATCGCGTGGCGCAGTTGCAGCTGCGAATTGCCTACGAGCAAATCCTCAAACGTTTCCCAAAAATCCACTGGACGGGCAAACAGAAAATCTCACCGATTATTCTGGTGCACGGCATCGCGAGCCTTCAGGTGAACCTGTATGGCCCGGGCGGCAAGCGACCGGTTCAGGTGGGGGCGCGATAAGCCGGGTAGTTCGTCCTGCCTACCCGTCTTTCTTTTTCGGTGCGGCTTTTTTGGGCGCTGCTTTTGTTTTTGCTGCTGCTTTGGCTTTTGGCGCTGCTTTTGTTTTCGCTGCCGCTTTGGCTTTGGGCGCGGCTTTTGTCTTCGGCGCGGCTTTTGTCTTCGCCGCCGCTTTAGCCTTCGCCTTGGGCGCTGTTTTGGCCTTTGCTGCTGCCTTGGCTTTTGCTGCAGGCTTGGGCTCAGCGGCCGCCGGCACCGCTGCAACCGCTGCCTGCGCGCTGACGCCGCGCTCGGGGGCTAGGGGTCCCAGCGCCTCAAACAGCGGTGTCAGGTGCTCCTCGTAAGCGCGCCAGCGCTCGACCGAGGTTTTGTAAATCGGCTGGCGCACCTGCGTCACACTCGCCGTCTTGATGCCGCGCTTGGTCTTGTGGAACTCGAGACAGCGGTCATCCCACGCCAAACCGCAGAAATCGATCAGCGCCCGCGCCTGCGTTTCGTTGTCGTCGACCAGTTCCTCGTATTGCAGGTCATAGAATGACCCCTCGGGCAGCACCTCGCGCCAGTGCGCCATCAGGCTGTGGTACTGACTGTAGTAGTGGCCGAGTTCCGCCAGGTCGTAACTGTGCGGCTGACTGTTGTGCGCAAAGTGTCGGGTGAACATCGACAAACAAGAGTCCACGGGATTTCGGTTGATATGGACAATCTTGGCGTTGGGCAAAATTAAATGAATCAAACCGATCAGGGTGAAGTTCGCCGGCATCTTGTCGGTGATGCGCTTGGCGTCGGGCGCGCGGCGTCTGAGACCGGCGACATATTTCTCGCCCACTGCTTTGTATTGCGCGGCGTTAAAGCCCATAAAGACCGATGGGAAACCCGCGGACTCCCAATCGTTGGGTTGGTGCGAGATGCGCAGCAAATCGTGCAACTCGCCAGCGCCGAAAACATCTGGGTGGCTGGCAATAATCTGCTCGGTGAGCGTGGTGCCCGAACGGGGCGTGCCCAGTACAAAAATAGGCACATCTGACTGGCAGGCGGGGCTGCGTGCGGCGTCGATGCGCTCTTTACTGAAGAAACGCTTGATGTTGTTGATATGCGCTTCGTAATTCGCCGTGCTGTATTCGATCTGACGTCGCTTGATAGCACAACCCGCGGCGTAGTGCGGGAAGGCATCGGCGTACTGCTTGAGATCATCAAAGCCTTTGCCCAGCGAAAAATGAATCGACATGGCGCGCAGTTCCATCATGTCGTCGAGCTCGTCGCGCTTCTCCAGCAACGAGGCGAAGACACCGTCGTCCTCAGTCACCTTGCGCGCCTGAATCAAACTGGTTTTCGCGGGGGTGCTCTCGGGTTCGATCTCTAAAGCGTGCAGGAAGTTGTCCTCAGCCTGCGAGAGCTCGCCCAGCTCGAGGTACAACTGTCCTTGACTGACAATGGTCGAGATATTGTTCGGGTCAATCTGCAAGGCGATCTCAAACTCGCGCGCCGCGATATCTGAATTACCCAAAGCCGCCTGCACGTCGCCCATCAGCGTGTGGGCAATTGTGTCCTGAGGCTTCAGCTGCAGCGCAACGCTGGCGAGCTGTAGCGCACGGTCACGGGCATTTTCGGCGAGCATCACCCGAGCCAGTCCTGTAGTGGCCTCGAAATAATCAGGGCGCAGCTTTATCGCGCGCTCAAAGGCGGGCACGGCGTCTTTGCGCCGGTTGAGCACGACCAAAGTCGCGGCGCGGTTGCAGTGTGCCTCGGCGTGCTTAGGAAAACGCTTCACCGCTTCGGTGAGAATCTCGAGCGCCTCCTCTGGGCGCTCATCCTCAAGCACGATCGCGCCGAGATTGCTCATCGACTCGATGTGGTTGGGTGCAAGCGCCAATACGCGCTTGTAAAGCTCTTCGGCTTTATCGAGTTCCTTTTCCTGCTTGGCGATACTGCCGAGGTTGTTGAGTGCCGGGATAAATTTGGGGTTGAGCTTGAGTGCCTGTTGCTGAAGCGCTTTGGCTTTGTCGTAGTTTTCTTGGTCGTAGTAACAAATGCCTAAGTTCGACAGACCCGCGACGATATTCGGGTTGGCGGCGATTGCGCGCTCGCCGTAGTGGATGGCCTCATCAATTCGCTTGACCTGGCGGCACATTTCACAGAGGTTGGCGAGGTAGTCCGCCTCGGCGGGCGCGACCTGGACTGCTTGGCGCAACATCGCAATGCCTTGCTCGCGTTGACCCACGCCATACACGCTGACGCCCAAAAGATGCAGAGCGGGCGCGTATTGCGGTGCGAACTGGAGTACCTGCAAGAGCACCTTCTGCGACTCGGCGAATTTTTGTTGTTGGTGCAGCGTATTGGCCACGGCCATGGCCTTCGGAATATTGATTTGCTGGGGCATCTAAAACCTCTACAACACATGAGAATCAAATAAGGTCGCGCAGTATACGGCAAGCGCTCTGAAAAATGCGATGCTTCAGGGGTGATTTCTTACGGCCAATAAACCGCCGCCAGCCACACGGTTGCGCGCGACAATCAGACAATCAATGGCAACCCGCAACCCGCAACCCGCAACCCGCAATCAGGAACCAGTCAGAAGCTGACACAGCCGCCCGTGGCCACGCCAAGGCCAAGTCGGGGGGGGCCGTATTTTGGCGGCACAAAGAAATTTCAATTTTTTGACCTGAAGGCCTTGTCAGGCTTGCGTTGATGGGCTTAAAGTGTGAGCTGGTAGAAAAAAAATTAGGCAAAGTGTGCCCAGCGCAGACGTTGCCATAACACGCCGCCAGCTGACTCGAAGGGGCGCTGGGGCCGATAAAAAGAATTGATTTTTAATTTTAATGCTCAAGAGCCGTTGGAGAACCGTAGTATGTTCAACAAGAAAATCTTAAACGTTGCAATCAGTGGTGCCGTCACAACCTTGGCGCTTCAATCTACTGTCGCGCAGGCGCAGCAGGATACCTACGTCAACCTTGGCGGAGGCGCGAATTACACGCTGAGTCGGCCCAACGGTACCTACACGCCGACATTCAGTGATCCCTGCTACACCACTGCGGGAGAAAATGACCCTGGCAATCCTGGCGCTGCTAACCCATGCGAGTTGGCGGCGACCTTCCAGGGCTACGACACGGGGTGGATTTACCGCGCTTCATCGGTTGAAACGTCCTCTATTTACTACGGCACCATTACCATTGCGAACAGCGGCTACATTGATACGTCCGGCGGTGAGGATTCCGAGACGGTTTCGGGTTCTGGAGACTTCAACAGGACCGATGCGGTAGGCATCGCTGTCAATCCCGGTGGTTTCAACGTCGACAACTCTGCAGGCCTCTACGGAACGATTCAGCTCAACACAACGGGCGGTGTCGCGGGTGATCCGGGTAACTCTATGCCCTACTACGATCCGACGGGCTCGGCCTACGATGGCGAGGTGTACGGTACTAGCCCTGGCTACATCGACGCTTGGGCTGACGAAAATGATTACTCTTTCGCAACGGGCATTTATGTCGGCGGTAGCATCCAGCAGTCGGGTCTTGTGGATCTGCAAAACGGCGCAGGCATTGTCGCGAGTGCCCTCGGTGATTATGCGCAGGCGACGGGCATTCAGGCGTTGGATTTATCGGGCGATATTAGCCTCTCCGGTAATAGCGAAATTATCGGCGAGGCGTTCGGCTTCGCTGTGGGTCTGTCCACCGGTATCAACTTGGATGGTGATGTCACTGAGTCGGGTCTCTTGAGCATCGATGATTCACTCGTCTCCGCGGGCCAGTTCATCGGCCCTGTTTTTCCGTCTTTCATTTCTGAATCTGTCGGCGTCAACATCGGCGGCGACATGGCTGGAACGATTGATATCTCCGGGACCTCTGGCGGTATTGCCGCCTTCTCAGCAGGTCTTCAGGAAGCCAACGCCACGGCGCTGTCGATCGGTGGCGATTTGAGCGGCGAGCTGGGTATTACTACAGATGGCGAAGCGTCTCTGTTCGGCGTTGATGGTTTGTTGGCTTACGCCTACGGTGAAAGTAGCGTCGAGGCGACGGGCTTGTCTGTCGGCGGTGCTATTTCAGGTTCGGTAGAAAACTCGGGCAATATCGTTGCCGGCGCCTTTGCGGTTTATGCATCAAGCCCCTTCGGCGATTCGCTGTCTGCCCACGCTACGGGTATGACCTCGGGTGATATTTCGGGTGCCGTGATCAATACCGGGGTGATCGGTGGTGAGGCGGTCGGCTATCACGTGGCCGACGCTTCCGGCGTCGTTGCAGGAGACGTCACAGGCGTGATCGGAAATGCTGGCTACGTTGCGGCGCTTGCCAATGCATATGTCGATGCCTCTGCTGTGGCAGTCAGTCTCGGTGATATCGGCGCGCTGGGGTCGGCGACGACTGCCGGCGGTGAGATGATCGACAATGCAGTCTCTGGCGAGGTCGTCAACATAGGCCTAATACAGGCATACGCGAGCGGATTGGGAGAGATATGGGGTGAGTCATCGGCCTATAGTTCCTACGCGACTTATGCGTCGGCGACAGGTTTAGCTGCGGGCGATGTGCTCGGTGAGTTGGTCAATTTTGGTGAAATTGCCGCGATTGCTGAAAATGGTTACGTCTCGGCAAACGCGGTCGGTGTGAGTATCGGGCAGGTCGGCACGTCCTCTGCCTCGTTTGTCACCGCGCTCGGTGAGGCGGTGCCCGCTGTGACGGGGCTTCTGAATGGTGGAGCCATTTTGGCTTTGGCAAATGGCGAGGATGCGAGCGCACAGGGCATCAGTGGCGGTGATGTGGAAGGTTACCTCATCAATGCCGGCGGTGTTACTGCTGCTGCTGCCGCGGAGTTCGGCAGGGAGACTGCGTTGGCAACCGGTATCAGTATTGATGGCGAAGTCTCGGGTGCCTTGCTTAACTCGTCTGGACAAATCAGGGCTACGGCGCAGGCGACCTATTGGGCTTCCGCGACAGCGAACGGTATCGCGATCACAGGCGATATCACTGGAGAGGTGGTGAACACTGGCGGGATTATTGCCAATGCAGAAGGTTTCGATAACTACACAGCGGTGGGATCATCGCCTTTGGCTTACTCCACCGGCAGCTATTCAGAAGCATTCAACGTCTATGCGACTGGTGTCTCCGGCGGTAACCTAAGTGGTTCCTTGGTCAATGGTGGTTATATCGGAGCTGAAGCTGACGCATGGAATGATGCGGTCGCAACCGCAGTCTCCCTTGGGGAGATTAGCGGCGATTTTTCCATTATCAATGGGACGATCTCTGCAGACGCCGGCAAAGAAGTTATCACGTACAACTATTTGACCGGGTCGTCGACGCCGAGTGTCGCGATGGCAACGTTTACATTACTCGCTGAATCTGCTGTCGCGACAGGCCTGAGTACTGGCGCGGTCAGTGGCACGATTACCAATTCTGGCGCTATTTTTGCGACTGCTTACGCGGTGGAAGACGCCTATGCAACAGGTATAGCAATTTCGGGCGATGTCAGTGGTGAAGTGGTCAATGCCGCGGCGAGTGATCTGACGCCCGCGGGGCTCATTGTGGCTGGCGCTTTTGTGTCTACCAGCGATAGCTACCCCGCATCTGCTTGGGCAGCGGGAATCTCTGTCGATGGCAACGTCTCGGGCGATATCACTAACTCGGGAAGGATTATATCGAGTGCCGCGGTGACCGCTGAGACAAACGACGATGATACGGCGAGTGCGACCGCTTACGGCATCTTGGTTCAGGGCCAGGTGTCGGGCAGTGTGTCCAGCACGGGAACTTTAAGTGTCGATGCCACTGCCAGTACTGCTACGGACGAAGATGTTGAAGCTGGAGCTTATGGTATTACTGTAGGCAGTGTCACATCGACAGGCGCGTTGACTCTTGGCGGGTCCGTCGACGTTGGCGCCAACGCGGGAGAGGCTGAGTTCGACACCGCGAGTGCGACTGCGCGCGCCTTACAGGTTTTTGGTGATATGGCCGGTAGTGTGTCCACCAGTGGCGAGATTATGGTCAGCGCCAGTGTGGCTTTTGTAGGAGATGACGCCGACGCTAATGCGGCCGCTTTGTGGGTTGGCGGTCATCTGTCAGGTAGTGTGTCTACCAGTGGCGAGATTATGGTCAGCGCCAATGCGGCTTTTGCGGGCGATGATGCCTACGCTAATGCGACCGGCATTTATGTGTCTGGCGAGGTCACAGGCGAGATTATGAACGCCGCGGATATGACGGTGAGCGCCTCTGCGATGTCCGCAAATGACAACATGGACGCCTATGCCTACGGCATTGACGCAGGTTATGTCAGCGGCTCGATTGCGACCAGTGGAGAATTCTCCGTCTCGGCGCAAGGACAAGATGATGCCCGCGCCCGCGGCCTCGATCTGAGCGACCTCGATGGCGCTGTTACAGTTGGAGAGGGCGGTCTGTTGCAGGTCTCAGCAGAAGCTGGCGACGAAGCGTTCGCTGTCGGTATCGATGTCCGTGACGTCATCGGTGCGACAAGCTTCACCACAACGAGCGAGGTGGGCGAGATTTCTATCTTTACCCCCGCAACGATCACCAACGACGGCATTATTGACGTCGGCGCGATGGCATCTAGCTCGTTCGATGTGTACGCGACTGCTTACGGGGTTGATGCGGATTCGGTCGCTGGGGAGATCATCAACAGCGGCGAGATCAGTGTCGCGGCGACCGCGATGTCTGCATCGCTCTTAGGCGCGTATGCCTATGGGGTTGATGTTGAAGATTTGACGGGCGAAGTGCTGAGTAGTGGCTCGATCGACGTGTCAGCCTTTGCCTCTAACGCGGGTTTTGCTGACGCTGAGGCTGTGGGTGTCTTTGTTTCGGGTGAGTTTGGTTCCGGAGACGGAGATGTTTACGGCGATATCGTCTTGAGTGGCTCGACCAGCGTTTCGGCAGTCAGTGCGGGTAATGCTTCCGCGGTCGGTGTTTTGGCCGATGACGTGGGTGGCATGAACGAGGTGGAGTTGATGATCCTCGCACCGCGGGCTTCAGCCAGCGCGAGCCTTTCGAGCGCGCCTGTGCCCGAGCTCTACTCGAGTGGTTCGGTTGAGAACTCAGGGACTGTGACGGTGTCGGCGACCTCATTGGGGTACACCTCGTCATCATCGGCCGACGCATATGCGGCAGGATTTGAGTTGGGTGACGTCTATGGCTCTGTGAGTAACAGCGGAGAAATGAACGTTTCTGCGAGCGCCGCAGATGGCTATGGCGAGGCACTGGGTATGGTTGTCGACGCCGTCTTTGGTGTGCCGGTATTGACCATGGGCGGTGAGCTCGAGAGCTATGAGCCCGCATCATTGACAAACTCTGGAACCCTGAATGTCACCGCGATCGGCGATAGCAGCGCGAGCGCTGGTGGGTTCGGTGTTTTAGGCCCTAACTTTGGCACAGTCGAGAACAGCGGCTCTGTGATGGTGTCAGCGCAGGCTAGTGACGCCTCAGCTCTGGGCATGGGCGTGGAATACAATGTTGCCGCAGGTGAGATATCGGTGGGATACACCAGTGCCTGGACCTCTGGCATGACCGCAACACCTCCAGGCGTCGAGGTCTCTACGACCCTTGTTGCGTCGGGATCCATCACGAACACATCAACTGGCACGCTCGATGTGAGCGCGTCGGCGACTGACGAAGCCGGTGCTACAGGTATTTGGGTCGGTTGGAATCAGAGTGAGGTTTCGAACGAAGGGGAGATCATGGTCTCCGCGCTGTCGTCCGGAGAAAGTGGCGGCGGTTCCAGCGCAGACGCCACGGGTATCTATGTCGCCTATGCTCAAGGCGAGATCGGTCCTCAGGGTACGATCGAATCGACCGTCGTCGGCACGAGTAGTTTAACTGCGTTCACAGTGACGCATGTCAATTCAGTCGCTTTCAGCCAGGCGCATATCAGCAACTCAGGATTGATTGACGTTGATGCCACTGTAGAGAATGGGTCGTCTTACTACTCAGGAGCTTATGCTCGCGGTATCACCGTAGATGAGGGCAGCTGGGATCTGGTCGATAACGGCGAAGGTGGCGTTATTGATGTCGACGCGAGCGGGTTTAATGCTTTCGCGGCAGGCATATCACACACCAACGACCTCTCGGCCACCTACTCCTATGGCCTCGATGGTGAAACAGAAACGGTTCTTGCTGCGGGTGCTATTAGCAACAGCGGGCAGATCCTCGTGACTGCAGATGCAGTGTCCGTTGTGTCTACAGGCACGGGGACGTCCGCCACGAGTTTCACTATTGGGAATTATGCCTTCGCGGCCGGTATCGATGCGGGCGGCGTCGGCAGTAACGCGCAAATTGTCAACAGCGGCCTGATCGATGTTGATGCCAGCGCGCCTTACTATGTCACGGCTTACGGCATTGAGGCCGATGGCGATGTAGACGGCGATATCTTGAATAGCGGCACGGTCAATGTATCGGTCGGTTTGGGTTCTGATGTGGGTTCTAACGGTGCTTTCGCACACGGCATCGCGGTTTGGGGCGACGTGGATGGCTCAGTCGTTAACAGCGGCTCGGTCGCGGTAGATACAACCTTCGGAATAGACGGTTGGACAGGCGCAACCACGAACGGCATCACCGTCAACGGCGATGTCGGTGGCTATAGTACGATGGATGTCGAGGGCGAGTTCGGGGCTTCGGTCGCGCTCTTAGGCGACGTCACTCTGTCCGGCACCTATCAGGCTGTTGAGGTTGTCTCAGGATTGCTTCATAACACCTCTTCTGGCGAAATCTCCGTCTCTGCAGGCCACAGTTCAGGCACGGCAGAAGCCTATGGCTATGTGGATATGAACGGTCTGTGGGCCAACTACGATATCTATGGCGAAGTCGTCAACGACGGCACGATCACGATCAACGCAGACGTCTCGATTAGCGTCAATGTGGAAGGTATTGGGGCGGACGATGTGGGCCAGGCCAGCGTGGGCTTCAACGGCCAGGTTGTCTCCGCGCCCGCTTCTGTGGTGTCTCATACCGTCACAGGCGATTATGACGTCGCGGTGGCAGGTGCCGCGGTTGTGAACAACGGAACGATTGACATCGACATCTCAGGCGCCTGGGTAAGTGGTGATGGTATTGAGGCCGATGATGTGTTCGGCGCGGTTGCCAACACGGGTTCGTTGATGGTGACGGCGTCAGGTGAGTATGGCGCCATTGCACACGGCATCGACGTGGACGCAGTCGGTATTGCTGAGTCCTACACACAGTTGAATGCGTTGTTAACTGAAGGGACTTCGATTGAGGCTCTAACGTGGGGTGAGGATGCGGTGGCGTCGGCCATCGTCTCGAACTCTGGCACGATGACAGTATCTGCATCGGTAGCCACCACTAGCGCCTCAGGCGCGCATGCCGTGGGCATTGAGGTCGACGATGTCTTGTCAACGGTGGAGAACACCGGAGAAATGACGGTATCAGCAAGCGGAGGCTATGGCAGCAATGCCACCGGTCTGTATGCCTACGACGTGGGCGTCGCGGACATCGAACAGCAGCTTGGTTTCAACTATTCGGGAAGCTCCACTTATGCCTATGGGAGGTCCTATTTCTCGACTGAGGAGGCTGTCACAACGGCTTCGGTCGATAACTCTGGAAGCATTGATGTCACAGCAAGTGGCTCTTCGGCGCGCGCCGAGGGTATTGACGTGGATGATGTGCTCGGGACGGTCTCGAATAGCGGTACCATGACCGTTACTGCGGAAGGAGACTATGTCACCAGTGTCGGTATCAACGCTCAAGACGTGGGTGTTGCGCGTAGTAGCGTATACTCGTACGAGTATCAATACTACTACACCTACTTCTCCAGCTCCTCTTCCTACACTAACTACACTTCGAGCCTCTCGTCCGATCGTAGTGCCGTCGCGACAGCGCAGCTGGTGAACACTGGGACCTTGACCGTCTCTGCCAACGGCGCCTCTGAGGGCGATTCTGTCCGCGCGTACGGTATTTTGGCCGACGACATCGATGGGCAGGTGGTCAACGCGGGTACGATTGATGTTGATGCGGAGGCAGGGGACGCTGAGGCCTACGGTATTTACGTCGAGGATGTGGGTGAAACAGGCATCGTGGCGAACACCAGCATGGATTCGCTTCACGTGAACGCCAC
>Ga0181573_10003925_pt1 | contig 12869 bp, 10 predicted proteins | sample 101ome_25_FD_148643 | JGI IMG/M metagenome (GOLD analysis project Ga0181573, IMG submission 148643) | Coastal salt marsh microbial communities from the Groves Creek Marsh, Skidaway Island, Georgia - 101409BT metaG (spades assembly) | ecosystem: Environmental > Aquatic > Marine > Intertidal zone...
CCAGGCGGCGGCGGGCGAGGGACTGGTCCTGGAGGAGAAGAAGCGGCGGGAGGAGGAAGTCTTCACCGGCACGATCGTGAAGCCCTTCGCCGCGACATCGATCGCGCGACACGGGCGGAAGGATGAGGAGGCGGTCCGTGGTGACGACATGGAGGGCGAGATGATCGTCAAGGAGGACGTGGAGCACCGCCCTCCGCCCGTGACCCTCGGACCCGGGAGCGCGGGCGCTTCGGCGGTTCGACGAGTCCCGTCGCACCCGCGAATGAACCCCGCACTTTCCCCGAAGCCGCCGTCGCCCGGCGCGTCCCCCGCGGGAGGAGGTACGCTTGGCCCGAGGCACGCGTCCCCGCCCGGGGGAACCCCGCGATCCCCGCGCTGGGACGCCGTCGCCGCCGCCGTCGCCGCGCGATCCTCATCGACGCCGGGCTCGGGCTCCAACCCCGCGCTCACTCCGGGATCGTCGCGGTACTACCGGGAGCGGGTCGGCCTGGGTCCCGCGGGTCCCGCGGTGACGACGCCTCCGTCAGGGGGATCGTCACCGGGCGGCGCGCGGGGGCGAACGCCGCCGTCGTCCAACCCCAGGCGAGCGGGGTCCAACCCCAGACGCTCGCCCGGCGCCGGCAGCCCGGATTCCGCGGACATCTCGCGAGCGATGCGAACCGACCCGAACCTGAACCCGGGGGCGCGCGACGACGACGACTCGAGGCAGTTTAGCGTCTCGGACATCTCCGGCGACGTGAGCGTCGGTAAGAGCCCGTGAGCGGCGAGAGAGCGCGCGGTGAATGACGACGCGTGTAATCTAAACGTACCGTGAATGAAAAGCGCGCACTCGCGGATATGTCTCACACACTCTTGTCTCGATTACACGTGAAACCTGAGTTCGCTATCACGAAAGAATGTCGGGGGTCGGGACTGCTGCGGAAAACGACAGTTTTTACACGCCGAGCACGTCGCCGCTCCCCGTCTTGTACACAGTCATCTTTCTCCGTAACACTTATGTGCAGAGGGAGGGAATAATAAGAATCTCGATGAACGAGCGCATCGGGAAGGAAACGCGGCCCTGTTGGTTTCCAGCGTTCGCATCGTTACGAATCAGATGGCGCCTTTCCTCCCACTCTGCGGGTCACCACCCGCGATGGGCACCACCTGCTTGGGCGACGGGTGCAGAGTCTCGGTGTAGGGTTTCACCAGTAAGTTCGCGTCGACTGCGACGTCGACCCGGCTCTTTCCGGTTATTTCGGATTCCGGACTTTCTTTCGGACCGTCCAGGCGCCCCACCTTCACGAGGCTCCGCGCCTCCGCCTCCACGTTGCCCATGAGGGAGCCGCTGGCGCTGTCCCCTCGCTCTCGCACGCCGTCCCCGCCGTCCCCGACCTCATCGTTCTCCCCCGCCGACGCCATTCGCCGAAACTTGCCCCCGCCCCTGGCGAGTTCCTCCTGCTCGCCGCCGTCCAAGCTCCGTCGCGGCGAGCCCGCCGGCCCGTTCGCGGCCCAGACCTCGTCGCTCGTCAGCGGCTTGGGCGCGCCCCACCTCGACGGGGACCCCGGGTGTCTCAACGCCGGCTTCGGGTTGGGGTTTACGCATTGGTTGGTCGAGTTTTGGTTCGGCAGTGAGTGAAGCCCCGGCTTTTGCGCGGCGGTCTCGCCCGAACTCGACGCGTCTTCACTCGCACCGCGGTCGGAATCGAGCGACGAGCGAGCGACGGGTCGTCCGACGCCCGCGTCGCCGCCGCTTTGGGCGAAGGAAGGACGGACGACTCCGTCGGCGGCGAGCACCGTCTCGGCGTCGTTGAAGCTGATGGATTTGGCACCTCCGCGAGAGCGATTGGATCCGTTTCGCGTCGATGAATCGCGCGATGATCCCCCGTTGGACGATCGCGGCGAGCCGGACGCGGCCGGGATGCCGTTGACGATGGCGCTGTTGACGATGGCGCCGGCTCGATTTTCGTCGCGGATGCTGCCGTTTGGGGTCTTGTCTCTGCTGCCGTACCCCCCCGGCGCGGGCTCGTCCTTGTGGCTGAGCCAGAGCTCGTTGGCGCTCTTCACGGGTTTACTCCCGCTCTTGATCCCCGCCGGTTTCCGCAGGTGTCCGCGCCCGCGGAAGGAGTAGTCGTTGTGAATCACCCCGGTCGGGACGTTCCCGAGGCTGACCGCGATGCGGTCGCCGTAGCCCGCCTGGCGCAGCGCGAGCATCTCGCGCCGGCGCTCCGGGGTCTCGTCGCCGTCGTCATCGATGGCATCTATTCGAGTGAAAACGCGGAGCGGGTGGATGCGCGGTCAGTTTGGCGCGGAGTCGACGTCCGCGCGTCGAGATGGACACGGACCGGACGGGTCAATTTACACGCAAGGGAAGTGCATTATCAGGGGGGTATGGAGGCGGGCTGACGCGAACGCACCTTTGTAGTATCGCGAGTTGTCGCCCTCCATGCACTTCGCCGCGGCGATGATGGGCCCGACGAGCAGCAGCACCGGCAGCACCGGAAGCGCGGCAAACGCGTACATGCACCGCTCCCCGAGCGGCATGGCCTTGAAGGTTTGGTACGCGGACAGCGGCTTGTCCGTGCGCGTGATGGCGGACGGCCCCGCCTCCGTCTCGCGTAGCTCCGGGATCGTGTCGGCGGGCGAGACGCGCCCCGCGACCGGAGGCGCATCCGCAGCCTCGATCTCCGTCATGCTGAACCGCGCGCCGGGCGTTCGCTGGACCCTCGCCGCGCGCGCGCGCCAGTGACCCCTCGCGCGACGATGCGGGAGATATTAAAGAAGAAAACCGAAAAACGAGGGAAAAAAACGCGTCCTTTTGGATAAACCCCGGTTCTTGAGTTAATTTACTTAAAGTGGTGACTCGTTAAAAGTGGTGACCGGGAGAACGTGTCCGAAAGGTCGCCATATGGGCACTGGTGCCCAGGTTGTTAACCGTGGTTCCGAAAATCGGAAAATCCGGACGGCAAAAGTGACAGCTTTTTGACAGCTCATCTGTGGTCACGAACTGCTCAACATTCGGCTGATTTGAGAAAAGTTGGAAGGATTCCCGGGAAAGTCGTGCGGATAAGATTAGTCGTTGACCTGCCTCACATTTGATGTTTTTATGCGGGCTCCTCATTTGCGGTTTAGGGTTGAATGCGCGAGACTGTGCCGATTCGCCCTTCCGAGTTTCATCTCCAACCACAACTCCCGTGCCCACATTTTCCATTTCCTAAATTAACACCCCACAAGAGGAATCTCTCCCCCCCTGCGGCGCCGCGCGATCGGCCTCGTCTCTCGGTCGCTCCCGCCGCGGCCGCAGTCTGTCCCCGGCGCATCGAGCGTCCCGGAGGAGACGAGCGCCTGCTTGGCTCGGCGATCGGAGTTCCCGCGGCGCGAAGGGGCGTCCGAGGAGCGCCCGCTCGCCGCCGTTGCCGCTGCCGCGGCCGCTGCGGCGCTGCGAGGAGGGATAAAAAAGTGCGTCGCTGCAGGACGCGGTTGCCGCGCAGGGTTTGTCGGCGGCGATGGGTCGCACGGACTATCACGAGATCCTCGATGAGGCTGAGCACATGGAGAGGTGAGCCCCGATCCGCGGATCCGCCCCTCGTCGACCCCGCGCGCGTCCCGCGGACGCCCACCCGAGGCACCGCGCGCGTCGCAGCGCACGAGGTCGACGCCCCAGCCGGAAGAAATCCCACGTGTCCAACTCGTTCCATCCAACGAGCGCGATCACGCTCGCCGAAGCCGAACGACCGACCGCCCGCGCGCGAACCGCCCCTCCGCCCCGCCCCACGGCACCGAACTGACCGACCCCCCGCCCCCGTCCCCGCCCCGTCCCCGCGCGCCGACGACAGCACCAAAGCCGCGGAGGTCTGGAACCTCGACGCGGAGGCGGCGAGGCTCAACCTCAAGCTCGACGAGCTGCCCATGGAGGAGAAGGCGTGGGACCGAGCGGTCAACGTGGCGTACCGCAAGGCGGCGCTGCGCGCGCACCCGGATAAGCACCCGCCCGAGCAGAGGGACGCCGCGGAGGCCAACTTTAAGCGATTGAACCGCGCCAACAAGCTGCTCTTGAGGGTGGGGAAAGCCATCCGCGACGAAGCCGAGAGCGGCAACGCGCAGCACGCCATCGAGCGGAACAAACGGTTGGAGTCGGAGCGGATAAAGAGGGAGGAGGCGCGGCTCGCGTCTCGGCTGAAAGGGATCGTGTCGCTGCACGGCGTGAGCGGCGGGTTCACGGGGAGCAACGGGCGGCTGCCGGACCTGGAGACGGACGCTTCAAACTCCTGGACCCGCGGCGACCTCGAGAACCAGCTCATCGAGCTGTTGGCGCGGTGCGGGGAGGAGTTTGAACAAAGGGCCAAACGCAGACGCCGGTGGAAGCTCATCAAGCGCGTCGCCGCGGGCGTCGCGGGCGTCGCGTTCCTCTGGTTCGTCCGCAAGACCTCCCCGCCCGAACGCGATTACGGCGAGGAGCTTCGCGAGGTTGCCGAGGGCATCCGCGTCGCCATCCGGTACATGGGTCGCGAGCTCGCCGGCGCCATCGGCAGGCCCCAAGATGCGGAGGAGATGGCGGACGACCTCGAGATGGCGTTCCTGGAGGGCCGCATGAGCGTCAACGACGACGGCGGTTTGGAGGTGCTCATCCCTGACCCCGACGAGGACGGCACGTACTACAAGCTCAACATGAGCTCGAGGGAGGACGGCACGATGGCGGTTTGGGCCGAGGGCGCGGAGGGCGACGTCGTCGAGTACAACGGCGATCGTTGGGACGACGCGGACGATAACAGGGTGGGGTACTTTGGCATACCGGTGGAGCAACGCGCGAGAGGGACGAAAGGGAGCGTCAACTTCACCTCGGGTGATGAGGGAGAGCGCGGTGATGATGGAGGCGACGTCGGGGGAGGGGCGGCGAAAGGGAGCGGGGGCGGGGGCGGCGGCGGCGAGGGCGAGAAGCGCGGGAAGTTTGGGTTTGGCCCGCGGGCGAAGCGGTGACGGGGAGGCGGCGGCGGAGGGCGATCGTCGTCCTCGCGTCGGGGCACTATTCTTTCGATGAACGACGGCGTGAACCGTCGAGTGTGAACCGCGACCGGACACCGCGTTCGTCCCCTTTCCGGCATCCCCACCCCGCGACCCGTCCCTGCGCCGAGGAGCCCTTCCTTGACTCGTTCCGGAGAGATGACTCACATAGACTATGATATTGGCTGTGTCATCACGCAACCACTTTATCCATCCACTCGGCACTACCGGACCGCGCGCGTCGACCTCGCCGCGTCTCCCTTCGATCCCACGCACCGCGCGCGCGCACGCACACGCACGCGATATGGCCACCGGCGTCAACTCCGGCGCGCTCGCGTCGCACCGCGAGAGCTTCCGCGTCGTCAAGTCGCGCTCGAGTCGAGTCTCCGCTCGATCCGCCGCGCGATCGCGTCGCTCTGCACGTGCGACACAGCTGGCGGTCCGCGCGGGTCCGGTGACGGACCTCCCCGACGAGCAGCGCGTGGTGATCACCGGTGCGGGCGTCGTGTCGACCCACGGCGACTCGCGCGAGATCTTCTTCGACAACTTACTCGCCGGCAAGAGCGGCGCCGTCGACCTGACCGCGTGGAAGCCCGGAGTCTTTGACGATCTCCCCACGCGCATCGGAGCGCCGGTCCAGGAGCTCGACTACGGCGACGACCTCACCGCTAAGGAGGCGAGGCGCATGGATAGAGTCCACCAGTACGCCATCTGCGCGGGTAAGCGCGCCCTGAGGGACGCCGGGCTGTGGGGCGCGGATCTCGAGGCGCTGGACAAGACGCGTTGCGGCGTCCTGGTGGGCAGCGCCATGGGCGGCATGCAGGTCTACGAGGATAACGTCATGGCGCTCAACACCAAGGGGATCAAGAAGGTGTCGCCGTTCACCGTGCCGTATTTGCTCACGAACATGAGCGGCGCGATCCTGGGCATGCAGGCCGAGCTCGGCTTCAGGGGACCCAACTACGCCGGTGCGTTCCCGCCCGTCCAACCGTCGCGTTTTTTCCCTCAAAATACGCCGTCCCCTCGCGCTTCTCCTCCCTCTCCCGCCGCCCGTCGCTGACAACGCGACGATTCGTCTCCCCTCTCCCTCCCTCTCCCTCCTCAACACCGCGCAGTCAACACCGCGTGCGCGACGAGCAACTATCAGTTCATCAACGCCGCGACGCACATCCGCGCCGGCCAGGCGGATCTCATCCTCGCGGGGGGCACCGAGGCGGCGTGCACGCGCACCGGCATCGGCGGCTTCATCGCGTGCCGCGCGCTCTCCTCCCGCAACGAAGACCCGACCGGCGCGTCCCGCCCGTGGGATAAGGGCCGCGACGGCTTCGTCATGGGCGAGGGCGCCGGCGTCCTGGTCATGGAGTCCTTGGCTCACGCCAAGAAGCGCGGCGCGACGGTCCTCGGCGAGTACCTCGGCGGCGGCATCTCGACAGACGCGTACGACCTGACCGCGCCGCGCGCCGACGGCAGGGACGTGATCCTGTGCATGCGCTCGGCGCTGGCGGACGCCGGGCTCGAGGCGAACGCGGTGGACCTCGTCAACGCGCACGGCACGTCCACGCCCGTGGGCGACTTGTGCGAGGTGGCCGCCATCAACGCGGTGTTTGGCGCCATCGACAAGTCGAGGTTCCGGCTCAACTCGACCAAGTCGATGCTCGGCCACTCGCTCGGCGCGGCGGGCGCGCTCGAGGCGGTGGCGTGCCTGCAGAGTATCGCGACCGGGCGCGTGCATCCCACGATCAACCACGACGATCCCGAGGACGGCGTCGACTTTGACGTGGTGGCCAACGAGGCGCAGGATTTTCGCGTGAAGGTGGCGCTGTCAAACTCGTTCGGCTTCGGCGGGCACAACTCGTCCGTGCTGTTCGGCGCGTTCGAGGGTTGATGAACGAGGTGGTGTAAGAGAGGTGTCGCCTGACGAGTTGTCTGTACGATTGTCGATTGTTTGTTCGCGACGCGTCCCCGCCGTCCCTCGTCTTCCACTCGCGGCGCGCCCTCGGAAAAAAAAATTAAATCCAAAAGGTAATCTTGGAGCAGCGGGGTATCGATCCCCGTACCTCTCGCATGCTAAGCGAGCGCTCTACCACTTGAGCTACTGCCCCCTCAATCTGAGGGGTGATATCCAGTCACAGACTGAAGTATGAAGTGTTAGGCTGCCGGAATTTCATCCGGGCTGTCTCCCTGATAGATTTCTGGATTTAGCGGAAAACTGGAGCTATGAACCCATCGGGATAAGGTTTCGGTCGGCGGACCGATGCATGCGGGTTCCCTCGGTCGGACCCCGGCGAAGGGTGCGCCCGGAGCCCGGACGGGGTCACTCGCGATGGGCGGCGGGACCCGCGAGGAGGACGATTCCCGCCCGTCGAAGGCCCGTCGCGTCGACATCACGCCGGACCCGCCGTACGAGACGAAGCACGCGCACCGAGCGGAGGGTCCCGCGCGCACGCCGCCGCCGCCGCCGACGACCGCCGGCGTCGAGCGCTCCCGAGATTCGGCACCCGCGCCACCGTCAATGGGCGCGACACGCGCCGCGCCCCGCTACCTGCTCCGCGTGCAGTACGACGGCACGAACTTCCACGGGTTTCAGCGGCAGGCCAACGCGCGGACCGTGCAGGGATGCGTCGAGGACGCCCTCGATGCCTTCGCGGGAGGAGGAGGAGGAGGAGGAGGCGGAGGAGGAGGAGGAGGCGGCGGTGGTGAAGGCGCCGAGACGATGCGTTCACCCATCGTGACGCACGGGTCGTCTCGGACCGACGCGGGCGTCCACGCGCTGGACAACACGATGCACGTGGACCTGCCTCCGCGCGTGTCCAGGCGCGAGCCGACGCGGACGCTGCCCCCGCACGAGCCCCGCGTCGTCGCGTCCGCGTTGAACCACTTCCTCAAGAAGCGAGGCGCGCCGGACGTGGCGGTGACGCGTTGCATCCGGGTGGACCCGGATGGGTTTCACGCCAGGTTCAGCGCCACCGGTCGGACCTACCACTACCGCATGCACGTGTCGCCGACGCCGCCGAGCCTGTTCGAGCGCGGCAGGGTGTGGCACGTGTGCTCGGGCGCGGGCGATCGCCTCGGGGCCGGTGACTCACCGCGCGGTGACTCGTCGCCGATGTACGGCGGTTGGGGTCTCGACGTCGACGCGATGCGAAGGGCGGCGGCGCACCTCGTCGGCACGCACGACTTCAGCACGTTCCGCGCGAGCGGGTGCCAGGCGTCGTCGCCAGTGCGCACGCTGTGGGACGTGCGCGTGGACGCGGCGCCGTCGTGGCCGCCGTTCCCGGCGGTCCCCGCGACGGACTCGTACCCCGGGCGGGACGATTTCTCAAAGGTGGAGGTGACGACGGAGGCGGAGTCGCCGTCGTCGCGCGCGGCGGATGTGGGGAAGGATCGAGCGAGGGCGCCCCGGGGACCGCTGACGTCCGGCGGCGTCGTCATCACCGCCGTGGGTCCGAGCTTTCTGTACCACCAGGTGCGACTCATGGTGGCGACGCTTCGAGCGGTTGGCGCGGGCGAGATTGACGCGGCGTCGGTGCCGGAGCTGCTCGCGGCGCGGACGCCGAGGGCGGTGCCGGCGATGGCCCCGGCGCACGGGCTGTACCTCGGCAGGGTGCACTACGACGGGACGAGGGAGTGGTCGTCGCTGGGTGCCGTCCCGGTCGAGGAGGGCGCGGACTGAACCGCGCGGGCGGGAGGTTGGGACGACGTATGAGAGTCGCGACTGTACGAGGTGGTAGAGCCAAGCGCTTCACATTATCCACGACATCCTCTGCTCGCGCGTCAGCTCCGGGCACATCGCCACCAGCGCGGGGTCCGAGCTCTCCACGATCATCGCGTTGATTCCCGCGGTGTCGTACGCGGCGGGCGCGACGGGCGCCGCGGCGGTCGCCGCGCGGGCCACCGAACGTAGATCGTCCTCCCGACCCGCTTCGCCTCCGACTTTGCCGTCCGCCCGATCATCCGCGAAGCATCCGCGCAGCGTCGCCGCCGAGACGGCCACCGCCACGTCCCTCTCGCCCCCCACGAACGAGTCCCCGAACGAGTGCACGCCGCATACCTCCAGCGCGGCGTTCACGAGCGGTCCCCCGGACTCGCCGCTCGCGACGGCGGACGTGTGCAGCAGATGCGTCGTCGGCTCGCCCTCCTCACGGCCGAGATTACAATTTGGAAATCCGGCCAACACCTCGCCCCACCGACTCGATCGGCGCGCGCCTCCCCTCGCCGCTTTCGCCGCGCGCTTGATCGCGCCGGACCAGCCCATGGGGTAGCCGAGCGCCGCGATCGGGTCCCGGACGCTCGGGGGCGAGGGCGCCAGCGGAAGCCACGCTCGGCGGTTTTGGTTTTGGTTTTGGTTTTGGTTTTGGTTTTGGTTTTGGTTTTGGTTTTGGTTTTGGTTTTGGTTTTGGTTTTGGTTTTGGTCGTCGCCGTCGTCGTCGGTCGCGAAGGTCACGACGGCGAGGTCGAGCCGGTCGTGCACCCCCACGACCTTCGCGACCGCCCCGTCGCGGTCGTCCTTCGCCGAGGGGCGTCGCACGCGGATGGAGTTTCGCGATCCCGCCAGGCACGCCACGTGCGCCGCGGTGACGATGACGAGCGAGGATGGGTGGCCGGTGCCGTCCAGGGAGACGACGACGCCGGAGCCGCGTCGGGAGGACGACAGGAACGGAATCTTGGACCGGATATCCGGCTCGAGCGTCACGGTGGCGTCCCACGCTCGCGTGAGGTCCGCCGAGGGCGCCTCGGCGGTCGCCCGATGGACCCGACTCGCGCGCCGCCTCGACGGCCGCGACCCCATCGCGTTCGGCGCCGCGACGGCGCGCGGAGTGCCCGCGCTTGGACCGGCGCCGTCCACCCCGCGCGACGCGGACGCGAGGCTGGACGCGGTCCACCGCGCCGACGCTGCCGACATGACACCGCCGCACCCTTTCCCCCCCCCCCGCGCCCCCGCGCGGCTGCCCGGGGGGACCTTCCTCGCTCGCTCGTCTCGGTGAGTGACGTGGCGGATAACGTGGCACTAACAACAGAAGTTTCTCTGCCGATCACAAACCTCGCCGCGCCTCCGTCGACTCGGTCGTTCGCCGCGATGTTCGCCGTCTCCGCCCCCGCCTCCGCGCTCACCGTCCGTCCCGCGGCCCGCACGCGCGCGTCCCCCCGCCGCGCCCTCGCGGTTCGCGCGGCCGTTTCGACGGTCGACGCCCCCGATCGGGGATCCGTACGCCTCACCCGTCGCGATGCCGTGCTGGGCGCGGCCGCCGCGTCGCTCGGCCTCCTCGCCGACACCCGCGCGGCGAGGGCCCTGGACGTCGGCGCCGCCGCCCCGACCTTCACCCTCCCCGCCACCGGCGGCGGCACCGTCGCGCTCGCCGACGTCGTCAAGGCGAACAAGTACACCGTGCTCTACTTCTACAACCAGGATTTTTCCTCGGGTTGCTCCATCGAGGCTGAGCGCTTCAACCAGGCGCTCGGCGACTTCAAGGCGAAGGGCGCCGAGGTCGTCGGCGTCTCCATGGACCCCATGGACAAGCACGAGGAGTTCTGCAGCGCCAAGGACCTGAAGTTCAAGCTCCTGTCGGACAACGACGGTAAGGTCTCCGAGTCGTACGGGGCGGATCTGAAGATTCCCATCCTCGGCAAGTTCTCCGACCGCCAGACGTTCCTCATCGACTCGTCGGGCGTCGTCAAGGGGCACTGGCTCGAGCGCGACGGGTCCATGGCCAACGTCAAGACCCCCGCGCACACCTCCCAGATTCTGGAGGCAATCGACAAGCTCTGAGCGCGCGTGATGACCGACGCTCGCGCATCCTCCGGCGCAAACCGATTGTAAAAGTTACCCACGACAAAAAAAAATCACACGCCGGCTTTGCGCTTGGAGTTGCGACTCGCGGCCCTCTCCGCCTTGATCCGCTCGCGCTCCGCCCTCGCCCGCGCCTGCGCCTCCCGATGCTCCGCGCGTATCGCTCGCCACCTGCCGTTCTCCGCGCGGTCCTCCCGGAGCGCCGCGCTCACCCCCTCGTTTGTCACCGGTCCATCCGCCGCGCGTCCCGGTCCGTTCCCCCGGGAGGTGGATATCCCACCCGCGTGGCCGGCGACCACCGCCGTGCTGAGCCCCCCCGCGGGCGGCTTCGACTCCCTCCACGCCTGCGCGCCGCTTGTCTCGCCCCACGTCTTCTCCGCGGCGCCGATCGCGTTCTCCTCTCGAACGATCGCGTCCTTTCGCAACTCCACGGCTCCCCACCATCCGTACGTGCCGGATCTGAGCTCGTGCGCCAACCCCTCGACAGCCTCGCGCGTCGTGCACTTCGTCCCCTCCCTGTTCTTCGGTCGACGCCACGGCGCGTCCATCTCCGGGTTCCGAGTCCACTCCGGCGCCTCCCGCTGGACCGGCTTCCGACCCCATCGGCCGTACCTGCGCTTGTATATCCGGCGCATCTCGCGGTTGTGCTCGGCGCGACGCTTTTGCTCCTCCTCCAGCACCCGCCGAATCTTCCCGTCCTCCTCCGCGACGTACCCGTCCCACCGACGTAACCCCGCCGGCCGCGGGTACTCCACCGCGACGCCGTCCTGTTCCACCGTGCGCCGCCGCAGCGTCGCCGGGATCGGCTCGCCGACGTCGTCGATGATCGTATTTGATTCAAAACTCGTCGCGCGGCCGGAATCGTCGACGCCGAGAGCGGACGCGTACCACCCGCCGTGCGACGAGGTCCGTTCGTAGAGGCTGGAGTCGTAGTCGTAGAGGCCGGAGTCGTCGTAGTCGTGGAGGATGGAGTCGTCGTAGTCGTGGAGGCTGGAGTCGTCGTATGAGTAGTCGTAGAGGCTGGAGCCGCGGGCGCGATCAATCGACGACGATCGCGTTCGGATCCCGCTCGACGACGGACGCGACCCGGGCTCACCCCGGGTCACGTCCTCCCCCCCCGCGCTCGTCTGTCGATGCCGCCCACCCCGTGCGACGCGACGGGGATCCGGAAGCGACCCCACCGGCGCGTCGTCCACGGAGACGACGCGAGCGAATTGCGACATCCCGGCCGGCACGCCCGCTCCCGAGACGCCGCCGCCGATGGCTCCCGCGCCCGCTCCGGTCCCGGCGCCCGGGGCCCAGGCCTCGTGCGGGAGGTTCACGCGCGAACGACGGGGCGGTTTGCGGGAGGTGAAGAACTTCGCCGCGATGTCGGCTCGCTCCGCCGGGTCCCTCACCCTCGCGAGCATCTCGCGTCGGAGCGCCATGAAGTCGTCCCGTCGCTTGAGCTTCATCTTCTCGACCGCCTCTTCCGTGTACTTGCCGTTGGCGATCTTGTCCAAGATGGTCGGGTTCCGCTCGCGGATCTCCTCCTTCGTGAGGAAGTACCCGCGGCGCTTGAACGGGCGAAGGACGTACGCCTTGGCGCGCTTCCGCGTTCGACTGACGAGCGCCCCCATGTCTCGGTTCGCCGATGCGACACCGTCACTCACGGCCTGGCCTCCTCCTCCTCCGTGGCCCCGTCGTTGCGGAGCCACGCGGGCTGAAAGCAGCACAGGGTCTCGTTCCTGTAACCCGCGTAGAGGACAAGGGAGACGACGCTCAAGGTGTAGATCCCAGCGACGGCCACGAGAGCGCTCATTCGCCGCGTCACGAAAATGGGGCGCTCTGGGAATCTTTTGGCAAAATGTCTTACGCGTTTTATGTGGTCACGCACAGGGACGACAGGGATGGCGACAGGGATGCCCCCTTTCAAAATGATTTTTGATAGGGGGTGATTTGAAAGCATTTTCACTTTTGATAGGAACACTTTGAAAGATGCGGAAATTTGTTGAAAGACCAGCGCCCAGCGTGTGTCAGCGCGCCGCCTTTCCAACGCGCCAACTCTGAAACGAAAGCGGAGTTACTGTGAAGGGACGATTTTGAAAGCAACATTCTCCGA
>Ga0181573_10003929_pt1 | contig 12851 bp, 9 predicted proteins | sample 101ome_25_FD_148643 | JGI IMG/M metagenome (GOLD analysis project Ga0181573, IMG submission 148643) | Coastal salt marsh microbial communities from the Groves Creek Marsh, Skidaway Island, Georgia - 101409BT metaG (spades assembly) | ecosystem: Environmental > Aquatic > Marine > Intertidal zone...
CCCCCGCCGCCCCCACCGCCGCCCTCACCCCCTCCCCCGCCCCCGCTCCCGCCGCCCCCACCGCCAGTCGGGCCGTCCGACGACTGCTCATTCGATCCGTCTCCGCCACCGCTGCCCGTCACGATCTGCGTCGAAGTTTGCGACACCTCGACGTTCACGTAGACGTCGCCGGAATCATCGTCGGCGAGAGCCTCGAGGAAGCCCGGGGGGTAGCGGGGCTGGCGGCGCTCGAGCTGGAGGTTCGACTGCGTCAGGGAGCGGTGGGGAGGGTATCATCCCCGCGCGTCGGGGTGGACGAGCGCGCTCTTCCGGGACCAGGAGCGCTGCGGCGACAGGGACCACCCGTGCCACAGTGCCTCGCCTGAGATATCGCCGCGCCCTCGCCGGACGCGAGAGCCGCCTGGTTGGCCTGGACCGTGCCGGCAAGGCCGACATTGTCCTGGCTGGCTGCGAGACCGGCGGCGGAACCCGCAACGGAGATGGAGTTCGCCTGGGAGGCGGGGCGGAACTGCTTCAGGTCGCGGCCTGCGCGCGATGGTGGTGTTGGGGTATGGGCCGGTGGGGAGCGGGGGGAAGGGCGAGCGGGCAGACGGCGGCCAAACAGGATGAGACTAGGATAACACGACTGATTAAGAAGCTCTGTTTCCGTGATGATCGCGCCCAAAGTGACTTGGAGCGCGTCGTGAGAGTCCGACAACTGACCCGTCGCGAGCGCTCGCTCCCCTCTGGGCCCCCCGCGACCGCAACTGCGGTTTAGAAGGACACTTGTGGCCAGGAGCTGCCATTAATTCCTGATTTAATCGGAATGGCTCGCCGAAGATAGAGGAGAGGGGCTCGGAAGAGGCCGAGACAGCGCTGACGGAAACGGCAACCGAAGCGACGGCAATCGCAGCGAGGCCCACGCGGGCGGAGACGGTGGTAATGGGGGCCATGATGCTGGGTGGCGCTGCTCCTCTCGACGTCGCAACGGGATAGAGGGTGGAAAGCGAGCGAAGGAACTGTACAAAGTGTTCATTGACTCAACCGCCCGCGACAACAGCGCCCGAGGGACGCTTTGCGACGGGCTCCTCAGCGCCCGACACCCGTCCCCGCTTGCTTCCCGCGTCCCCCCCTTCATCCTCCTGCTCCTTCTCGATGAGCTTGATGAGGGTGTCGGCGCGGCGGCCGAGCTCGGCGGGCGTGCGCGACTTGATGAACCAATCGAACCGAAACCGCCACGAGGCCCGCACCGCCGCCTTGACCTCCTCCCACCGGCCGTAGCCGAGCTCGTGGACGGCGCAGAGGAGGAAGCGGTCCTCGTCCTCGGTGTAGTGCCGGCCGCGCTGGGGCCCGTAGGAAATGTGGAGCTCGTCGAGGGGCCGAGCGTAGCGCTCGACCTTGCGTGCCACAGCCCGCATGACGTCGAGAGACCGCTTGAGCCGCTGCTCGCCCCGCACGATGGCCCGCACCGCACGCTCACCGTCGTCGAGCTGGCTCGAACGCTCCCAAAAGGCCGCCGCGTAGGCACGCACATCCTCCTCGGTCTTTTCCTCGTCGACGGCGCACACGTCGCGGGCGACTGCCTCGAGATTGGTCCGGCCGTGCCGCTCAAGGCCCCGCAGAAAGGCCTGGTAGGCGTGACGGGGCCAGTGCTTGAAGGGAGCCGACTCGATCAGGTGCTTGCGCTCGTCGATCTCGGCTTGCGTTAGGGGTGGAGCCGTGGTCGCCATGCCGGCCGCTCGCTCGGCCTCGAGCGCCTGGAAGAGGGGGAGGAGGAAGGAGTGGATGGGCGAGAATGTGATCGATGAATGAGGAGGGTGGCAGTGGCGGAAGGCCTGAGTGGAGGGCATAGTCGGCCATCGACCCGGACGCTCTCTCTCCCTCTCACCTGGGCCTCGAGCTCGGCCTCAGCCTCGGTGCGCCCCTGCACGGTGCGACGAATGGCTTCAGCGCGCTCCCGCGTCGTCTGCTGGTACTTGAGGTGGGCCTCCTCCTTGTCATAAAGGGCCGAGACGCGGGCGCGGTCGCCGAACTGCCAGTCGTACATCGGAGCACGCTTAACCAGGGTGGCGTCACGCTTGCGGGGTCCCCCACCCCCGCCCCCGATGACAGAGCGGAAATATTCGGCCTCGGAGTAGGTCGACTGCTTGCGGGCTGCGCGCTTGGCAGGCTCGACCCACGAACTGGTGGCCGCCTTCTTGAGCCGTTCGGCAAGGCCCTCGTCTCCCTCGTCGTCGTCGGCAGCGCGGTAGTCGTAGGCGTACTCCATCCCGTCCGTGCCCTGGGCGAGACTGAACTGGACGGCGCCCCGGGCAAACTCTTGCATGCGCTCGTTGAGGGCCTTGGTGTCGGACTCACCCTTGCGCAAGAGGGCCTCCAGGTCATCGTCGGTGAGGTCGGCAGGCCCTCCGCCCTCGCCAGCCTCGTTGGCCTTGAAGATGCGCTCGGCGCCGTAGCGCACCATGTTGAGCAGCTCGTCCCGCGCCACTCCACGCGTGGCACCCGCCATTCGGCCCTGCTGCACGATGAGAGCGTCCAGACGAAGCTTCTTGTAGGCCTTCTCGATTACCTTTTCCTCGACAGACCCCTCAGTGCAGAACCGAAATACCTGGACCTCGCGCGTCTGCCCGATGCGGTGGGCTCTGTCCATGGCCTGGAGGTCCATCTGGGGGTTCCAGTCAGAGTCGTAGAGGATGACGGTGTCGGCAGTGACGAGGTTGATGCCGAGGCCACCAGCCCGCGTCGACAGCAAAAAGACAAACTTGTCGCTCCCCGGCTTATTGTAGGCGTCGATCATCTCCTCGCGGTCTTCCCCGCTGGTGCCCCCGTCGATGCGGCAGTACTTGTAGCCCCGCCACGCAAGGTAGTCCTCGAGGATGTCGAGCAGGCGTGTCATCTGGGAAAAGAGGAGGACACGCGACCCGCGCTTCATGAGCTTGGGGAGGAGCCGGTCTAAGAGGACCATCTTGCCCGAGTTGGTGACGATGTGGTCGCCTGTGGCAAAGGGCGGGCCGGGCTCGGCCCCCTGGAAGAGGTAGGGGTGGTTGCAGCACTTGCGGAGCTGCATGACGATGTTGAGGAGGCGGCTGCGGTCACCGCCGCCTCCCGACCCGGCCGACGCGACGGCGTCGAGATCACGCTGGAGAAGGCCAGCGTAATAGCGGCGCTGCATGGGCGTCAGGCCGATCTTTAGGATAGTCTCCTTTTTGGGAGGCAGACCCTTTTCGACGTCGGCCTTGAGGCGGCGGAGGAGGAAGGGGCCGAGCAGCTTGTGGAGCTTGCTCACAGTGGTTGCCTCACCCTCACCGTCAGCCCCGCCGGCCGTCTCTCCGGAACCGAACCACTCTTCAAACCGCTCGGCCGTTCCGAATACCTCCGGGAGGAGGAAGTTGAGCAAGGCCCACAGCTCGCGCAGGTTGTTTTGCAGTGGAGTTCCCGTGATGAGCATGCGGAAGTTGGTCTTGAGAGTGCGGACAACAACAGACAGGCGGCTCTCGGCATTCTTGATCCGGTGCGCCTCGTCGATGATGACATAACGCCTGGGGGGGGGGGGGGGGGGGGGGGGGGGGGGGGGGGGGGGGGGGGGGGGGGGGGGGGGGGGGGGGGTTATGAATGTAGGTGGGGAGGGGTTGAGATGACGAGAGGCAGCGGTTATTCTGCCATGGGTGGGGCAGGGAGAGAGGGCGTACGAGATCGCAAGCAGCGAGGCACATCACAGGCACGAGGCACGGGTGTGGCGTCGCAGGTCGCGACCGGCGACGCCCTTCTCGTGTTTAACCCCCTTCCTCGCCAGTGAAATCGCTTGAGGTGAGACTTCTCCCGGATGACCATCTCGTAAGAAGTGACACAGACGTCGAACGCGCCGGGAGCCACCGACGTCGCTCTCTGCTCGGCGCGCTCCTCGGCCGTGCCGTGGAACTTGACCGCGCGGATCGAGGGGCACCACCTCGCAAACTCATTGCACCAGTTGCCCAGGGTTGACTTGGGCACGATGACGAGGTGAGGACCGCGGATCCCGCGGAACTCGCGGAGGTAAGCCAGCAGCGAGATGGTCTGAAGGGTCTTGCCCAGGCCCATTTCGTCAGCCAGGATGCCGTTGACCCCGTTGTCATAGAGGTGGATCATCCAGTTGAGGGCCGCGAGCTGGTAGGGGCGCATCTTGCCGTGGGCAATGATTGAGGGCTGGACCTCGAGGCGGTGGTGCACGCCCTGGTCGGCCGACGCGTCAACGCCCCGGGGCGCTGCACCGTCCTCATCTGCCAGGAGTTCGGCGTCCTCGTCTGCCTCGGCATGTTCCGCCCGGTGGGCGCCCCTCTTCCCTCCCTTTTTCTTCTTGGCTCCTCCCACGGCCTCCGGGGCAAAGTGCTGGAAAATCTCCGCCTGGGGAGGGTGATCGACGGCGGGTGCGGGGTCATTGGGGCCTGCGCAGGCGAGGCAAGAGCGGGCAAAACTTCAGGCCGAACGCAGAGCGCCAAGCGCCCCGCCACCACGCCCAACTCGCCTGCTTGAGGAGGAAGGCAAGCCGGGACTCCGAGCGCCCCTTGGCCTCGGCAGCGGCCGTGACGCCCGTTCCCGCGGCGGAGGAGGCCTGCTGAAAGAGCTGCTGCCGCTGCTCCCGCATCAGCCGCAGCCGCTCGCGCTCGCGGCGGGCGACGACCTTGGCCTGCTCGTTCAGGTCCCTGTCGTCGTCGCTCCCGCTCGCATACTCGGGCTGAGGGTCGGCGTCATCCTCCTCCTGCGAATCGGGACCGGAGGGTCGGTCAAGAGGGTCGGGAGATACTCGGGGGGGCTGGCAGGTGGTGCTGAAACGCGGTGGATAGTGAGGCGGATCGCGCGGCGCCCCTTGGGATCCTATGGGGCGGTGCGGCTTCGGGCCGCAGCGGGGGCACCGCCACACCGTGCAGTGGTCCGAGACTGTGCTCAAGGCCAGAGTGGCGATGCGCGACGCCGCGGCGGTCGGGATAAATCCGAGGCGTGTCTTGCGTCTGCCCCGCATCCGGCTCTTCGCCCCGCCGACCGGGCCGGTGCCGCGGCGAGCCGCGAAAGGACGGCCGGCACTGGGTTCGGCGGCGGCGGGGCCCCTTTCCCGCTCCAGACGCGCGTCACGCGCACGTCGGGTAGCAATTCGGAAAGAACATCGAGCTTTCCTCGCTGTTCGGTCGGAACACGACTCAAACAAGGAGCGCAGTGGCCGGGAGAGCCGCGTCGGTCTCAGAGCAGCGCTGCGGCCGGCAGCCCCGGACTCGCCTCGTCGCTCGCGGCTGCCGCCGCCTCGATGAAGTCGTCGTCAGGGGCCGCCTCGTCCCCCTCTCCGGGCGGAGGAAAGGGCGGCGGCATTCTCTGGACGCCTGCAGCGCTTGGGATGCCCGCGCTGAGACTGACCGCTTTCGGTCCCTCTTTCGGGGCTTCGCGGCGCCGTTCGGGGGTTTTCGGCGATGATATCGGACGGAACCGTCGCTTTTTGACCTGTGAAGGGTGTAGGGGATCGAGGCGTCCCGCTTTTGGGCCGGGGGCGGGGGTGGCAGTCGAGGCAGGCGAGAACTCGTCGCTGAGTCCACTGTGGCTCGCACAATGTCGCGGATTTCGCGACGGCAGACCGTAACCCGCGTCCGAAATCCCTGAAACCGGACGCCGGACGCCGGACGCGAAGCGTCATCGCGATCTTCATTGCGACCGTCCGCCTCGGTGCGCCGACGTCGAGGCCGCACCCGTCTCCGTCAAGGAGGAGAACAACGACGTCGACGATACCGACGATGACGCGGGGCCGAGGACGCGCCGCCGCGGCCGCGGCCGTCTCGTCCGGTCCGCCCGACGCGTGTGACTTCTACAGCGTCTACCACGGACACGCGCCCGAGCATGTGCGCGCCGTCCACGCGGCCCTTGTCGGCCGCGCCGAGGCGGAGGGCCGGAGCCGCCGCGAGCCCGTTATCTGGCTCCTGGGAGACAGCACCCTGGACAACAAGCGAGGGGACGGGATGAGGGGACATTGTGGAGGACGCATCGACGCTGCCACCTCCTCGACCCCCCGTCCACCACCTCGACCCCCCGTCCACCGACGAGACACCGCCACAGACACTGGCTCTTCACGCCTGAGCACCAGCGCGGCGTCGACGCCCCTGCTGTGCGCGAGAAAAAGCGGCGCGCCCTCGCGGCGGGGAGGGCTCCCTCGGCGCCGGCTCCCCGGGGAGGCGGCCCCCCGCTCAGTGGGGCCGCCACATCTGGCTGCGTCCGCGACGTGGCTTGGCACTGCAACGACCTGCTTGCGTCCTCAGAGGACGACTCCTCAACCTTCCGCCCGCCTCTGGCCCTGTGTTGCGCAGTGGAGGAGTCGACGAGCGCCGATCGGAGAACAGGGCTGCTAGAGCAGGATGCGGCGGCAGCGGAGGCCGTGTGCGAGGGCGACGCGGTCGTCATCTCCCTGGGCGGCAACGACCTCGCCCTCGCCCCGACCCTCTGGACGCTGCTGTGTCTGGCGGGCCTTGCCCTCTGCCCGACGGTTCTTCTCGAGCACGTCGTCGCACGCCGCGGCTCGGGGTGGGCGCCCGGCCTCGGGCACGTGACGGATCTCCTCGCGCTACGACCCGCTCGGCTCGCCTTGACCGTCGCGGGGTCGTCGGGGGCCACGGTGCTCGTCGCCATCCTCTACCCGCCGGGACCACGAGTTGAGGGCGCGCCGAGCTGGGCCGATGCCACGCTTCGGCGAGCACACATGGTTTGGTGGTTTCTCGCTCCACCTACACCACCTTTCCTCGACTAGACCAACTCCTCCACCCGGCACCCGCCCGCCCCTCGTCACAGCTTGGTGGGTCTCGATCGGCCGGGCGGACTGCGCCGGGTCCGCGCCATCCTCCATGCCGTGGCGGCGCGGGCCCGGCGCGAGCTGGCCGGCGTAGCTGGCGTGGTCGAGCTCGGGATAGACGATGGCCTCGACGGCGCCGATCCCAACGACTACGTTGCACGGGTCGAACCCTCTGAGGTGGGGGGAAGGAAGGTGGCGGCCGCGATCATACGCGGCTTGAGGGAGGCGGGGTGGACGCGGGGGCGGCGGTGAAAAAGGCCCTGCGGGAGGGCCGCGTGTTGCAACTACTCTCCGGAGCACTACTCTACGGAGCACCAGCTGCATAGTAATCCTCTGAGCCCGCTTGCGTCGGTCTCAGCACGAAGGTTTGCACCCTCGGCCGAGGTTCCTCGGTGTCGCAGGACAGATATGGTGGGCGTGGAGTCTCAAGGAGGCACCGCAATGTGATCTTCCTGGAACCCCCCGCTTTCGACCTTTTCCTTTCAGCGTCGTCCGCATCGAGCACACGCGCTCTTTTCGGGCCACCCAACCCTGTGGAGCCAGATGTCATCGTCGTTCGCCTCGGCGAGTCGGCCACGGTCGCCTTGGCGGTCCCCAGGTTTTCCAAACTCACACGAAGCAACGGCAACTCATCTCACTCCATGGAGTGGTTCTACTTCCCTTCGATCCACTCCAAACCGCCGCGACTCGTCCCAGAAACGCGCCCTTGTTGGCATCCCAACTGCCCCCCATTCCCAATTCGCTCAACGCAGGCCCAACGGCGCGTTGGTGCGCCAAGACCAACGACAACGATAGCGACGGCCTCCTCGCCACGTTCCGTCGACCGCTCCACCCGCGCTGCGCCGAGGACAGCCATTTCCCCCCCTTCCCCGCTCGCGCTGTCTGCCTTCGGCGAGGGCACCGAGCTCGCACGGCTCGCCTTGGTGCTCCAGGCTGCCGACCCTGGCCTCTCGGTCCTCCTTGTGGGCCCGCACGGGACGGGCAAGAGCGCTCTGGTCCGGGCGGCGTCGCAGGTGTGGCCGATGGAGCCATGCACCGTTCTCGTGCCTCCGGGAACGACGGCGGACCGCCTCGTCGGGGCGCCTGACCCACTGGCTTCGGCGATGGAGGGCCGCGCGGTGATCACAGAGAAGGGCCTCCTCGCGCGGGCCAGCGGTGGCCTTCTGGTTTTGGACGACGCGCCTCTCCTCGGCGACGAGTGCCTGCAGCTGTGCCTCTCGGCGGCCGACGTCGGGAAATTCGTCGGCGACACCGAGGCGACGTCGGGTTCCTTCGACGGGGCGCTCGTCGCAACGGCTGCCGTCGACGATACGGGAGGGAACGGAACCGACGATGACTATTCCATTTGGCGAGACGTTCCCGTCCGGCTAGCAGCGACGGCATCGCTCGTGGCGGGCACGACGGCGCCCCGCACGTGCGAGGGCCGAGCGCGCGCTGCTCTTGCAGTCGAGACGTGGGCGGAGGGGGAAGACCCCCCGGCGTCGGCAACACGGGCGTCGGCAGGTGCGACTGCGAACGAGCGGGCGGCAGCCCGCGCCGCTTGGCGCCGCGCCGACGCCGACCTCGCCGCCCGCGTCCTCGCCGCGCGGAGGGGCATCGAGGAGGGCAGCGTAATCATGGACGACACCGTGCTGGAGACGCTATGCGCCCGTGCAGCCGAGATGCTGGGGGGGGAGGCGGGCTGCCGCGGACACCGCCACGATGGCGAGGGATTCCGACAGGGAGGAGGGGAGCACTGCACTCTCTGCGGGCCCGGGGAGGACTCCGAGCACCGATCACAACCCGTCGCCCCTCCCACCACCCTCCTCCCAGTCGCGGCCGCCCGAGCAGCTCGCGCCCACGCAGCCTTGCGCGGCGCGATACGGGTGGACGATGGAGACGCGACCGAGGTGGGCGACGATGCCGACGCACCGCCACTCTACGTTGTCCCGCCCGGCACTCGAGTGATGTCCGCGCCCGACGTCGAGGTCGGGCTCGCCCTGGCCGTCACGCCGCATGCCCTGGCGGCGGGGAACCGGGCGGGACCGTCTCCGCCGCCCCCGCCCCCGCCCCCTCCTCCTCGGGAGGACGTGGACGAGGGCGCCGGGCCCAGCGAGGAGGAGCAGAGGGAGAGTGGAGAGTCCGAGGGGGGGTCGTCGTCCGAGGCCGAGGCCGAGGAGACGGAGGGCAGCGCGGAGGAGGAGGGGAGGGAGGACATCGCGCCAGAGGACGCCACACCGCCCCCCCCTCCACTTTTTACCCCGGTAACGCTCGAGCCCGAGGAGGTCAGCGCCGAGGACCCACTCGAAACACTGTCGCGCACGACGGCTCCGGGCGGCACGTCCGGACTCCGTCGGCCGCCGGCAGGGCGGCGGAAGGAGGCGAGTCGGGGCAGGATCGGGTCGCGCGTCCGGGCAGCTCAGGTGGGGGCGTCCAAGGTCACGGACGCGGGTCCGCCGTGAGGGATTTGCCGCCGTCCCTGGCTCCGCCGGCGATCCCCGTCGAGCCGCCGCCACCGCCACCGCACTCCCCTCCCCCCTCGGTCCCCGACTTGGATCGACTCTCCCTCTCTCACCGTCTCCGTCTCCGCAGCCGCGTCGCGTGGATCCGCGGCGGGGTCGCTACGTGCGAGCGAGGCCCCTCGAGCGCGGCGAGCTGGGCCTTGGAGGGTTCCGGCTGGCGGTGGACGCAACGCTGCGGGCCGCGGGACCGTGCCAGCTCGGCCGGCGGCGGCGGCTCGGCCTCGACCCGGGCCGCCGGAGCATTGTAATCCTTCCGATCGACCTGCGGGCCAAAGTGCTGGTCGGGCCTCCGGAAGAAATCCTCATCGCCATCGTCGACGCGTCGGGCTCCATGGCAGCGCGGCGCATGGGCGCGGCCAAGACGGCGGCGGCGAGGCTGCTTGCGGGGCCCGAGCGGGGGCGGGGAACGACGGCGGCGGCCCGGCGGCGACGGCGCCGGGCCGTCGTAGGACTCGTGCTCGTGTCCGGGGCGCGGGCCGAGCTCACCGTGCCCCTCACGCGCGGGGCCGCCCGCTTGGCGCGGACCGCCCTCGAGGCGGCCCCGGCGGGAGGCGGCACGCCGCTGGCGCATGGACTCCTCCTGGCCCGCAGCGCAATCGAGGCGCAGGCTCGGCGCGCCGGCTCGCGGGGAGGCGAGCCGCCGGTGAGAGGGCGCCAGCCGCGAGGCGCAGCCGGCCGTGGCGACCGCGGAGGCTGGGGACCGCGCGGAAGAGGAGGGCGCGGGGTGCCCTCGTCCCGGCCCCACCGCGTCTGCGGGGGCGCCTCCCTAGCCCAGCCCCCGCTCGACCGGCCGACCCCCTTTCCCTCTCCTCCCTCCTCCTTCGCAGCCCGGTCGGGCGGGCGCGCCACCCGAGCCGCCGTTGCCGTCATCACCGACGGCAGGGCCAACATCCCACTCGTCGTCAGCCGCGCGGCCCCCGCCGGGGCGCGCGGGGCTTCGCCAGACGTCATCGAGTCGCCTCTGCCGCGGGCGGCCGTCCGAGCCGAGGCGGCGGCCGCTTTGCGCGCTCTCGCCGACCGGCGGACGGGGGCCCTCGCCGGAGCCACCCTCGACGTCGTCGTCTTCGACACGGATCCGGAGGCCGCCGCCCGGTGGTTTCGGCGGCACGACCACGAAGACGACGTGGTCGCTCCGGCGGGGGGCGACCCGCCGGGGCTCGAGCTCGCCAAGGGGGGAGGGGTCGGGTACGCGCCGCTGCCCCTCGGCGCGGGCGGCGACGCTGCAAGCAAGCGCGTCTCGAGCTTTCTGCGGGGCCGGGCCGGAGGTTGAGGGCCGGGCGGGAGGTTGAGTGCAGCTACGCTCCGGAGCACTACTCTACGGAGCGCCAGCTGCATAGGAATCCTCTGAGCCCGCTTGCCTCCGCGTTATTAGCGGGTCTCGTCTAGTCTCGTGACTGTCCCGCAGGAACGCGAACGTGCGCCCACCATGACGTGTCTCGGTGGCGAGCCGTCGTCGGATCCCGCGTTCGTGTGCGAAACGCGCCTCCGCGGTTCGCCCGACGCCACGGTGCACTGGACGCCCGTCGACGGGGAGGCCGGCGTCCGCCTCGCGGTGACGGCGCCGACGTCGACCTGGCTCGCTCTCGGATGGTCCGAACGGGGCGCCATGTTCCCCGGGCAGGCGGTGGTGGTGTCATTGATCGAAGGCGCCTCCCCGACGTCCTTCGCCGTGGAGCTGAACGGGCGGAGCGAACAGACCGTCGTCGCGGACGGGGCGCTCGACTTCGCCGACGCCGCGCTCGCGGTCGACGGGGACCGGATGCGCTTCTCCTTCCGGCTGCTGGACGCCGCCTCGATCGGCCGGGGGCTCGCGGTCGATCCCGGCAGCCGAACACTCCTCATCGCGGCGTCGGGCGATCCCCTCCCCGACGGCGCCTCCGCCACCGTCGGTGGCACGATCGCCCGGGCCGAGCCCACCGAGCCGGGGGACGCTCTCGGCTATCACCTGAACCGATGGAAGGGACCCGCCGAGGGCGTCGCGCTCGGCCCAGTCGGGAGCGACGTCTCGGCCCCCGTCTTGGCTCCCCCCGACGCCGCATCGGCCGTCTCCTCTTGGGGCCTGTCGGCCGCCCTGACGGCCCACGCCGCGGTCGGCGCCCTCGGGGCCCTCGTGATGTGGCCCATCGCCGCCGCCCTCGCCGCCCGCGGGTCGGGCAAGAGGGGACGCTTCCGCCGGCCTCCCCTCCTCACGGGTCCGAGCCGCTGGTTCGCCCTCCATCGGGCTCTAGCCCTCGCCGGCACCGTCTGCATCGCCCTCGCCGTCGCCCTCGTCGTCGGGGGCCTCGGTGATGCCTCCGGATGGCCCGCTCGCTACCGGTCCGGCGCCCGGGCCATTCACCGCGGATTCGGCTGGGCGCTCGTCGCCCTGGCCGGCCTCCAAATCCTCGGCGGCGCCCTCCGGCCTCCGGCTGCGGGGGCACGGTCGGAGCGCAGCGGGCGCCGACGGATCTTCGACTTGGTTCACGGCGGACTCGGCCTTGGAGCTGTACTTCTTGGCATCGTGCAGTGCTTTTTGGGCGCAGCGGCCGCAGGCGAGCGACGGCCTGTTGGCCCCGGCCGTCGCCCCGGCCCGCACGGCATCGCTCGGCGTTCCCCCACCCTCACGCGCTCGCCCATCGATCACGCCCGCTCGCAGAGGACGACCCGCAGTACGCGATTGAGGGGGGCTCCCCCGTCGGCGCGTGGGTCATCGTCGGCCTCGCCGCCGCCCTCTCGGCGGCCGGCGTGTTTGGGGTGGTTGCGGCATCGCGCGGCGGCGGGACCGATCAGGAGGAGGAGCGCCACGAGCAGGGCACGTCGGACTATCGCGTCGCCAAGTCCGCCCTGTGATCCAGCCGCGAGGGACGGAGACGAGGCGCCCCGAGGCCCCCCCGCCCCCGCGCCCTGGTCACTCCACCCAGAGCTCCGCCCGTCGCCATGTCCGCCAACACCGTCTTCGTCGACCCTCCCGCCATTGCCCGCGCCCAGGCCCGCGCCCGCGCGGCCCGCCTGGAACCCAAGGCGAGCGACGACGGACGGGAAACGAGCCTCCCGTTCCGCGCGTGCGAACGCCGGCAGTGTGCTTGTGTAGCGGTTGCGAACGTATCATGTCCATTGAATTCGGATTCGATGCCGCAAGCGTCGATCCGACCGCGGCCCAGCGCGCGGGGAGGGCGAGCCCGACGCGACCGGCGCCGACGGGCCGCGGTTCGCCGCGGCCGGCTGCCCGAAGCGCACCTTCCGAACGGAATGGTCGCCTACGAGTCGCCTCGGCTGGATGCGACGGGCCGTTCTTCTTCTCCCCTCCGCCCGCAGGACGCGGGCACCGCCGACGGCGTCCCGGTGCCCTTGTCCTGGCCCGCGGTTCAGGGCACGGGCCGGGCCGACGGCAAGGTCGCCCGACCGGACCCTCGGGCCTCGCTCGACGAGATCCCCGACGACATGGTCTGGGAGATCTGCCGGCGCTTGCGGCTCCCGGAATGGCTGGTGCTGCTCAAGTGCGGGAACAGGGAGGTCCGGCGGGCGATGCGCGACGTGCTCGACCGCGAGGGGCTGCGCGCGGTGCCCAAGGGCCGGGGGATCAAGGTCCGATC
>Ga0181573_10003944_pt1 | contig 12805 bp, 9 predicted proteins | sample 101ome_25_FD_148643 | JGI IMG/M metagenome (GOLD analysis project Ga0181573, IMG submission 148643) | Coastal salt marsh microbial communities from the Groves Creek Marsh, Skidaway Island, Georgia - 101409BT metaG (spades assembly) | ecosystem: Environmental > Aquatic > Marine > Intertidal zone...
CCCCCCCCCCCCCCCCCCCCCCCCCCCCCCCCCCCCCTCCCCCCCCCCCCCCACCAACCCCCCCCCCCCCTTTCCCCCCCCCCCCACCCGCCCCCCCCCCCCTCCAGTCCCACTCTCATGCCGCGTGAACGTGTCGTCCTCGTCAACCTGGCCGGCGTCCGCCTCATCGTTGGCCCCGATGCCGCGCTGTTGTTCGAACCCCAGGCGGCGGCCTCGATCGCCTACGTTCAGGCAGTCTACCCTCGACTGCGTCAAGTGGCTGACGCCGAGGCCGCGGCCCTAGCAGCGGAAGAACGGGCACGGGCGCGGGCCAAGCGCGCTGCGGCGGCGAAGGCGGCCGTGTCGGCGGCGGCGGCGGCGCGGGCCCAGGCCCGACGCGCTGCCAGTCCCGAGGGGCCTGAGGGTATGGGCGGAGTGCCGACGACGTCTCTGTTTACCGCGGCTGATGCCCCGCCGGATGAGAAGACCGACCACTCGGGCTCCCGGACGGGCTCGCCATCCCAGTCGTCCCAGTCGGAGTCCGAGTCCTCGGCCTTCCTCGACGCTATTCCCGACCCCCCTTTCGAGCTTGAGATGCTCGAAGGGGCCCTGATCGTCGCCACTGCTAGACTCGACGAGCAGCTTGTCGCCGTCACTGCCAAAGTACAGAGCGTCCTCACCAAGCTCCCGGTCGAAACCAATCCTGTCAACCTGGACGAGTTGAGACGTGTGAAAGGAGCCCTGGTGGAACTCGAGTCCCGCTCCGAGTCCCTGGTCCAGTTGTTGGAAGAGGTCTTGGATGATGATGATGAGATCCGCGACTTCAACCTATCGAGTCGTCCGCAGCGCGAGGAGAAGCGACGGCAGCGCGAGCGGGTGAGGCTCGAACGCGATCGTGGCGCGGGGGATGGGACGGCCGACGCAGCCGGTTCCCTCGCTCTCGGCGCCTACGGTGCCAACAGAGACCGTGACAATCGGGCCGATCGAAGCAGCGACGATGAACGAGCGGATGAAGAAGTGGACGACGCCATTCGCGAACTCGAGGATGCCGAGGTGGAGGAAAGAGAGCTAGAGGAGGTGGAGGACGTGCTCGAGTACTATCTGCAGCGCGCCGCCTCCACGCAGAACGAGGCCGAACGCCTCTTGCAGGGCGCTCGCGACTTGGAGGAGTCCATCGGGGTCAGTTTATCGGCCCGCCGCCTGGCTGTCATCCGCTTAGAGCTCATGCTGTCCATCGGGTCCTTTGCCTGCGCCATCGGCGCGGTGATCAGCGGTGTATTCGGCATGAACCTGCGGTCTACGCTAGAGGACAGCGTACCGGGCTTTTGGCTAACCACGGTGGGAATCGTGTGTCTTTGTTCTTGCATCTGTTGGGTTCTGTGGCGGTTCGCCAAACGTCGCAAAATCCTGTGATGATGTGAGGGAGAGATGGAGGGGAGGGGGCCGATCTGGCGAACTGTTGGCCTCTCGTTTTCAACCCGTTTCCCTCCTACCGACGCTTGTATTCGCAAGCCTGGAGCGCCGGCCAATCGATATCATCCCTCTTTTCCTTCCCCTCGTCCCCCTCCCCCTCCACCACTTCGTCCCGCTGGAACTCAAGCATCAAAAACATCGTGTTGTCTCCACCGCGTTCGAATGCGCGTTCAGACCCTGCCGCATCGCCCGCCGGTGCAAACCCCGCCCGTCGCATCGCCCGCACGAACGCTCGCACCCCGTCCTTTTCCCTCCCCGCGCCTGCGGCGAAACGCGACCGGACCTCGGCAATCCACAGGCGACCTCCTGGCTTCAGGCACCGTCGTGCCTCCACTAGAAAGGACCCGTAGTCTATCCCCATCAACGCCAACGAGAAGACCGCCAGATCCAGCGACGCGGTGGGACACGGCACGTTGGATAGACAGCACGCGTCGACGATCCCCGGTCTCCGCGAGACGAGGTCGAAGGACCGCACAACGGCAAGGGCGCCCTTCTTGTCGCTCATGGAAGTACCCGCCGAGGCGATACCTGGCCTCTCCACCAACGCGTCATGCAGCGCGGCGTCCCCGCACCCAAAGTCTCCCACCGCGCTCCCTCCCGGCAACTTTCTGGCCCTCGCCACAGCGGCGTCGACTGGGTTGTGCCGCCACCCGGAGGCCTGCCGACGGAAGCCCTCGTGGTAGGCATCGAACAACGTGGGGTCTCTTGACATCAAGTCGAACGCGTCGCTCCCTCTGGTGGTGTACAGCTGTTCGTTCAACGATCGAAAGCGCGCTCCGGAGAGCCGCTCCCGGGCCTTGGCGAGAGGACCACTTTCGCCCACGGCGACGTGCGAGGCTCCACCAACCGGCCCAAGCCGGAAGCCAAACAGGCCACCACTCGAGAGGTCGAGGGGGGAGGGGTCCGTGGGGGGCGACGATGGCTCGACAGAGGCAGTCGCCGGGGGCGCCTGGGGGGCGCGACCGCCATCGCCCCATCCCTTCTTTCGCTTTTTGCCATTTTTCTGTCCATTCTTCTCGCCCTCGTTGTCGCCAGGGGCGTCGCCGGAGCATCCAGCCGCCGCCCTCCCCTCGCCTTTGCCCTCGGCCACCGACGCGGGGGACTGCCACGGTCCCGCGCCGTCGCCTTCTCTCCCGCCCTCGGCGGTCTCGCGGCGCGCCCACTCCGCCGCCTCCGCCGCCCGTTTCTCACGTTTGACCCGCCGACGCCGCTCGTTCGGCTTCTCTCTCTTTCCACGGGGCACGGCTGCGGGGCAGGGGGCGCAGCCAACCCCGCCCTCGTCGCCACCCTTGCCACCCTTGTCACCAGGGCCGCCGAGATCCTGCAGGGAGGCCCGCGTCCCTCCGGAGGTGCTCTTTCCTCCGCCACCCCCGGCCGCCCTGTCCCGCAGGCGGACTATGCCCGCGGCAAGGATCTCAACTCGACCCGAGTCACCGTTCTGTGTTGGGCCGGGGAAAGCGGGGGAGGGGGATGGGGGCATCGATACGGGGCGACGATCGCGGTCAGGGTCGCTGCCCTCGTCGTCCTGCTCACACATCGCGGCTCGCCTGGCGCTTGAGCCCATGGCCACCGCCACGGTCGGGCCAACGGCCTCGCTTGGCGCCCGCCGAGGCGATGTCGTCGGCGTGTTCTCTGCCGACTGTTTCCCAGCCTTCTGGAACCTCAAACTCCCTCATTACTCCGAGAGTCGTCTTCTCGGCGTCGGGATACACAGAAGGCTCAGAATCAGGCCGAAGCCGGCCGCCGCCAGCCCAACGAGGGCAAGCGCGTGGCAGGGAGCTCAGCGACGACTAGACCCGTGCGCCCCCCGCCGCGCCCGACAGTCCCGCGAACCACGCGGCGGCTGCCCTCTCGAAGGCGGCAGCATGGTCGGCAGCACGGGCGATGGCGCGGCAGGCGACGTTCTGAGCTACCTGTCTCAGGTCAGGGCGAAGGACGGTAACTCCGTCTTCGACCACCTTGCCAACGTCGTACAGACGGCGAGTGGCAGAGGCTGGGGGTTGCCCGGGGCGGCTCGTCTGCGTTGGCACGCCCTCCATCGGTCGGCGACGAGCGCGCTTGCCACCCTTCAGCGTCTTCCTCGCGGGTCTGCGGTGCGAGCGAGATCGCTCCCCGAATATGCTCTCCCGCTCCTTGTCTGCAACTCGTGATCTCTGAGGACTCCCTCGAGACCTCGTCCCGCGAGACCTCGTCGCCTTCAGCACTGCGCGCGCCTCTCTGCCGTCCCCCTGCGCTTGCCTCGCCGCGCCACGCGGCCGAGTCTCGCCTTTTCGAAATCTTGGCCGCATTCTCATTCCGAAAATTCCCATCCCGACCCCCCAAATCTCTGCCGCAGCTCATGGAGGAACGCCCTCCCGACGGCGTCGACCTCCTCGAGACGTCCCTCCTCGTTAAGCGCACGGCCAACGCCCCCAAGCTCAGCGCCGATGTTCTCCCCGCCCGCTCCGACCCCGCCGCCCTTGCAGCCGCCCGCACCCGCCTCGGCCTCTACGGCGCCGTCGGCCGCCCGGTAGACCCCGAAACTGGTGAGGCTGAGGGTACCGACCCTCCCAATGACTTTGAGGCCGAGGACCTCGCCCTCCACGCTCACCTCCTCGACAGCGTCGGCTGCGGCCTCGGCAAATCCGAGTGCTATGCAGCCATGCTCGCTCTCCGGAGACTTGGCGAGGACTCAAACCTTGGCGTCGCTACCGCCCGTCTCTTCGGCAAATTCCTCGGGACCCATGCCGACTACTGGGTCTTTGAAACGACCCTCGCTGACCCCGGTGAAGGGCTGCCCGAGCCCGAGGAGGGGTCGAAGGAGGTCCCGCCGGAGAACGGCACGGGCGCCAATGCCTTCACCTACTTTTTCTGCACGGCACTCGGGGGTCCCTTCACACGCCTGCCGGACGTGTCACCGGCGGCAATTCGCGCCGCAAGGAAACTCCGCAAGCTCCTCACGGGCAACCCCGCGGCGCCCGTCTCCGCATACCCACCGTTTCCGGGGCGCGAGGCCGAGCTTTTGAGGGCGCAGATCGCGCGGATCGGGCACGCCACGGTGCTCGCTCCGGCGGGGATGTTCGAGTACGACGAGGACGAGGCGAGATGCTCTTCCCTCTTCCCTCTTCCCTCTTCCCTCATCTCGCCGTCTCCCTTTCTGTCGCTCCCTGCCACGTCCGCAGCCCCGCCCCCGCCCCCTTCTACCCACGCCACCCTCCCAGAACCCTGCCCTCCCCTCCCCCAACCCCACCTACCCCCTCCCAGGGTGCCGTGGCTGCGGCGGAGGAATTCGAGCCGCCCGCCCCCGAGGACCTCGCGACCCCCGAGGCGTGGGCCCACCGTCTCCCCCATCTCAAGATGCAGGGGCGGTGCGAGGTCCACCGGCCTGACGATCTTGACGACGAAGACGACCCACGGGACCCGACCCCGGAGGAGGCGGAGGAGGGCCCTGAGCCCCTGGCAAGCGCCGCCGAGGACGCCCCGGCCCTCGGCAGTGGCGCCTGGACGGCCGTCACCTCTTCCCTGTCGGCGGGAGTGAAGTTCCGCGTCGTGGGGCTTCGGTCCAACCTCTGGCCGGGGGCCGCCGCTGCATGCGCAGGGTCCACGTTCGCCAACATCTACGTTGGGTGGGGGCTTAAGCACGAGCCCTACGTGCCCGCTCCGCCTCCCCCGGTGGCCTTCGAGTTCAACCAGCGGCTGCTGGAGAGCGTTGAGCTGCCGCCGCGGCAGGCCGAGGAGGAGGAGGAGTAGGGGGCGCATTTTGCGATGGGAGAAAGGGATGACTCTCTCTTGTGGCCTCCTGAGTTGTTGCCTGCCCCCCCCTTCCTCCTCTCCGCCATCGTCTCCCGGCCAACCACTAGCGAGTAGTCTCGCCGCGTCTTGTCGCCCGGCGGGACGTCCGACCGTAGAACCGCAGTCAAGGTCTGCGTTCGCAGCGGTATTCAGCGGCGTGGCGGCCCCAACATGTCGGCTCGGTGCCTTTCCGTCCTTTTCCGCGGCGCTGCGACGCGCTGTGCCGCTGGAGCGGCTAGTTTTTCGGGGAGAGGCGCGGGAGCGGCGCGGGGTTTCGCGGCGGAAGCGATGGCGAAGACCGAAGCGGCGTCGCTCCCTGCTTGCCGGCCACTCTTTCCCCCCCCGTGGCTCCCCGTGGGTGCCCGGGCCTTCCGCGTACACTCGACGGTGCCCTCAATCATCAAACAAAGCGCCCGGGCGGTCGTCCCCTCGCTAACGGGGCGAACGAGTATTCAGCTGAAGGCCATCTGGTCCCGGCACCGCGCCCTCCTCCTCGGCGTCGCCGCAGCGGCCGGCGTCCTGGGACTCTGGCGCCTGACTTGGGGGGTGGCCTCGGCAATGGTCGCGTTTGAACAGGGCGAGTCAGAGTCGTCAACGCGTGCGGGGGGGGTGGGGATCGCCCCCGGATTCGACGGCGCGAGAGAGGTAGGACCCTGCCGTCTCTGCCGCGCTCGGTCTGTCCGCCGCTCCCCCGAGACACTTGACACACCCCCCAACAGCCACCTGCCCACGCGATCATCTGCCCCATCCGACCGCCCTCCCCCATAGGCGCGGCCGAGCTGGGCTTTTTACTGGGTGCCGTGGCCGCTGCAGGGGCTGCTGCTGCTGCCCTCCACTGGCGCTTATCCATCCGCCCCTCCCGCGTCCACCAGCTGTGCCTTGACCGCCTGAGTGCGAGCCCCGCCGTCGACGCGGCCCTCGGCGCTCCGCTGGCGAGCCCCCCGGGTGCTGTGCGGGCCCTCGTCCTCACGCCCGGCGGGCCCCACTTGGCTGAAGGTTGGAGGCCCGCGTGGAGGCCTGCCCGGTGCCGGATGGTCTTCCCGTTGCAGGGGCCCAAGGGGCGCGGGCTCGTGTCGGCCGAGTGCCGGGTGTGGCACGGTCGACACCAGCTGCGCGCCCTGGCCGTTGACGTGCCCTCCACGTCGGAGGAGTCTGCGTCAAGCGGCCGCCGCGTTTTTCTCGTCGGAGGCGCCGAGCGCTTCAACCGTGGCGGCGTCCTCCGCGAGCTTCGCGATCCCTTCTTGCGCGCTCTGCGACTTGAGGCCACGGGGGAACAGGGGGACGAAAACGACCGGGACGAATCCGCAGAGGAGGAGCTCGAGGTGGAGCGGGGGCACCGCGCCGACTTGGCCGCCCTTGGAGCCGGGTTGCCGGTTTATTTCTCCGAGTGGGTGGTGGGGTGGGCGCGTGGTGCGGGGGGGCTGTGGGGGAGGCAGGGGCTGAAGGCCTAGAGAGATGGAGGTAACACGAGGCGAGGGCGTGGGATTGGCCGGGGTTGAAGTGATGCCCGGTCTCGGAAGCTCGACCTCTGCGTCGCTGAGCTAGAAACATGTCCGCCACGCGAGTAGGTGTCGGATGAAACGCGCGATGCCGCCGTCGCGCCTGCAGCGCGGGGGAGAAGCTGGCCCGTTCTCGCGTCTTTGGCCTGCAAACGCATATTCGCGCCCCATCAGTGACGCTGATCCCGCGTGCGACCCGCGGGACCGCAAGACTTGCGTCGGAGCAGCCGGAGCAAGGAGAGACGCGACACGAGAGATGGCGCCTTGACCCGCGTCACTCTCGCTGCCGGCTCTTCGATCTGCGAACTCAGGATGACCAAGACGGTCGATTTTTTCGTGAGACGTCCCGCAAGAGTCCCGGAAACGCCGGGGTTATCGCGGGCTCGACGACGACGTCGAGGATCGTCTCGCGACGGGTCGCGGTCGCCCCGTTCGTCTTCTCCTCGCCTCTCCTCGCTCCGCTTCGCGCCTCATCGGTGCCACATCTGTTTAAGCAGCGGCTTCCGAGGCAACAGCGCGCCTCTGCCTGCCTTGGCGTCGCGACGAGCCCCCCCCCCCCCCCCCCCCCCCCCCCCCCCCCCCCCCCCTGCAGCGCCCGCCTGTGAGACCCCGTTTCCAACTCGCCCTCTGAACCCCCCACCCCCCCGCCGCAGCGCCTTCACCGCCGCCCCCGTGGCCGCCCCCGCGGCGCGCTCCGTCGTGGCCCGCGCCGCCGCCCCTCAGCAGAGCCGTCGCGCCGCCCTTGGCCTCCTCGCCGGTGCCGCCGCTGTCGCTGCCCAGGCTGATCTCCCCGCTGAGGCTGCCTACGGCCAGTCGGCCAACGTCTTCGGCAAGGCCACCAACACCACCGGCTTCATCCCCTTCGCCGGCGATGGCTTTGCCCTCCTCCTCCCCTCCAAGTGGAACCCCTCCAAGGAGAAGGACTTCGCTGGCAAGTTTGACACTGTCCTCCGGTATGAGGACAACTTCGACGCGGTCAACACCCTCATGATCCTTAAGGCCAAGGGCGGCTCCAGCGTCAAGGACTTTGGCAGCCCTGAGGACTTCCTCAAGAAGTACTCGTTCATCCTCGGCCAGCAGACGTTCGACGGCGACACCATCTCTGAGGGCGGCTTCGCCCAGGGCCGCGTCTCCATGGCGTCCATCCTCGACGTCAGGGAGACGACGGACAAGAAGGGCCGCACCCAGTACGAGTTCAACATCCTCGACCGCACCGCCGACGGCAACGAGGGCGGCCGCCACCAGCTCATCAAGGCCGTCTGTGACGGCGGCAACCTCTGGGTCTTCAAGGCCCAGGTTGGCGACAAGCGGTGGTTCAAGGGCGTCAAGGAGGACGCCGAGGGCGCTTTCAACTCCTTCACCCTCGCTTGAGGTGGGATGGGGAGATGGTTGCGGTGAGTGCCGACCTGGGGGCGGTGGCGAGGAAGGTCCGGGTGAGAGGTTTCCGGGCCTTCTGATCTCCGCGTTGAACGGCGTTTGTCGCACGCAGACACAGCCAGTGCTGCCGCTGACACAGCCAGTGCCGCCGCCAGTCGTGACGCCGCTGCCGCAGCCAGTGCCTCTGTCACCGCCGTACCTGTGCCGGTGCCGCTGGTGCTGGCAGTACCACTGCACCTGCAGCAGCTGGCGCCGCTGCCTCTTCCACCGCCGGCACGGCCGCCAGCCACTGCAGGTGCCAATGGCGTGGGTTGTCGTTTTTTGCTCCCTTTTCGATCCGTGTGTTGTCCGTCCCCCTCTCCCCCCAGATGGTCTCACCCCAATCCCACCTCAAATGCGCCTTATCCCCACCGGATAGGACCAACCCCCGAGCCTTCCCTCGCATTAAGCGATGCCCGCCGGGGAGTTGTCGATCTCCTGTGTGTAGGTCTTCTCCCCGTTGAGCACCGTGATGGCGCCATCGGCGGCGACGTCGAGGATGATCGAGTCACCCTCTTGGATGTCCCCGCAAAGGACACGCTCGGCCAGCGAGTCCTCCACGAGCCGCATGATGGCCCGGCGCAGGGGCCGCGCCCCGTAGGCAGGGTTGAACCCGTCATCCACAAGGCGCTCCTTGAACCGCTCGGACACGTCCAGCGTAATGCCCTTGAGGGAAGCCCGCTTGATGACGTCGGCAAGCATGATGTCGGCAATCTGCTTGACCTCAGTCTTGACGAGCTGCCGGAAGACGATGATGTCGTCGAGACGGTTGAGGAACTCAGGCCGGAAGTAGTTTTTGAGCTCCTCGTTGACGAGCGTCTTGATGCGCCCATACGAGGAGTCGTCCTCGCTGCCCGTGTCAACCTGGAAGCCTAGGCCGCCGCCACCCTTTTCGATCTGAGAAGCGCCTACATTGGACGTCATGATGATGACAACATTCTTGAAGTCAACAACTCTGCCCTTGGAGTCGGTCAAGCGACCATCTTCGAGAATCTGAAGCATCATGTTGAAGACATCGGGGTGCGCCTTTTCGATCTCGTCGAAGAGGACGATGGTGTAGGGGCGGCGGCGGACGGCCTCGGTGAGCTGGCCGCCCTCGGAGTAGCCAACATAGCCAGGGGGGGACCCGATGAGCTTGCTCACTGTGTGGCGCTCCATAAACTCAGACATGTCGAGGCGCACCATGGCCTCCTCGCTACCAAAGTAGAAGGAAGCGAGAGTCTTGGCGAGCTCGGATTTGCCGACGCCAGTGGGGCCGGCGAAGATAAAGGACGCAATTGGGCGGGAGGGGTTCTTGAGGCCGACGCGGGCGCGGCGGATGGCGCGGGCGATGCCAACGATGGCCTCCTCTTGGCCGATGACGCGCGTGTGGAGCACGCTCTCCATGTTGACAAGACGCTCGGACTCGTCTGACGACACCTTCTCGACCGGGATTGACGTCCACTGGGCCACGATGTTGGCGATGTCGGCATCAGTCACCACAGGCCCGCCCGCCTCGCCGGCAGCCTCCTCAGCCTTCTCCTCCTCCTTGGCGCCAGACACGATCGACGTGATCTGTGCCTTCAGTTCCATCTCCTTGTCCCGCAGCGACCCGGCCTTCTCGAAGTCCTGCCCGCGCACCGCCGCCTCCTTCTCCTTCTGCACACCTCTCAGCTCCTTTTCGAGGTCGCGCGCCTCTTCAGGCAGCTGCGCGTGGCGAAGGCGGACGCGGGACCCGGCCTCGTCCATGAGGTCGATGGCCTTGTCGGGGAGGAAACGGTCGCTAATGTACTGGTGGGCGTACTTGACCGCAGCCTCAAGGGCCTCATCGGTGTAGGTGAGCTTGTGGTGCTGCTCGTACCGCTCGCGGAGGCCGCCGAGAATCTGAATGGCCTCCTCAACGCTGGGCTCGGGCACCTGCACAGGCTGGAACCGCCGCTCGAGCGCGGGGTCCTTCTCAATGTGCTTGCGGTACTCGTCGATCGTCGTGGCCCCGATGCACTGGAGCTCGCCGCGCGCCAGGGCGGGCTTGAGGATGTTGGCCGCGTCAATGGCGCCCTCAGCCGCGCCAGCCCCGATAAGCGTGTGGACTTCGTCAATCATGAGGATGATCTCCTCGTTTTGCCGGATCTCATCCATAAGCTTCTTGAGGCGCTCTTCGAACTCGCCGCGGTACTTGGTGCCGGCAACGAGGAGACCCATGTCGAGCGACATGATGACTTTGCCCTCGATGGTCTCTGGAACATCGTTGTTGGCGATCTTTTGGGCAAGGCCCTCGGTGACGGCCGTCTTGCCCACACCGGGCTCGCCGACCAGACAGGGGTTATTCTTGGTACGGCGACCGAGAATCTGTACGACGCGGTCGATCTCAGTGAGGCGGCCGACGCAAGGGTCGAGCTTGCCCTCCTCGGCCTGGGCCGTGAGGTTGGTGCCGTACTCCTCAAGCGTGGGCGTCTTGTTGGAGCCCTGGCTCTGGCCGCCACCGACACCAGCACCAACAGCATCCTGCGACTCGCCCACCATCCGCACGACGGCGCTCCGCACCTTATCCTTGTCGCATCCCAGCGTGTCGAGCACCCGCGCCGCCACGCCCTCGCCCTCCTTCAGCAAGCCCAGCAGAATGTGCTCGGTGCCAATGTAGTTGTGGCCGAGCTGCCGCGCCTCCTCAAGGGCGAGCTCCAGCACACGCTTGGCGCGGGGCGTAAAGGGGATCTCGACGGCGACGAAGCCCGAGCCGCGCCCGATGATCTTCTCGACCTCATTGCGCGTGTCCTTCAGCGTAACGCCCATGGACTTCAGGACCTTGGCGGCGATGCCGGTGCTTTCGCCGATGAGGCCCAGGAGGAGCTGCTCAGTGCCGACGAAGTTGTGGCCGAGGCGGCGGGCCTCCTCCTGGGCGAGCATGACGACTTTGATTGCCTTCTCGGTGAAGCGCTCGAACATGGCGACGGTGGTCTGGCGGCCGTGGGCAAAGGCGGCCTTGCCTCCGGCGCAGGCTACGGCGGCGGCGAGCGTGACGGGGCGGCTGGACGCGGCGCGAGCCGCCCGATCGACGGAATTGACACGGCGAACGCCAACAAAGGGTGCGGGGGCCGCGACGCGAGCCTGCGACTGCGCAAGGACGCGGTAGAGACGGTGAGAGGGGGGGGTCAGCCGGCGCCGTCGCCGGCCGAGGCGGCCGGGCCTTCTCTCGCGCACGATGGCTTGCCGCGGCGTCGCGACGTGACTAGAGCGTGAATGACACCTATCCGCCCCATCATGGAGCACCATCATGAACATCGCTGGCGCGCTCGAGACGGGAGGACCCCGAGACCAAGGGACGTGGAAAACGCGTTCGCGGACCTCCGTCACGCGCGAGCGAAGCACGGACGTAGCGTGGGATACGCAACGCGCCGAAACGGCGCCGGAGCGGCACCGCGGAGCCTTTTCTACGTGAGCCACCACCAGCATGACTCGCCGACGAGCCGCACCCGGCGCGGGTGCCGCTCATGGCGGTCCTCGCGGTCATGCTGCTCCTTGACCCTGCCCTCGGGTGTTGTGAGCACTGCCCGCGTCCCGGGGAGAGGGGAACAGTATGCCCGATGCGAAGAAGCTCGACCGCCTGCCACAAGTTTTGGTGACCGCATGATCTTGACCTCGTCAAGAGCCCCCCCGCCTCCCTGATCCCCCGCCGGGCTTTCATGAGACCCCAACGCTCTCGGATAGCCCTGGCGCGGCGGCTACGCGGGCGCCGGCGGCGGGCGGGGGGAGTCAATGGGGTCGCACTGTCAGCGACACAAAGGGTGGGTGAAAACGGACGGTCATTGCCGAGGGGTCGAACCGTTGACACCGACCCCGAAACCGCTAATACCCGCCCGCCCGCCGACCGAAGCTCGGCTGCGCGCCGCCTGCAGCGTAGCGCCCCTGCCGTGCGAACGAGTCCGGGAGGGCCGCCCCGAGTCCGAGGCCGCCAACGCCGGCGCTCCCGCGCGAACCAGCGCCGCCGTAGCCCAAGGCGCCACCGACGACAGCGGGCCGGCTGAGCGGGGCATCGAGCCCCCCGCCCGACCCTGGCAGGGCCCGAGGGATGGGCACCGCGCCCGAGCGCCGGCCCCATCCGCCGCCGCCAGCGCTCGCCCCGTTGCCCCCCCTAGTTAGGTCCAGGGCCGGCAGCGGCGGCGCCGCTGCCCGCGGGGAGGCCCGCGAGCCAAAGGGAGCCGCCAGCGTGGGGCGCAGCGGGGGCAGCTCCGCGAATCCCCCCGCGCCGCCGCCGTCGTAAGTGCCCCTCCTCCCCACTCCCCCACGGGCCGCGGCCGATGCCGCAGCACCACCGTGGCCACCGCCCGTCCGCCCGCTGTCGGCCCGGCCCGAGGGCCCCGCTGCCGCAGCGCCACCGCTGTAGGCGGATGCACCATACGAAGCTGCCGCCGCCCGCCGACCCGTCCCGGGCCCTGGCTCCCCGAGGCCCGCCCCCGCCGCCGCAGCCACGGCCGCCGCTGACACCGGCCCCGGCCCCGGCCCCGCCACCGACGCCACCCCAAGGCCGTCCGCCCCCATAGGAGCAGCCCCGAGGCCGCCCCCCACCCCCCCCCCCAGCGGCGCAACCCCCCCAGCCCGCACCCCCACCTGGAAGTAAGGGTGCCGCAGCGCCTCGGCTGCCGTAGGTCTCTTGGCGGGGTCCCAGGCACACAGCTTGGACACGAGGTCCA
>Ga0181573_10003945_pt1 | contig 12804 bp, 2 predicted proteins | sample 101ome_25_FD_148643 | JGI IMG/M metagenome (GOLD analysis project Ga0181573, IMG submission 148643) | Coastal salt marsh microbial communities from the Groves Creek Marsh, Skidaway Island, Georgia - 101409BT metaG (spades assembly) | ecosystem: Environmental > Aquatic > Marine > Intertidal zone...
GGGGGGGGGGGTTGGGCGGGCCCGGGGGCCCGGCGGCGGTGCGTCGAGTGGTCGTGTCGAGCTCGAGGGGGTCTTCCCGTCGACGTCGATCGGGTCAGCGGCGATCATCGCGATCTTCTACCTCGACGCCCCCCTCGCGCGCGTCGGAGGGAGGCTCTGGAGCTGATGAGGAGCGCCCTGGCGCCGTCGTCGCCGGCCGCCGCGAGCACGGCCTCGACCCGCTCCGAGGCGAGTCAAGAGAGGCGCCGACGAGAGGTTCTCCTCGTCAAGCGCTCGGGTGGGGCATGTATCACGGCCGAAGGTCGACCGAGCGAACGCCAGACGGACGACCCGACGGCCGTCGCGTCGTCCGACCCGGCGCCCCGTCCCCGCGCCGCCTCGCCTTCTCGGCCACCCTCCGCCCCTCGCGGTCCCTCGACCGCAGGCTCCGATGCGACGCGTCCTTCCCGCCCTCCGCGCCGCCCTCGCGCCCGGTTCCGGCGCCTTGTCGACGGGAGCCGCGAGGCACGGCCCCGCCGGCCAGGCCGCCGCCGCCCGCGGCCCCGCCGTCGGCCGCGCCGCCGCCGCCCCGCTCTCGTCCTCCCCCCCCGCCCGCCGCCGCCCCCGTCCCGCCGTCCGTCGCCCGACCGCTCGCGCCGGCGACCCCGTCGACGCCGCCGGCGACCCGCCCTCCCGCGCCTACCCCTTCGCCGCGCTCGAGCGCCGCTGGCAGAGGAGGTGGGACGACCGCGGGACGTTCGTCGTCCCCACCGTCGCCTCCGGTCGACTCGACACGTCCAAACCCAAGTTCTACGCCCTGGACATGTTCCCTTACCCGTCGGGAAGCGGGCTGCACGTCGGCCACCCCGAGGGCTACACCGCCACGGACATCGCCGCCCGCTTCCACCGCGCCAAGGGCTTCAACGTCCTCCACCCCATGGGCTGGGACGCCTTCGGTCTGCCCGCCGAGCAGTACGCCCTGGACACGGGAACCCACCCGGCGGAGACCACCGAGCGGAACACGAGGAGGTTCCGGGAGCAGCTCAAGGCGCTGGGCTTCAGCTACGACTGGACGCGCGAGACGGCCACGACGGAGCCGCGCTACTACCGGTGGACGCAGTGGATCTTTCTGCGGCTGCTGGAGAGGGGCCTGGCCTACCGCGGCGAGGCCGCGGTGAACTGGTGCGAGGCCCTGGGCACGGTGCTGGCGAACGAGGAGGTGGTCGACGGGCTGAGCGAGCGCGGCGGCCACCCGGTGGAGCGGCGGCCCATGCGGCAGTGGGTGCTGCGGATCACGCGGTACGCCGAGACCCTGCTCGAGGGGCTCGAGGGACTGGACTGGGCCGATTCGCTCAAGGACATGCAGCGCAACTGGATCGGGCGAAGCGAGGGGTGCCGGGTGCGCTTCGCGGCCCGGCCGGGGGCCGGGAGCGCCGCCGAGGCCGAGGGCGAGGGCGCGGGGCTCGACGTGGAGGTCTTCACGACGCGGGCGGACACGCTCCCCGCCGTCACCTACGTCGTGCTCGCTCCCGAACACCCGCTGGTGGACCGCATCACGAGCGCGGAACAGCGGAGCGCCGTCGAGGCGTACCGCAAGGCCGCCGCGCTCAAGAGCGATCGAGAGCGCACGGGCGACGTGGCGGGCGGCGGGTCCGGCGCCGGCGGCGGAGGGGCCGCCGTCGTCGGCGCCGGTCAGCGGAAGACGGGAGCCTTCACGGGGGCGCACGTGCTTCACCCCGGCTCGGGCGAGCTGCTCCCCGTGTGGGTCGGCGACTACGTTCTCGCGAGCGTCGGCACGGGCGCCGTGATGGCCGTCCCGGCGCACGACGCGAGGGACTGGGCGTTTGCGCAGGCGTACGGTCTTCCCGTGAAGCGGTGCGTTGAGCCCGCGAGGGGCGGCGCGGGCAAGAGCGGCGAGAAGAAGGGAAAGAAGAGCGGAGACGAGAGCGAGGAGAGGGAGGGTCCCTTCACCGACCGCGGGATCGTGTCGGTCGGCGGCGCCGGTCGGCTCGACGCCGAGACCGACCTCGGCGGCCTCTCGTCCGAGGACGCGGCCCGCGCCGCCGCCGCGTGGCTCGCGCGGCGCGACGCCGGCGGACCCACCGTGACCTACCGTCTCCGGGACTGGCTCTTCGCGCGGCAGCGCTACTGGGGCGAACCCTTTCCCGTCGTCTACCCCGCCCGGGCGGACGACGTCGACGCCGAGGACGAGTCGCCGGACGCGCTCTCCGCGGCGGAGTGGTCGTCGCGCGGCGCCGCCGCCGTCGACCCGGACTCGGCCGGCGCCCGCCCGGTGCCCGTCCGCGACGAGGACTTGCCGGTGTTGCTGCCGGACTGCCGAGGCGACGCCATCCGCCCCGCGGGCGACGGAAGGGGCCCCCTCGCCAACCTGGTCGACTGGGTCCGCGCGCCCCTCCCCGACGCCTCCTCCTCCTCCGCCCCCGCGCCGCCCCGCCCCGGCGTCCGCGACACCAACACCATGCCCCAGTGGGCGGGCAGCAGCTGGTACTACCTGCGCTTCCTCTCCCCCGACTACGCCGGGGGCCCCGTCGACCCGCAGGAGGAGAGGTACTGGATGCCCGTGGACCTCTACGTGGGGGGCGCGGAGCACGCCGTGCTCCACCTGCTCTACGCGCGCTTCTGGCACCGGTTCCTCTACGACCTCGGGGTGGTGACGACCCCCGAGCCGTTCCGGAAGCTGGTGAGCCAGGGGATGATTCTGGGGGAGGTCGAGTACACCGCGCTGCGGGACGCGCGCGCGGGCGGCGCCTGGGTGTCGGCCGACGACGCGCGGGCCCGGCGCGCCGAGGCGGCGGGCGGCAAGGCCGCCGACCTCGCGCTCGAGGGCCTCGTCGCCGAGCGCGTCCCCGCGGACGGCGTCAAGCCCGCCCCCGGGAAGGGGGGCGGAGGCGGGCTCGTCGTCCTGGTCGAGGACGAGTCCATCCGCGTGAGCGCGAGGGCGCACAAGATGTCCAAGAGCAGAGGCAACGTCGTCAACCCCGACGACGTCGTGCGGACGTACGGCGCCGACTCGCTTCGCCTGTACGAGATGTTTTTGGGCCCCTTGAGGGACACCAAGACGTGGAACACGCGGGGCGTCGAGGGCGTCCACCGCTTCTTGGCCCGGTCTTGGCGCCTGGTGGGCGGCGCGAGCAACGACGACCGGGCGGCGGCCGACGCAGAGACAAACGAGATGTCGCCGTTCGACGCCGGGGCCGTGTCGGGCGCTCCCGGGTCCCGGGACGACCACCCCGGCACCGAGGAGCAGCGTCGCGCGACCGCCAAGCTCGTCAGCAAGGTCACGGACGACACGGAGCACATGCGCTACAACACGGCAATCAGCGCGATGATGGAGTGGGTCAACGCCGCCACGGCGTGGGACCGGCCGCTGCCGCGCGGGTGCGTCGAGGACTTCGTCCTTTGCCTCGCCCCTTACGCGCCCCACCTCGCCGAGGAGATGTGGGCGGGGCCCTTGGGATACGGCTCGGAGGGAACGCTGAGCGGACATCCCTGGCCCGTGGCCGACGAAAGCCTGCTCGAGCTCGACGTCGTGACGCTTCCCGTGCAGGTCGGCGGGAAGCTCCGCGGAACGGTCGACGTGGCCGCCGACGCGGACGAGGCGACGGCGCTGGCCGCGGCCGTGGCCGACGGGACGGGGCCCGCCGCGCGGTGGGTCGAGGGGAAGACGGTCGTCAAGGTCATCTATCGGCCGGGGAAGATTCTCAATCTCATCGTCAAGTGAGCGGGAGGGAGAGGGGGCGGGTGGGAAGGAGAGGAAGGAGCGACGGAGAGGGGGCGGTCAAGGGGGCTCCGTTCAAATCCGTCCGTCGGACCGGAGGCCACAGGCTAGACACATACAGGGTTACAGACGAGGCGGTCCTCCGTTCCCGCGCTCTCCTCCCGATCCTCACCATCTCTCCGTCCATCGGCCTCGCAACCTTTGACCGCGGACCCCGTCGGGGTCGGCGCGCCCGTCGTCGTCCCCTCCTCGGCTCACTCCGACCCTCCCTCCGAGGTCGACGAATCCGCCGCCGCCGCCCGCTCGGCGAGCGTCATGCGGCCGCGGGCGGCGCCCCCTCCTCCGCCGTCGGCGACGGGCGGCGGCGGCGGAGCTCCGGCGGACGGGGCGGGCCGAGGGGCGGCCGAGCCCGGGCCCGCGCCCGAGCGGCGGCGTCGAGGGGACGCCGGAGCGGCCGCGCCCCGTCCGCGGTCCGAGAGCTCGTCCTCGGACGGCGTCTTGTCCGGGTCCGCGTCGTCGGACGAAGCCTCGGCGGCCATCTGCTGGGCGAGAGTGAGGCGAGACCCGTCCGCCGACCGCCGGACCGGCCGGCGCCGCTCGCGCGGAGCGGGCGCGGGGCGCGGCCGGGGCGCGGCGGCCTCGTCGGCGATCTGCGTCGCGACGCGTCGGCGACGCGCCGCGGGGTCGTCGACGTCGTCGTCGTCCGGCGCGTCGGAACCCTCGGCCCCGCGGCGCGTCTCCGAGTCGGATTCGGAGGGGGTCTCGTCGCCCGAGGCGTCGCTCGACTCCACGACGATGGGCGACGAGACGCTCCCGCGCCGCGCCGCGGCCGGCGACCGCGGCGTCGCCCCGCCGCGGCCGCGACCGCGCGCGGGCCCGCCGGCGGCCCTGGCGGTTTGAAATATCCCCGCGATGGTCCCGTCGCCGTGGGCGTCCTCCCGTCCCCCCGGCCCCGCGGCGTCGGCGGCGGCGGCGGCCTCCGCGGCCTCGCGCTGCTCCCGCATGAAGGCGGCGGACGCGGCGTCCCGCGCGGCCGCGACGACGTCGGGCGGCGGCCGGTCCTCCTCGATCCGCTCCACGCCCCTCTGGCGCGCCTCGATGCGCTCCCGTCGCCGCGCGGCCCCGGCCGCGACGAGCTGGTCGACGGCGCTGCTGGGAATCAGCAGGCCGCAGAGCTTCCCCTTGCGCCCGCAGTCGGGCGCGGCGCGCCAGGCGCGGAGCTGCCGCTCCGCCACGGTGGTGCCGAAGCGCTCGAGGCAGTCCAGGACGCAGTCGTAGATGGGGAGGACGAGGCCGACGAGGAGGCGGTACCGCTGGAAGCGATCCCCCGAGTAGGCCGACTGCCTCCCCTTGGTCCCGGGGGCCCGGCGGCGCTGGCGCTCCTGGTGGGCGGCCCCGATCCGGGCGTGGACGGCGTCGGACGACCGCCGGAGGCCGCCGGCGGCGCCCCCGGCGGCCGCGGGCTCGGCGTCCGCGCCGGCGGTCGCCTCGTCCCCCGACGAGATCTCGATGGTCGCCGTCGGGTCGACGCGGCCGGCCTCGCTCCTCTGGTCCCGCTCGCTCTTCGCGATCCACCGCGCGACGCGGGCCTCCTCCTCGGGCCCGACGCCGTCGATCGCCCACCGCCGGACCCACGTCTCCTCGACCTCGGCCATCGAGACCGACCCGGGGCGCGCCCGCAGGGCGGCGTCCAGGGCCGCCCCGGCCGCCGAGCGCGCGGCCCGAGCCCCCCCGTCCGCCGGGGCGGCGGCCCCGGGGGCGTCGCCCGACGGGCACCCGACGGCCTTGACGTACTTGCCCAGGGCGAGGGACGGGGCGATGTGCGCGACGCCGCTGAAGCCCGTGCCCGGCCGGCCCACGCGGATGCCCGGCTGCGTGCCGTGCCGGCCCAGCGGGTTGTACAGCAGGAGGGTGACCAGGAACCGCTCGCCGTAGGCCGGAACCTGGAGCGGCTCCCGGAGCCGGTAGAAGCCCGACAGGGTCTCGACGGGGTCGACGTAGGGCGTGGCGTCGAGCGCCGCCTTGAACCCGGCCGGGTCGAGCTCGCGCGAGGGCGTCCCGGGGGGCGGGGCGAAGGCCACGTCCTGCGCGTGGTCGTCGCGCTGGGGCCGGCGCTCGCCCTGCGCGAGCCGCGCGCGGTGGTCGGCGAGGTGGGCCGCCAGGAGCTCCCTGGCGCGCTCGAGCGGCATGCCCCGGTCGGACCAGAGCTCGACCAGCTCGGCGACGGCGCCCGTGGCCGGGTCCGCGTACACCGTCCGGCGCGGGGCCGCCTCGAAGACGGCCTCGCCCCGCACCGTCAGGATCCCCGGGTCGTAGGAGTTGGAGCGCCGCGCCCGCTCGACCTCGGCCCCCAGGTGGGCCTGAAAGTAGTCGAACAGCCTGTCCTGCTGCCGCGGGGCGAGGCCCAGCAGCCGATTCAAAAACAGCTCCACGTCGGTGCGCGCCCGCTTGGGGACGGCCAGGCCCGCCGTGGGCCGCAGCACGAGCCGGGGCCGCTCCGGCGTCGACTTGGGATGGAGCTGGAGAAAGTCGGGGGTGGCGACGCGGACGCGGGCCCAGCCGTTGGCGTCGGCGCGGTTCGCGGGAGGGCAGACGGCCTGGTGGAGACGCCAGGGGGCGACGCGGCGGAGGGGGTCGACGGGCGCGTCGCCGTCGTCCATGTCAGCGTCGGCGGGCCGGGCGCCCGGCGGGGCGGCGCCGGCGCCGACGGCCCCGGTGGCGTCCTCCTTGCGGCCCAGGAGGAGCGGCGGAACGACGAGGCCCCCGCCGTCGCCCGCGGGGCCGGGGGCGCCGGGGGCGACCGCCGCGGCGGCCCCCGCCCCCGCGGCGCCCACTTCGTCCGCGGCCCCCTCGGGCTGGTTGCCCGCGTCGGCCGGCGGCAGCAGCACCACCTCTGTCCCGCGTTCGCTGCCGTCGCTCCCCGTCGCCAAGGCCACCTGCGCAAGGCAGGCCATCGCCTCCTGGCACCACAGGATCAGCTCGCACGGGTTGTTCCGGTCCACGCCCTGCGGCAGCACGTCGGGGACCTGCGAGTACGCGTTGCCGAGCAGCCGCGCGTTGAGCTCGGCGACGAGCCGCTCGCGGTCGGGCGCGTCGTGCCTGGGCAGGCTCATTCGCGCGAACCGCTCGATTTCGTGGTAGAATTGGCCGAGGGCAGTCTTGGCGTGGCCGGAGTCGAGGTCGAGCGGGATCTCGGTGATGCGGAGGCCTGTCCGGCGGTCGCCCTGGGTGACGGCGCCGAGCGACTCGAGCCGCGACGCGACGGCGCTGACGAAGCGTTTCTCCCCGCCAAGGGTGGTGTACAGGAGCTGGTACAGGGGACCGGAGGTTTGGTTCGCGCGGTGAGACCGGCCAAACTGCTGCACGGCCTTGTCCGCGCTCCATGGGAGCTCGAGCGTGATGTGGAGGCGTCGCCTCTGGTTGCCGCACCGGCGGTCGGCGTGGAGGGAGATGCCCGCGCTCGCCGCCTCGCTGATGATCGCCACGCGCTTGCGCCCACCCTGGAACAGGGACCGCTCGGCGAGGTTGACGGCGTCGTTCGTGACCTTCTTTCCCTTGGCGCCGGAGGCCTCGCCGTTCTCGCTGAGGATGGCGTTCATCTCCACGGAGGTCAGGCAGAGACGCTCGTTGCGCGCCTCATAGCGCGTGATGCCCGTCGTCGGGTCCTTGATGAGACGGTGCGTGCGTCCCGTCATCTCGGCGACCTCCGAGGGTCCGCCGAGCTGATCGATGATCTCGTCGATGGGGTTGTTGGGGAGGTCAGGCTTGAGGATCGCGATGGCGCGCATGAGCCGGCGGCGCTGGCGGAGACACGCCCGGCGCACAGCGCGGAACCGCCGGAGCTGCGTCTCCGAGATGGACGAGTAGCGCTCGTGCACGCGAGTGCCGGGCTCGGGGTCCCCGTCGGGGCCGTCGGGGTCGCCGTTCAGCTCAGCGTCGCCGCCGCCGAGGTCGTCGTCGTTGCCGGCAGCGAGGGCGGCACGGGCGCCGATGCCAGGGCCGGCGCCGAGGCCTGCACCGGCGCCCGCCCCGACCGCCCCCCCGCCCTCGGCGTTCTGGAGCCCAGCAGCCTTGGCTTCGACCCCGTTCTGTCCGTGCAGGCGTTCGTATTCCCGCTCGAGGCGAGCGCGCGTTGCCGTCTCCTCCGCTGCCTTGGCGTGGGGCTTGGCGTCAGCATCGAGCGGCCCGGGGCCGCCGCGCCGCGGCGACGCCACCTCGCCGGGGTCCTCGGCTGCCGCCCGCGCCGCCGTGTCGTCCGAGCCGTCCGAGTCATCGCGCGGTATGGGCTCGTCCACCTCCGGGGGCATCGGCAGGAAGCGCATCGTCAGCGTCCGCAGCACCTCCTCGGGGCCCGAAATGAAGCCGTCTACCACGCCATCGCCGTTGCTCGAACGCTCGACTGCCTCCTTCGTCCGCGCCTCTCCGGTCGTCTGGAGTCCGATCACGACCGACATCTCTTCGCGAAGCGCCTTCTTCGTCTGCGCAATCAGCGTGGGGACCTTGGCCGACATGCACAGGGCGCGGAAGAAGCGCTGGTGGAAGCCCCAGAACATGCCCATGGCGCGGGCGCCCGAGCGGGCGCCGTGCATGCGGCTGCGGTTGCCAGGCTCGCCGTTCTTCTTGACTCCCGCCGTTTCCTCGGGCGTGTCCCAGGCAGAGTGGTGCTCCTGGTCGGCAGCGTCGCTGGGGGGGACGTAGCCGTCGTCGTCCGAGGCGCCAGACGTTCCGCGGCGCGAGGACGCACGGCCCGACCGAGACGTGCCGCGGGACCTGCCGCGTGGCGGGGTGCGGGCAGCCCCGCCCGCGCCCCGCCCGCCGCGCCCTCTGGCGCGGCCCCGGCCCCGGCCCCGTCCGCCTCCCTGGCGCGCGTTGACCCCGGCGCCGCGGCCGACCGGGCGCTGGTTGACCGGGCCGGCGTCGTCGTCCGAGTCCGCACCGCCGTACCCGTCGAGGCGCTCGCCCGCCACCGCATTCGCCCGCTGCTCTTCCAGCCAGGCGTCTGCCTCCTGGTCCACCTGCCGCAGCTTCGCCTCGAGAGCATCCGTGGCCTTGCGGCACCGGTAAAAGGTCATCAGAAGGTCGCACCATAGCCCCGAGGACTCGCGGTAGGTCCGTTCGAACCGGCCCACGACGGGCACGGCGACGACGTCGAACTGGGCCGTCTCGTACGACAGCGTGCGGCAAACGTAGCACCCGCGGGCCTTGATGTCCATGGCCACGAGCTCCAGGGCGCCGACTCCGCGGCCGGCCACCGTCTTGCGGAAGGCCTCGAAGTCCTTGATGGCGAGGCCGGGGCCCCAGAGACCCAGCCGCTCCATGTAGGCCATGTTGGCTCCGCTGGACGCGCCCGTGGCGGAGGCGTAGACGACTCTGGCCCGCGGCAGAGCTCGCTGGAGGCGCTGCACGGCCTTCCCGGTGGCCGTGCCATTCGACTTGAACGCCGAGCGCTGGCCCGGGGCGTTGCCCTGGCCGTCCTCGTCGCCCTCGGGCACGAGGTTCTTGGCCTTGTGCGATTCGTCAAAGATGATGAGACCGTCAAAGTTGGACACTCCGTGCTCGTCCACGCCCGACCCGGCCCCCCCGCCCTGGTCGCCCGTGCACCACTCGATCAATTGGTCGAGACGCGTCTTGGGGGCGCCGCCGCGTCCCCTGCCCGCGCCGCCGCCCTTGGCGATGAGCCCCGAGTAGGTGAGGAACATGACGCCTTCCTTGTGCGTCTTGCGAAGGTCGGCTCCGTTGGGGAACTTGGTCAGGGGAGTGAGGAGATCGTCCACCTTGCTGCCGCCGTGGGTGGCGCTCGTGGCCTTGGGCTTTTTGACGATGCAGCGGGGGGGCAGCGCGTTGGCCGGGCGTTCGGCGGGGCGGCCGGCGCCGCCGCGGCCGGCGCCCGGCTTGACCTCGCCGTCGGCCACGACGGCGGCGTCGTCGTCCTCGTCGGCCGTCGCGTCGCCGTCGACCTTCACCGGGCCGGCGCCTCCCGCGCCTCCGAAGAAGTCCCGGACGCCTCCGGGGTGCCAGGGTTCGCCCCCTCCGCCCTCTCCGCCCGCGCCATGTTCCTCAACACGGCGCGGGCCAGGCGCCGCGCGGGCCAGTCGCCGCGCCTGCCGCGCCTCCTCGGGGCGCCACCCCGCCGGCAGGCCGTGCGCGAGGACGTCCGCTCTGCCCGCTCCCACGTCGAGCAGGTCGCGCCGCGCGTCGACCTCGAGGTCCGGGGACACCGAGATCCACACGTGCCGTCGACGGCCCCGCAGCACGTTCTCCAGAATCATCCCCGCGATGGTCCGCCCCTTGCCGACGCCGGCGCCGTCGCCCAGAAAGAACCCGGCGCGCGGGGCGGCGTAGGCCGAGTCCGCCCCGCCGCACACCTCCCCCGCGACCGTCCAGCCGCCCGGCAGGAAGTGCTCCCCGCGCTGCAGCGAGTAGACGACCGACTCGAGCTGGAGCGACGACAGCGCGCCGCTCACGACGGCGTGCTGCGCCAGGAGGCGGTCCTGCTCGGGCGCCGCGGGGGGCTCGACGGTGGCGAGGACGGCCGACTCGACGACGGGGTCCGGGTGGGAGGAGCCCAGCGCGATGCGCTTGGGGGCGTAGGGCTCGTACCGGTTGACGTCGTCGACGGCGTCGAGCGCGCCGACGTCCTCGCCCTCCAAGTGCTCCTCGCTGCGGGGTCCGCTGCGGGGTCCCTTGCGGTCGGGGCCGCCGGGGCCGCCGCCGGGGCCGCCGCCGGGGCCGCCGCCGGGGCCGCCGGGGTCGGGGCCGCCGCCGGGGCCGCCGGGGCCGCCGGCCTGCCCGGCCGCGGGGGCGGCGCGGCGCCCCTCCCGCGCGGCGCGGCGCGCCTCGGCGCGCCTGCGCTCGCGCTCGCGCTCGGAAGGCCCAGGCCCGCGCGCCGCCGCGCGGGCCTGGGCGCGGCGCACCTCGGCCGCGCGGGCGGCCTCGGCGCCGACGTCGGCGTCGAGGGCCGCGCCGGCCATCGCCAGGACGGCCCGGCAGAGGAAGCTCTGTCCGCCGGGGGCTCGCGCCGTGGGCAGTCCCGCAGCCGTCAGCTGCCCGACGGCCGTGGCCGAGAGCCCCCCGACCAGGGTCTCGGCCTCGTTCCGCGCCGAGAGGATCTGCGCCTCGGTCGGCCGCGCCCCAGGGGGGAACTCGGGCGGCTCGCCCGCCGGGCCCGGCCGGTCGCCGCGGGGCGGGGCATCGGGCACGCCGCGCCAGCACAGCTCGGCCAGCTCCCGCACGCACTTGAGCCGGGCGTTCCTCGCCGTTCCGAGCACGAGCCGCTGGGTGCTCTCGTCGACGCTGGCGCACTGCTGAGCCTCCCCGGGCGGGCACTGGGCGCACGCGAAGGTCCACCGGGCGAGGGCGAGGGCCTCGACGCCGGCGCGGGGGAACTCGTTCGCGTGCTCTTTGTTGCACTGGAGGGGGGGGGGGGGGGGGGGAGGAACGCAATTCGCGTAATTTGCGCAATTTGCGTAATTAGCGCAATTCGCGCAATTTGCGCAATTCGCTCAATTGCGTCGCGTATTTGCGTCGCGGAATGTGCGCAAGTGCGCCGGCCGACAGGGGCCACAAGGTGGGACGCGAGACAGGTGTCGACACCGGCCGACCGCGTCAAAGTGGTTAGTTAAAGACACCGAGGAGCGCACATACGTGATCGTCACGCGTCGCGCGCGCTCTGGGTGCGCGGGAGAGGACCAGCTGTGGGCGTGGTCGCTGCGCCCACAGCTGGTCCTCTCGCGGCCGCCTCTACTCGCCGTGACCGTGATTCCAACCTTCCCAATGGTACGCTGGACGATAGCTCGCGCCTCGTCCTGACGCGACATTCCTTCCGCCATCCTAGAGGCGGAGAGGCCAGCAGGCCCAGCGCTCCCGGCCGCTCTCCACTCGGGGAGGCGCTGCGCCTTGAATCCGTTTGTGGCTCGGTTCCTCTCCGTGGGAGAGAGGGACCGAAGCCACGGATGGTGGGTCCGTGGGTCCGAGCCCGCGCACGAAGCCGCGAGGTCGCGCCTCGACCGCCCACCCGGGCTGCCCCCTCCGAGACGTCATATGTCTCCTCCAACCGTGACCTCCACGTCATAGGACCCCTCACCCGACCAAGGTTCCTAGGGGAGGGGCTGAGACCGATGGCGGACCATCCACCAGCTGGCGCGGCCACGCTCGCCCTTCTCTCGAGGCTGGTGGACCTCGTGGTCGACGACCCGAGCGTAGACAGGGCCCACGTGGAAGCTCGGCGACGGGCGAGCGAATGAGCCGCGTGAGGAGCGCAGCTTAGCCGCGAAGGCGCCGTGGCCGACCCTATGCCACGCTGTGGCGTGCGAAACGCGCGGCGCTGTCGGCCGCCCTCCCCCGAGCGCCCTGAGCCTCGGTCTCGTCTCCAACGGGAACGAACGGGAGAGGGGAGTCACCCTTCGACCTCTCACCCACCCGCTCCCACCCTCCAGATGGCGCTCCGCCTGTCGGTCCGCATCGTCGGCTCCGCCCTCACCTCGGCCGCCGCCCCACGGCCCCCAGAGGCCGCCCTCCTCGCCTCCCTCGGCAACCTATCGGAGCGCCGCGGCGCCGCCCCCGCCGGTGCCATCGTTGAGGCCGGCGCCCAGCTCGCCGCCTGCCTGCCCGACCGCGACAGCCGCGAGCGACTCCTCCACACCCTCGCCCTCGTCGCCCGCGACGCGGCCGCGGCGCCCGCGGCCCGCGACGCGGCCGCCGCGGCCCTCCTTTCCTCGGCTCGTGCCCCAAATCCCTCGGGCCTCGACGCCTTTGGACGTCTCGACTTCGGAGAGGGAAGCGAATTCGAGCACCGATCCGTCCTCCACGGCCCGGGGCCGGGCCGGGTGTCGCAGCCGTCGCGGCCAAGGCCCGCCGCCGCCGCCGGAGCCGATTCCGAATCCGCCGCGCGGCCGTGGCCCCGCCCGACGGCGTCGGGCCCCGACGGGTCGACCCTCCTCTCGGCCTCGGCCGTGCTCGACGCCTCCGTCCACGGCAACGTCCACGGCGGCGGCGACGACCCCGGCGGCGGACGCGGCCCGCTCCGCCTCTCCGCGCCCCCCGGGGTCGGCGACGGCCCCGGCGGCGGCGGGGGCCGCGGCCCCCGC
>Ga0181573_10003947_pt1 | contig 12798 bp, 4 predicted proteins | sample 101ome_25_FD_148643 | JGI IMG/M metagenome (GOLD analysis project Ga0181573, IMG submission 148643) | Coastal salt marsh microbial communities from the Groves Creek Marsh, Skidaway Island, Georgia - 101409BT metaG (spades assembly) | ecosystem: Environmental > Aquatic > Marine > Intertidal zone...
CCCCGCCCGCCGCCGCCGGGGCCCCGGTCGGCCCCGCCGCCGCGGCCCCGGCGGCGGCCCCCGCCCCGGCCGACGACGGCTGGACCCGCGTCGACCGCCGCGCGTCCAACGACCTCCGCCGCGGCTCGGTCGACGCCGGCGGCGCCGGCCGCGCCGGGGCCGGGGCCCGCGGCCCGGCCAGCCGGCGGGGCTCGGCCGACGCTTTGGGCTCCGCGGAGCACGCGCGGCGCGCCCGGAGGGTGCAGCGGCACGCCGAGTACAAGGCGCGCATGCGGCGCCTTCTGCAAGAGGGGGGAGGAGAGGGACTCGAGGGGGACGGGGCCTGAGGTGAGAAGGGGTGGTAGGGGGGGGGGGGGGGGGGGGGGGGCGGGGGGGGGGGGGGGAGAAGGAGCGCGCGCGGCGGAGGCCACTCCTCGACGGAGGGGCAGACGAGGGAAACGGACTCGAATTTTTGCGCTTTCCCCCCACCCACCTCACGGCCGCCCCGCGAGCTGCGGTGGCGGTATCGCGTCCACCGCGAGCACGAGATTGACGCGGGGGCGGCCACCCGTCCAGTTGGGAGGGTAAAAGCCCCTTCGCGACGGACGCATAGCAAGCGTCGCATTCTTCCGGACGACGTTGGCGTGACATCGTCTGCGGAAGGCGATATGGAGGGGCGCACCACGGATGACGGCGAGTCGTGCCGAAGGGGGCGATCCGGAAGGGAGAATGGGGCTCGTCGCGCCGACCGGGCGACGTCCTCCGGCTTGGCCAACGTTCCGGCTGCGTCGATCGCCGGCTCCCTCGCCCGCTGCATTCTGGCGCATCGATTTGCGGACGCGCAGGCATCGGTGCTCTCTTCATGCCGCCCATGCCCGAAAACCGACCTGCCCCACGCCCTCCCCGACCTCCCCATCCCGGACCCTTTCCGCGCCCTTCTCTTCTCGCAGCGCGGGGATCCCCGGATATCCCCGCTCTTCCCGGAGACGTGCAGCGCGTCGGTCAGCGCCTTCGCGCCGCCAGCGGCGCCGGCGCGCCCTTCCTCGACTCGGTCCTTGAGGGACGCGAGCGGCCCTCACCAACGCCCTCCATGCATGACGAGGGGGACCAGGAGACAACCCCCCCCTCCCCTAAGTTCATGCACGGCTTTCAGATGCTACCGACCCCACCAGAGACCCAGCCCGAGGCTTCGACGTCCACGCGCCCCGAGCCCACCACCGCCAAACGGCCAACCGACGGCCCCACGCACAAGGGGCGGCTCATCAACCGGCGGCTCTCCATTGGGGCCTTGGGCATCCTCAACGACGCCAGGCAGGACGACGAACGCAACACGAGAACCGAAACCTCGATCGCGGCGTCGGCGACGGTCGAAGCTCGCCTGAAGAGACACCGGGAGCGGCAGCGACTTGAGGCGGCCGCGAAGCTGCGGGCACGCGGAGGGGGGCGGATTGGGCCTCACGTGCCTGGTGGACAGGGACCAGCGGGTCCCTCGGGCCATGGGCGGGCGTCTCTTCGAGTCCCCGTCCTGACGACTCGGGTGAGTGGACCGTCGGACGGGTTGGCGGACGACGGCCTCACCGAGGCCCAGGCCACTTTCCTCGGGCAGGGTGCGCTCGATGACCACCGGCGTGCGGCCGAGGGCGGTTGGATCGAAGTGCCGTGGCTCGTCCGCGTTATGTGGTCGGACGTTGCTACCGCGGTCGTCGCCTTGTCGGGCCTTTTCTTGCTCCTCCTCGACAACATCTTGGTCCTGTCAGGACCCCACTCAGCGGCCGTTGTGGCTGCCGTCCTTGTCGCTATCTCGGTCCTCGTCGCCGCCCAGAACATCGCCCACGGCTGGTGCGAGCGGAATTTCTTCGTTTCCTTTGGGTTTCCTCTCTGGTACCTGCCCCTCACCGACGCCCTTGGGATGGCCGCAGTCACTTTGGCGTGCGTCGCCGAGGGCATCACGATAAACCTGAGGCCTGTTGCTGAGGCCGATGACGATGCGGTGCTCAATTTGTCCCGGCGGCGCCTGTCCGTCATCATGTGGTCGTCGTCCCTGCCCTGGCTCGGCATGATCGTGGCGTGTAACGCGCTTCACCGCCACGTCTCATATCGTGCGGGAAAGCTCGGCCGTGGTGGGCTCAACCGCACCGTCTTTTTCATCCGTCGTGCCATGTACCTTATGAGCCTGTGCGCGTGCGTGGGAGGCATCTTCGTGTCGACGATGCAGGCGTCGTCGGCCTGGTGGGCCGCCTCGACAACGCCGCTCGAACGTGACAACTTTCACATGGCGGCGCGACTCGGCGTAGCGCGCAACACCGACCTGGCGGTGTCGAGCGACGGCGGCCTCGTCGGCACCTCCTCGGCCGAGGAGACCTTCCGGACCATGTGGCGCGAATTGGTGGGAGAAGAACCGGTCCTGGTGGGCAGCGATGCCCCCGGGCCGACGGAGGTCAACTTCGCGATGCACGTCGGGTGCTCGCTGCCTTTGCGGCTCGAGTCCGGCGGCGACGACGGTAGCGCGACCGTTGTTCTCGAGGTGGACCCTTACCCCAGCCAGGGCGACTGGTATGGCTGGACAATCCACGACGTCACCTGGCCATCGTCCAAGGACGATGCCCTCGACATCCTTGACATCCCCGTCGCTGGCGACTCAAGTGCTGTAGGCGACGTTGCCGAGCTTGTTCGCGTCACCTTCGTCAGCCGGTGCGTCCGGGACAACCTGTTGGTGATGCTATGGAACAAGTTTGTTTTGGGCATGGTCATCCTGTGCTACATCGCTGTATCCAACCTGGGCGTGATGACACTGTCCATCTCGCCCCTCTTGAAGGCGGTGGGAGGGATGATGGGGGTGGTGCCGTACATGTTGGACGACGATGGCATGGGTCGCATTCCGGCGGAGAAGCTGGAGTTGATGTCGCTGGAGGACATAGTGAAACGCGTATCCGATGCGGCGCGGCTGGCCGTACGGGAGGATCGGCGGCGCCAGCAGTCGCGCGCGGACGCTCGCGAGGGCGTGCTGACCGAGACGGCACGGGGCATGCTGCAAATGTACGGCGACGCGCAACCAGGTGTCAAGTTTCAACAGCGAAAACCAGCGCACGTGACTGGAATCTCAGCACGGAAGAGCCTCGATGTTGGGCCGCCTGTCCGGCTTGCCCCGACGCCTGCGGCCATCGCTTCCGGGCAAAGCGTCGTCCCAGCTGGGCCGGGGCGGATGCGCACCGTGGATGAGAAGGCTGCCGTTAGCCCTCTGGATGCGGATGAACTCCGTCTTATCTCCACAAGCATCGCCGCGAACGACAAAAAGGCCAATGTCAAGCGGGGACGAACTTCTGCCTCATCCAATGACAACGCTATGAATGTGCGGGAATCGAGCCACGAGGTCGTCCAGCGCACTGACGCCGTCGGCATTGTCGGGAATCGTATTCTCGACGATATGATCAGCGAGTTCCGCGCCCGGGCCGGGTCGGTCGGTCCTCTCCTCAGCTTCACCTCCAAGGGAAATGGTGACGACGAAGCGGGCAGGGAAAGCGAGCCGCCGAGCTCCGGCGGCAAGGCTCAGGGCAAGTTTGTCCGCACGAGCCGGCGGGCGTCGACTGTGGAGATCTCCGAGAATCGGTCCCTGCTGGAATCCGGGCTGGACCCCTTTGAGGGATTTGGCACCCTGGCCTTTGACACGACCAAGCTCACGCCTGAGGAGGCCGTCATCATCGTGGTCGAGATGTTCGCGCAGCTCGACCTCCTTTCGGCCCCATCGGACGCTGCCGACGCAGGTAGCTTTGAGGAACCCAACTCGCGCGTCCCGGTCGACGTTCTGGAGAACTTTGTGGTCGAGATCCAGTTGCGGTACTTCGATGCCAACCCCTACCACAATTTTCTTCACGCCGTGGACGTCACGCACTCGTTGTTTTGCCACGTCCACCTCCTCGATGTCGAGTTCTTTACGCGGTACATCACCCGTGCGACAATGCTGAGTCTCATGGTCACGTGCATCTGCCATGATGTCGGCCACCGCGGCGTGTCCAACGGCTACCTGTCGCGGCAAAATGACGCGCTGGCAGTGATGTACAACCACCGGAACGTGCAGGAGAATCTCCACAGCTGGATCACCTTTCAGCTCCTGGCGAGGGACGACACGGTGCTTGAAGACGACGACGGGGTCCCGCTCCCCAAGATCAACGTCTTTGGCCTCTTCACGGAGGCTGACTTTGCTGTTGCCCGTAGCTTCATCATCGATGCCATCCTCGAGACGGATATGGCCGACCACTTCACGTCGATTCGTGGTCTGGAGAGTTTGTATCGGGAGCTCCTGGACCGGTCGGAAAAGAGTGGCATCATGGCGCAGTCTCCCGATGAGGCGAGCAAGGAGAATCCGTGGGATGATTCGGAGGAGGAGGAGGACGACGGCCTCGAGGGTGGGATGAGAGGCACGACAACAAAGGGCCCCAAGACGGCCGAGATCCTCGATCGGGTGAGCGTGTCGGAATTTGTGCTGGGCATCCACCTCGTGGGCCAGGGCCGTGATGCGCGTGGGGTCGCCATGGACCCCCGGATGGACCCCACGAACAACGCATCGATGGCTGGCCTGATCGACCCATTGACGGCGGGCCCCGGAAGCCGTCGCTACCGGCCGGCCGAGCTCGACCTATCTCTTGACAGCAATGACGGCCTTATCCCGTCGGAGCTCCGCCGCATCCTCCGGTGTCTCGTCCATCTCTCCGACCTCAGTCACGTCTTCCACCCGCCCAGTACCCATGTCAAGTGGTCCATCCGCGTCATGCACGAGTTCTTCGGCGAGGCCATCGCGCAACGCGAGGCCGGGCTTGAGCCTCCCGCCTTCATGGACCCCCTTTCGGTGTACGTGCCCCAGTCCCAGGTCGACTTTCTGGAATTCGTCGTCGAGCCCCTTGTGACGGCCCTGGCGCGCATCCTGCCTTCGATCGCCATGCTGCGGGAGCTCCTCATTGTCAACCACGAGCTCTGGTGTCGGGTGGTGGCCATCGACATGAGTCTGCCCGAGGCGGTCAGAGCTCCTTTTGGCAAGAAGAGGGACGGCGACGAGGCTGCCGCGACGGAAAAGGGGGGCTTGCGGGCCAAGCTGGCGGGCAAGTCCGGGAGGATGAAGGACGTGAACAACGCGCCGGTGACGTCCAAAATCGGTGAGCCGTTTGCGTCGTCATGGCAGGCTCGGTCTCGGCCGCAGCGCAAACGGCTCAACGAGAGGGATAGTGACGACAGGGCGAGCCGACCCGTGTCGAGCAGTGGGGCACCGGCGAGCGTCCTCTCCAAGAGGACGCAACCCAGCACCACCGGGCCGAAACCGCGAGGTAAGTCGCAGTTTTCGCCCAGTAGCCGCGAGTTCTCGGCCCTCCGAAAGGACCTCATGTCCAAGTCGGCACGCTTCGCCAACCTCAGCGTGCATCTTGAGCGTGCGAGTGCCAATCCGAGCGTGAAGCGGGCCTTCGAGGGCAGCCAGTGGGAGGCCAACGACGACGACGCTGCGCGCATCCTTGCTGACCTCCGTGACGCTTTGGTGCCCGAGGACGCGAGTCACATGGGCGGGATGAAGCTGCCTGAGCTCCCGGGTAACCCTTTGAAACGGACCAAGGACTTGCAGAGCCGGGCGAGGGAGTGGCGGGCCATGTCGATGGGCATCATGACGGCGACAGCAGCGGTGCGGTGGGCCGAGCATTACTCCCGCACCTCTCGCGGATCGGGGCTGGTCGCTGCGCCTCACGGCCTGGATGGAGCCACCGATAACCGTCCCTCATCCTCGGGTCAGTCGGCTGGGAGAGTGGAGAGCTTCGTCGGGTCGAGCCACGGCCGGAGTGCACTATCTTCCAGAAAAATGGTCGACAGGAAAATCCAGGTGACGGACTTTTGTCGCCGCGTCGCTGCGTACTCGCTGCTACCCGACCACCGTGACGCCGTTGTCGCACAGTCGGGGCGGACGGGGGGCTTGATCCCCTCTCTAGACGCGCTCAAAGTCTCGCCGCAGCGCGCGAGGGCGCCGCTCCCCAAGTCGAGGATGAGCATGAGCGAGGAAAGAGATGCCGACCGCGTCGTGCCCAACACGCTGGGCGACCTCGGCGTGACACCCCTCGGGCGCATCATGCTCGACCCCACCCCAGTCGACGACACCGAATCCGCCCGCCTGCGCCACGCCTACTACGGCTTCACCGCAAACAACCTAGTCAATGGGCGCCGGGAGGCCACGGCACGGACGGCGTGGGAGCGCATCGTGCCCGACCCGGAGTGGATACGGCGCTTCTACTTCGAGTCGGTGAGTTCCCTCGCGGGCGGAGAGGCATCAGAGGCATCGGAGGGGAATCCTGGATGAATGGAATCGGAGCGCTCGGGCCAAAGCAAGGGCGTCAGAAACTAGCAGCTCAGTCGCACGATTGCGAGCGATGCGAGCGGGGAGAGAGGTGACAAGACGGGGCGGGGCAGGCAGGAGTGAGGGAGGGATGGACGGCGGGTGGGTTCGAACATCCTCATGCCGTTGGCACGGCGTCCAGTCCTGGCAGCTCGGAGAAATCGACGGCGCCACTCGGCAGCTCGGCCACGGCGCGCATGAGCGCAAGGCGGTTGGCGCGAACCTCGAGATCCTCGTCCATGACGTAGACGCCCGCCATGAAGGCGTCGACGGGCCCACGCAGCGACGCGGCGGCGTCGAGCAGGGCGTCGAGGTCGCACCCGGTGGGCGCCGCCGCCTGGGCTGCAACAAGGGCTGCGTGGAGCACGTTCTCCTCGTTCTGGCGAAAAAGAGTCGGGTCCACCGAGTTGGCCGCGCCCTCTTTACCGCGCGTGAGGCGCGTGGGCCGGCCAAGAGCCTCAGCGGCCGCCCGGAGCCGGTCCGTTGGTCCCCCGGCGGCCCCCGCGAGCTCGGCATTGAGCCGCGCGGCGGCGGCAGCCGCGGGCGCGGGGTCGTCGCCGCATTCGCGCAAGACGGCGCGGACGGCCTCGACGGCAAGGCCGCGGTCCACCAAGATCTGCTCCAGGCGGCGTCCCAAAAAGTCGAGAACGTCCGAGCGCGCCGCGTTGGCGGCCGAGGCGACCGAGTCGGGCTGGACCGCCGCGGCGAGGTCGACCAAACGAGACAGGGACGCGGACCTGCCCCGGGCCAGCAGCGTCTGGAGCAGACCGACGGCCGCTCTGCGAAGGGCGTAAGGGTCGGCGCTGGCCGTCGGAGAGCAACCGACGGAGAAGAGGCCGACAAGGGAGTCGACGCGATCGGCGACGGCAAGCACGGCGCCCGGCGCGGTCTGGGCCGCAGAGTCGTCGGCCGAGCGCGGGAGACACGACTCAAAAATTGCGGCAGCCACGGGCTCAGGAAGTCCCTGTTTCCGGGCGTAGTGCGCTCCCATGCTACCAGCGAGGCTCGTCATCTCCATCACCAGGCTCGTCGCGAGGTCGGCCCGTGCCAGCGGGGCCGCCTGTTCGAGGGTCGTGAGGTCGGCGGGGTCGGCGGCCCCCATCGCCTCGGCAACGTCGGTCGCAAGGCGACACACGCGATCCGACTTGTCGAGGAGCGACCCGAGGTCGGCGTGGAAGGGCGTCAAAGCTAGCCGCGGCCTCACGTCGGAGAGATTCGTCTTCAGGTCGTCCTCGTAGAAGAAGCGGGCGTCAGAAAAGCGCGAGCGGAGCACAGCCTCGTTGCCGCGGCGTACCGTGGCCTCGTCCACAGGGCCGTTAGCCACGAAGACGAACCTGGGCATAAGGTCTCCCGTGCTCTTGTCGTAAACCGAGAAATAACGCTGATGCTTGCGCATCGTGGTCACGAGGACCTCGGTGGGGAGGTTCAGGAAGACGTCGTCGAAGCGCCCCGCGATGACGCGGGGCGCCTCGACGAGATTGGCGACTTCGGCGAGGAGGGCGCCGCGCTCTTCGTCGGGGACGACGCCGCCCTCAGCCGCGGCGAGCATCTGGACCTGGGCCCAGATGGCCTCTCGCCTGGCCTCGATGGACGTCTCGATGCCCGCCGCCGCCATGGCAGCGATGTGATCGGCCGCCGACGCGAGGACGACCAAGCCCTCCGCGGCGCGGCTACCGCGGAGGGCGCGTGTGGTGCGCCCCGAGGCTACTGCCCCAGCCCAGACGAACGGGACGACGCGGTCCCCGTGCAGGGCCGTGATCCACCGCACGGGCCGAGAGAAGGACGCAGCGTCACCTCCCCCCCACCGCATCTGCTTTCTCATGGAGAGCGAGGACAGCAGGGATGGGAGTCTCGCGGCGAGCACGTCGCCCGCGGCGGCGCCTGTCTCGTTCACCACCGCCCATACGTAACCATTTTCGGTCTCGAGGCCCGACGGATCGACTCCGTTCTTCTTGAGAAAACCGAGGGCCGCCTTGGTGGGGGCGCCACCCTCGACGCCGCCCTCGAGGGCCACCTTGATGGGTGGACCACGCACTCGCTCGGAGAAGTCGGCCTGGCGCGCAGCGAGGCCGTCAACACGGACGACGAGGCGCCGCGGTGTGCCTTCGACCGTCACCGCCTCATCAGCGTGCTCGAGTCGCAGCTCCTTAAGCAGTGCGGGAACCGCTGTCTTGAGCTGCACTACTAGCGAGTCGATCTCGTCGGGCGGCAGCTCCTCGCATCCGACTTCGAGCAAGAAGAGAGCGGCGGACGACGGCGCTGTGCCCATGCCGCGGTCACTGCCGCGATCTGGCGTTTCCGGCGCTGCGGCCTTGTCCACGACGCCAAGCGGATGACCCAGCTCCTCCCGCCGCTCCTCCCACAGCTTGGCCACGCGGCGCGAGAGCGTCCTCAGCGTCTTGAACGCCGCGGCCCTCTCTGTCACCCCGACGGCGCCCCGTGCGTCGAGCACATTGAACGCGTGCGACAGCTTCAGGACGTGGTCAAAAGCAGGCACGGGGAGCCGAAGGTCGAGGAGTCGGAGCGCTTGGGCCTCGCTAGACGCAAAACGCGCGCGGTAATAGTCCACGCAGGCCTCGTCCATGTGATAGACGCTCATCTCGACCTCGTTCTGCAAGAAGACCTCGCCGTACGACAGATCATCAGAGTAGGCGATGTCACAAAAGTGGTCAACGCCCTGGAGGGCCATGACGAGTCGTTCCAACCCGTAGGTGATTTCAACAGCGGGCACGCCGCACGTCTGCGACCCAACCTGCTGAAAGTAGGTGAACTGAGACGCCTCCATGCCATCAACCCACACCTCCCACCCGAGGCCCCATGCGCCCAGCGCGGGCGACTCCCAGTTGTCTTCGACAAACCTCACGTCGTGCGCCGCAGTGTTGATGCCCAGGGCCTCGAGGGAACCCAGATAGAGCTCCTGCGCGTTGCCCGGATCGGGCTTGAGGAGGACCTGGAACTGCGTGTGGCGACCTACGCGGTTGGGATTCTCGCCGTAGCGAGAGTCATCGGGCCGGATGGATGGCTCGGGGTAGGCTGCCCGCCACGGCTCGGGGCCCAGCGCACGGAGGAAGGTCAGGGGGTTCATCGTGCCAGCTCCCACCTCGGTGTTGTGGGGGACGTGGACGGAGCAGCCATGGCTCTTCCAGTAGGCGCTCAGTGTGGACACGGCGTCCTGAAAGGTGAGGCTGCCGGCGATGGGCACGCCAGCCGTGCGAGGGGGGGGCTGCCGTGAGCGGGGCGGCTTGGGCTCTGACGCCTTGGCCCCCACGGGGGCATCCTCAGAGGTCATCTTCATGGATTTTGCAGCGGCAACCACTCCGGGGGAGAACAGGCGTCGGCAGAGGCCGGGGAGGGCGCGCGCCGCCGCCGACGACGCGACGGCGGAATGGGTGCATGCCGGGGGGGGACCGGACGACTTCGACGTCTTCGACGACGATGGCGACGTCGTCGGGGCGAAGATTGCGGTGCGCATGGCGGCGCCGGCGGCGATGGTGTTCTTTTTCTGGGGGAGCGGCAAGTGGGGGGGGCGAGGGAGGTTAAGAGAAGATGTCGAGGCAGGCAACGCATCGAAGGGCCGGCCGACCCCAGGGAGTCTCGGCAACCGTCGGCGACAACGGTCAGCCGCGGTCGGCGGCCGTCAGTCAGCGACATTCGGCGGCGACAGTCGGCGGCAGGCGGTGGCAGGCAGTCTTGTCATCTGCGGCCAGTGCCTGCCCGGCAACGGAAACGACGGCCTCGAGTCCTTTCGCCCAACTCTGACCACGGTGAAACGCGAATCTCGGTGGATACGGAGAAATCAACGATTGACCTCGATAAATCAAGTCGAACGCGGCGTCACTGAGCGAATTGAGCGGGTAGAGAAGGACGACGGCCGGCCGTCGTCGGCATGTCATCGTTGTTCCGCTTCTCGCCTGGAGCGGTCGAAGCAAAGTCAGGAGCTGCCGCTGGCGCATACAAAGCGCGCCGCCGCGGTCAGCACAGTCCGTATGGACGGGAACGGGGCACGAACGCCAACGTCTCCATCTCCGCTGACCTCGACGACACCAAAAACCGACCTCGATGCCAACCGCATTCTCCCTCCTCTACCCCACTCCCCCCCCCTCACATCATCCCCTCGACCTGCCCCGATTCGTGGTCCATGGCGTCCGGACGCTTGCGCCTCCGTGCGGCCACGGCGGGCTCGATGACGAGTTTGCGGCGGAGCCACGTCGCGAGACGCACTTCTGGAGTCCGAATCTGCGCCGTCAGGGTTCTCACGTTTCTCACGGGAATCCAGTCGTGGAGGCCCTCTCCCCTGCGGTGGGGGGGGGGCGGGTCGGTGCGCGTCATGGGAGACGGTGGGTCGTGGGGGGAAGAGGGGGCAGGAAGGGGCTGCGCGCGACGGGGGTGGCAGTTTCGGCGGCAGCCGCGCGGAGGAGCGGGGTGGAGGGGGAGGCGCCCCGACGGCTCGGTGAGAAGTGGCCGAGGCCATGGAATCAACGCGAAGTTGCGCTCATCGGGAATCCGAATCTCAGTGTCTTCATCGCCGCCGTCGGGCGGCGAGCGCGGGCGCGTCGGGGACGGTGGCTCCTTCTCTTTCCCTCCCTCCGCCCCGCTCCTCGCCACACCAGGGTGTTCTCGTCCACGATTCCGTTTGCCCACGCCTCCCGCAGCACCGTGGCCGGACACGGCCCCCGCGGCACCGACAGGCGGTCCCGGTAGTACCACACGTTCCGGGCCGTCATCGACCGGACGTAGTCGGTCTGGGGTGGGGCGGAACGAGGGGGGGTTTTCGGAAAGAGGGGGGGAGGGGGGGGAGGGGGGGGGTGAGTCGGTCCTTAGGACGTACGTCCCTCCAGGTCGCGGCCCTCCGCGCGGCAGTAGCTCATTAGGCCGCCGGCGGAGGCGCCGGCGGCGTGGGCGCCGCCGGTCCCTCCATCTCCTCCGACCCACCTGCTGGAGCTCCTCGAAGTCGGAGATCTCTCTTCCCTTTTGGGTGCGGCGGCGGGGGGGCAGCGCCGTCCCGCCGGAGCCTCGGCCGCCGGTCCCGCGGGTGGCGGGGGCGGCGGGGGGTGAACCCGAGCCCGAGGGGGCGGGGGCGTCCTGAGGGGAGAGGGGCCGGGGGACGGGTTGGCGGAGGAGTCGCGGGTAACGTGCGAGTTCGGCGGCGGCGACGGCGGCGGCGGCGGCGGTGGCGGCGGCGGCGGTGGCGGCGACGGCGACGGCGACAGGGCGTGCCATCGGCGAGGCGGCTCGGATTGGTCTTCTCCGGCCTCTCGGCCCGGAACGTCTTACAGGTGCACCCAAAGAAAAAAATCCGAGCAAGGTTGAAGAATCGGTTCGCGTCTCGCGCCGCTCCGTCGAGGCGGGGCCGAGCCGGGGGGGGGGGGTCGGTCGGCGGCCAGGGGGTGACGACATCGAACTGCGCGGTCTACCAGCCCGTCTGATTCAGAACACAGGATCTCCTGCACCTTAGATGAGACTCACCGTCGCACCCGTTGAGCCCGCGCCGCCGCTCTTCTTCCTCATGGGAGCGCCTGTCCCGGCCGTCGACGACATCACTTGGCCGACTCTTCGACGAGTCGAACGGGCTTCCTTCTCGGCGTGAATAAGGTGATAGGGTGTGTCTGACGAGGATGTTTCCAGGCGCGCAGCGTGTCGAACGAAAGACCCCCTCATTGGTCTCGAAAGTCCCAAGCCGAGGAACGAGAGAAAAAGAAAGGCTGCGGAGGCGATTTCTAGCAGAAAATCAGCTGAAAACGCAAGTATAACATGAAGCAGGCGAAGATGTCCGACTTACGAGGCGCAGCGGACGTCGGTGGGTCGTCGCTGTCCGTCCACTTGGAGGCGCCCGCCGCGACGCGCCCTCCTGCGCAGGCGAGGCTCCGACGTGGGTGGTCTGAGCAACTGCGTCCTAGTGTGAAGTTGCTGGTCAAGTCACACCTCATCTCGGGTGGATGAGGACCACGCGAGGCTGCGAGCGCCCTCACCAACCAAGGCCCACTGAGCGTGCGCTAAGCCCCGCCGGTGTCGCTGACACTGCCGCCCTGCTCGCTCCCGCTCCCGCCCCCGCAGCAGCCACTTTGCTCGCTCTCGGCCACTGCCACCGCCGCTGCCGCCGCTGCGTTCCATCCCCCGCCCACCGCCCGCCACGGCTCCCTTCCGTCCCTCCCGCCCCCCCGGACAGGAACAAGGCCCCGTCGCTGAGAGCAGCATGCCCCTCCTGGACGGCCCCGCCTCCGGCCAGCCCAAGATGTGAGTGACAGAGATATGAGCGACGACGACGACGACGACGACGACGACGACGACGACGACGACGACGACGACGACGACGACGACGAGAGAGGGCAGCGGAACCGCCGCAATCGGTCGTCGCCGCCGCCGACCTGTTCTCGACGACCTCCCCCCCCCCCCCCCCCCCCGGACCCCCCCCCCGGCCCTTTAGCGGGCAACACCGCGCCCTCCTTACAAGGGAA
>Ga0181573_10003948_pt1 | contig 12796 bp, 11 predicted proteins | sample 101ome_25_FD_148643 | JGI IMG/M metagenome (GOLD analysis project Ga0181573, IMG submission 148643) | Coastal salt marsh microbial communities from the Groves Creek Marsh, Skidaway Island, Georgia - 101409BT metaG (spades assembly) | ecosystem: Environmental > Aquatic > Marine > Intertidal zone...
GAGGGGGTCAGGAGGACCTCCACGGCCCTCGCCTGCTTTCGCTCACCGCTCGTCGCTCGTCGCTCGTTTGCAGGGATCGATCCGATCGACTACATCAACCAGCAGCTGCAGGACATTCTCCGCCCGCGGGATAACGAGGATTACCTGGCGGAATTCCTGGCGATCCAGAACAAGCACCCGAAGAGCATTGGATTCTTCGGCACGCGGCACCTGTCGATCACGCACCAGCAGCTCATCGAGGTGCTCTCGTACGCCATGGTGTTGACTGGAAACCACATATACACGTCAGGAGCGACTGGGACGAACGCTGCGGTGATCCGGGGGGCGCTCCGTGCGGTGGGTGTTTGACGGAACGATGCCGGCGTTGGCGGCATACTTGGACGACGCAATCGCAACCTTCTCGCTTCTTACATCTCGCGTCTCACGCTTGTCGTTTCGTTTGTTCGTTTGTTCGCTCGCTCGTTCGCTCGCTCGCTCGCCAGGAGAACCCCGACCTGTTGACCGTTGTTCTGCCGCAGAGCATGTCGGCGCAGCCGCCAGAGAGCCAGGAGCTGCTGAAGGAGGTGCAGAACGTGATCGAGATGAGCGAGAACGATGACATGAGCCTGATGGACGCCAGCCGGCTCTGCAACGAGGACATCATTGCGCGGGTGGATCAGGTCGTGTGCATCCTGTTCCACGACTCGAGCCTTCTGTTGGAGACGTGCAGAGAAGCCAAGGAAAGCAGTAAGATCGTCACTCTCTTTTACCTCGACTGATGATGGGATCAGCTTGTGTATATTAGATGTGTAACTTGATATATGGTTGTTTCGTGTCTCGTGTCCCGCGCTTGACACCGGCGAGACGCTCCGCGGCAGCACGCACGCCCGACTCGTCCGACGCCTTGACCGCGGCGAGCTCTGCCGCTCTAGCAGTTGCACTCTGGGGTAGCGACGCCGTTGACGACGACGCAGCACGCGTTGTCCCCAGTGCCGCACTGGTCCTCGCAGTAGCCGATCAAGTCTTTGCCGCCGCAGCGGCTTCCCGACTCGCCAGGGCCACGCTGGGGGCAGTCGCCGCTGCCGACGCCACCGTCACCTCCAGGGGTCGCGATCGGTCCCACGATCGGTCCCACGATCGGTCCCACGATCGGTCCCACGATCGGACCGGCTGGTCCGGAACCACCGCCAGAGACGACATTGCACTGCGAACCGTCGCTGCAGGTACACGACGAGCCGTTGAGGATCGCGGCAGCCGTTCCTCCAGAGCACTGGTAGCACGTGGAGCCGGAGCACGCGGGGGCGATCTGCTTGAGCGTGCGACTTTCCAGCATCTTGCGACCGGCGTTCGACCCGGCAGCGACACACGTGCCTTCGGCGACCGGCTCGCAGTTCGACACCCAAACAGACCAGGGTGGACAGCAATCGATGAGCGAGTTCGCGACCCTGGCGAATGAACGAGCGCGCAGCGCGAGTGAGAGAGCGTCAGTGCGAACTCGCGGTCTATAGAGCCAGTCGATGTAGAGGAAAAAGGCCTCATCATGGGACGGCGGTCGAGGTCAAGTCCACCCACCAACCACTGCACTGCACGTATCCCGGCTCACAATCGCCTTGCGGCGTCATTTGGGCTCGGGTGCACGCGAAAGCGGCGGAGACCAAGAGCGCTTTGAACATGGTTTCCTGATGATGTGCGAAATTCGGCGGGGGTGAGATTCGCGAGTTGGCGCTCAATTCGTGGGGTGCGTCTGATGATGAGCTTCGTACCTGATAGAAACTTAACGTGAATTGAGGGTTTTGTGATTGGCGTCATGAAAACGCGGCGATCGGTCGGTCGGCTCGCGAGCCGCAAATTCCAAGAGGCACTATGGCCCCATAGGGCCTAAGCTGTCGAGAACTCGAGACCTTCTTCCTCACTCTCTTTTCGCTCAATTCCGGTTCCTTTGCGGCAACCATCTATTTGTTGACTATTCGTGCCGTAGACTGCCGAAACGGGCGCAGGACGCCATAGACTAGGACTTGGGGTAGAAACTTAGAAACTTAGGAGGGTCGTTGCAACGAGAACCCAAGGGTTGGGTTCTGCCCCGAAACCTCCTCCCGGGCTTCTCTCCCCCTCGTGCTCGGCTCGATGCGTTCGGCCAACACCTCCCGGACATCTTCCGGCTCCGGGACGCCGAGTCGAGCCCGCCGGAAAAACAACCAGGTCATCTGGCCGCCGCCGCCGACGACGACGAACCTGCCGCAACCGCCGCCGTCGACGTACTCGTCTGCCAAGCTCACCCAGGTCTTCTATCGCCGCGCGGGCCTCCTCATGCTCCACCCGAAACCTGTGCTCCTATCCCCCATCGATGGCGAGATCCAACGACTGTACTTCCCGGCGCTCCTCGCCCTCGTCCTGGAGCCGGTCCAGTCGCTCACGGACGCCGTCATCGTCGGCCGGGTGGGCACCCCGCAGCTCGGCGCGCTGGGTATCGGAACCGTCGCATTCCAGTTCGTGCTAGGCCTTTTCTCCGTCTTCATCTTCGCGACGACCACCCTCGTCGCCGAGGAGGAGAACGACAGCGGTAGAGACGTCGTGGGCGCCCCGCCGACCGGAGACAAGACGGCAATCTACAAGGGCACGATCCTCGCCGTCGCCGTAGGCCTGGTCCTGCAGCTCGCCATCGCGAACCTGTCGCCGATGGCGATGCACGCGATTTCCTCCGACCCGACGGTCGCCTCGCTCGCCGACGACTACGTCCGGTCGAGGGCGTGCGCCGCCGTCCCCGCGCTGGTCATGATGGTGGGCGTCGGCGCGGGGCGGGGATACAAGGACATGTGGACCCCCCTCTTGGGCTCGCTGGCCTACGGCGTCTCGCTGGCCGTGTTTGACGCGCTGTTCGTCTGGGAGCTCCACATGGGCCTCCGAGGCGCGGGCTACGCCGCGGCCATTTCGCAGTGGGTCGGTGCGGCCACGGTCATGTGGTCGCTGTCAAAGAACGGGAACCTGCGATGGGCGGACTTTGCGAGCGCCAAGGCCGTCCCGACGGCCGAGTCCGTCTCCACGTACATGCGCATGGCTGGGCCTTTGGCGCTCTCCGGCACGGCCGCGCTGGCACCGGTCCTCTTGTCGAGCTCGATCGCGACTCGTCTCGGTCCCGACCAGCTCGCCGCGCACACGGTCCTCCGCCAGATCTCGTTGTTCTGGATCCAGCTGTTCATGGGGTTCAACGCGACGGCGCACAGCCTCGTGGCGAGCTCGCTCGGCAAGCGGACCGCCCAGGGCGTGTTGGAGGCGTCGAGAATCATGGAACGGATCGCTTACGTGGCCGTCGCCACGAGCATCCCCCTGGCGGCCGGGTTGTATGCGTCGAGGGCGCTGTTGCCGCTCGCCTTCACCGACTCGCCCGTCGTGGTCGACGACGTGGCGGGCGTGCTGCCGCTGTTGCTCGTGTTCATCCCCCTCGACGCGCTGAGTCTGGGCCTCGAGGGATCCATCCTGGGAGCGAGCGACACTGGCTGGATCGCTCGGCGCGCCGTCGGGAGCAGCGCGCTGAGCGTCTTTGCGCTCGAGCTGTTGGCGCTGGGCGGGACGGGGTGCAGCCTGTGGAGCATCTGGGCGGCGCTCAAGTTGCTCAACGTGTCGATCCTGGGATGTGACGTCGCCAGACTGGCCTATCCCGTCCGGCGGAGGAAAGGGTGAACCGGTTTTCCCACAAGGCCTGTTGCTCACACCCCTCGCCTTTTTTCCATCACCTCCAAGTCTAATAATTCAAGGTATTCTGGGTCATTCCATTCGCAAAGAATACCGAACGCCGCGCACGCAGGCCCCGACGAACGCAAACAACGACGCCGCGCCGAGGTCGACAACTGAAATTCGGTTGGCAGCCATTTCGCCACACAATGGCACGCTCTCCCGCGCTTTTCGCGCCCCTTGCGCTCATCGTCGTGCGACTGAGTATAGTCATGATGACGGCGAAAGCTGATCTGACGAATCTCACGTCGTACGACGGTGCCATTCGCGAGGCCCTCCGCTATGACCCGTTTGGCGATCAAGTTCAGCCAGACCAGCCCTACGCGGCGTACACAACACCCGGACGCTATACCTCCGACGTCGAGCGGGCCGACGTGCTGACGTGCGACGACGCCTCGTCCGGCATCGACGTGGACGACATTCCGGCGATAGTCAACGAGGACTACCGCGCCGGGCCGTTCAAGTGCTACACGCCGACGACCCGCTATCCTCGCGTCTGCACCTGCCTCCTCGCAGACTGTTCTGCGGATGCAACCGCAGCATTGCAGAGCAACTGCGAGCTGTGCAGCATGCACGGTGGCATGTACGATTCGTACGACGCCTGCATGCGGGTCGGAGAGGACCCGGGCGAGGTGCCGACGGGGCGCGCCGTCTACCCGGATCCCACGTTCGCGGCGGGCGAGCCGACCGTCGAGGACGAGATCTACTTCAATCCACTGGAAGAGGGCAGGTCGCTGGGTCTGCCCGCGCTCGTCAGGAACTTCTTCGCCCACTCGAAGAATGGCGCGACGACCGTCGGACCGGTGTGTCCTTGTTGGCGAGCGAGCCATCGCTCTGTTGCCACGCCTCGCGCTCAGTTCCGATTCGTCGCCTTCGTCCTTCACCCCGCCCCCATCTAACCCAGCCCGCCAACCCACCAAACAGGTCTACCAGACGCCAGACAATCGGGGGGTCGACGACAGGTACGTCAAGCAAGACCCCTGTCCCCAGCTGACCCCAGATGCGGTATCGTGGTGCTCGGTCGATTGGAACATGGGCCAAGACGCCAAAGGGAGGCCAATCGTCCCGACAAACGGCCGCGTCACGCTGCCGGCCGGCAAGAAGGTCGTCGTCGACCGGTGCCTGTCATCGCTCGGAACCGACTTCACGCAGATCATCGTCCCTGAAACGTCGCAGTTGGTGTTTGCGAGCAACGTCGACATCACGTTTCGGGTCAGCTCGGTCCTGGTGCGCGGCGCGCTGCGGATCGGGTCGCCGCTCTGCAGGGTCGGCTCGAGGATCCTCATCGAGATGCCGCCGAGGTACAGCGAGCTGCCCAACAACGAGTACGGTATCATCGCTGATGTGGGAGAGGTCGATTTACACGGCGCAAACACGTACGGAGCGTCGTGGACGAGGCTCAGTGCCACGGCCAACGCCGGGGCCACGTCCCTGTCGGTGCAGGCCGACGTGAGCGGGTGGCTGCCCGGCTCGCAGCTCCTCTTGACGTCGAGTAGATTCAAGGACGAGATCCAGAACCAGAACGAGATCATCACCATCTCCAGGGCCACGGTGGGTTTATTGTATTGGATCGGTCAGCCACTCGGCTGCCGTGCGCTCGCTGGCTCGCTCGGTCGCCCACTCGCCGACTCACTCGCTCGCGCTTCGCTCGCTCGGTCGCCAGAGGTCGACGATCGCGCTGGGATCCCCGCTCAGCTATAGTCACTACGGCGGGGCCGAGTACCAGTCTGAGGTCGCGCTGCTGACGCGGAACATCATGATCATGGGGACAGCCGACGTGGAGGCGAGCAAGATCGGCCCGCAGATCAAGCTGGGCGGCAGCAAGCGGCACCGGGTCCGCGGCGTGCTCGCATACCGGATGGGGCAGCGCAACGTCAAGGGCGCGTACCCGTTCCACTTCCACATGCTGGGCAGCGCGCCTGAGAGCTACCTGTTTGACAACGTCGTCGTGCGAAGCTACTACAGGTGTTTCGTCGTCCACGGCACGTCCAACACGCAGGTGATGCGCAACGTACGTCGGTATTGTCGTCGTTATGGCTGTCGTCGTTGTTGAACTCGCCGGCCAGCATGCGCCCCCGCGCCCCGTCCACTCTCTCTCACTCGCGCTCCGCGCTTCGTTGACCAGGTGGCATTTGACGTCGAGGGCCACTGCTACTACCTGGAAGATGGCGTGGAGGAGGGCAATACGTTCGCGCACAACTTGGGCGCGTACATCCACCCGATCGGTCCCCCCGCGGGCGGCTCGGGCCAGGGCGGCGAGACGTTCGAAGAGCGCGCCGAGGCCACGCAGCCCGCCGACGCGGGCGCCGCCGCCTTTTATGTTTCCAACCCGAACAACGACTTGATCGGCAACGCGGCCAGCGGGGGCGTTTCGGGCTTTGCCTATCCGGTGCTCCCGAAGCCCATCGGCCTGTCCAGGGGCGTCAACATCGTGCCGTCGGCCAGGCCGTTCGGACTCTTCCAGGGCAACACGGCGCACTCGGCCGGGTACTATTCGCTGCAGACGGGCGGCTGCATGTATTTCGGCGGCAAGCTCTGGGAAGAGCAGTCGGGCAGCACGTACAGGCTCAAGTACAACAGCGGCCGAACGGCCTTCCCCAACAGGGAGGCCACCGCCGCCACGACCCCCCTGCTCTCCAACAACAAGGTGTGGCTCTGCAACAACGGGCTGCTGTTCTGGGGCGAGCGGCTGAACGTCGACAAGTGGACGAGCCACGACTCGATCCACAGCGTGTTTCTGCTGTCGCGCTCCACCGTCACCGAGATGTATGCGTCGCCAACCTCGGGCAACGCGGCGTCTGGCTTCCCCGGCACGCGGTCGGACTGGGAGGTTCAGGCCGGGATCCAACTGTACGACACGGGCACGCAGACCATCCTGGACGACGCCACGTTTGCGAACTTCAAGTACCAGCCTCAGCTCGGGTGGTACCGCCCGGCGGCGATCCACTCGATGACGCACAGCGATCAGTTCAAGCCGGAGGGTACGGATTGAGCTCGACCGCCGTGCGCCCGCGCACCCTGACTCTCTCACTCGCGCTACGCGCTCCGCTCGTTCGCCAGGGATGGTTCGCATGGGCCAGTTCAACTATATCAACACCGATACGGACGCCATCCTGCGCGTCGACAAGCGCGAGACGGGCTCCAGTCGCTTCTTCAACTTCATCGCGATCGGCGGCTCGGCCACGCGCCAGGCCGTGAGTCAGATCGTCGGTTCCTGGCCGCCATACTGGCAGCTGACCGGCTCACAGTGTATCTTCAACGCAGCGTGGCAGGCGCATTCTTGCACGAAGAAGGCCGACGAGGACATCGCGCGGCTCGACGTCCGCATCCCCGGTTACACACGCGAACGAGACCAGGCACTGCCGCCCACGCCCGAGAACTACATCGGGTATCTCTCCCAGTTCGGAGCCCCGTCGAGAAAAATGACGGTCACCATCAACGAGGGAATCACCGGGGTCACGGGAACGACGGGCTGGTATCTGCGGTTCGACCGCGGCTCGCCGACCACCACCGAGGTCTGGATCTCCCAGCTGCCGATACAGAAGTACGTCATTCTCGCCATGCCCTATCCAGCGGGAACGACGTTCAGCATTCGTAGGATATTCAAGTGGTACGGGCAGCTGGACGCCGACGTCTGGCAGGCGGGCTCGCTCGACGCGGTGCGTGTTGATCTCGACCAACAACGTGCGCTCTTCGATCTTCGCACGCCCCGACCTTTACTCGCGCTACGCGCTTCGCTCGTCCGTCAGGTTCTCAACGGCGACGGTCTGCTCTACTTCTTCGACGGCACCTACCTCTACGTGAAGATCGTCGACCCGCAGTATAACAGCGGCAATCTCGTGCACGAGGGTCTCGTCGTCTACGGCACGAGGTGGTGGGACCTGCACTACCGGATCAAGACCACCAACCAGGGCTCGGGCACGTTTGTGTCTCGTTCCGATCCAGGTCCTCCCCCGGCGCTGAGTTCACGCCGAGGCGCAGCAGGTGACGGCAACGGTGACCGCGACGGCGTGGCGGTGTTCGAGATGAGCGACAGCGGCGGCGGGTCTGCCGAAGAGGGCGCCAGCGCAAAGGCGTCCATCGTGGCTGAGGCCGGCGCCGATCCGCTATCCATCCCTGCCACGAAGTATGCGTGCGACAACTACCACTACAGCGGACCGAGTGGGTCGTGCGAGCAGGTCGTCGGCGACGGGCTGTGCAGCAGTGAATACGTCCGTGTCGGGGCCTACTGTCGCGAGGCATGCGGGGCATGCTGGTGAGACGATATACTACTCCATGTTCTTATATACGGTATCTATAGCAACACCATACAAGCATTTCGACTGGCTCCCAGCGCACCGTCCGCGTCCGTCGGCGGCGGCGGCACGATGACGGACGCCTACGACTCGTTGAGCGCCACCAACTTCGACTAGCTGACCATGGGCTCTTCTCCGCCGGTTTGCACGTCGTCGGCGCCCTCGATACCGCCTTCCTGCTGGTCGCCCGACTTGGCCCCGGCCCCACGAAGGTGGCCGCGGGAGCTGCGCAGCTTGAGCCTCAACGAATCGTACATCCGCTGGTCCTTCCTCGAAACCGACGGCTGCACACGCGGCACGCTTAGCATGAAGTGCCGGCGCGTGACGGAAATACCGCCGGGCGGCACCGGTTCGCTCGCGTCCGTCATCTCGGTCTCCCCGTGCATCATCCGTTCTTTCAGCGCCATGACGCTCGCCTCCCGCACGAGCGACGCCAGGTCGGCGCCCGAGAATCCCGTGAGCTGGTCGAGGCCGGCGATCTCGTTCAGGTCGACGTCGGCACCGAGCGGCGTCGACCTCGTCAGAGCCTCCAGGATGCTCGCGCGCCCCTCTGGCGCAGGCAGCGGCACGTACAGGATCTTTTCGAGCCTCCCGGGCCGCAGCAACGCCGGGTCGATGATGTCGGGCCGGTTGGTGGCCGCCATCAGGAACACCCCCTGCCTGCCGTCGACACCGTCCATCTCCGTGAGCAGCTGGTTGACGACCCGCTCCGCCGGTCCAGACGACGTGTCCGATCCCCGCCGCGGCGCCAGCGCGTCGAGCTCGTCAAAGAAAAGCACGCACGGCGCGGCCGCCCGCGCCCTGGAGAACACCTGTCGCACCGCCCGCTCGCTCTCTCCCACGTACTTGTTCAGCAGCTCTGGTCCCTTGATGGAGATGAAGTTGGCGCCCGAGTCGTTCGCCACGGCCTTGGCGACCAGCGTCTTTCCGCAGCCAGGCGGCCCGAACAGAAGCACGCCCACGCTCACCTTGAGCCCCATCGCCTCGAACAGCTGCGGATTCGCGATCGGCCTCGAGATGGCGAACGAAAGCTCGTCACGGACGTCGCCCAGCGACCCCACGTCGCTCCATGTCACGTCTGGCGTCGTCGCAAAGCCCTCCCGTCGCACCGACGGCTGCACCTTACTGATGGCAGCGGCGAAATCCCCGGCCGTGATCGCCAGATTCCGCTCCGCCATATGCTCGTGGCTCAGGAGCGCACGCGCGCTGCCGGCCTCCACCACCCCACGGCCCTCCCCGTCGCCCTCCACGTCGATGCTGGCGAATATCCGCCGCACCGCCAACGCGGCCGCCTCCTTAATCAACGCCGCCAGATCAGCCCCCACAAACCCCGGCGTCCTCTTGGCCACCTCGGCAAAACTGAAATCCCCACTCAACCGCAGCTTCCCACTCATCTTCTTCAAAATCATCTCCCTCGACCGCTCCGACGGAATCCCCATACTTATCTCCCGATCAAACCGCCCGGCCCGTCGCAGCGCCGAATCCAACGCATCCGGCCGGTTCGTCGCCCCAATCACCACCACGTGCCTCCGGCTCGTCGTCGGAACATCGCCCTCGCCCTTCCCCTCGCCCTTCCCCTCGCCCTCGCCACACGCCAGTCCATTCAAATCGTCCATGCAGGTCAGCATCTGCGCCACAATCCGCTGCTCCATCCCACGCTGACTCCCGTCCCGTTTCGTCGCGATGGCATCAATCTCGTCGATGAACAGGATACACGGCGCCTTCTGCGCCGCCTCCCGAAACAGCCCCCGCACCTTGGCCTCGCTCTCCCCACTCATTCCGCTCACCACCTCTGGCGCCGAGATCCTCAGAAACGGCACCCGACACTCGTTCGCAATGGCATTCGCCAGCGCCGTCTTCCCGCACCCCGGCGGCCCGTGCAACAGCACGCCGCGCGGCGGAGACACGCCCAGAAACGCGTAGACCTCCGGATGCGTGAGCGGGTACTCGACCAGCTCCTTGACGTCCGCGAGCACGTCGTCGATGCCGCCCAGGTCCGCGTAGGTCACTGGAAGCGGCGTGGAGGCACACGACGAGCGGAGCGAGGAGGGCGCGTGTTTTGAAGACTTCTGGTTGTTCGTCTTGCGCCTTTTCGGCTGGGTCTGGGCGGTGGCGGCGGCGGCGGCGGCCTGGACACTCGTGGGCGCGGCGGCGGGGACACTGGTGGGCGCGACGCCCGCCGCGGTCTCTGCAGCTCCCGTCGCTGTCGTCGCCCGTTCCGTCTTGTCGTCGTCCGCAGAGTCGTCCCGCATCAGACTCCCACCCCCGGCATTCGCATACATCCCGGTCAAACTCGCGTTCATCCCGTTGCCGCACATGCCGACCTCGCCCCCTTCCTCCTCTCTCCCCCCTGCCGCCTCCCCGCTGTCCACGCAGTCCACCCCCGGCACGTCCCCAGCCCGCTTCACCAGCCGCTCCAGCACCTGACCCACCTGCACCTTCATCGCAGCGACTTTCCGCCGCTGATACTCCCTATGCACCCTTCGCAGCGAGTCGACGAGGTCGTCGAGGTCAGCGAACGCCGGGTGCTCGACGTTCTCCGCTTTGAGAATAGCGCTCACCCGCGTCTCCATAATTCTACTCGCATCGCTCATCTTTATCTCCACTGTGTGACGCGCGTGCGCGGTGGAGTGAGGCAGAGAGGGAGAATTTTCTGGAGGTTTTTTGCCCCTTTGCATGCATTTGCGAATCGTTTAATTCGTTCGAAAACCCAAGCGGACAACACACGAGAGACGCGGGAGAGACGCGGGAGAGACGCGGGAGAGAGACGAGAGACGCATGGCGGCACGGAGCAGCAGCAGCCTGCGACGGGGCCATATCCTGCTGCTGCGTAGTTTGGATTTGGACCTCGGGCTGGCGAGCCTGGTGTCGTCCAGAGGGGTGGAGACGTCCAGAGGTCTCTCATCATCCAGTGGTGCCTCGTCGACGATGAGCGGGGCGTCTTCATCGTCATCGTCATCGTCATCGTCATCCAGATGGACGTCATCCAGCGCTGCTGGGTCATCGCGGACGGCACCAGGCCATTCTTCTTCGCTGTTGCGTTCCCTTGTGCTGTTGGAGCATGACATTGCCCAGTCCTGTGCGTTCTTCCGGGAAGGTCTGGGGGCGAACGTGGCGCTGGCCACCGAGGGATGGGCAGAGATCGAAGTGGGCGTGGACAGCGATGACGGGGTCGGTACCTGTGAAGGAGCGCGAGGGCGAGCGCGAGAGGACGGGGACCGTGCCTGCGTGGTGAGGCTGCACTTGAAGCGGCGGGCAGCTGCAGACGCGGGCGACGGCACGCGAATAGAAGAAACCGTAGGAGAACAAGACGAAGGAGCAGAAGTGGAAGGGAGCGGGGTTGTGCGGACCGGCCATCCGAGTTCGATGCTCGTGTTCCGGGTGCGCGACGTGCAGGCGTGCCTGGTGAAGATGATGGCCCACGGTGGGGCGATGGACGGGCGGATCGAGTACGGGCTGGACGGGACGACGCAGGCTGGCGTGTACACACCGGGGGGTACGCTGCTCGGGCTCGTATCCCGATAGCCTATCGTACCGCGCGCACCGTACACTGAAATTCAAGTTTTAAGGGCTCGAACGAACCGATAGCCGTACGGACATCGTACACGCAGAGTTTTCGTGAGTGAGTCCAGGGCACGGGCTCGGGGCCAAGAGACAGACAAGACAGACAGAGAGAGACAGAGAGAGGCGGGTGGGTGTCTCGGATTCGGAAATCGGAGAATGGCGGTGAGCTACATCACCGTCGTGGACGACGGCCTGGCCCTGTCCTATGCGGTGTTGGCGGTCGCCGCGCTAATCCAGCTCGCTCGGATCCATCTCCGCCTGCCGCATGTTACCTGGACGACGCAGAAGGTGTTTCAGTGTCTGATTATCGTGACGGCGTCGTTGCGGGCGGCGGTGTTTGCGTGTCGGTCAGAGGTCGAGGAGGCGGTGCGGGAGGCGTATCCGTTTATGTACGAGGTGTTATTGGACGGACCGGGGCTGCTGTTTTTCAGCACGTTTACTCTGCTGATTCTGTTCTGGGCGGAGATTTACTATCAGGCGACGGTGACGAGTCGGCTGGGCGAGGGCGGGGAGGACGGCGGGGCGGGGCGGGAGGCGAATCCCCCGCAGAAACGGTGCGTCGTTGGTCGTTGGTCGTTGGTTGCGAGGTGCATTTTCTCGTGTTGATTGGACTGACGACGCTGCTCACTCGCGGTCCTTTCTCCTTCTCCTCTGTAGGGTGTTTCTGCTGGCCAATGTCGTTGCGTACGCTGCGTTTGTTGGCATCGCCTGGCGGCAAACCGCCGCGGACGGCGACGCGGAGCCTCCGGCGCCGGCGCCGGCGCCGGAATCTTCGCCCTCGGCATCCCCACCTGCCTCGCCTTCATCATCATCACCCTTCCTCCTCCTCACGCTCTTTGCGCTCCTGGCCGTTGTGACTGCCTACCTCTTCCTGCTCTACGGCGCGCGCCTCTTCATGCTGCTCCGACGCTTCCCCATCGATTCTCGCGGGCGGCGGTCAAAGCTCCTCGAGATTGGTCTGATCACGTCGATCGCGTGCGTGTGCTTTACGGCGCGGGCGGTGCTGCTGGTGCAGGCGGCGGTCGACGCGGATGGGCGGTTCGGCGGGCTGGACGTGATGTCCCATCCGGTTTTGAATGGGGTGTACTATATGGTGTGCGAGGTGCTGCCGCTGGGACTGGTGATGTGGATACTGAGGAAGCTGCCGCCGAAGAAAGAGCGACGGGTCGGGGTGGGCAGGGTGCGCGTGGGCGGTGCGACGAGCGGCGAGCGGGAGCGGGAGCGGGAAC
>Ga0181573_10003949_pt1 | contig 12795 bp, 8 predicted proteins | sample 101ome_25_FD_148643 | JGI IMG/M metagenome (GOLD analysis project Ga0181573, IMG submission 148643) | Coastal salt marsh microbial communities from the Groves Creek Marsh, Skidaway Island, Georgia - 101409BT metaG (spades assembly) | ecosystem: Environmental > Aquatic > Marine > Intertidal zone...
CCCCCCCAGACGGGCCCGGCGCTCTCCGAGACGGCCCGATCGGCCGGCTGGGCCCGCGCCGCGGCGCTGGTCGTGTCGGCGGTGGGGCCCGTCGCGGCCCTGGCCGTCGCCGCGCGCGACGCTGGGGCGGAGAATTCGAATCCGGCGGCGGCGGCGGCGGCGGCGGCGGCGGCGGCGGCGCTCGCGGCGCTCGCTGCGACGCTGGGCGCGCCCGCCGTCGCTCTGATCGCGGGTCCCGGGGTGGCGCGGAGGGCAGCGCGGGCGGCGCTTCCGTGGACGGACGCGGCGGGTCTCTGTCTCGCGGCGGCGGCGGGGCTCGTGCCGTCGGCCGCGGCGGGTCTGGCGGCGGCGGCCGGCGTCGGGGCCGACGACGACGGCTCCCCCCCCCCCACTCCGCGCCCGCGCCCGGCCGCGCCCTCGCCCGCTCCGCCGCGGCCGCCGTCGCCGCCAGTCTTGTCTGGCTCGTCCTCTTCGCCGCCACGCTGCGTCCCAGCGCCGCCGCGCGCCAGCGACGCGCGCTGGGGTGGGGGGCGGCGTCCCTGGGCTTGGCCGCCGCCGCGGCGGGCGCCGCCGACGTCGCCGCCGACGCCGCGGCGTCGCCCGCGGGGGGCGTCGACCCCGCGAGGGTCGTCGTCAACGGCCTGGTCGCCCCGGCCGCGGGTCTGTGCCTCTATCTCGCGCTGTCGCTCGCGGCTCGGCTGGCGCTCTCCCCCACGCGAGTCGGGCCCGCGGGGCGCGGGTCCGCCCCCGCTCCCCCCTCTCCCTCCGTCTCCCCTCGCCGCCCGATCCCCCCCGACCCCCGCCCCCCTCCGTTTCTCCGACCGCCTTCGCAGGCGCGACGCCGTCGCCTCTCGGGGGGAGCTCCGGGGGGCCGTCCGCGCCCGCTCCCTTGCGCTGTCGCGCCGGGGAGGAGACGTCGTCTGCGTCGACGGGTCGTCCGACGGCGACGGCCGGACGCCGCGGAGCGCCAGCCGCGCCGACACGCACGCGACGGCGTCGAGCGCCGACTCGGACGTGGCGCGGGGGCGGCGGTGCTTCTGCCCCCGGTGCCGCGCCGCGCTGCGCGACTGGCAGAACAGCGGAGGGGCCGCGGGGGCCCCGGGTGCGACGACGCCGTGGGCGGGGCGCGGTGGGGCGTCGCGCGCGGGGTCGCTGACGGCGGGGAGGGCGACGGGGATGGCCGGCGGCGCAGCCGTCGCCGCCGCCGCGTCCAAGCCGCCGCACGGGTGCGCTTGGGGACGACTGCTGGCGGCGGCGGACGACGAACCGGGCGTCCTCGCCGCCGCGGCCCGGGGCGCGTTCCTCCTCGTCCCGTGCGCGGTGATCGCCTGCGCCGTCCAGCTCGGAGTCGGGGCCGTCGGCGCCAGCGGCGGATCCGGCGGAGGCGCGAGCGGGGCAAGCGCCGCCGCCCTCGCCGCCCTCGCCGCGGTGCCGCCGACCCTCAGCCTTGCGGCCCTGGCGACGACGAGCGCGGCGGGAGTGAGGCTCGGGCGCGTCGTCGCCGCGCAACGCGACGCTCTCCTGCTCGACATGGCGAGCGAAGCGGGCCCGCGATCGACGGTCCGTCCTTCCGTCCTTCTCTGCCCGCTCGCGCGTCCAATCGTCTGTCTCTGTCCATCCGCACCGTCCTGTCTGCCCGTCCGCCCATCGCTCTAACCCTCCGTCCCCACCGCAGGTGCCGCGCGACGTGGCGATGACGCTCCGCGACCGGCACGCTCGCGACCGCAACGCCGACGCCGTCGAGGCCCGTCTCCGCAGCGCCGCCCGCACTGGCGGGGCCAGCTTCACGGGGGGCTTTGGGGGCGGGGGCGCGACCCCCTTGGGGGGAGGGGTGGGCTTCGACGGCGGACTCGGCGCGGGCGCCGCCGAGACGACGAGCCCCGCGGGCGGCTTCACCGGACCGCGGCGGTCTGGCGCGGCCGTGATGCCAAGGAGGGACTCGCGCGGCCGGGCCCTTTCCTTCAAGAGCGGGGGCGTCGGGGCGAAGAAGCGGTCCAGCTGGGGGCAGGGGAGTCGGGCAAGCGACGTATCTACGGCGGCCGACGGGCTCGCGGCTCTTGCCGCCGCCCACGCCAGCAGTCATGCCGGCGGATTCAGCGCCGCCGCCGCCGCCATTGCCGCCGCCGCCGCCGAGCGCGACGCGGCCGCCGCTACGGCGCCTAATTCTCTCCGCGCGGGACCCAGCGACACGTCTCTGGGGCTGTCGGCGACGACGGGGGCGGGGACGGGCAGCGGCGGCGGATTCCAGGTGGGAAACATGTCCCGTCGCAGCGGCGGATCGAGCCGCCGCGGGCTCTTCTGGTTCGGTTCGCGCCGTCTCTCGTCGGGCCGGACCCGGACCACGACGACGGGCACCGGGGGCGGTGGGGGGGGCGGGGGCCGGGCGTCGCCCGAGACCGGGACTGCGGACGACGCTGGAGACACCGGGCCGTTCGGACGCCTGGCCGGCCGCGGCCGCGGCGGAGGGCGCGTGGCCCCGCTGGCGGCGACGTCGTCGTCGGTTGAGGCCGGGTCCGTGTGGGGCCCCGGCGGTGGGATGGGCGGTCGCCCCCTACCCCCGCTGCCCCCGACCCCGGACCGCCGCGTCGCGGGGACGGCGGGGTTCGGGGCCGCCCGCGAGGCGCCGGGGCCCGCCCCCTTTGCCGCCGCTGCCGCCTTTCCCGTCGCCCCCGCGTCCGCCGACCTCGCCGTCGCCCAACGCCCCGGTTCCCCTCTCGACTCGAGTCCCGAGGGGAGCCGGAGGGGCGGCGGCGATGGGGCCTTTGGCGGGGGCGGTCTGCCCACCGGCCTCGTCTCCATCCACGAGGCCCCGACGCCCCCTGGGACACCGGGGGGGATCGCTACGTGGGCGACGGAAACGGGAACGGGAACGGGCGCCGCCGTCCCGATGACGTCCCCGTCGGCCGCGGGCGGCGGCGGGCCATCGTCGCCGCTGTCGCGGGCGGGGGCGACGGCCACGGCGTGGGGCGGCGGGCCGCTCGAGTCCGGCGCGGGGGTGGGGGCGGCCGCGCCTCCCCCCCCTGGCCGGAGCCGCTACTTCTTCAGGCGCCGCGCGTCGTCGCGCCGCGTCTCGGGGCGCGCGAGCGGGGTCGAGAGCATGGGGGGAAACTCGGCCGCGGGCGACGGGAGCCCGCGGGGCGGGCTCGGGCCGAGCGGAGGCGCCGACGTGGCCGACCGCCGCGGCGGAGGTCACGCCCAGCGGGCCCTGTGGGGGGGCGCCCGGGGAGACGCCGGGGGCCACGCCACCGCGGCCCTGGCGGCTCTCCGGGGCGGGAGCCAGAGCATGGCCGTCCTTGACGCTCGCGGCCTCCAGACCGCGTCGGCGTCCAGGCCCGCGATCGCCCCGTCGGGCCCCAGTTTCCGCGAGGGTGGCCCCCCGCCCCACCCGGGGCCCCGGCCTGGCGTCGGCCTCTCCAGTCGCACGGGCGCCACCGGCGTCGGTCCGAGGGACTTGGAGTATTTCCGAGAGCACAAGGAGGTCACGATGTTGTTTTCCGACCTGGTGGGATACACCAAGTTCAGCTCCACCCTGCGCGCCAGCGACGTGTTGGTCACGCTGCACAGTTTGTTCAGGCGGGTCGGACGGCGTCCCAGCCACGTCCGCGTCTCTATCCGTCCCTCGATGTCTGTCGATGCCCGTCCGTTGAGATCCGTCCACGTCCATCGATCCATCCATCCATCGCCCCCGCAGCGTCCTCGACAAGGTCACCACGTGGCTCCGCGTGTACAAGTACGAAACGGTGGGCGACGCCTATATCACCGCCTCGAATCTCCTGAAGCGAGACCGCCGACACCGCGAGACGGGCCTCGCGATGGCCGTGACCCTGGTGAGAGTCGTCGGAGACCTCGTGGTCGACCTCCCCGACGGCGGCGGCCGCCGGGGCCTGTCGGCGCGCGTGGGGCTGCACACGGGCCCCGTCGCGGCCGGGCTTGTGGGGCTCAAGAGGAACGTGCTGACCCTCGTGGGGGACACGTTGAACGTCGCCAGCCGAATGGAAAGCAACGGCAAGCCCGGTTGCGTGCAGGCCACGGAGGAGTGCTGGCGCGGACTGCCGGACGAGGTCAAGGGCTTGTTCGAGGCCACGTCGGTCGAGGCCAAGGGCAAGGGGACGCTTCGGGCCTACCTGCTCGATGTCGACGCCCACCGCGACGCGCTGGCGAGCCTCGGATTGGATCTCATGGCCGATCCGGGAACGTGGGAGGCGATCAATGCGGCGCGCAAGTGAGGGAGTCGTTGGGAGGGGGGCGGGCGGCTGAACACGAGCGGACGCTCCGCGGCGGGTCGGCGCCGCTGCCGCGCCGGCGGTCGGGCGAGGCCGTCCGAGGCGCGGACCGAGAGGCCTCCTCGGGGCCCGCTCCACTGCAGTGGCGCCCCGGAAGTCGAGCCGACGCCGAGGATGCCGGGGAGTCCGGCGAGTCGGTAGTCCCAGCACGGTCAGGGCCGCGGCAGTGGGTGGCGTAGCGCGCCGGGCGGCGCGGCGAGCATCGCGTCCTCTGCCGGCTTGAAGCGAGGGTAGGGAGTGGCATCGGCTCCCACCGCCGTCGACACCGTCCCGCCCCTCGACTCACCGCCGTCCCAGGAGTGTTGCTGCTGCTCCGCGCCGCCGCGACCGTCCCCTGCGCGGCCCCTCGCGTCCGCTCCCCGCCGCCGCCGACCCGACAAATGTCGAACCCCCGCCGCGGTCCCCCCGTCCGCCCTCGTCGACCCTCTCGCCTCCCTCGCCCTCCCCACGGCGGTCCTCGCCGCCACGGCCGCCGCGGGCCCGGCACTGGGCGCGACCCCGCCTGGCCGGCTGCTGTCGGCGCCCGTCGCCACCATGCTCCTCGGGCTCGGGCTCGCGTCGACGGGACTCTTGCCATCGGCCGCGTCGTTTCCCTACTCGATCGTGATGAGCTCGCTCGCTGGCCTTGCTACCCCGCTCCTCCTCCTCTCCTGCGACCTGTCTCCCGCGGCCCGGCGCCGCGCAGGGCTGGCCTCGGATGACGCCGATGCCGTCCGGGGCCCTGCCGCCCTCGTTCCCCTCGCCTTCGTCGTCGCGAGCACCGCGACCATCGCTGGAGCCGTCGCCGCCGCCTGGTGCCTCGGTCCCGCCATCGCCCGGCAGCTCGGTCCAGTCTCCCTCGACAGGGGGAGGCTGGACGGGCCCGCACGGGCGGCGGCGATCTTAGCCGCCCTCGTCGCGAAGAACATTGGCGGCGGGGTCAACTATGTGGCGACGGCCGACGCGTCGGGGCTGGATCCGGCTGCGTTCGGACTGGGTTATGCCGCGGACAACGTCTCCGGTTTGCTCTACTTTGCCGGCACCTTCGCGCTGGCCCGCCGATGGACTGAAGCGCGCGGTGGTGCAGCCGCCTGCGCGCCCACTGCCGCCGAAGCTCCTATTGATGCCGCCCCTGCGGCTCCAGCTCGGCCCGCGTGGTGGGCGTGGCCCTCTGCCATCGTGGTCGCCGCCGCCCTCGCGCTGGTGGCTGACGTCGTCCTCCCACCAGGCGCTGCCCTGGCAGGCGCCGCGGTCGGTGCGACAGCCCTTGCATCGTTTGTGCCCGGCGTGGCGCGACCCCTCGCTGGCGCCGGTGATTGCCTCGGTACCTACCTTCTATTCTTCTTGTACGCATGCGCCGGAGGCGCCGGGGCGGGCGTCGCCGACGCTGCTCTGGCTGCCCCGGCGCTCGTCGGCGCTGCAGTGCTGCTGGGCGCCGTCCACGTTGCGATTGTCATGACCGTCGGGCGGTGCCTGGTCGACTTGCATGGCTGCGGTGGGGCGGGCGGGGATCGGCTGGACGCGGTTCTCGTGGGGAGCAACGCGGCCGTCGGAGGGGCGGGGACGGCGATGGGTTTGGCGGCAACAATGGGGTGGAGCTGGATGGTGGCTCCAGCAGTTCTGGCGGGGACGGCGGGCACAGCCGTCGGCACGGGCGCGGGGCTGACGGCGCGACCCCTGCTCGAGTGGATCGTGCGGCACGGGCTAGGCGCTTGCTGAATGACCGTCCTTGCAGGCGGGCGGTGTGCACGATGGACGGAAACGGGTGATGACACGCAGTGCCCGAGAAATGGCGTTCGCGTTGGGGGGCCTTGGTCTTCGACAGGCGCATTACCCCTCCACCCCACCTCATTCCCGCATGCCCTCGTCGAGGGATCACTTGGCCGCGGTCGCGAGCGCTTCCATCGTCAGACTCTTGGGCCGCTCAATGGGCAGCCCCAGCGCACGGCTCCACGCGCCCTGCGCCAGCACGCCCATCGCGCGCGACGTGCCAAAGAGCACCGTGTAGAAGCCCGCCTCCCGGATGTTGTACTTGCGCAGGAGGACGCCCGAGTGCGCATCGACGTTGGGCCAAGGGTTCTTCACCTTGCCCGTGGCTCGGAGTACGTCCGGGACAATGTCATAGAGGGCAGACACGAGGCCAAACAGGGGGTCATCCGGCATCCGCTTCAGCGCGAACCGGCGCTGGCACGTGTACCGCGGGTCCGTCTGACGGAGCACGGCGTGGCCGAAGCCAGGCACGACGCGACCACTCGCCAGGGTGTCCTCGCAGTACTTTTTGAGTTTGGCGCGGTCCCACGTCCCGTCGGGGCTCGGGCCGCCGAGCTCCTCACTCGCCCGCTCCAACCACAGAAGCACCTCTTGGTTTGCCAGGCCGTGCAGCGGCCCCGCGAGTCCCGCCATCGAGGCGGAGAAGGACAGGTAAGGGTCCGAAAGGGCCGATCCGACGACGTGGGCCGTGTGGGCCGACACGTTGCCGCCCTCGTGGTCGGCATGGATGGTCTGATACAGACGGAGCATCTCGACCGCACCCGCGTCTGCTCCAACGCCCATGCCCTGAGCCAGGGCGCCCGCCCAGTCGATTCCGTCGGTTACGACAGGGGTCGCGGCGCCCGTCAGGTCGGGCCGGTAGGTCCGACGGTAGATGCGGCTCGCGAGGGCGGGCAAGCGCGCAATGAGGTCGAGAGCGTCGTCGAGGCAGGGCCTCCACAGGTCGCGTTTCGTCATCGTGCCCGCCGCGTAGGCCGCGGAAAACTTGGAGGCCGGCTGGAGAGCCAGCACGCCCGCCTGAAGCTGCGTCATCGGGTGCGCCGAGGGCGGCAACGCGTCGAGCACAGCCCCGACGTGGGAGGGCAGGCAGCCATCACCGAGGGTCCCGCCTGCCCGCCGCGTCAGCTCCGCAGTGAGCGCACGGCGTTGCGCGTCGGTCGGCACCTCTCCGGTGAGGAGAAGCCAGAGGAGACCCTCGGGCAGCGGCTGCTCTCCCGGCGCACCAGCGTTGTGGGCCGGGTCGGCGCGGGGCAGCGTCGCCTCGAGGTCCGGGATGGACCGACCCCGAAACAGGATGCCGTCGTCGGCGTCGAGGAGGGACGTCTCCCACAGCAGACCGGGGATGCCGCGCATTCCGCCCACGGCCATGCCGACGGTGACCTCGCCAAGGCTCTTCGTCCCGTGCTCGGTCTTCAGGGCCTTGAGGCGGGCCTGGCGGGGGGTCAAGGGGTCAGAGGCGGTGACGAGAGGCGGTGACGCGGGCCGGCTCGCGCTTCAACTTTCGGGATCAGAATCTCTGGAATTGTCGGGGTTGCGCCACGCCGAGGAAAGTTTCCCTCTAAGCGAGGAGAGAACAAGGGAGCAACGGCGACAGCGACCCGTCGCGACGCGTCGATCGGCCGCCCTCTCTGCGCTTTTCAGTTGAAAAACGCGGCTCCACTATCGACGCACTCGAGATGATATGCCTTCACTCACCTGCTCAGCGGGAATCTTGGCCTCGAACGCCGCCATGACGTCCAGCTCGACCGCCGACGCCAGCGAGCGCCCCCAGACCGAGCCAAGGGCGCAGAGCGAGGCCCGCGGGCCGCCCGCCGCGGCCGACAGCCCGGCGGTGCCGCCGGCGAGAAGGCGCGCTGCCCGGCGTGCCGCCATGTCTCCGGAGCCGCAACGCTAGGTTTGCCGTTCCTTTGGATGGGGGGAAGGGAAGGCCGACGGGGCATCGGGGTGGGGCGAGGTTGAAGCGGGCGGTGGAGGCGACGACGCCACGGGCTCCGACGCATTTGGCCTCTCCTCACGCTACGACGAGGCATTCAGGATCCGCGTGAGGATCTGAGGATCATAGAGCGAGGAATGACGCTGTCGGCGCCAGTCGGGCGCCGGCCGTCGGGGCCAACATCGGCTGTGGTCGGCTCGCCCTCGCCGACCGCCTTGAGGCGCTCAGCCCCATCCGCTCCTCCCCTCCGCGGAAAAGAAACTCGTCGCTCGGCGAGGCGTGACCGCGCGACCATCACGCGCCTCGGCGCGCTCGCCAAGCCCGATGGTCCCGTTGCCTCGTCGTTGTCGTCGCGAGGGGCCCCGCCCGCCGAGCGCCTCTACCCCCTGCGCGTCCCCGAGGACCTCGAGGCTGCGTCGGGCGAGGTCCTCGTCCACAATAAGTCCTATCCCCCACCCCACCCCGCCGACGTCTTTCGGTGTGTCGGCTGCCGTGACCCAGCCTGCGCCGGCCCCCAGGGCTGCGCTTTGCCCATGCGCGGCGACCGGCCTGGCGCCGTCCCCTCGGTCTCGGCCGACGGTGGCGGTGCCCCCTCCACCGCCGGACAGCAGGCCTCCTTCGGCGCCCTCTCCAGCCCCCAAACCCCCCAACGACCTGGCGCAAGCGTCGACGCCAATGGCGTATCTCCGTACGTCCGCGCCATCCTCACGTCCTCCGTCTATGACGTGGCTGTCGAGACGCCCCTGACGCGCGCGCCGCGGTTATCCGACGCTACGGGGGTGGAATTTCTGCTGAAAAGGGAAGATGCGCAGCCGGTCAAGTCGTTCAAGCTTCGGCGAGCAGGGAGGGCAGGGAGAAGGGCGGGAAGGGAAGAGAGGGACAGAACGGGTCCACGCCGCCACCCTCTCGCGCCGCCCTCTCCAACTCTCCCGCCCGCCTATCTTCGCCCATCCCATCCCGTCTCTATGTTTTTCCCCTCTCTTCACCTTTGCAGTGGCGCCCACAACAAGATCGCGCAGCTGACCGCGGAGGAGCTGTCGCGCGGAGTGTGCTGTGCGTCAGCCGGCAACCACGCTCAGGGCGTGTCGCTGTCCGCGGCGTGGGCCCGCGCCGAGGGAGCCGGGCGTGATCTGCCTCCCCCTGGGCCCGACGACCCCAAAGCTGCCCTCATCTGCATGCCCACGACGACGCCGGACATCAAGATCAGTTCGGTGCGCCGTTTAGGTGGAGAAGTGGCGCTTCACGGAGACACCTACAGCGACACCTCCGGGTACGCTGAGCGGCGCGCCATTGCCGAGGGGCGCGTCTTCGTGCACCCCTATGACGATCCGTGGGTCGTGGCCGGGCAGGGCACGGTGGGAGTGGAGATCCTGCGGCAGTGCGTGCGACCTAAGACGCTCACCGCGGTGTTTTGCGCCATCGGCGGAGGCGGTCTGGCGGCGGGTGTTGCCGCTTATCTGAAGAGCATGCGTCCTGACGTGCTCGTCTTCGGCGTTGAGCCGTGTGGATCCAACGCAATGGCGCAGTCCCTGAAGGAAGGCAGACGAGTGGAGATGAAGCGGGTGGATGGCTTTGCTGACGGCGTCGCGGTCAAGCTCGTGGGGGCCGAGACTTTCAGGTTGTGCCGAGAGCATCTTGACGGCACGGTGCTTGTCAGCAACGCCGAAATCAGCGCCGCGATTCGGGACGTGTTCGACGACACGCGGTCCATCCTTGAGCCAGCTGGCGCCGTGGCGGTGGCAGGGGCAAAGGCGTGGATTCGCCGCGAGGCCGCTGAGGGCCGGCCGCTGCCCGCTGACGCAAGTGTCGTTGCCATTGCGAGCGGTGCCAACATCAACTTCGATCGACTCCGTCTCGTCTCTGACCTCGCCAACGGCGGAGCGCGGACAGAAGCTCTGTTCGCAAGCCGCATCCCGGAGCGGCCGGGCGCCCTCCGGGCCTTTGTTGAGGCCGGATTTCACCGGAGTCGGTCGAGTGATGATGGCAATACGTCGAGCTGGAACAGCATCGGCGGAAGCGGCAACGTGGGCCCGCCCCGTCCCGACGTGGCCGTGACCGAGTTCAAGTATCGGCTCCATAAGAGGGGCGCCGACGCCGTTGTCATGTTCTCGGTGGGGCTCGACGGACCGGGCGAGGCGCGGGCCTTGGCGGAGCGGTGCACGCGGGCGGGCTTTCCCACGCGGGACCTCAGCGGCAACGAGGATGCCGCGGTGCACCTCCGGCATCTGGTGGGTGGCCGGGCCAGCGGGGCGCCCGGACCGGGCGCCTCGGCGTCCGGTTCGATCGACGAAACCGTGGACGACGCCGCGGACGACAGCGCAGGCCCGGGCGCGGCGAGCCCGCTGCCCCCTAGCCCCGCGCTCCCCGACGAACGTTTCTTCGTCGTTCAATTCCCCGAAAAGCCCGGCGCGCTTCGCGCCTTCCTCTATGCGACGCGCGCCTTCAACCTCACTGCGTTCCACTACCGGTACGCGGGGGGCAGCACCACGCAGGCCCTTGTCGGGTTCGAAGTGCCCTCGTGTCAGGGGGCGGAATGGGACGCCGCGATGGACCTCCTGGGGAGGGACGAGGCGTCGGCGGTCGTGGTCGAGGGGGTCGACGTGGGCGGCGCAGCGGGCACGGGAGCGGCGGCCGCCGACGCAGACGCGTACGGGTACGCCGTGCGGGAGATCGGGGGGGAGACACGGGCGCTGTTTGAGGAATTTCTGTAGACGCGACGGCCAGCTGGATACGGGGGGATATACCACCGAGCCTCGACCGCTCCCCGTCGTCGTCCGCAGTGGCACGCGAGGTCCGCGATGTTCGACTGAGTCAATGCCCTTGCCAACCGCGACGCAGCGCTCGAGCCGGACCCCGATCGCGCCAGGCGCCGATGCGCCGGGCCAAGCGCCGGTGGGAGCTGGGGGATGGGGTGGGAGCGCGGGAGGACGCGACGCTGGCCATGCGGCTCGAGTCGCGGGAGAAGCGCGCCGTTGAGGCGTTTTCGGGGCCGACGCTGAGGACGACGAGAATGGGCACTCGAGGAGGCGCGTTCACTTCCGCCCCCGCCACGCCTCCGTCGACATGTTCCGGCGAGCCACGAAACATGTCAGGCTGGGGACCCGCCGTCGACGGCGATAAGTCCGACCTGCTCGGAGCGGGGGCGGTCGGGAGCGATGATTGGGGAGCACCGCCGCTCGCCGGGCGGGGCGGCGGGGCGCCCGTCGGGGCGGGGGGGGCGGGGCCGTCGTCGGGAGCCGGGCCATCATCCCTCCCGTCCGCCCAAGCCCAGGTCACCTCGATCGACACGGAGGCGGGGGTCGCATCGTTCCGATCTGCGGCCGCCACGGTTCAGGCGAGTAGCCTAGGAGCCGGGGGGGGGTGACTTAGGGCGGCGGCGTCGGCTTTCAGGCGTTCGACTGCAGGGGCCGCGTCCTCGCCTGCTCTACGTGTGCGCCGGGCGGGGGTACTACCGGGTTGCGACGAACCTTTTTCATCCACATCGATCCCGCGCCTCACGCGCCACGCCCTCGAAGAGGTAGAACGAGGTCTGGCCCGCCGAGGGGCCTCGACACCACTCCCGCGCGCCCCCCGTCGCCCCGGCCCGACCCCCCTCTTTCCCCACACTCCCCGACCCACCATCGCAGGCATCAGCCACAGCCGCCCTCCGCGACGCCCGCCCCTGGACCGAGGCCCTGGACCGGCGCCGTTTTTCCCGCCCCGCCGGGGTCGGCGATGCCACGACGCGCCTCCGCGCCAACCTGTCGGCCTTTCGCAGCAACTACGCGGTCGTTGGGGCCCTCACGGCCCTCACGGTGATGCTGTTGCACCCCAGCAGTATCCTCACCATCGTTCTGCTGTGCGCCCTCTGGGTCGGTCTGTTCGTTGTCCGAAAGGGTCCGCTCCGGGTGCCCGCGGGCGCCCCGGGCGGATTCGGCGGGCGGACGGTGTCGGTGGGGGAGCAGGTTGTGGTGGCGGGATGCGTGACGTTCCTTGTCGTCTTCGTGTTTACATCGGTGCTGTCGACAGTGCTGACAGCGCTGGGTTTGGCTGCCGCGGCGATTCTCGCGCACGCCACGCTGCGGGAGCCGGCGCCGATCGAGGCGCCCGAGGGTGGTGACGGAGGGGACACGTTCGCGGGCTTCCAGAGCGGGACTCTGCGGGCGGGGTGGGGGGCCATCCGCGACAACGCGATGAGCACGTTCGCATCATTGGGGGGGCACGGGGCTAACGCCGCCCACGCGAGCGCTAGCAGCCTGGTCTGAGGGCGATGTGGGGTCGAACGATGTCGCCATCGTCGGCGCTGAGGTTTTTGGCGTCAAAGGGGCACTCGTCGTCGTCGGGGGGCGCGGCGGCTCTGCGATTCGGCGTCTCGGGTGGCGGGCGGTTGAGCTGCTTACCCAAAATCGCGGTTCCTCCCTTGAGTGCGCCCCCGACCCGCACCGTCCCGCAATATTTTCCCGAAGTCGCAGCGATGGCGTTCAAGAAGGCCGGCGAGTCTCTGGGAGTCCGGGATCTTGACAGCCTCGGCCGCAAATACAAGCGACTTTGAAGCCCCCCAGGGGCGGCCCCTTGATTCCGATCGCGCGGCGCGATCTGGCAGGGCGAATTAAACCCTGATGGCTTTCCTCCCAGTGGCTTCTGCGAAGCTCAAAACGATCACACGGGCGCGGCCCTTGTGAGCCGCGAAAACGTCGCCTGCCCAACGCCGCTGTCCCGACCCCTCCCCCCCCCCCTCCAATCCGACCCCCCCAGCGCCCGCCCCCGCCCCCAAGAAGGATGAGCTGCCCGTCGCTCCCCTCGTTGCCGTCGGCGTCGTCGTCGTCCTCGCCCTTTTGAAGAAGGCGACTG
>Ga0181573_10003950_pt1 | contig 12786 bp, 6 predicted proteins | sample 101ome_25_FD_148643 | JGI IMG/M metagenome (GOLD analysis project Ga0181573, IMG submission 148643) | Coastal salt marsh microbial communities from the Groves Creek Marsh, Skidaway Island, Georgia - 101409BT metaG (spades assembly) | ecosystem: Environmental > Aquatic > Marine > Intertidal zone...
CCCCCGCCCCGACACCCGGTCCCCCCCCCCCCCCCCCCCCCCCCCCCCCCCCTGCCACAAAGACGGCGCGAGAGCGACGCAGCGTGGGCGGGCGGGCGCGCCGCGCTCGGCGCCCCGCAGAATCAGACAGCGCAGGCGCCGACGGACCGGCTGAGAGGAAAACTCCTCCGTTCAGGGCGAAAAATGGTTCGCTTGGAACAAGACGCCTTCCTCACCGCGCTTGGAGAGCTACTGCGGCGCCACCGCGCCTCGGGAACCGTCACGCTCACGGCAAAGCGGACCACCGACCGGGCGCGTCAGAGCCGCCGTAGCGAGGCCGTCAGCCCTCTGCCCGCCGCCGCCGCAGCCGCGGCCTGGGCCCCACCGCCCCCCGCTCGTCCCTTCCAAACCCGCAGCCGCCGAGCCGCCGCGCGAACCTGGAACCCGCCAGCGCCGCCCTGCTGGTGCGGGCGTCGGACGCATCGGGGCGGCGGCGACTCGGCGTCCTCGTCCCCCTGCCCCGGGCGCGTCGCTTCGCGGAGCGGCTCTCTGGAGTCCTCTCCGGGGGGCTTCACGGGCTGGGGCGGGGGCCGCGGGTCGAGCCGCGGGGAGAGAGCGGTGAGAGGGGTAGATCGGGAGCAAGCCCCCAACGGGAGTTGGTCCATTGAATCCATTCGTCCTCACCCGGAGAGTCCCACGGCGGGCCAAGCCCCCCCGGCCAGGGCAGCCAGGCGACCGACGAGGGTGGCTAGGGCCTCTGCCCCCCCCCCCGCCACGAGCCGCGTGTCCGAGTCGGCTCCGGCCACCCGCAGGCCACCGAGCCCGGCGAACCTCTTGGCCGCGGCCGCCGCCTCGGCGTCGGCCTTGGCGGGGGCGGCGGGCGCGGCCGGCCTGGGTGCGGGCGCGGGGGCCACCGCCGTCGCGGCTGGGGGCGGCGTCGCCCGCCCCTCCTCGGAGAGACGGCCGAGCGCGCCCGGCGAGGCGGCGCTCACAGCGGGACGGAGGAAGCCGTCCTGGCGCGACTCCACCCGCGGGAGCCGCGCGGACCCCTCCCCGTCACCCCCCCCCTTCCCCGGCGACACGCTCGCCTCCCCGCCGCCCTCGTCGTCGGACGACGCGTCGCCGTCGGCCGGCCGCGGCGCCCGCCCCCCCCCGCTCGCCACCGCCGCCGGCCCCCGGGACTCGGAGGCGGCCTTGTCCGCCTCGACGAGGACACCCAGATCCCTCAAGGCGGCCAGGGCGTGACTCACCACGACGACACTGGGCACGAGGCCGCACGTGAACCGCGTCCGGGCGGCCAAGGCCGCCTCGGCGGCCGCGGCCGCCGCCTCAGGGCCCACGCCCGAGCCGGAGGCGTCGTCCCCCCCAGCCCCTCCCCCAGATCCTGCGCGCACGGCCGCCATCATGGCCCGGAGGACGTCGCGCTCGGGCAATCCGGCACCGCCAGGCGATCCGGCCCCGTCGGGGGCGCGCGCGAGGAGGGCGAGGGCGGCCTCGGCGGCGACGACGTACGTGGCGGCCGAGGGGGCGAGAAGGGCGGCTCCCGCGAGGGCGGCAAGGCGGGCGGGGGCCGTCGCGTCGTCGCCCCACCGGAGAGACGCGCCGTCGACGAGGACGAGGCCACCCCGGCCCGCCAGCCGCCGGGCCTCCGTCGCCCACCCCTCGACATCGTCCAGCTCGAACCGCTGTGCGCCCGCGGGGTCGGCGTCGGGGCCCAGAAGCCGCGGCAGGGAGGACACGTCCAGCTCGCGTCGCAGCGTCCGTCGAAGAAAGAGGGCCTCGGCGGCCGCGGCGGCCAGCGGCACCGACGGCGACGCCGGAGAGTCCCGGTTCGGGTCGGCGCCTCCGCGCCGCTGGAGGGCGAGGACCGCGGCGGCCACGATGCCCTCACGGCACAGCCACGGAAGGAGCTGATTGGTCCGGTAGGAGAGATGCAGCGGGGCCTCGGGGGTGGTGCGGAGGCGGACGAGGGCGCGCGAGTCGGACTCCGGGAGAGGGGCGCGAGAGGAGGCCCGCGCGTCGCCCAGCCCCCCCTCGATGAAGAGCATGGGGGACCCCGGAGGCATGGACGCGGCTAGCTCAGCGACGGCGCCCGGGCAAGCGTCACCGTCGGGCCCACACTCGTCCGGCAAGCCGGCGCAAGGCGCGCCGCGGCGGCGGGCCCAGGCTTCGAGGCGGCGTGCCGCGCGGCCGACGGCAGCAAGCGGGACGCCGTCGGCGAGCGCAGTGCCCCGGGCCGCGGCGGCGATGGCGCAGGCGGAGGCGACGAGGGCGGAGGCCGGAATGGGGCTGAGTCCCACGAGGCGGCGCTCCATTTGGGCGGCGAGGGCGGCGACGAGACGCTGGCGGCCGGGAGAGCCCCGAGGCAAGGCGCGAGCAAGGACGGCGACGGCGGCGGCGCGTGCAGCGGCCTCCGTAGGCGACCCGAGTCCCGCCTCCCCGCCCGAGTCCGCCACGAGGCGCTCAAGCGTCTCGAGCGCCGCCGTCGCCTCGGCCCGCGTCGGCGGCCCGTCGGCGCCGTCTCCGTCTCCCGGCGTCGACGCCGTCGCCGCGTCCCCCCGCGCGAGGGCTGCCCGCGCCTCGGTCACAAGCGCCGCGTCGACACTCATCGGCTCTCCGACGCTCATCAGGCACCGGCCCAGCCTGCCCCCCGCCCACCGGCCCTCCTCTCCCTTCCACCACGCCACCCCGAGTCCCCACAGGGCGCGGCACAGGGAACCGGTGGTCTCCTTGCGCTTGGGGCGGCCCAACAGCTCGCGAATCATCGTCGCCTCCTCGGCGGGGACGTCGTACGACGCCGCCTGGGGGGCGAGGAAGACCGGGCCGCACCCCCCCGCCGTCGACCGCCCTGCGGCCCCGGCCGCTCCGGCCCCGCGGGGCCGTAGATCCGCGCCGTCGAGCGCCCCGTCGACGAGGTAGCCGAGCAGGCCGAGCTTGAGGCTGTGGGCCCTACCATCCCTCGCCCGGCCCCCCTCCGAGTAGACGCAGACGGACAGTCCCCTGCCCAGCACCTCCGCGCAGTAGCCCCGCAGGCAGGCCTTGTAGACGCTGGCCTCGCCCGGGTCCGCCTGCATCCCGCCCAGGGTGCGGCGAATAAAGAAGGCGCCGTTCCGTGCCATGACGAAGCGGACGCCGGGCAACCGGAGGTTTTGCCCGGACGCGGTGTGGGGCACGAGCACCCCTCCGGCGAAGTGCAGGAGGGGCAGCACGCAAAAGTCGAGGTAGCTCTTGTGGAGGGGCAGATGAACCAGAGTGGCGCCGCGGGCCTCGAGGGCGCGGAGGCGGGCGAGGCCGGCAACGGGCCTCGGGGGCGCGTCGGCATCGGCGGCGCCAGGCGCTTCGGCAGGCTTGTCCGGCGCGGCGGACGAGGGGCCGTCGGAGAGGAGAGCCCCGGGTCCGAAGCCGGCCGCCGCCGCGTCGTCCCGGGGACCGAGCAGGACAGGGAAGCTGCGGCCGAAGAGGGCCTCGCACAGGGCGGTGAGGAGCACCCCGAAACACCGATGCATCCAGAGTCGAAGGTGGGCGGCCATATCGTCGGCGACCCGGCGGGCGGCGGCGCGGAGCCGACGAAGGGCGGCCGCCTCGAGAGCCGAGATCTGGTCGGGGGTTAGGGGGGTGGGCGCGGCGGCGGCGGCGTCGTCGTCGTCGTCGTCTCGTGGACCGTCGGGGGCGAGGGCAGCACGGGCGGCCCGCGCGGCCTCAGCTGAAGCAGCACGTTGGCACTCGGCGTCGACAGCGCCAGCGGGGCGGAGAAGCGAGGCAATCATCCACTCCTTGCGGCAACCGGCGCGGCGCAGGCGGGGATCGAGGTCGGGGCTCACGCTCAGTGACCAGGCCGCGACGGGGCCGAGAAGCCACCACGCCAGTGTCGACAGCCGGGCGGGGGGGGCGGTCGTTGGAACGGCCTCTCCGACCCCAGGTTCGGGGTCGGCGACGACGTGGGAGTCGGCCGTCATCGCCGAACCCACGGCGAGATTGTAGGCGCCAGGGGATGTCCAGAAGGGAGCCCGGCGCCGCGACAGCGGCGTATTTCCCGGGACCGCAAAGCCCGGAGGGCCGCCTAGGGCCGCCGACACGGCCGATGACCACCTGGGAGGGGACATGAGACGAAGACATGCGGATCGGAAGCGGCGACTGGAGGTGTCGAGCTTCCGCATGACGACCCGCCAAGGCGGCTTGGAAAACGCCGGCGGTGCCGCGGCTCCCCGTCGCGCCGCTGTCATCAACCCCAACGAAGCCCAGCAGACTCACGTTTGTTCAGGTGTCGGCATCGCGACTTCCCTCCCCCGAGGGACCTGCCACCTGATCGGCTGCGCGGACATCTGAACCACAGGCCGCCCACGCGAGGGCCCTTCGAGTGCGCCACGAGCCGGCCGACCGCAAAGCCCGCCGACAGCCCGGCTTGGAGCGAGTTCCCCCCATCGTGATCACCTCCCCCACCCCCCCCTAGACGGCCACGGCCCCCGCGACCTCGCTCCCGAACTGCCCCGACGACGCAGCGGCGATGGACTGTGGCGACCCTCCCTCGGCCTCAACGGAGGCAACCGCCTGGTCCGCCGCCCGGCCGGCGGCGGCCCGTCTCGCGTCTCTGCGACGCGCCCGCGCCTCGCGGCGCGCCGTCTCAGCCGCCTCAGCCTGACCTCGCAGCGCGCGCCCCACCCCGGCGTCCAAGGCCGTCCGGTCGATCTCCTCCTCCAACGCCCGCGCCCGCTCCTCGGCAGCCTCGGCCCGGCGCTCCGCCCTCGCCCGCGCCGCCTCGGCGCGTTCCAGCCGCTGCGTCGCCTCGCGGCGTGCCGCCCCCGCCGCGTCGGCCTCGCGGACGGCGACCGCCGCGCGCCGTTCGGCCTCAGCGGCGCGGCTCCGCGCCTCCTCCCCGGACCGTTCGGAAGCCGCCCGCGCCGCCTCGGCGGCCTCGCGCCGGCCCGCCGCGTCGTCCCTCTCACCCCGCAGCGTTTCGGCCTCCGCGGCCGCGCGGCGCCGCAGCTCCGATGCCTCGCGCATTGCGGCGAGCCGGGCCGACTCCGCGGCCGACAACTTCTCCGCTCCGCCCTCCTCTGCTGCCCGGAGCGCCGCCTCGGCCCGGGCGCGGGCGTCACGGGCCACGGCGGCCTCGCGCCTCGCCTCGCTCGCCGACGCCCGCTCCGCCTCCTCCCTCTCTCGATGGGCAGCGCGATGGGCTTCGAGCTCCTCGCGAGCCTGGGCGGCGCGAGCCGTCTCGCGGGCGACGCGCGCGGCGGCCTCGGCGGCCGCCTCACGGCGGGCGGAACGCTCCGCGGCGAGGGCTGCCTCGGCCGCTGACGCCGTCGTCTCGGCCGCCCGCGCCCGCTCCCCCGCCTCTTGCGCCGCGCGCGTCGCGCGGTCGGCGCGGTCGCGCAGCGCGGCCTCGTCGCGGTCGCGACGCCGGCTCTCGGCGACGGCGGCACGCTCGGCGCGCGCCGCGGCCTCATCCCTCCGGGCCAGCTCTGCCCGCAACCGCTCCACGTCGGCCGCGACCGCGGCGGGCCCGCCCGCCGCGCTGTCTCCGCCGTCGACGTCGCCGCCGTCTCCACCCCCGCCGGACGCGCCCGCGCCCACGTCCGGCCGCGCGCAGTCCGGGTCGGCCAGGCGCCTCCGCAGCGCCGCCAGCTCCTCCCGCGCCGCCGCCGCCGCCGCCGCCGCCCGCTCGGCCCTCCCGACGGCGCGCGCCCGCTCGGCCCGCAGCGCCGACGCCTCGGCACCCAGGGCCGCCGCCTCCTTGCGCGCCTCGTCGGCCTCCTGGCGGGCCCTTCCAGCTCCGGCGGCCTCGCCTCGCCTGAGTGCGTCTCCGCAGGCCGCGTGGGCACGCTGGAGCTCCCGGGCAAGGCCCTCCAGGCGGCCCTCTGCCGCCTCCCTCCGCAGCGTCTCGGCCGTCCGGGCCGACTCGGCCGCGTCGGCGGCCGCCCTGGCGGCGTCGGCGGCCGACTGGAGTCCGTCCAGACGGGCGTGCATGGCGTGGAGGGCCGCCGAGAGTCCGTCGAACTGGCCGCGGGCGAGGGTCGCCTCCTCCTTGGCAGCGTCAGCGTCGCGTTGGGCGGCGAGACAGTCCGCGCGGAGGCGGCCGGCGACGGCCTCGGCCGCGGCGAGCGCGGCGCGGGCCGAGCGGGCATCCTCGCGGGCAGCGTCGCGCTCGGCGGCGGGGCCGAGGGCGTCGGAGCCTGAAGCGGCGGCGGCAGAGGCGGCGACAGCGGCGCCGCCCCCCTCGGTCCCCGCCACCGTCCCTGCGCGGCGGGCCTCGGCGACAGCCCCCACCGCCGCCGCCCGCGCGCGCTCCTCGGCCGCCTCAGCACGGGCCCGCAGACCCTCGGCGACCGCCCTCAGCTCCTTCCGTTCCCGCTCTGACTCGCGCGCCCGCCGCTCGGCCCGGTCGGCGCGACGGGCGAGGCCGTCGGCCCGCGCCTCACTCGCCTCGCGCGCCGCCTTCTCCCGCTCGGCCGAGGCGGCGGCCTCATCGGCCCGCTCCGTGAGAAGATCGCACTCGCGCGACGCCAAGGCGAGACGAGCGGCGAGGCGGGCCACGGGTGCGCCCGGCCCGCCGGAGGTGCCGACCGACGCCGAGGCGTCGGCGTCAGCGCGCGAAGCCGAGGCCTCGTCGGCCGCTGCCGCCGCCCGCCGCGCCCGCTCCGAAAGCGCCTCCAGCTCCCCGGCCAGGCGCTCCCGCAGCGCGTCCGCCTCCTCTCGCAGCGAGCGCTCCTTGCGGGCTGCGATGGCCTCGGTTTCGGCCAGGCGGCGCGCCAGAGCGGCCTCCCTCCCTTCGGCGTCGGCGAGGGCCCGCTGGAGCGCCGAGGCTGCGCCGTCGGCCGCGGCGAGGAGGGGCGGCAGGGTGGCGGCGTCGCTGAGCCACCGGGAGGGCTGCGGAGCCCCGGGACCTGCGTCGGCGGCCGAGGCCCACGCGTCAGCCTCCGGGACCGCCGCCGAGGGAGCGTCCGTCGAGGGGGCAGGTCCCCCCTCCCGCGCCAGCGCCCGGGCGAGCTCCGCCTGAAGCCTCCCGTCCACCCGCTGGAGGTGGTCGCACCGCGCCTCGGCGGCCTCGCACCGTGCCTTAAAGGCGTCGCGGTCGCGCTCGGCCGCGTCGGCGCGCCGCGCGGCGACGGCGGCTCCGCGGGCCGTCTCGGACCCCGCCGCCTCGGCCGCAGCACGCGCCGCCTCAGCCTCGTCCGCCCTCCGTTCGGCCAGACGCAGGGACGCCTCCAGGGCGCGCTGCGCCTCCGGATCCCCGCCGCGCACCACCACGGCGGGGGGTGCCGGTAGGATCGCGCCGGGACCCAGGCGGCGGGCAAGGGTTGCCAGCACGCCCCCGACGTCGAGCCGGGCGGCTGGCGGGGGCGGCCACGGGGCCTCGTCGAGGGAGGCGAGACCCGGGAGGCCGGGGGCGGGGCCGGTGGCGGCGGTGGCGGGAGGGGGGATGGCGGGTGCCGCGAGGAAGAGGTCGACGGGGTGATGGCCGCCACGGGGCCCCCGGGCTGTCTTGGGCCGGGACCGAGACCGGGGGCGGGGGCGCTCCCGAGGGGGGCCATCCGCGTCGCCCCGCCACGGCTCAGAGTCGTCCGAGCCGGCGCCGGCGGCGCCGCTGTCGGCTCCCGCCCAGGGGTCTTGAGGGGGCAGGGCAGTTGGAACTGTCGCGGCCCATGCCGTTGGAGCGAGAGCGTCACGACTTGACACCCCCTGCCCGGGGGGCGCGCCGGAGGGGGTGTCAGCCCTCGCAAGGATGTCGTCTCCGTCGGCAGCAGCGTCGGCAGTGGCGGATTCGAATCCAACGGCGGCGTCGAAGTCGTCATCTGGCGAGCGGCGGCGGCTGGGCGCCGCCGAGGCCGATGGTCCCGGGTCATCGTCAGACCCCGTCGCCATCTCGGACACGGAGTGGGCGGCCGCGGCAGCATCACGGGCTCCGGCGGCCGACGCCGCGAGGGCACGGGTGGTGTTGGCGGCATCGGCGGCGCTGGCGGCGGCCTCGGACGAGTCGTTGGCTCCCAGGTCGCCGCCATAATGGCCGCCGTCGTAGCCGTGGCCGCCGAGAGGGGCACCAGGCGGGACAGGAACGCCGGCGGCCCAAGTCAGGATGCGGCGTGCCGAGGACCCGATGCCGTCGTCGACGTCGGCGTCGTTCTCAGACGGGAGCCCGACGGCGGCCCCCTGCAGGCCCAAAGGCGAGGCCTCGCGGGCGCGGCCTCCGCCGGGGCTAATGCCTCCTTCGGCGTCCGAGTCGGCCTCGCTCCATTCGCCGCGTCGGTCGGTGGGGCCGCGCCGCGTCGACCCAAGGCGGCCCGTGCTGACACCGGACACGAGGTGCGCTGGGACGCGGTCGCCGTGACCGAGTGGAGCAGGGCTCACGACGACGCCACTGGGGGAGGAGGAGGGAGGACGGGTGAGGTCGGGGAGGGACTACAGAGACCGCGCCGGGCTTGAACGGCAGACCCCGCCGCGAAGCCCAGATCCACAATTTCTTGCCTCGCGGTGCTCTTGCTCACTCCTATTGGTCTTCTGACTTCAGGAACGACGCTTTCCTCGGTCGATACGGGTCGTGAACTCCCCACGGGGGCATCGACCGTAGCCATTGCTCGCGAGAGCCTGTCCTCGCGGCCGCCCCTCTCGAGGCCAACCGAAGAGGGGTCTAGGTGAGGGGGGAGTTCAAGAGGCCTGCACTGGCCGCCCTGGGATGCCATCGGCGCCGGTGAGTGCTAATTGGCGATGCGCGAGGGATTTGTCGAGGAAAAGGCGAATCCCCTTTCCGCAGCTCGCCCCCAGGCGCGGGCCACTGGCGCGAGCAAAATGAGGAAGACCGCTGGGGCGCGAGCTGCGGGCGTTCGAGAACGAAGCGAGCGGGATGTTGGTGTCGGCGGCCGGCGGCGGCGGCGACGCAAGCGGCCGAGCCCAGGAACCCCGACCCCACCGACCCGAAACCCCCACCCCCCCCACTGCCGCAGCCAACCCCACTGAAGAGGACGGCACTCCCATTCTGCTCGCGGCGCGCGAAGAGGGCGCCCCGCCCGTCTACCCCCCTTTCCCCGGCCAGTTCCCCCCTCCACACCGCCCCGACGCCGACTCCGACGCCCTCGTCGACCGCTACCTTCGTCTCCGCGACGCCATCCGCGCCTCCCCCCTCTACACCGACGCGATCCCTCCTCGGGGCGGTCCTGCAGGGCCGCGGCCGGACCTCTCGGCCGCAGCGCCCCCAGACGCCCTCCTCGTCCCCCCCGAGCTGTTGAAGGCGTCGGCGGACGAGGTGCAGTGGGGAGGGGGGAGGGTGGACGCCGGCGCGCCGCCCCGCCGCGGGAACGCCGCCGGGGCGACAGCGCGGTTCGGAGTGCTTGGCGGGGGGGGGCGGGGGACGAAGCGAGACCTGGGCGGGGGGATGCGGGGGGGTGGCGTCAGCGGGGGCAGAGAGAGGGGGCGACCTCGCCGCGGACACCACCCCGAGCCCGACTCCCGGCGCCGCGACGACGACGACGACGACCCCGACGCGCGCTCGGACGATCCTGGCGCGGGGGACGACGACCGGCTGGACGACCACGACCACCACGGTCGCGGGGACGGGGACGACGCAGGCGAAGCGGGAGACGCGGGCGATGAGCACGGCGGCGATGGTCGGGGAGGGGCTGGCGGGGCCGGCGGGGATCCCCCTTCGCGCGAGCTCTCGGCCTCTCCCGCCCCCAGCGACGACGGAGATTATGTCCAGTACCATCACGACTCGGCTGAGGACGACGACGGCTCCGGGGGGGGGTTTTCGGGGGAATATTGAGCCGAGCAAAGAGGGAGACGGAGGGAGGGTCGATGGCACGTTTCGGACCAAGCGCTCCATCGCCTCACATGGCGCTTGGACAGACGACCCCACGTCGCCACTCTGGCCCTCACATGAGAACGCAGGTCTCGAGGAGCATCCGGGACAGGATGTAAGGGTTGACGTTGGCCGAGGGGCGGCGGTCCTCGAGGTAGCCCTTACCCTCGAGCGATACACCAATGGGGATGCGGATGGACGCGCCACGGTCGGCGGTCCCTGACCGGAAGGTGTCGATCGAGGCCGTCTCGTGCTTGCCCGTGAGGCGACGCTCGTTGCCGCTGCCGTAGGCGGCGATGTGCTCGGCGTGGCGCTTGCCGAGCTTGGCAGCAGCCTCCTCGATGACCTTGATGCCGCCGTCCTTCCGCATGGCGGCCGTGGAGAAGTTGATGTGGCCGCCCGTGCCGTTCCAGTCGCCCACGACGGGCTTGGGGTCGAGGGTGATGGCGATGCCAAAGTCCTCGCCGAGGCGGTTGAGGAGCCAGCGGGAGACCATGGTCTGGTCGCCAAGCTCCATGGGGCCCACGGGGCCGATCTGGTACTCCCACTGCCCGGGCATGACCTCAGCGTTGATGCCAGAGATGTTGAGGCCAGCCTTGATGCAGGCGTCCATGTGGGCCTCGGCGAGGGGGCGACCGTACACGGCCTCGGAGCCGACGGCACAGTAGAAGGGGCCCTGGGGCAGGGGCACCGTCTGGCCAGGGGCCCAACCGTGGACCTTGCCAGTCTCGCCGTCCATCATCGTGTACTCCTGCTCGAAGCCATACCAGGGGTCGCAGTCCTTGGGAATCTTGGCGACGACCTCGGCGGCCTTGGCGCGCTGGTTGCAGGGGGTCGGGGTCTTGCCGTCGGACTCGTAGGTGTCGCACATGACAAGAACGTTGTCGCCGCCGCGGATGGGGTCGGGGTAGACGGCACGAGGGACGAGGACGATGTCAGAGTTGTCCCCCGTGGCCTGGTCTGTGGAGGAGCCGTCGTACGACCAGTTGCTGTAGTCGGCCGCGTTGAGGGTTGACTTCTCCTTGTGGTAGACCCTGGGGGGGGGGGGGGGGGGGGGGGGGGGGGGGGGGGGGGGGGGGGGGGGGGGGGAGGAGTGAGGGTGTGGTGGGGTGGAAAGGGCAACAACGGGGGGTGTCACGATCTCTGCCGGGCGGAAACCGGGCTCCGGGTGAGCGAGCCCCGGTGAGCCTCGGCCGGCGCTCGGGCGCGATGACTCGCGGAGGCGAGGCGCAGCATCGCCGATGATCGGAAGCCCGGTGAAGGGGGCCCGAAATTGAGGTGACGCGGAGAATGGAGGCCATCAGTGGCCGGAAGCGCCTGGTAGGCACACCGCCGCCGCTTCTTCAACTCCGCGCGGCTCGACGGATGGGCCGACGCGGAACATAGCGAGCCCCGACGTAACGATCCGACAGTTCCACCGAAAAACCGGGCCGCTCCACGGGGAATCGACTTCGGGTGCACGATGGGGGGCCGGGCACCAGCCGTCAAAGCCAGCACCGGCCACGCGCCCCCCGTCCTCGCGCGAAGGGACCAGGTGAGGCTTCCAGCCGCACCCCCGCAGATGAGATCGATCACAGCGATCATTCTGGTGGTTGCATACACGGTTACCGCAAGGCGCGTGAGGCGCGACGACAAGACGCCACCCCCCGTCCCGCGACTCGCTTCGTCTTGGAGCGCATCTCGTTGAAGAAAAGACCCTTCTTCGGGTGGCCCTCGTAGCCATCGGACCTGCGCGCGAAAGAAAAGAGGGAGCCGTCGGGAGGGACGCGAACGTGGACGGCGCCGAACCGGACACCGCCGCGGTTGATTCCAGGGTAGCGCTCAAGAAAGCGGGACAAATACTTCCGCTCCCCCTCCTGGCTCGCCAGATATACTCGGCACGGAACGCCGCGCACAGCACGTTAGGGCGGCCGGCGACAGAAGGCACCCGGGCCTGGACGGCGTTGAGGGAGAGAGTCGACTGCATGGTTTTCCCAATCGCAACAAGCAAAAAGTGGCAGGTGCTGGGCGGGGGGGGGGGGCGGGGGTGAGGGGGCAACCGCGAGCTCGAAACGAGGACTCGACATCCCTCGAGAGCACCGGGCCAGCCATGGGCAATGCCCTCCCGGGCGTCGTCCCTCACGCCAGCCCCTCTCCCGCCTCGCTCTCCCTCCCTCCCCAAAGTCGATCGGCCTCCGAGCGCAGCTGTGCACACAGAGCCGCGAGATCGCTGGCCTCGACGTCGACGCCGTTGTAGGCATCGCAGTTGGTCCACACGCGATCCACTGCGGCGCGGGCGCGACGGGCGCCCCCGGCGGCAACGGCGAGGAGGAGGGTGCGTCGCGCGGCGCGCGCGGCGGCGGCGGGAGGGGGGGGAGGGGGCGCAGCGGGGTCGGCGGCGGCGGGGTCGGCGGCGGCGGGGTCGGCGGCGACGGGCAGAGGAGGGGGGGGATCCTCGAGCGCCGCCCGACGGGCGACGCACGGCCACCGCGCCCAGGGGAGACCCGCGAGGGACGACGTGGCAGCGGCGTCTCCGACCTCGGCGCCCCCGCCGCTCCCGAAGAGGCCCTTGAGCGCGGGGGGCGGCCCCGTCCCCGCCCGGCACGCCGCGCACCCCGGGTCGGCACGGCCGCAGGGCCTTTCGAGGCAGCGGGCGACCTCGGACAGGGAGATGGGAGACGATCCCGCCCGGGCGACGACGTCGGCGTAGTCCGGAGCGTCCTCTGGGCGAACGGGGAGACGAAAGGGCGCCGAGCCGGGGAGGCGGAGGAGACCGCGAACGACGGACCGGGACGCCGCGAGGGGGCAGGGGGGGACGCCGGCGGCGCGGGCGGCGGCCACGAGGGCGGCGTCGGCGGCGACCGAGGCGTGGGGGGCCGCGGGGGGGGCGACGGGGGCGCGGGGAGCGCGGGGGCGGGGGGCGGGCGGGCCGGCGCCGACGGCGGCGCCGGCCGGGACAGCCGAGCCGCCGCCGCTGCCCGCGTCTCCCGCGCCCCCAGCCGCCCGCCCCCTCGCCCCAGCCCCCGCGCCACCCCGGC
>Ga0181573_10003960_pt1 | contig 12771 bp, 8 predicted proteins | sample 101ome_25_FD_148643 | JGI IMG/M metagenome (GOLD analysis project Ga0181573, IMG submission 148643) | Coastal salt marsh microbial communities from the Groves Creek Marsh, Skidaway Island, Georgia - 101409BT metaG (spades assembly) | ecosystem: Environmental > Aquatic > Marine > Intertidal zone...
CAAGCTTACCCATGAGCAAATGCTTACAGACCCTGAAGAAGCAGCACAGTTTGTTGCCGATACCGGCGTAGACGCACTGGCCATTGCCTGCGGCACCAGCCACGGAGCCTATAAGTTCACACGACCACCCACGGGCGACATTCTGGCGATTGACCGTATTAAGGCTATTCACGAACGCATTCCCAACACCCACCTTGTCATGCACGGCTCCTCAGCGGTTCCCCAAGATTGGCTAGCCATTATTAATGAGTTTGGTGGTGAGATTCCGGAGACGTACGGGGTGCCGGTAGAGCAAGTTGTGGAAGGCATTAAACACGGTGTGCGCAAGGTGAACATTGATACTGACTTACGACTTGCCTCGACAGGGTCAATTCGACGTTATCTCGCCCAAAACCCCGCTGAATTTGATCCGCGTAAGTATTTGAACGAAAGCCTCAAGGCCATGCGCGATATCTGTATTGCCCGCTACGAGTCATTTGGCACGGCTGGCAATGCATCAAAAATTAAACCGCTGGCCCTAGCAAACGTGCAGCTTGCCTATGACGGGGGCCGACTCTAGGCAACCCCGTGCTAGGGCGCTTCCTGATCTAGCGCGGTGCCAAGTTCTTGACGTAATTGGGCTTCGTATCGGACCCAACGTTGCTGGCGTGTCTGCATAAGCGGCTCTCGTATTTGCCAAACACTCGCAGTTCGCACCGGGTTTTGTAGTCGATGGAATGATAAACAATCCGGGTCCCAAGGTTCACCCAGCCAATCTAAAAGCGCACGCATTGTGACTTCTGGGTTGGCCATTAAGTCTTCATATCGGAACCGATAGACGCGATCAGGGTGATTGGCTCGCCAGTGATCGCTAAGGGATTTACACACCTGCAGTTGAGCTCGGATGTTAGCGAGATTTGTAGCATAAGCATGTTGTGGGTGGAGCCGTGTAGCCCAAACAGACAGCAGCGTATCTCGCCAATCGCGCTCCGTGATAATAAAACGCGCCTCAGGTAATGCCTTTGCAATCATAGGCAGGTGGTACAAGTTATCGGGCCGTTTATCGGTTACCCGACGATTCACTGGCACCTGTCGGTCGCTCATATGCGCGTAAAACCCATTGCGGAGGCGTTCTGCTTCTTCGCTCTTGATGGGTTTGGTGGGAACAATCATTGAACCCCCAAGTTGAGCAATAGCACGTGGCCAAAATTCAGACTCTCCCAAGGGAAAAAATCGCGAGTGCGCCGCCAGCAGTTGCTCCAATAGCGTGGAGCCTGTGCGGAACATGCCCACAATAAACACAGGAGCGTTATCGGTTTGGCCAGCCCTCTGTACCAAAGGCGGGAGCGGCTGGGACAACAGAGAGCGATACCGTGTCTCGGCTACATCTTGTTGCCAAGGCGAATGTGCTTTGGCATCACAAGCGTTGGCAGCTTGCAGCGCGCGCCACGCATTGCTGTATTGCCCAAGGCGTTCTTCAACCTTGGCAAGCGCATAGAAAACATCGGCATCAGAGCTTTTCGTAGCTATGTGGCGCAATTTGGCGATGTGAGGGTCGTCCGTGCGCAGCATCGGCATGGCTTCGACGAGGCGGGTCAGCGCCAATGGATCATCAGCTTTAACCTTACTCGCACGTGCAAAGTACTCAACGGCAGTGTCTCGATCGCCCAGCTGTTCGGCGAGATGGGCACGATTAAACAGCGCCGGGTAATACAGCGGATCGGTCTCAAGCGCCCTCCCTAACCATTCGAGGGCGGCGGCGGCATCGCCCAGCCGCTCTGAGTAAATTGAAGCAATGTTCACCATGGCCTCCTCTGGGCCCGAGAGTCCTAGGGCAATGGACTGCTCGTAGGCGGCTATTGCATCACTGAACTTGCCCAGCTTTGCACCCCACCAACCCACATTGAAGGCGGCAACGGGATCCTTGGGATACGCCTGAGCCTGGGCCTGAGCGGCCGAGTAGGCGCTAAAGCTTTCCTGATAAGAGGGCATAGTTAGGCATAATGGCTGACGGGCATTGGATGGCAAGGCTATCATAATGCGCTAGGCGATCGTGCTAGTTGCCGCAATACGTACACAATTCTGCATCATCGCTAGATTTGACACATTCAGCTATCGTGTAGGTTAGCGGACACGATTAGGAATCGAGGCCCCGGCACACCATAAACAAGTAAAGAAACAGCGAGATGCTCATGGCTGGCAAGAACTTTATAGAAATCTACCCAATTGACATCGAGGTGTGTAACTCAATCATCACATTTTTTGAGCGCAATCGGCATCTCGCCCAGCCAGGACGACTCGGTGAAGTTCCCCGCGTCGATAAGCGCATGAAAGACTCCCTCGACCTCACCATACCCATAAAGATGTACGGTCAGTTCAGTGTTTTTTTCGACCAATTACTCGAAAACGTCAAGAGTTACCTACAGACTTACTATTACGGCCTAGGGGCAGAGGGGCTGGGTCCGCTTTGGCTTTCGCAGCATGCCAATATTCAGTGGTACCCAAAAGGAGGCGGCTACCCGGCGGTTCATTGCGAGAGAGATCGCTTGGAATACTGTCACCGCGCGCTGGTGTGGATGCTCTATCTCACCGATACGCCCGGTGGCGGTACGGCGTTTCCCCACCAAGAGGTAATCACCCAATGTGAGGCGGGCAAATTACTCATTTGGCCCAGTGATATGACCCATATGCATCACGGTGTTGTATCAGACACCCACGAGAAGATGATATTTACCGGATGGATTGACTTTGTAGCAGCGCCTAGTCAATAGCCGCTCTGGTTCTAGCACGTGTATCAATAGCGCTATTGCAGAGCTTTAGTTCACTCATTCAGCGCAAAAAAAGCGGGCCCATGGGCCCGCTTTTCATTTTTAGCAGCGCTGCTGCCAGGCTTTGCCGCTTAGAAGCGGAAAGTGGCCTGTGCAAACAGGTACTGACCTAACGTGTCATAGAAGCCAGCAATTGCGTTGGCGTTTGAAGACAGCGTACCGCCCACGAGTGGTGGCGCCTCGTCAAGCACGTTGTTGATACCAACCAATAGCTCGGAATCACCCATGAAGCGGAAGGTTGCGTTTAAGTCAAGATAGCTCTCAGAACCAGACAGGTTGTCCTGTGCAATCTTGTCGGCACCTGGCGACTTAGTGCTGATCAGCGCGCCGTCATAGTCAACGCCACCGAAGTAACGCCAGCGAGCTGTCACAGCCCACCACTCGTTGCTGTCGTAAGTAGCAGTCATCGTATGACGCCACTCAGGCTTAGGAAAGCAGCGAGTGCTGATGAGGCCAACACAGTCGAACGCTTCGCCAGGCAGGATTTCAATTTCCCATTCCGTGAGGAAGGTTCCTGCAAGCCTAACGTCAAAGGTGCCGCCCATGGCGTCCATCGTCCAAGAACCAGCAACGTCAACACCGGAGGTAACGCCGGTACCAATATTCTGAAGACCGTTGAACACGTAGCCCGTCTCACCCTGCCACAACGAGCCAGAGCCAGATCGGTTCACAGAGCTACACAGCTTATTGTTTTCGGCACACTGGCGAATGATGTTCTCGGCACCTACTGTTGCGATTGTGTTTTCAATCTCAATGTTCCAGTAGTCAATAGAGACCGTCAGGTTCTCCATGGGCTCTAGTACCAAGCCCACGGTGATGGTGTCTGCTTCCTCAACGTCGAGGTTCACGTTACCACCCGAGATCTGGTTATATTGGTTTGCCGGACTAGCTACGATATTGCCGTATTGTGCGGCACTCACACCGGTACGCGCACACTGCTCAGGCGAGTACTCAGGGCTAGCAGTAGCACAGGGGTCAACACCGCCCCACAAACCCAAGTTGTTAACAGAGAAAAGCTCTGCAACGTTTGGTGCACGCACAGCGCGGTTGAAGCCAGCACGGATACATGCCATGTCAACAGGCTGCCAGTCCAAACCGACACGGTAGGTATCTTGGCCGCCCACCGTGCTGTAGTCGGAGTAACGATACGCCAAGTCAGCTACCAAACCTTCCATCAACGGGATATTTGCTTCGCCGAAGAATTCCGACACGCTGAAGCCACCGCGCAGTGATGGGGTGGGGCCACCCTGACCCAACAATTGACCTTCCGCAAAAACGGTGTCAGAAGTACGATCAAAGTCTTCGCCACGCCATTCGTAACCTACAACGATCTGGATGGGGTTAGCATTACCAATGGAGAACAACTCGCCAGTGACATAACCGTTGATCACCTCAGTGGAGCTCTGTGAGCTCAACATACCCGTACCGGTCAAACCATCGGCTTGGGCAGATGTCACACCGTTAGGTGTAAATACTGAGTAACCCGGACAACCGTTATCACACGCGTCAGAGTTCAAAACAGCGGTGATATTAGGTGCAAAGAAATCGTTAATGTAGGTAGAGGTTTGACGCGTCTGAGCGTACAGATAGCTCACATCATATGACCACTTGTCATTGATATCGCCTTTGGAGCCGACGACGATCCGCATGCCGTCATTTGAGAAGTTGTTTGAGCGGGGGCCGCCCTCAACGTTTCGCTTACCTACATAAATACCAAACTCGTCGCTGGTGCGGTCAGGATATAAAGCATCGATAGACGCCGCGAACGCATCGGGGAAGTCATCCAAATTAAGGAAATAGGTCTCCGCAAAGAAAGTACCTGACTCGGCGATTTGCGCACGCGTCTGAGCGCTAGACACCATCACCTCAGCGTAGGGCGTAAAGTGATCGTTAACCTTGTAGTCAACAAATGCGCCAGCATTCCATTGAGTCAAAGGACGCAAGAAGTGGTTGATAGGCGCATAGTTGTAGATGTTGGTGCCATCATAAGGTGCAAATCCACCATTGGGCTGCAGGCTTACGAACTCTTCTTGAGCGTAATCGTAACCACCAGGGCCAGCTCCATCAGCAGTGATAGGTGCTAGGAAGTAGTTAGGGACAATCGCGTTGGCAGAACCACCCACACCGGTGCCGCCTGAGTTAAGTGCGCCTGATGAGTAGTCGCGGGCTTCTTGGCGAAGCTCAGCCTGCTCACGCCATGAAGCGTAGATGGTGGCATTACCTCTGCCATCGGCAAAGTCAGCACCCATTGCAAGATCAATCTGATCGTTTTCGCCATCAGGGCCTTCGGTTCCCGAGGGGTAGGCGAAGCCGCGGCTGTCTAATAGACCCTGCGAGTAGCTGTCATCGTTATCGTGACGGTAGCCGCTCCAGCCTGCGCGAATTTCAACACCGTTCATACGACGGGTCACAAAGTTCACAACACCCGCAACCGCGTCAGCACCGTACGTAGCCGATGCACCACCCGTCAGCACATCAACTCGCTCAAGCGCAATGGTTGGAATCTGCGAAATGTCGGCTGCTTGCGTTTCTGCACCACCGGCTGTCATGCGGCGACCATTTACAAGCACCAACGTGCGGTTAACCCCAATACCACGCAAGTCAACTTGTGCAGTACCGGTAGAACCATTTGAGATGTTAGCGTTTTGGCTGGTCTCGATCGAAGGCAAGCTGTTGAGTACCGCTTCAATGTTTACGAAGCCCAAGTTAGCGATATTCTCAGCCGTAACAACAGTTACTGGGCTAGTCGCACCAAAACCGTCCTGGGTTGCAATACGGGTACCGGTTACCAGTACTTCTTCAAGATTTTCTCCAGTCTCGTCCTGCGCAAAAGCAAAGCCACTCGCAAGAGTGGAGCTCAACGCTGCTGACACTGCTAGGCTTAGGTGCCGTTTATTCAGTGACTTCATTACTAACCTCGTTGTTTTCCAAAAGAAATATGAGCGCTCCAACCGCCGCTTCCGGCAGTCATTAGCGCAGATTAATCAAATGTGACCGTGTTATGTCAGGGGGTGAGGCTATTTTTGTGGAATAATCACAAATTGAACTCGGAACTTTTGCCCGACAAGCCCGCAAAGCCGGTAATTTTACACTCTTTAGCTGTCAGTCAAGACGCTTCACTACCGCTGTACGCCCAGAGGACAGCACCGTCATTTCCCACATTCCCAACCAATTGGTATCAAATTTCACGCGTGTGTCGCTGCTGGTGTGGCGATAGCTGCTGCCATGACGCTGGCGCCACACTTGCCCATTATCGAGGGTGAACACCGTTGACCCATTCCAGCCGCGGAAGTCACCCGTAATTCGAGCTTCAAAGGGCTCTAGTTTTTGCTCGGCCTCGTCGTCGGCTTTGATCTCCGCTTTGGCCTGAGCAACCTGGGCTTCCATGTCGGCTCTAGCGGCAGCCACCTCCAACGCAACACGACGCTCTATTTCGGCTTCTAACACATGGTCGGTACCCTGACCGACAGGGGCTACCCGGTGTGTCAGCCCCGGCTCAGTGGTTGACGGCGAGTGAGAACGCCCAAATCGTTGTTGCAGCCACTCATTAAGATAAGCCCGTTGCTCGGGCGACAAACGGTCTAACCCAGACTGGATTTGCTCGTCACGACTCATGGCCGCTTCTAGAGTGGTAAAAGGAGATTCGGCGATGGCGCCAGGCACAAAGAAGCTTGCCATTAAAACAACGATAGCGTGGCTTAGGGCGCGTACTGAGCGACAAAAAAAACGATGGGTGCGGCTTTTGCGGCTTTTCATTTGGGTGCTGACGACATCTTGAAGGCGCTGCGCGGTTGCATCTAGGTAGTCAACCTTCAAGCTAACGGCGTATCGATTCGTGGTGGGTCGGTAGGTCATGGTTATCAAACTCCAGAGATGAGTCGGCACTCGGTTAATCGCCGGTTAAAACAGCACACGGCAACGTAGTGTTCCCTCAATACTGCGTAATTGCGTTAATGCCAGTTCCGAGTACTCACTTTCAACGTCAATCACAACATACCCAATATCACTCAGCGTTTGCAGATACTGCGCGGTAATGTTGATGCCATTTTCGGAGAACACGCGGTTTATCTCGCCCATAACCCCTGGCACATTACGGTGCACGTGCAATAAACGATGTTGATCGTCATGTTCGGGTAGCGCTACTTCCGGAAAATTAACCGCCGACAGCGTTGTGCCATTGTCGCTGTAACGCGCCATTTTCTCGGCCACCTCAAGGCCAATATTCGCCTGCGCTTCCATCGTGCTGCCGCCAATATGAGGCGTTAATAACGCATTGTCGATACCCCGCAGCGGCGACTCAAACTCATCGTCGTTGGATCTAGGCTCGACGGGAAACACATCAATAGCCGTGCCTGCTAGGTGACCCGACGCTAGCGCATTGGCCAAAGCATCAATATCTACCACATTGCCACGAGACGCATTGATCAGGATTGCGCCGGGCTTCATGGCCGCAATTTCACCCGACCCAATCATATTGGCAGTACTGGCGAGCTGGGGCACATGCAGGCTGACGACGTCGGCCCGACCAAGCAACTCGTTAAGGCTGCCAACTTGTCGGGCGTTGCCTAACGGCAATTTGGTCACGACATCGTAAAACTCAACGTTCATGCCAAGACCTTCGGCCATGACACCTAACTGCATACCAATATTTCCATAGCCCACGATCGCGAGGGTTTTGCCTCGAATCTCGTAGCTATTGGCAGCCGATTTGAGCCAGCCGCCGCGGTGAGCCACCGCATTTTTTTCGGGGATGCCGCGCAACAGTAAAATGGCCTCGGCAATGACCAGTTCTGCAACGGAACGCGTGTTGGAGAAGGGGGCATTAAAAACTGGGATTCCGCGCTTGGAGGCAGCGCTCAAATCAACCTGATTGGTACCAATACAAAAACAACCCACTGCAATGAGCTTTTCAGCGGCTGCAAACACTTCTTCGGTAAGCTGTGTACGTGAGCGTATGCCCACAAAATGCGCATCGGCTATTTCAGCAAGCAAGCGATCATTAGAGAGTGCCCCGGTATGGGTAATGACATTGGTATAGCCGGCGCTGGCCAAGGTATCTAATGCCGAAGGATGAATACCCTCAAGTAACAGGAATTTAATTTTGGATTTGTCTAGCGAGGTCTTGCTCACACTGCGTTCCTTGACGTGAGCCACGAAAGAGCCAATATGCGTGCGTGCATAGTGGCCTGCGTGGCGGCTGTAGTGGCCCGGCAGGTCCTATATAGGACTACCGGTTTGTGGCGCCTTGTTGGGGGCGCCTTGTTAAGTGTGCCTTGTTAAGCGCCGTTCAGAGAGCCTTGTTCAGGGTGCCTTGATAAGAATGCCCAGTTAATGTACGCCCCACTACCGGTGACGGATGTTATCATGGCGCTCGCCCATGCGCTTATCGGGTTAGTTGCCACCTCCCAGCCCCCACCACCATGAAGCCCCAAGCATGACCATAAATAGCATGACCACACTACCGCCCGACTTTACCTCTGAAATTCACGGCTTGCTGGGCGATCAGCGCTTTCTCACCGACCTAGACTCACTGCAGCACTATGGCCGCGACTGGACCCGCTTTGCCCAACCGGCACCCAGTGCCGTCACACTGCCCGAGACGGTAGAAGAAGTGCAAGCCATTGTGCGGGCTGCGCGTCGATCGGGGGTCGCACTGGTTCCTTCCGGGGGTCGTACGGGCCTGAGTGGGGGTGCAGTGGCCAGTAACGGCGAGGTGGTGGTTGCACTTGATCGCATGAACCGCATTCTTGAGATCAATACAACCAACCGCAGTTTGCGCTGCCAGGCAGGCGCGATTACCGAGGCAGTTCAGGGAGCAGCAAGTGATAACCAGCTGATGTATCCGGTCGATTTCGCGTCCAGTGGCTCCAGCCAAATTGGCGGCAATATCGCCACCAACGCCGGCGGTATTCAAGTCATACGATACGGAATGACCCGTGATTGGGTGTCGGGTCTGAAGGTGGTAACCGGTACCGGGGAGCTACTCGAGCTCAATCGCGGGCTGATCAAAAACAATACCGGTATAGACCTACGGCATTTGTTTGTTGGCTCAGAGGGCATTCTGGGTATCATCGTCGAGGCAACCCTACAGCTGACAACGCCACCAAAAAACCCACAAGTTATCGTGCTAGGTTTGCCCTCTATGGATGCCATCATGGAGGTCCTGAAAGCCTTTCACAGCGTCCTGCCGTTATTGGCCTACGAGTTCTTCTCTGAGCTAGCACTCAGCAAAGTCGTGGATCACCAACAACTGCAACGACCCTTTGAGGCGGTCACACCTTTTTATGCACTACTCGAATATGAGCACGCGGGCGACGAGTCAGAGGCGGCGATCATGACGGTCGTCGAGCACTGCATGACTGAAGGTTGGGTAGAAGATGCGGTACTTAGTCAAAGCGAAGCCCAGCGACGAAGCCTGTGGCGCTTGCGCGAAGATATCTCTGAAACCATCTCGCGCTGGACACCCTATAAAAATGACATCTCAACAACAGTGGCACAAGTGCCAGAGTTCCTCGCTCGGGTAGACACTATTGTGCATCAACGCTACCCAGATCTTGAAGTGGTGTGGTTTGGCCACATTGGCGATGGCAATTTACACCTTAACATTCTCAAACCAGACGATGTCTCGGTGCCTGACTTTCAGGAACGTTGCAAAGCAGTAAGTGCTGAGATATTTACCGTGATACAAAACATGGGCGGATCGGTGTCGGCAGAGCACGGCGTTGGGCTCCTTAAGAAGGACTTTCTTGAATTCAGCCGTAGTGCCGAAGAAATAGCCCTCATGCGCGGTATTAAGCAGGTGTTTGACCCCGATAACATTATGAACCCGGGCAAGGTCATCTAGGCAGTGGCCCCCTTATGGGGGTGCATGACATGAGGGGGTGCATAAATAATAAAAGGTGCATGATGAAGGTGCGTAAGGGCATCTTTTAGGCGCCTCCGATTGTGGGGTATTGCCCACCGCCGATCACCTACAAGCATTCACCCAAAGTCTGCAGCTCAAGGTGCCGTTAAAGTCTTCACCCCACCCTGAGTGCCCAGCAAGAGCACGTCTGCAGGGCGCAGAGCAAAAAGGCCGCTTGCTACCACACCGGTGATGTGGTCGATGCGCTCCTCAAGCGCGATGGCCTGATTAATCTTTAAACCATGCACGTCGAGAATCAGATTACCATTGTCAGTCACCACGCCCTCACGCCACACGGGCTGTCCACCCAGAGCCACCAGTTCACGTGCGACATAGCTGCGGGCCATAGGAATCACCTCAATTGGCAATGGGAATGCACCCAATGTGGCCACCAGCTTGCTCTCGTCAGCAATACAGATAAAGAGCTCGGATGCCGCCGCTACAATTTTTTCGCGCGTCAGTGCGGCGCCGCCACCTTTTATCAGTTGCAGGTGTTCATTTGATTCATCGGCGCCATCAATATAGGCGTCCAGCGGCCCAACACTGTTAAGATCATCCACGGGAATGCCCAGTTCGGCGAGCAGCGCAGCCGAGCGCTCGGAGCTGGCAACCGTTGTCTCAATACGGGGGCGCAGGGCGGTCAATTGCCTAATAAAACACTCTGCCGTAGAGCCTGTGCCTATCCCGAGCACCAATCTGTCGTTGTCTATTGCTGCAACCCGCTCAATGGCCGCAGCCGCAACGCTCTCTTTTAGTGCCTGTTGATCCATAGCTTCGCTGCTCCTAAATAACATGATATGGCTTGCCGTTTTCTCTCCATTAGCGGCCACGCTGGGACATCGTCGCCGGGAGATCCGAGTATACCGATCGTAGGGTCTTTGAGGCGGATTAAGGTTGCCCAAGTCGCCGTGAATCTGAGCACCACCTTTCATCAAAATATTTTGATTAATGGTGCCGATGCTGTTAGATTGCCGCCATGAAACTAAACCCAGAACCTCAGTTAACCGCCGGCAAGAATAAAGCGGCCGCTAACACGTCGCACAATGGCGTTACACTTGCCGCGCTGTTCAAAGCACTGGGTGACTCACTGCGCCTACGAATAGTGCGCTTGCTGAAAAGCGATTCGTTAAGTGTCTCTGAGCTGTGTGAGGTGTTTGACCTGCGCCAAAGCGCGCTGAGCCACCACCTTAAAATTTTGGTGGAAGCTGGGTTGCTGGTACGACGCCGGGAGGGAACGGCCATCTTCTATCGGCGCGGGCTGGCCATCAGCCAAAACAGCCACCTGCTAGAAGCGGTCTACAGCAGTATTGACGCAGAACCGCTGGGTACCGGTCTAAAAGTGGCTATGGCAAGGGTTCAGCAGCAACGTGAGCAAAACTCGCTGGCCTTTTTTCGCACCAACCATGCGCGATTTCGCGAACAACAAGAGCTTATCGCCTCTTGGGAAGACTACTCGCAGGCAGCGTTGCACTTGCTAGACCACAGCAATGCGCCAACAAATCTCCCGCTGATTGAGATAGGCCCCGGCGACGGCCGACTGCTGCCACTGCTTGCGCAACGCACGACCCATGTCGTTGCTCTGGACAATGCGCCCGAGATGCTAGAGAGCGCCCGAAGTTACGCGTCGCAGGTTGCTAACATTGCCTATGTACTCGGTGACACATCAACCCTCACCCACTCTGAAACCCGTTACAGTGCTGCCATCATGAATATGGTGTTGCATCACACTCCCAAGCCTGAGCGGGTGTTAGCTGAAGCTGGTTGTGCCTTGGCGCCGGGTGGCGTGCTAATTATCAGTGAGTTGGTGGCACACGATCAGGCGTGGGCCCGCGAACATTGCGGCGACCTATGGCTTGGATTTGAACCCGATCAAATCACCGCGTGGGCGCAACAAGCTGGACTTGAAAGCAGAGCCGAGCTGTTCATTACCCAGCGTAACGGATTCCAAATACAGGTGCGTTCACTGCAAAAAATGCAGGACTGAGCACCCATTTAGTTAATAAAGGAAACTATCATGAGCGAGTACTCACTGTTTACCTCTGAGTCGGTATCAGAGGGGCATCCCGACAAAATGGCGGATCAAATCTCCGATGCCGTCCTCGACGCTATCATTACAGATGACCCCAACGCGCGGGTAGCGGTGGAAACCTTGGTCAAGACTGGCATGGTTGTCATTGCCGGCGAGGTTACTACCTCCACTTATGTGGATCTGGAAGATGTGGTCCGCGGGGTGGTCAATGATATCGGCTATACCAGTTCAGACGTTGGTTTTGATGGTGCCTCCTGCGCCGTTCTTAATGCCATTGGTAAGCAGTCACATGATATTGCTTTGGGTGTAGATGAGGGCGCTGACAAGCAATTAGGTGCAGGCGACCAGGGCTTAATGTTTGGCTATGCCAGCAACGAGACACCGGTATTAATGCCAGCACCCATCTACTACGCACACCGACTGGTCGAAAAGCAGGCCGAGTTGCGCAAAAATGGCACCTTGCCTTGGCTGCGCCCTGATGCAAAAAGCCAGCTAAGCTTACGTTACGACGAGACAGGCAAACCGCATCGCATTGATGCCATCGTGCTCTCAACCCAACACGATCCAGATATTTCGCAAGCCGACATTCACGAGGCAGTGCGAGAGCATATCTTAAAGCCCGTGCTACCGGCTGACTGGCTGCATACCGATACGCAGTACCATATTAATCCCACGGGGCAATTCATTATTGGTGGCCCGGTGGGTGACTGTGGCTTGACGGGTCGCAAAATTATTGTGGATACCTATGGCGGCATGGCACGTCACGGTGGTGGTGCGTTCTCTGGCAAAGATCCTTCTAAAGTCGATCGATCTGCGGCCTACGCTGCGCGCTACGTAGCAAAAAATATTGTCGCTGCAGGCCTTGCCGAGCGCTGTGAAATTCAGGTGTCTTATGCCATTGGCGTTGCTGAGCCAACGTCTATATCACTCAACACTTTCGGCACGGGAGTCATTGCCGACAGCCAAATTGTTGAACTGGTGCGTGAGCACTTTGACCTCACGCCGCAAGGCATTATTGACATGCTCGACTT
>Ga0181573_10003963_pt1 | contig 12762 bp, 4 predicted proteins | sample 101ome_25_FD_148643 | JGI IMG/M metagenome (GOLD analysis project Ga0181573, IMG submission 148643) | Coastal salt marsh microbial communities from the Groves Creek Marsh, Skidaway Island, Georgia - 101409BT metaG (spades assembly) | ecosystem: Environmental > Aquatic > Marine > Intertidal zone...
CCCGCGACCCACGCGGCGCGGCGGAGCGCAATCGCCCAAAACCCGGACGCCGGTGGCGTCGCCGGGTCGGTTTGTCACCTGCGTCCTGCGTCCTGCGTTGACTGCGGCCATGGTTAGCGGTAAAACAGGCACTGGCGAACTGGGGCGCGTTGCCAACGCGCTGCGCGGTTGAGTTGGACTCTTGTCGTCCCAGGACTCGCGCTGGTTGGATAGAGGCCTGTTCCGAAAGATGAACAAAAGAACCTCCCATCTAACTTAGATATAACATCTGGACTGGGCTACTCATCTAAGCACAGTCCGCAATCTCACTTGCCTCCCCCACCTCTGTCCCCCGGTTATGCCACAGCTCGAAGCCCCCTCCGCTCTCGAGGCCCCTCACGAGGCCCCCCACGTGCATTTCACTCCGCATCGCATCACGCATCAAAACTTCACCCACAACACCTCCGTTCCCACACACGTCGTTACAACGTTCCGCTCCGCGCATGCTCGCACACTCCGCAAAGCCCTTACTCGACCTTGGCGACCTCGAGGTCCGCCTTGTTCTCGAAGGCGAGGGGGTACTTGCGCATTGAGTGGGTCCCGACCATGATCTGCACGAGCTTCACGAGGCGGTACCAAACGCTGTGTTGGACATATGGGATGCCGTGCTTCTCGCAGATGGCCTTGACGAGCGGCTGCGCCTTCTGGTAGGAGAGCATCGACAGCTGCGGCCACATGTGGTGCTCGACCTGGTAGTTGAGCCAGCCGTGCATGAAGTCGGTGAGGTCGTCGCCGCAGCTAAAGTTGGCGCTGGAGAGCACCTGGCGGAGGTAAAAGGTGCCCGAGTGCGGCCGGCAGTGCACGTTGAAGCGGTACATGTCGTCGCCAGCGTGGTTGGTCGCGATGACAAGGAACGAGTGGAGGTTTGTGAGGACCTCGGCAAGAGCGAGGGAGACGAGCGCGTTCATGGCATAGTGGTGGCTGCCGTTGAGGAAGTGGTCGGCCAGGAAGAAGGGCAGGGGCGTCAGCACGAACCGCACGAAGAAGTACGGGCCCAGCACCACCTTGAAGAACTCGAAGGAGCTGAAGAGCGGGTGCCCCGACACGACGAAGGCCGCGTTGATCACGCACGGCTCGTTGGCCGTGGCCTCGTCGACGAACTTGCCCGCGCGACGCGCCTGGTTGACCTTGAGCTGCTTGTACGTGTTGGGCGCGTAGTACCACCACTTCCAGGTGGCCGCCATCCAGCCCACCACGAGGTACTTGGCCGCCACCGGGATCGGCATGTTGCGCAGCTGGGTCATGTTGTGCTCTACCAGGTCCGGGTCCGCGACCTCGCCGAGGGAGTAGTGGTGCAGCTGGTTGTGCTCCATGTTCCAGGCCTCGACCAGCATCCAGTCGAGCCAGTCGCGGAAGCGCCGCCACACCGAGCCCACAGCAAACTTGAAGCGGTTGTACTTGCCGTCACTGCACTTGTCAAAGCCGCCGTGGCAGACGTGGTGGCCCACGATGGTCCAGCGACTCATGGTGCCAGCGCTCATGAGAAAGATGGAAATGGGGTTGATAGAGATCCAGCAGGTCAGGGCGCCCACCCAGGAGCAGAGCCGGCTCCAGTTGATTATCTTCTCCAGGTGCGCCAGGTCCGCGGGGCCCTGCTGCGCGGCCAGCTTCTTGCCCAGGTCGTCAATGTCGGCGCGGAACGCCTCCAGGTCTGGTGTGTGCGAACGCGGTTGGCACGGAGAGGCGCACAAGAGTCAGAGCAAGCGTGAGAGCTTGCGAAGCTAACCTCACTCGGGAAGCGCACAACAGAACTACACACGGCCCTCGATCAAGAGAAGGAGGTTGGGGGTGTCTGCCCCCACCCCCCTGTCCTCGGAGCTTAACGTGTGCGGAGACGCTCTTTTCGCGTATGCGCGGCGAGCGTTTTTGCGCTCGCGCGTGTTTTGCCGTTACATTAACGCCGCTTACCCATTTTGCCGATGAACTCGTCCTGCTTGGACAGCACCGTCGCATCCCAGTCATTTCCGGAGACGATCGCCTCGCCACCGGCTTTGCTCTTCTCACCTCCCTTTCCCATTACTGTTCGTGCGGGGAACAAGGAGTGGGGAATCGTGTGATGATGGGGTAATTTCAATTGACACGACCACAAGACAAGCGATACGGGGCACTCGCACAGATTCCTCATGAATCAACGCTGATTATATTGAGGGCCGCAGGTGACCACCACGTTAGCGTACTCTGAGCTACACCGAGCAGGCGAGGCACAGCGCGCTCACCTCCGGCGGTATATCGCTGAAATGCGTGGGAGGCCTCGCTGCCGCGTCAGAATATTGGCACCTAAATGTTTTTGATACTTTTCTAGTTTGTCAGGCAACGCCATTATCAGCCGCCATGGTGCAGCGGCAGCATCCTACTAGCTTAGGAACGTACCTAGCCGCGGCGGGGCTGTGCGTGGCAGCGCTGCTGATGCCGCTGCCCGGTGGCGCGCCGCTGGTGGGCGCGCTGCCGCCGCCGGACTACCACGCACGGCCGGAGTTCGCGTCGTGGTGGAACCGGTCCAACTGGCGGCGGCAGCGGTGGGAGAACGAGTGGGACTACGTGGACCTGGCCTTTAAGATCGACTACTCGGCGCTGGAGGGTCCCGGGCAGCACCTCTTGAACGGCGTGTTCCTGGGGCTCACCATCGCGCGCGAGACGTTCGCGACGCAGTTCATCCTGGACGTGCACCGCGCCGTGAACGTGAGCACGCAGCGGCTATTCGTGCACAACGTGACGCCGGCGGAGCACCACTTCGAGGACGCCGCGCGGTACGTTATGGTGACCTTTCGCATGTACTCCGCTGCTAACACGACCGAGGACGGGGAATACACCTTCAGCGCAGCGGGGGGGCAGACGGGCAGCGGTCGGGTGGGCGCGCACGACCGCAACCCAAGTTACAGCCGCGGCGGCGACTACCACGAGGACCCTGAGGCGGCCAACGACATCAAGTGGGCCGAGGACGCGACGTGGCGCCTAGGGGACCGCGGCGAGCTGAGCACGGTGGAGGCCATCTCGGAGCTCTCGGATCAGGCGCAGAACAAGGACTCGCTCCTGCTGAAGATGGGCAACGTTACCAACGCGATCGACCCGCAGTGGGGTCTTATCTCCTTGGACTGGGACCTGAGCCTGCGCCTGGCCTACACCATCGGCATTATCGACGGGTCCCTGAGGGGGAGTGAGTCGTACGTGGCGGACCCGTTCGGGGGCGACCACCCCTTGCCGCCGGAGGAGCATCACAAAACGTGGGGCAGCCCGGGGAGCCAGGACCCGACGGCGACCCCGACGGGGCGGCCCACCGGCGGCCCTACACCCCTCCCCACCACGCACTCCCCAACGGACCTGCCCACGGCGGCGCCCTCGGGCACCCCGAGTCCCTCGAGCGAGACGTGGGAGCCGAGCCTGCCGCCGTCGCCCTTGCCGAGCCGCACCGCCTCCCCCAGCGCCGACCCGACGCACCTGCCCTCGCAGCGGCCCACCCCGGTCCCGACCTCGCTCCCCACCAACGGCACGGTGTCATCCTTCGCGGCGGGCGGTGGATCGGGGCGGGGCGCGGCGACGGGCGAGGTGGAGGCGTTTAGCGACGTGCTCTGGCTGAACCAGGGCGCGGACCGGTACTGCGAGGAGGAGGAGCGCGCCCCGTTGGTGTACGGCGTGGACCGAAGGCGGCGCAGCGCGTACTGCGAGTTCGAGTACTTCTTCCGGGAGGACATCGCCACGGCCCTCAACATCTCGACGAGCCGCGTTCTGGTGCTGCTGATGAAGGCGGCGGCGCGGGACCACTCCCTGGTCTACTTCCGCCTCCTTCCGCCGACGGACGTGAACCAGACCTCGACGCACTTCCTCATCGCAGACCTACAAGACCAGACGCAGCGCCTCGACTCGGCCCTCTACAACGGCAACGTCACCATCCGCGTCGACAGCAGCTGGGGCGTGTCGGGCTTCGGGCGCAAGGTGAAGACCAAGGCACCCTACCTGCCGTACGACGTGGACCTCGGGTCGTTCGGCTCGGCGTCGGCCTACGAGCGCTGCCGCGTTACGAGGCGCTGCGCGCGCGCCAAGGAGCACTACAATATCACGGCGGGCACGAAGCGCTTTAGCTACCAGGCGTTTGACGGCGGCCGCCACTTCGAGCAGGCGACCTTTGCGAGCCTGCCCCAGGACGCGTCGGGCGCCGAGGGCGCAGCGGCGGCGAGCCCGGCGGCCTACGCGGCCAGCCTCTCCACCAACGCAGCTCGCCAGCTCGTGGCGTCAGCCATGGCAGCCGAGGTAGCGATGAGCGGCGGTGGGGCCCTCGGGGGCTCGGGGGGGCGCGTTGGGCTCTTCGCGGACTTTGAGGACTGGCACGTGGGAAGCCACGGCTGGCGGCAGCGTGGCGGCGCACCCCCAGTGGACCCGCTCAAGCCCCCGAGCGGCGCGCACTTCTCCCCCATGGCCTTTGACCCGCTCGGGCCCTCGGTGCCCACGGCGCCGCCGGCCGGCCGCGAGTTCGGGCAGTCGCGGGGCGCGCAGCGGCAGTCGGACGACGGGACGGTGACGGACAGCCACCTACACTACCACGGGCAGGACTTTGACCGCTTCCAGAACCGCGGGCTGGTGCTCAACAACCGAACATTCGCGCGGGACCTGCAGACGCAGCGGCGGCTGCTGCGGACTCTCGAAGGCGACCGGCTGTGGCATGAGGACAAGCGGCAGGCAGCGCTTATGGACGCCGAGCTCCGGAGCCGCGTGGACGTGGACCGCTTCATGACCAAGCGGCTGAACAACATCAACGCGCGCATCGCCTTTGAGCAGGCCAAGACGGCCGCCCTCGAGGCCTCCCAGTGCGACGCGTACGGCCTAAACCCCAACCGTCTTGACGGCTGCCGCCTCCTCTTCAACACCTCGGACGCGACCCTGCGCGGTGCCATCAACGTGCGCGGCGTGGTCGCGCTGAGCCCGGGGGGGCAGCCGTGCGCCGTCTTCACGTTTGACTCGATCGAGCTGGGACCCGAGGTGAACGTGACGCTCGTCGGGCAGCGACCGCTCGTTCTCCTCAGCCGCTCCAGCGTCATGATCAACACCACCTTCGCCGCGCGGCCGGCCACGCTGGGGGGCTTCCAGGGCGGCTTCAGCTGGGGGCGGCGCCCGTCCGACGCGCTCAGCGACGACCCGGCGGACCTGCACCTGCGCCACCTTCCGACCGAGGCCGCCGAGCCCCGCGCGGCCTTCATGGACGACGACAACGTCGCCGAGGGCTACCGCGCGGGCATGGCCAGCAGCGGCGGCGGCGGCGAGGACACGTTCAGCCGCGACTCGACGCGCGCCGGGCGCGCCAACGAGTCGACGGCCTCCAACAACGTGAACGGCCCAGGTTCCGGGTCCGTGCGCAACTACCAGTACACGGTGACGACAACCGCAGCGGACGTGGACGAGGTGCAGGTGGTCACGACGAGTGCGGACGATGGGCAACAGCTGGGCGGAGGCTTCCGGCTGCACTACCTCAAGGGCCGCTTCTCGACGCAGCGCATCGCCTGGGATGCATCCGCTGCCGAGGTTAAGCGCATCGTGGAGGCCGACCTGAACCCCTTGCCGGTCGCCGAGCTGCCCCACGCCGTGCGCACGGAGCGCTCGGCCCTGCCCGTCAGTTCGACCGACGGCCGCGAGGCTAGCAGCAGCGAGGCGAGCGCAGCGGGCTTCCTGGCGGGCGTAGGCGTCGTGGACGTGAGCCGCGGAACCGTCGACGAGAACGGCGGCTACGCGTGGGCCATCACCTTCAGGACGGCGACGGGCGACGTACCGCAGCTCGAGGCGACCAACCTCCTGAGCGGCATGGGCTCCTTCGTCGAGGTGACCACGCGGCGCGACGGCAACTCCATCCGAGGCACGTGGCAGCTGCGCATGTTCGGCCGGCGCACGGCGGCCATGCCACACGACGCGACGGCGCGCGAGGTGAAGATGGCGCTGGAGGCCGCCATGGCCGGGCCGCTGCTGCGGGCGCACGTGTGGCGCAACGACGCGACGTCGGGGCACTGCGGGGGCAGCGGCGGCCGCGACGACGAGGGCAACGCCTATCACGACGGCGCGGAGGACGAAGACGGCGCGGACGGCTTCGGAGGCTTCGGGGCGCGGGCACCTCCCGAGGGCAGCGGCAACCCGGTGTCAGAGGAGTACGCGTACAGCGACCTCGACGGCCGTATGGTGCGCAGCGACCCCTTCTGCCAGGCAGGCACGCCGCTGCCACTCGCGAGCCGCTGCAACGACGGCCTTTGCCCACAGGGCCCCACGCCGGGGGGCGGCTTCACGTGGACGCTGCTGCTGACGACGCTGGTGGGCAACGTGTCCCCCCTGAGCCCTACGAGCAGCGACGCGTGGCGGCAGGCGAAGCGCGACGAGCTCGAGGCGGAATGGCAGGGCGCGGGGGAGCCGTGGCCACACCGACCCGGGTTTCTGGGCGGTGGGGAGGCGGGCAAGCTAACGGGGGAGGGCGTGGCGCTGACGGTGCGGCGCGGCCACGGCGCCAGCCATCTGGACCAGCTCCGGGCCTTCAGCGTGGACGAGCCCTTTAGCCTCGCGTACGGCGGCGGCGGCGGCGGCTACGGCGGCGCGGGCGGCGTCGGATTCAACGGCTCGGCCGCGTCGGGCTTCCTGAGCCGGCGCGGGCAGCCGTACGGCGACGGGGCCATGTCGCGGGGCCTGCTGCTCGGGGGCTCGGGGGGGCAGCTGGGCTACGCCGCGCCGTCGGACGTGGCGACCTTTACGAACCCGACGGGCCGCGGCGGGGACGGCGGTGGCGCTATCGAGGTGGTGGCGGTGAACGACATCATTCTGGGCTCGTACGCACGCATCACGGCCAACGGGGGCCGCGGGCGGGACGGGCACCGGGGCGGTGGCGGCGGCGGGAGCGGGGGGTCAGTGCTGCTGGTGGCGGGGGGCGTAGCGCACCTCGAGTGCGGGGCCCGCATCGAGGCGCGGGGCGGCGACGGGGGCCGCACGGGAGGGCAGCCGCACAGGACGAGCCAAGCCTACCAGCGCCGCTATGGGGGCGCGCCGGGGGACGGCTTCACTGCGCGCGACTTCGATGGCTCGGCCGACGACGGAAGCTACGCCGTGCCGCTTGGCCTCGGGGGGCGGAGCGCAGACGACCGGACGGCGCCCGGCGGCGGCGTGCGGGGCTCGCTGACGGCCAAGCAGGAGCGCCAGCTCGCCAACCTCGCCAAGGGCCACCCAGGCACGCGAGCTGGCGGCCGGGGCAGCGAAAAGGGCAAGCGCTTCGGAGGCGCGTCGGCGCGGCACGTGGCATCCATGCGGGCAAAGATGTTGGGCGGCATGTCCTTCACGGATGCGCACGCGGCGGCGAGCCGGGAGGAGGACATGGCGCAGCAAGCGGCCGATGCGGCCACGCACTTCGTAGATCGGCCGGGGGGTGGCGGGGGCGGCGGCCGGGTGGCCCTCTTCGCGCACGGGGCGAGCTTGGCCACGCACCGCGCGCTGCTCCGCACGGACTGGGCTGCCGACCGCGAGGCGGGCGAGGCGGGCAACCTGCTGAGCGGCGGCGGCGTTCCGCGCTCGACCCACGCGCGGCCGGGGGGCGACACGGGGGACGCGCAGAGGAACGGTGGCGACGGCGGGGCGCGGGCCGACAGCAGCTGGAGGCCGCGAGACGGTGCGCGGGGGTCGGGCAGCAACCGGAGCCCGCGCGGGGGCCCGTGGTACGGTGGGGCGCGCGGGGGGGCGGGCGGGGACGGTTCGCGCTACCGCGGCACCGGGACGGGCCACGGGGGCTACGCGGTGTACGACGTCGGCGGGGGGCGGTGCCTGCAGCGGCTCTGGGCCGAGGGGAAGCAGAACGGGACCTGGGCCGAGCACGGCGGCTTCGTGAACGGCACTCAAGTGACCACGACGCACACGACGACGCGCAACGGCTCGGTGGTGTACCTCGGCCCGAACGAGACGGCGGTGGCGTGCGCGGCGCACCGGCAAGGCAGCGCGGGGACCTTCCACCTCGAGCTGGACGTGGGCGTGGCGCTGCAGGTCGCGGAGCGCGGCTACGACGACTACGCCGACGCCGTCAACGCCTCGGCCAACTACGACCCGCGCGCCTCGCAACCGCGCAGCTCGCCGCTCTCACCCGGCGGTCCCGACGGCCTCTTCAACGGCGGCACTTATCACCCGCCGGGCCAGGCGGGCTTCGACTTTGACGGCTACGCGGGCGGCAGCGGTGGCGCCGGAGGCACGCGGAGGGCACTGCGGCTCGACGGGGCAACGAGCGAGTGGGTGGTGACGGCGTCGGGCGTGCAGCAGCGGCGGCCCTTCGCCTTTGACGGCGTGGAGCACGACCTGCTCGGGGCCTGGGAGACGGCGGCGGCGGAAGCGGCGGCGCTCGGGGCCGTCGAGCGGCGGGTACGACTGCGCGGACAGGCGGACGAGACTCGGGGTGTCGCCGAGGCGCTGCGCTGGCGCTTGGACAACTGTACCGACGCGAGCGCCGTCCTGGCCAACTGTACCAACGCCACTGCCACCGCCACGAACGGTACCAACGCCACTGCCACCGCCACGAACGGTACCAACGCCACTGCGCCGCCCCGCGTGGGCTCGAACTGCACCCACGGCGACCCGCGCTTCGAGTGGGCGACGCGCACTGTGCTGCGCTACAACTGCTCGGTCAACGCCACCGAGGCCGCGCGCGAGGCTGCTGCTGCCGCCGTGGAGGCCGCCGCGACCGCTGCCGCTGCGGCCAACGCCTCGGCGGCGGACGCGGACCTGTTTGTGGAAGAGGCGGCGGCGGCGGCGGCGCTGTCACGGAGCGGGGCGCAGTTCGCCGAGTACCCGCTGTACAAGGGGTCGCACCGACCGAGCCGCCTGAGCTTCTTCGTCAAGGTGAACGGCTCGGACGACTTTAGCGACCGGCACTTCAAGAACCAGTTCGCGGGGGCCGAGCCGAGCAAGCGGCGACAGGGCAGCTGGGGCGTGCTTGTCGCGCTGCACAGCGCCGACTACGGCCGTCGGACCGGTTTCGACGGCCTCGGGGCGCACGCGCCGGACGCGAACGCGAGCGCCGCCGACGCGAGCTCGTCCTCGGTGGACCCCTTTGAGCGGTTCGGCTACTTCGCCCACACCAAGCCGGGCTTCCAGGGCTTTGAGCCAGCGGGGCCGGGCGGCGGCCTCGGGGGGGGGCTCGGGGACGCCACGGGGCCCAACCCCGACGGCTTCCGGCGCCGAAACCGCGGGCGCTTCAACGCGTCGTCGTCGTCGTCGAGCGGATCGAGTGAGTCCGGAAGGGTGGGCGGCGCCTGGGGGTGCCCCGAGTGGGCGCCCTGGCCTAACGGCACCAACGCCACCGGGGACGCCCTTCACAACGTCACGGGCAACGCGTCGACGGTCCACTGGGATGGCAGCTGCTGGGCGGCCTGGCGGGACGGCGGCGGGCAGGATTGGCCAGACGTGCGTAGCGAGCGGGCGCCGCGGGTGCTTGTAGGGGTGGCCATCGGCGCCGACTTCCGCCACGGCACGGACTTCCTCGTGGCGCCCGACGAGCTGGTGCACCCCTTGGCCCCCGCGAGCGTGGACCCGGCGTCGGCGCGGCGGCGGACGCGGTCAGGGGCGGGCCACGAGTCGGTGCCGGGGGACGCCTTCGGGGGGCTGCCCGTTTTGGAGCCCTTTGCGCAGGAGCGGCGCTGGTACAAGGTGGACGTGCTCCTCGACTGGCAGCGCCGCACGTACTCCATCCGGCTGGACGACGAGCGCAAGGTCGACGGCGCGCCCTTCAGCGTGGGCCACAACCAGGCCCTGCGCCTCGGCATCTACACGACCTCGGCCGTTACCGCATGGGTGGACGAAGTCTACGTCGGGCCCGACACGACGCGCCAGTTCGAGACGCCAAAGGTTACGGGCACGGGCGTCGACATGGCGCGGCCGCGGCAGACCAACGGCTGGACCGCTGACGACATTGGCGGCGTGACGACGCTGCACCCGATGACGCGGCACGAGTCGCACTTGTCGCGCCGGCGCGTGTACCAGTTCGACAACACGCAGGGGGACGCCTCGGCCGAGGAGCAGTTCGGCGGTAAGCGGCGGCTAATTCCGTTCGACGGCGACGGCCACCGCATGTTCCACAGCGACGTGCACGAGCGGCGGCCGCGGGGCCACGCCTTCCACCGGCCAACGGTCACCGACGTGGAGGGCAGCTACGGCCACCTCGGCGACGGGGGCCATCTCGACGGCGGTCGCATCCATGCGGGGACGCTGCTCTACGTGAAGGGCCACCGAGCTCCGGAGGCTCAGCACCGCCGCGCGGCCACAAGCGCGACTAACGACATGGACACGGCGCGGGACGGCCGGGTGCCGAAGGAGGTGGGGCAGTCGTGGAGCTTCAGCGGCAGGGACCGCAGGTCGGGCTACCGCGGCTACATGGACGGGTCGCGGGACCTGGGCGAGCCTCGGAACGGCCACGGCGGCGCGAGCGGGCGCTACTACTGGTACGGCGAGCACTACAAGGGCCCGTCCGGCGAGGCGGCGGACGGGTCGGGCTACGGCGGGATCTTCGCCATGTCGTCGTCGGATCTGGTGAGCTGGCGACACGAGGGGCTCATGCTCGACTTCCGCAATCTGACCGACATGGTCAACGGCCCGCCGCCACGAGGTGCGAGGCTTGTCGCGGACCGGCCCAAGGTGGTGTTCAACAACAAGACGCAGCTGTACGTCATGTTCATGCACCTCGAGTACGCGCACGACACGGACCCCTCGGACGACAACAGCGGCGGTGGCTACGGGTACCCGCTGGGCCGCGGGGACGATGGCATGGCCTCGACACGCCGCGCCGGCAGTGTCAACGGACCCACGGACTCGGCCATCCCCGCGGCGACCGGCTCGGCCTTTTACCCGGGGTCCAACGGGGAGCGTGCGGCGGTCGAGGCGGCGAGTGTTGCGGCGGCGGGTGAGACGGGCGCGGGCCACGCGGGGGCGCGGCTCTTCGAAGGCCCGGGCACGGACGGGGGGCTGACGGCGGCGGCGACGACGTGGGGCTCGAGTCCGAACGGCGACCGGCCCACGCGCATCGCGCAGGCGACGCGGGACGCCAAGGGTGGCTTCGGCCCCCCGACGCACTCGGACCGGGGCAGCGACGGCATCGGGGCAGGCGTGGGCGAGGGCCTGGACGTGGAGCGCGGCCACTTCCAGGAGCACAACTGGGTGCGGCGCCGCAGTCTGCGCGGCAATTGGACCGGTGGCCAGCTGGGCATGGCGGCCGTGGCGACAAGCCAGTGGCCCAACGGGCCGTTCGACTTCCGGCGGTCCTTCTACCCCGACGGGAACAAGACCAAGGACCAGACAGTGTTCGCGCCCTCGCAGACGGGGCCAGTGGCGTCCGCGGCGGCGGGGGGCGTCAAGGACGCGGTGTCGGGGTTCGACAGCGGCGAGGCCTTCCTCGGGCGCACCTACTACGCCAACGTGGAGTACGTGCTGCCACTCGCGGTGATGCAGCCCATCTGGGAGTCGGTGAAGCGGCCCGGCGCGCGCGACGAGCGGCACATCGACCACGCGCTCACGTACCACCGGTCCTTTTACGAGGCGGACTACGATAAGTTCCACGACACATACCTGCAGCGCTGGCGCCTCGAGGACAAGCTCTGGAGCGTCGTCTGCGTAAATCGCACGGACGGCGCGGTGCGGCCCGTCGACCGCGAGGTGAGCGGCGGTTGGTTCACGGCCGCGGCCTCGGCGACCCCCGGCGCGGCATGGGAGCTGCCCGAGGGCGCCGTTTGCGTCGACCCAGACGAGTACAAGGTGATCCTGGGGCAGGGATGGCCGCCCATCCCAAGCCGCTTCCTCGACCCGCGCGACCCGAAGAACAACGAGTGGCGACCGAGCTCGGTGCCCTCGGTCCAGGCGCAGGACTGGTGGCACAACTACCGCAACGGCGCGTGCGGGATCCGCAAGCTCGACGACGACCTGGACGGCATGGACGTGCTCCTGGAGCAGGGCGCGCCCAACACCACCGCCGAGGGCCGCGCGCACTGCTCCAACATCGCCGACAACCCGCTCCACGCGACGCCCGCGGATCTTCTCACGGGGCGGCTGGCGGTGGTGGAGACGCGGCGCGCCAAGTACGTGGCCGTGAGCCGCTTGACGGACGACTTCCTGGACACGTCGAGCCTGCTGCAGTCGTTCGAGGGCGAGCTGGAGGACGAGGCGGACATGATATCGTTGCTGACGGGCTTTGGGTCTCAGTTCGGCTGGGCTCCCGGCAGTCAGATGGGCTCCACGTTCCACGCCCCCGTCGACTCGTCGGCCCAGCCCGGGCCCGACACCTCGGCCCGGGGCGCGGGGGGCAAAGCCGGGTCGTTGGGCTTCGAGGAGTTCCGCATGAGTGCAGACACGGACACGCGCATGCACCAGTACGAGCGCGCGTTTGGAGACCGGGCCGAGTTTAGCCTGGCGTGCGTGCTGGACGGCTCGTGTACGGTGAACTTCCGGGACCAGGTGGTGGACCCGTCCGGCGCGGAGCGCGTGAACGACGGCGAGGCGCTCGGGCGCTTCGAGACCTTCAGTGGCGCGCCATCCACGGGCAGCCAGGACTTCCGGTCCAGCTTCACCGGCCGCAAGTGAGGGTTCGACTGTCGATGTATGGTGGTATACAACTATAATGGCACCAAAAGGTGGTGCGTTGGCTACTATGCTGGCCGTGGTATCGACCCGGTTCAAGTCCCTCGCGTTTCTATATTTTTGTTGACTGACCGCCCTCCGGGCGGGTCCCCCTTTTAGCTTGTA
>Ga0181573_10003965_pt1 | contig 12759 bp, 12 predicted proteins | sample 101ome_25_FD_148643 | JGI IMG/M metagenome (GOLD analysis project Ga0181573, IMG submission 148643) | Coastal salt marsh microbial communities from the Groves Creek Marsh, Skidaway Island, Georgia - 101409BT metaG (spades assembly) | ecosystem: Environmental > Aquatic > Marine > Intertidal zone...
TTCGCATCTGGCCCAGCCCAATTTCGGTCCAGTCGACAGTTGGAGGGTTCTTGGGAAACGGATCGCTCAGATCAGGGTGGGACAATAGACCCCGAATGGCACTTAGAATGCCCTCGCCGCGCTCTGCATCAAGGTTGGCATCCCCGATGATCACGGGATCATTTTGTTGCGGGGTGTGATCCAGATAATGCGACCAAAACCGGATCTCATCGGCATTGCGCTTGCCGTTCCGGTCTTCTGGTCCGTCGAATGCAGGAGGTGTGGCGTGAAAGACCCCTAGTCGCAAAGTGGTTTCTGCGTCGATCAGAACCGGAATCACCCAGTGGCCGGTCGTGGATAGGCGCTGCAATTTGTAGACTTCTTCAGATGGGAAAAGCCCATTTGCGTCACGCGGCAAGTCTGCCCATTCTAAGTCTGTCCAGAGCGTTGCCGAATGGTCTTCGATTTCCGCATCGGCAAACGGAAAACGGGACAAGATACCCATGCCCCCCTGGCCCGAAAAGCGCCCATAGCCTTGGGCATCGCGGGGGGTGCCTGTGCGTCCATCTCCGTCCAAGTCCATACCGCTTGGCATGCCTGTGTTCGGGCGGGTTGAAAACACATGTGGATAGTCGGGGCCACCAAACTGGGAAATTCGTTCGGAAAATCGCAATAGCGCAAGATTGTGGGCATCAAAGTCGATCCCCAAAAGCACCACAACTTCGGCTTGTACCTTGGCCACGCGCCGGGCAGCGGCCAGAATGTCGGCGCTGCCTTTCCCGATGTCCCGAAACAACAGACCGGGGGCTTTTCGCTCTAGCTCGGTATGAAAAAGGGCGATTCTAATAGGATTGGCTCCGGCCTGTGCTGCCGGAGCCAACAGAGCAATCACTGACAGTATTACCAGCCAGGGACAGATGCGATTTCGTCGTGGTCGTCTTCTTCCTGCATCTGGCGGGCGTTCGCCGCCATCTGGGCCACCCGGCTGATTGCCACGCCGCGCATAATCATTCCGCTTGGCAAAAACGCCCATGCTGCCGTCACCCAGATCATCAGATACGGATCGTTAAACGGCGACACGCCCACAAATCGGAAGAGTACGCCAATCACCGGTGGGATCAGGAATGGCAGGAAAAAGCCTAATACAATGTTAATGCGGGCATCCCGTGACAGACGTCCGACCACATCATCGGTTGTTGTAGGATCGAAATTCGGCATGTTCAGCCAAACGTTGAACGGTTCCTTGTTCGAAGGCCAGCGACGCAGGAAGAACACCGCCATAAAGACCACAAGCGAAACAAGCGAGATAAAATATGCGATGCCAGTCGATGCAAGGAACGTCGCATAAGGGATATTGTCCGCCACAAGGGGGAACTGCATCATCATCAGTCGAACGGGTGATCCGGGCTGGTCGATCGAAAAGCCGATGATTGCGCCAACGTTGTGGATAAAGGTCGTCGTGTTGTGTGGAACAAACATATGGCTTTGGATCAGCGACAGGCAATAGACCATCACAAGCAGCGACATGTAGCGAATACGGTTAAACGGAGGGGCGTTGCGGAATTCGATCAGGCTGGGCGAGACAGAGGCATATTCCATAAAGGTCCAGATCATCATCGAAAGTGAGATGATGAATATGACAGTGCCATTTTGAGAGGCGATGCCGGGCACGACGAATGCTGGCAATGCGAAGAGCACACCAACCAATATCGCCCTAAAGAGCGCACCTGATACTCGTGAAGCCACTGTCTGCTTCCTTTCAAATGGCAGCGCGCTTTGTGTTTTTGCGCGTCTTTCCCACTTGAGCCCTGCCGTTTTAGACAGGTCTGCCTCATTTATGCCCATTTTCTGCCTCCTTTCGGCCCAGAAATCAATCACTCGTTAACTTTTCGGATAGGAATGAGGCATTCAAAGGGGCAAATATGTGACTCTTTGCATTATTTTGGAGGCAATTTTATAGCAAAAAGGCTGGGTTACCCCGCGTAATCCAGCCTTTTCATTGGATTTTTTTAGATTATCGCCCGAGTTAAACCCAAGGGCGTTCGCTTGACGCTTTGGCTTCGAAATTGTCAATCGACTCGGCTTTTTCCATGGTCAAACCGATGTCATCCAGACCATTTAGCAAGCAGTGTTTCTTGAACTCATCGACTTCAAAGCTGAACGTTTCGCCGTCCGAAGTGGTGACTATCTGGTTTTCCAGATCCACCTCGATCCGCGCATTCGAACCCTTTTCGGCATCTTTCATCAGAACATCTACGACGTCCTGCGGCATCACGATTGGCAGGATGCCGTTCTTGAAGCAGTTGTTGAAAAAGATGTCAGCAAAGCTTGTCGAAATGATTGACTTGATGCCGAAGTCCGCCAGTGCCCAAGGCGCGTGTTCACGCGAAGAGCCGCAACCGAAGTTGTCGCCAGCGACCAGAATCGACGCTTCGCGGTATTGCGGCTGGTTCAGAACAAAATCTGGCTTTTCCGAGCCGTCACGTTCGTAGCGCATTTCGTCGAACAGGTTCACACCCAGTCCCGAACGCTTGATTGTTTTCAAAAAGACCTTCGGGATGATCATATCGGTGTCGATATTCACCAAGGGCATCGGTGCGGCAATGCCGCTGAGTTTTTCGAATTTATCCATTACACCAGTTCCCGTACGTCGGTCAGTTTTCCTGTGACAGCAGCGGCAGCAGCCATACCGGGCGACACCAGATGGGTGCGGCCCTTATAGCCCTGACGGCCTTCGAAGTTGCGGTTCGAAGTCGACGCGCAGCGTTCGTGCTCGGCCAGCTGGTCGGGGTTCATTGCCAGACACATCGAGCAACCGGGCAGGCGCCATTCGGCACCGGCGGCTTCAAAAATCTCGGCCAAGCCTTCCTCTTCCGCTTGCGCACGTACCAGACCCGAACCCGGGACGATCATCATGCGAACACCTTCGGCAACCTTGCGGCCCTTCAAGACTTTAGCAACTTCGCGGAAGTCTTCGATGCGGCCGTTGGTGCAGGAACCGACGAAAACCGCGTCGATCTTGATTTCGTTCAAGGGCGTGCCAGCTTCCAGACCCATATAGTCAAGCGCACGTTTGACAGCATCCACCTTGCCACCTTTGAAATCTTCAGGTGCGGGGACCTTGGCACTGATCGGCAGCACGTCTTCGGGCGAGGTGCCCCAAGTCACGACCGGTTCGATCTCTTCGCCTTTTAGGGTGATAACCTTGTCCCAATGTGCACCTTCGTCGGTGTAGAGTGTTTTCCACCATGCCAGCGCCGCTTCCCACTGCGCACCTTTCGGCGCGTGGGGACGGCCTTTGACGTATTCAAAGGTGGTTTCATCTGGCGCGATCAGGCCAGCACGGGCGCCACCTTCGATAGCCATGTTGCAGACGGTCATACGGCCTTCCATCGACAATTCGCGGATCGCTTCACCGCAATATTCGATGACGTAACCAGTACCACCGGCGGTGCCGGTTTCGCCGATGACAGCCAAGGTGATGTCTTTCGCGGTCACACCGGGGTTCAGCTTGCCGGTGATTTCCACCTTCATGTTCTTCGATTTTTTCTGGATCAACGTCTGTGTCGCCAGAACGTGTTCCACTTCCGAAGTGCCGATGCCATGTGCAAGCGCGCCGAATGCGCCATGGGTGGCGGTGTGGCTGTCACCACAGACAACGGTCATGCCGGGCAGGGTCCAACCCTGTTCCGGACCGACGATGTGCACGATACCCTGGCGGATGTCGTTCATCGGGTAGTAATGCAGGCCGAACTCTTTCGCGTTTTTGTCCAGCGCTTCGACCTGAATACGGCCTTCTTCGTTTTCGATGATGCCTTCCAGACGTTCCATCGTGGTCGGAACGTTGTGATCCGGAACTGCGATGGTTTTTTCTGGCGCGCGCACTTTGCGGCCCGCCATGCGCAGACCCTCGAAGGCCTGTGGTGACGTCACTTCGTGGACAAGGTGACGGTCGATATACAAAAGGCAGGTGCCGTCTTCGCTTTCGTGGGCGACGTGGGCATCCCAGATTTTATCATAGAGTGTTTTGGGGGACATGGTCCTCTCCCGTAGTTTTTGGGTGGGTAATGGGCGAACAGGGGCGACGACGCCTTATAGGCACGCAAGAACCGTGCGTGTGGCCCCGAAGAAGCGTTCACGCAGGCGAGCACGGTCGTCCATGTCGAAAATCCTGATCATGCGGTGCAAATACAGCGCGAAACTGAGTCTCGCAAGCACGACTTGAAAAGTTGGTCGGGCGTTCCCAAATATGATATCATAATAATATCATTAAGAGGTCATTATGTCAGAGGTTTCAAAAATCAACAAAGATAGAAGCGCACTTGTGCTGAATGGTGTCGCTATGCTTGTGGTGCTTATTGTTGGCGTTGCGATTGGGGTGACCTCGTTTGTTGCTGCTGTCGCAAACGGTGAAATTGCCACGTTGTTGTTGTCGGTCCTTTTTACGGTTCTATTCGTCGCCTTTACCCTGCCAGGATTTTTCCTGAACCAGCCACAACAAGCGCGTGTTCTAACGCTTTTCGGTGCTTACCGTGGCACTGATCAGACCGCCGGACTGCGATGGACCATTCCGTTCTATTTCCCGCGTATGAAGGTTTCGACTCGTCTGAACAATTTCGAAAGCGGGCGTAGCAAGGTGAACGATGCGGTCGGCAATCCGATCGAGATCAGCGCCATTGTTGTCTGGCGCGTGGTTGATCCGGTAAGTGCGGTTTTCGAGGTTGAGGATTACGAAGCCTATGTGGTTACCCAGACCGAAAGCGCCGTGCGGTCTTTGGCCAGCAAGTATCCCTATGACTTTGGTTTGAATGACGATCACGATGGCATGTCCCTGCGTGGGGATACCGCAAACGTCGCTGAAGAGATGATGCAGGCGATACAGGAACGCGTCGCCGATGCGGGTATCGAGATTGTCGAAGCGCGTATCAACCACCTTGCCTATGCGACCGAGATCGCAGCCGCGATGCTGAAACGCCAGCAGGCAAGTGCCCTGCTGGATGCGCGGGAAACGATCGTCAAAGGCACAGTGTCTATCGTTGAAAGCGCGATCAAGCAGCTTGAGGCGACAGACGGGATCGAGCTTGATCCCGAACGCAAGGCCGCCATGGTGTCGAACCTGATGGTCGTGCTGTCCAGCGGGGCTGAGCCGACGCCTGTGATCAATGCAGGGTCGCTTTACTGACCCATGGCGAAACGCAAAGCATATCCGCTCCGCCTTCAGGAAGACATTCTGGAGGCGGTCAGCCGTTGGGCCGATGACGATCTGCGCAGCGTGAACGGGCAGATCGAATTCCTTTTACGCGATGCGCTATGGCGGGCGGGACGTTTGAAGAAACCGGAAAAGCCGGAACCAATTATAGATACCACGAGCAAAGATTGATCGGTTCTTCTTGCCAAACCCGCGGCCAATGCCCCACAGTCAGGTCAGAGGAGCGTGATGGAAGAAGAACCGCAAGCCACACCTTCGGGCGCCGAGGCCGTTGAAATCAGCCAAGGGCTGATACAAGACCTTTTCGACTTTATGGAAAGCTTGCTGCGCCCGTGGAATGCCTATCAGGTTCTGATTCTAATCGGCCTTATCGTAGCGGCTAAATTTCTTAGCCACTGGTTGTCACCCAAATACCATGATTGGTTGCGTACCCGCGAAGGCTGGACGATGGCGCGGATGCGCTGGGCTGTGGTCATTCACAAACGGATGACGCTGATCTTTTTCGTCATCCTTATTTGGCTGATCTATACGTTCATGCGTGAAGTGGCCTGGCCGTCGCGCAGCTATTTGTTGGGTATCGCGCTGGACCTGTCTGTGGCGTGGTTGGTCGTGGCGGTTGCGACGCGGTTGATTTCGAACAAACCCTTGCGTCAGATTGTGCGATTTAGTGCCTGGATCTGGGTCACGGTTAGCATTTTGAACCTGTCGCAGGAAACCGTGACCCTTCTGGACAGCCTGTCGGTTGATCTGGGCGAGATGCGGATCTCGGTCTGGATTATTCTTCAGGCTGTGTTCATTCTAGGTGTGATGTTCTTTGGAGCAGGCTTCCTGTCGCGTACGGCCAGCGGGCGCATACAGTCAAACACCGATCTTAGCCCCTCGATGCGGGTTCTGACGGTCAAGGTTCTGCAGATCACCTTATACGGTGCGGCGTTCTTTATCGGGCTTCGGGCGGTTGGCGTGGACCTGACAGGTCTGGCGGTTCTGTCCGGTGCCATCGGTGTAGGCCTTGGTTTCGGCCTGCAAAAGGTGGTGTCGAACCTTGTATCGGGCGTGATCATTCTGCTGGACAAGTCGATCAAGCCCGGCGACGTGATCAGCCTTGGCGAAACCTTTGGCTGGATCAACAGTCTAGGCGCCCGCTATGTCAGCGTGGTTACCCGTGACGGTAAAGAGTATCTGATCCCGAACGAAGACCTGATCACCGGTCAGGTGGTCAACTGGTCCCACTCGGACGAGTTTGTGCGGCTCGATATCTTTTTTGGCACATCCTATGGCGACGACCCCCACAAGGTCCGGAAGTTAGCGATTGAAGCCGCAAAAAGCGTGGATCGGGTACTTAACGACAAAGTACCCGTTTGCCACATCGTGGGATTCGGGGATAGCAGCGTGGACTATGTTCTGCGCTTCTGGATCAAGGATCCGACCGCTGGCCTGACAAATATAAGGGGCAACGTCTATCTGGCCCTTTGGGACGTATTTCATCAAAATGACGTGTCTTTCCCCTTCCCGCAGCGCGAAGTGCGGCTTCTGGGCGACACTTCCGAAACCAAGTGACCCCCGATTCCCCCTTGCAACCTTTGAAAATCCCGTTATGCGATGCTATTTTTAAATCAGCCCAGCGCCGGGGCACTGTCGGCGTGTTTGCAAGGAGGACAATGTCCTGTCTCTCAACATTGATGCGGCCGATGCCGCAACGCCGGGAGCGCCTGTGATGGGTGCGAAACCGAAAGTCGGTAGCGATGAGCTGCTGGCCATGATCCTAAGCCAACTTGACGACGATAAAGCCGAGGAGGTTGTCCAGATCGACCTACGCGGTCGCTCGGCCTTTGCCGACTTCATGATCGTCTGCTCGGGCCGTTCGTCGCGGCAGGTTGCGTCGATCGCGGAAAAACTGGCCGAGAAGCTAAAGGCCGATGCGGGCGTTCTGTGCAAAACAGAAGGCAAGGATCAGGGCGACTGGGTTCTGATCGACGCTGGCGATGTGATCGTCCACGTGTTCCGACCTGAAGTGCGCGAGTTCTATCAGCTGGAAAAGATGTGGCTGCCTGCGGGTACGACCACTCAGGCCTGATAGCGCCGTGACCAAGGTTCAGATTTGCGCCGTGGGCCGGCTGAGGTCAGGCCCCGAGAAGCAGCTGATTGACGACTATACCACCAGATTTGACCGAACGGGCCGCCCCTTGGGGCTTGGCCCTTTAACCATTTCCGAGGTTGAGGATCGCAAGAACAGCGGGATGGCGGCCGAGGCCGCGTTGCTGGAAAAGGCGATTGCCGACGGCTCGGTGATCTGTACGCTGGATGAACGCGGCAAGGTACTCTCGTCACCGGATTTTGCGCATAAGTTGGCAGGCTGGCGCGACGAAGGGCGCAGCAACATCGCCTTTGTGATTGGCGGGGCAGACGGGATTGACCCGTCGCTGCGCGCCAAGGCCGATTTTAGCATATCACTTGGTAAAATGGTGTGGCCGCACATGTTGGCTCGCGCGATGCTGTGTGAACAGCTTTACCGCGCAGCGACCATTTTAGCGGGATCGCCCTATCATCGGGTTTAAAGCATGAGGGGTTTCACCCCTCAAACTCCCCAGGATATTTTTGACAAAAGAAAGGGGCGGCTGTTATCTGACCGAGAGCTTGTGGCTTAGATGTGCCTTAACGGTCGGCCACTCTGAGTTGAGGATCGAATAGACCGCTGTATCGCGAAGTGTCCCGTTCTCCATGACCATATGATTGCGAAGAATACCGTCCAGCTTGGCCCCTAAGCGCTCGATGGCTCGGCGGGATTGGTGGTTGATGACATGTGTACGGAATTCAACGGCGATGCAGGCGTTGCCCGCAAACGCATAGTCCAGAAGCATCAGTTTCGCTTCGGTGTTCAGGGGCGAGCGCTGCACCGATTTGCGATACCACGTACTGCCGATCTCGACGCGTTTGTTCGTGGCGTCGATGTTCATGTATGTCGTCATACCGACGGCCCGCCCATCCGGCGTGAGAACCGCGAAAGGCAGCATGGAACCGGCATCTTGCAGTGACAGTCGGCGGTTGATCTCGGCCTCCATCCCGTCCGGGTGGGGGATCATTGTGTACCAAAGATTATATAGCGCGCCATCCGCTGACGCTTCTTTCAGGTCGTCTAGGTGGGTCAAAGACAAAGGGGCCAGCGTGACGTGCTGACCCCTGAGTGTTGTCGGTTTTGGCCACATGGATCAGCCAAAGACTTTGGTTAGAGCTTTATCAACGGCATCGGTAATCGCGTCGATATCGGCGGCGGTGGCAATCAGCGCCGGAGAGAAGGCAATCACGTTGTTTCGCCCCGGTATCGAGCGGTTCGAGGCACCGATGATGACGCCCAGATTTCCGCATTCGGCAACAACGGCCATGACGTCTTTTTCGTCAACCGGCTCTTTGGTTTCGCGGTCTTTGACAAGTTCGCAGCCTTGGAACAGACCTTTGCCGCGCACGTCGCCGATGATCTGGTGTTTTTCCATCAAAGCGTTCAGATTTCCGCGCAGGCGATCGCCCATTGCGGTGCAGTTCTCCAGAAGGTTTTCTTCTTCGATGATTGCCATGTTTTCCAACGCGGCGGCAGGACCTGCGGTGCAGCCGCCAAAGGTTGAGATATCACGGAAGTGGTTCAGCTTGTCCGACGGATCGGTCTTGAACATCTCGAAGACTTCCTCGGTGGTCACCATACAGGCAATCGCCGCATAGCCCGAAGCCACGCCTTTGGCCATGGTCACAAAGTCGGGCTTGATACCGTAGTGCTGATAACCGAACCATTCGGTGCCGGTGCGACCCACTCCGCAGACCACTTCGTCGATGTGCAGCAGGATATTGTATTGCTTGCAGATTTCCTGAACACGATCCCAATAGCCTTCTGGCGCTTCGATCACACCACCACCGGCGGTCATTGGTTCAAGGCACAGCGCGCCGACGGTCTCGGGGCCTTCTTTCAGGATGACCTCTTCAATCAGGTTCGCCGCAGCGATGCCGAAGTCGCGGCCCGACAGGTGCTCAAGCCCCAGTTCGTGCTTGCGGTATTCCATGCAGTGCGGAACGCGAATGAAGTCGGGGGCAAAGGGTCCGTATTGCGCGTTGCGCTCGTCCTGACCGCCCGCCGACATGGTGGCAAGGGTCGAGCCGTGATAGTCACGGTCGCGGTATAGGATCTTGGTTTTTTTGCCGCCGTATTTTTTGTGCGCGATTTGGCGGACCATTTTGAACACCTTCTCGTTCGCCTCGGACCCCGAATTGGTGTAGTACACGCGGCTCATGCCGGGCATCTTCGAAATCAGACGCTCGGCGAATAGCGCTGCCGGAACCGACCCTGCGGCCTGGGCAAAATAGCACATCTTTGTTAGCTGGTTCGCAACCGCCTGCGAAATCCGCTCGCGGCCATAGCCGACGTTGACGGTCCAGACAGCACCCGACACGGCGTCGATATATTCTTTGCCGTTCTGGTCCCAAACGCGCATTCCCTTACCTTCGACGATGATACGTGGCTCACCTGTTTCAAAGGGTTTGTGCTGAACAAGGTGGTGCCAGACGTGGGCTTTGTCTGCAGCGACAACGCCAGAGAGATCGTTTTCGTAAAGATTGCCGTCCATGTGAATACCTGAGTTTGAGGGGCCGCGTGGGCGTAGAAATGGCTTCGGACTCTAATGAGTCTGACTGAATGACGTTGCCCTAAAATTCATCATTTCAAATAGGGCCAGATTGTGGGGTGCCTTATGTCCAAATGATGATCGTTGAAATGATCAAAAACAGAAATTGAAGATAAATATTCAATAAAAACATGAGCATAATTTATGATCATGTAAACGCTTGCAGGACAACTTCTCAAACTCATCCAAGGAAAACCATTGATTGGAATCCTTTTTTCCGTTCGGATCACCTTAGAGGTGCGAAGAAGCATCCGTTTGTCGTGCGGTTCAAAGCCGCAAAGTTGAAACCAACGGGAGAAACTAAATGAAGATTAAATCCAAACTTCTAGGTGCGGTGGCCGGTGCGGCCATGCTGACAGGCGCTCAGGCAAGCGCGGAAATTACTGTAGCCTATTTCCTGGAATGGCCGATGCCGTTCGAATACGCCAAGCAGATGGGCACCTATGAAGAAGCTTTGGGCATGGACATCAACTGGGTCGCATTTGAATCCGGTGTGAAGATGTCTGCAGCGATGGCCTCGGGCGATGTTCAGCTTTCGGTTAGCCAGGGTGTACCACCCTTCGTTGTTGCGACATCAGCCGGTCAGGACCTTCAGATCCTAGACGTTGCCGTGTCTTACGCTGACAACGACAACTGCGTCGTGCGCTCGGAGCTTGAGATTGATGCGTCGAACGCAGGCGAGCTGGCAGGCAAGAAAGTTGCCGTTCCGCTGGGCACCGCGGCTCACTACGGCTTCCTAAGCCAGATGAACCACTTCGGCGTTGATGTTGGCAGCATGGATGTTGTCGATATGGATCCACCGGATGGCGCGGCTGCGATTGCACAGGGTGCGGTTGACATGTTCTGCGGCTGGGGCGGTTCGCTGCGCCGTGCGCTTGAGCATGGTAACGTTCTGCTGACAGGTGACGAGAAGACCGAACTGGGTATTCTGGTGTTCGACGTGACCTCGGGTCCGGCAAATTGGGTCGCCGAAAACGGTGATACCGTAGCGAAATTCCTGAAAGTCACCGCAGACGCGAACGCAATGTGGGCAGATCCGGCTAACCAAGCGGAAATGCTGCCGCTGATCGCCAAAGACGCGGGCATGAGCGAAGAAGCAACGGCTGAAACCATTGCGACCTTCAAGTTCCCGACAGTGGAAGAGCAGCTGAGCGCGGCATGGCTTGGCGGTAATGCGCAAAGCTTCATGAAGGGCGTTGCAGACGTCTTTGTGAACGCCGGTAGCATCGACGGTGCTCTGGACAGCTACGCAGGTGCGGTCAACACCGGTCCGCTGAGCGACGCAAGCGGAATGTAATCCTCCAGTTGCCGGGGGCGTCTTCTGGATGCCCCCGGCTTCACACCTCCAAATAATATGAGCATGGAATGAGCGGACTCTCCATCAATGATATTTCTATGCGTTTCGAGCTGCCGAACGGCAGCCATGTGCAGGCTTTGAAAAACGTCTCTCTTCACCTGAAAGAAGGTGAGTTGATGAGCGTTCTGGGCCCGTCGGGATGCGGTAAAACCACACTGCTGAACATCGTCGCCGGCTTTTTGGCCCCGACAGAAGGCACCATCGAGTTGAACGGCCACAAGGTGACCGGCCCTGATGCCGAGCGCGGCATGGTGTTCCAGCAGGGCGCGCTGTTCGAGTGGATGAATGTCCGCGACAATGTCAGCTTCGGCCCGCGCATGGCGGGCAAGCGCGAATCCGAATGGGGCGCGAACGTGGATCACCTGCTCGACGTCACTGGTTTGGGTGACTTCAAGGACAAAGCGATTTTCGAATTGTCCGGCGGGATGCAACAGCGTGTAGCCTTGGCCCGCTGTTTGGCCAACGATCCCGACGTGATCCTGATGGACGAACCGTTGGGTGCGCTTGACGCGCTGACCCGCGAAAAGATGCAGGGGCTGGTTCTGAAACTTTGGAAAGAGACCGGCAAGACCATCATCCTGATCACCCACTCGGTTGAAGAAGCCCTGCTTTTGGGTGAACGCTTGCTTGTGATGGCCCCCCGTCCGGGTCGCATTCACAAGGAATACCGTCTGCCATTCGCAGATTTGGGTGTGGATGGAGACCTTCGCGAAGTGAAGAAACATCCCGACTATGGAAAAACCCGCGAGGAAATCCTGGGAATGATCTGGGATATGGAAGAAGAAATCATGGGACGGACGGAGGGCGCATCATGATCGGCCTGATTATCCTTTGCGTCTATGTGGCGCTTTTTGTCGGCTCATTCCTGCTGATCACTTTTCTGGTGCGCAGCGCGACCAATGATTTTACCTCGTTGAAAACCGTCACCTTTGGCGACGAAAGCGCGGTGCGTCCAAACCGTTGGGCTTCGATTATCTCGATCGTGGCGATTTTCCTGATCTGGGGCAGCTTCACGGGCTCGAAATACATCCCGAGTTTCTTGCACGCGCCGGCGCCATTTGTTGGCGAAACCAGCTTTACTTATACGCTCGAAGACGCCAACGGCGCCCGCGATGACGCCACAGTTTTCGTGCGGGTCGCCGAGCTTGGCGAAAAGGCTGATAAATTCGAAGTCGAGCCAGGCGAAGGCATGGCTAAAGACGACGCCTTGGCCATGAGTGCATCGCGGACCGAGACCCTGCTTTTTGATAAGAACGACGACGCCACACGCAAGGACGGCGCGCGCGTTGTGGCGATAAACGGCGAAGCCATTGGGCCGGATATCGAGCTGCGGTTAGACGCGGGCCGATTTACGCTGACCTCGAAAGGGGCGATCAGTTTCACGCCAACGACCGGTTTGCAGATGGACCCGCTTTATCTGCCACCACCGGAAAATGTGGTCAGGCGCTTCCTTGAAATCGCCACGGAAGGGTATCGTGGCTACCTGCTGCACGAACACCTGGGAATTTCACTGTTTCGCGTGATTGCAGGATTCTTCTTTGGGGCTTTGT
>Ga0181573_10003969_pt1 | contig 12752 bp, 12 predicted proteins | sample 101ome_25_FD_148643 | JGI IMG/M metagenome (GOLD analysis project Ga0181573, IMG submission 148643) | Coastal salt marsh microbial communities from the Groves Creek Marsh, Skidaway Island, Georgia - 101409BT metaG (spades assembly) | ecosystem: Environmental > Aquatic > Marine > Intertidal zone...
GGCAATGTCTTCAGTGAGCACGAGTTGATCGAGGTCAAGTCGATATTTGAAACGATGCGCGCCAATCAATTCGATACGTGGCACTGTGGCTCGAAACAGTGGCCGCTCATTGATGCCGACATCGCTGTAGCCCACGTATTCCGGGACTACTGGCAAAGCAATATGTCGGTCAAGGCCGTCGTCATAAGGGCCTGCGAAGAGATTAAACAAGACGCCAAATGACGCCTGGCTACCGTTGGTCAACACAACATGCTCGGGGCCAACAGCCCAACCAAAGGTGTTGCGGAGCATCTCGCACAGCACCTCAATGAACATGGCGTTTCCCCGAGGGCTGTCATATTGACCGACAAAGCGAGAAAAGCGGTCAGCGTCATCAACAATCTCACGCATGCTGTCTCTCAGGATCGCGATCACCTCGGGTATGAGCGCTGGATTTCCTCCACCTAAGCGGTAGGCGTCGCCGGGAAAGCGATCAGCACGGCCAAGATCTTCCATGAGTTGTACCGTGCCACTGTCGGAAGACAAACGTTTGGCATAGCGTGAAAGTGTGCGAGTCATCAGGATACCGGTGCTAGTGAGTTCGTTGAGTTTATAGAGATCGGTCGATTGGTTGGCAAATCTGTTTGAATCGTTGCACGCCCTCTGGCTCATAGCCGCCACTCGGTGTAATCATAAAGAAACGCCGTTGCATCGAGTAGCGGCTTGACAGCCGCAGCGGTACCAATCGCCCATCGTGAATCTCACTGGCAAGCGCACGACTCGAGAGGCAACCCAAGCCCAGTCCTTGCTCCACCGCGCGCTTGATGGGTTCATTGTGTCGAAATTCGTAGCGAACATCGAGTTTGGATAGCAGATGTGAAAAAGCCTGATCAAAGCGTTGTCGGGTACCCGAGGAGGGTTCGCGAAGAATCCAAGGTTGCTGGCTCAGGTGCTTGTCATTGAGAACGGCAATGTCACACAGAGGATTATTGGGCGCGGCAAACACGACGAGCTCGTCGCTCAGCCAGGGCTCGAAAGAGAGCTCAGGATGATTCATGTCATTTTCAATTAACCCGAGTTCGACCTGATGAGAAATGACCTGCTCGATGATGGCGGGGGAGTTTCCAGAAGAGACCTCGATCCGCGTTTCTGGGTATAAGCGATGGAAATCGGCGATGTAATCCACGAGCACATGGTTCGCGATGGTGTGACTGGCTCCGATTCGGATCTGGTCGGGCAAGGTCGATTGTAGCAGCAGGCGTTCGAGGTCTTGAGCCTGCGCCAACATGGAGCTCGCGCGGCGTTTCACTGCCTGTCCGAGTGGATTGAGTTCAAGTCGGCGTCCAATACGGTCGTAGAGTTTCACGCTGTAGGTGGACTCTAAGTTCTGCAGCGCCGCACTCACCGCCGATTGCGAGAGGTTGAGTGCTTGGGCAGCGCGCGCTGTGGTTCCATGCTGCGCGATGGCCTGCACAACCTCCAGTTGTCGGAGCGAAAATCGCATGTTAATTAACCTATAAAACTGATTAGATTTAGCAATAAAACCACATTTACGACTATAAAATCGAGTCGTACAATCCGCGCCGTCTTACTTTAATGGTTTAAAGGAATTACTGTCATGGAACAAAAAGCGACAAACGTGCACTGGCACGAGGGTGATATCAATAGAGAAGAGCGCGCCAAATTGCTGGGGCATGGTGGTGCTACCTTATGGTTCACAGGCTTATCGGGCTCCGGCAAGAGCACGATCGCCGTGGCCCTAGAGGGTGCGCTGTATGAAATGGGTATCCTCTGTTACCGACTCGATGGCGATAACGTGCGCATGGGTATCAACAAAAACCTCGGTTTCAGCGCAGAGGATCGCACGGAAAATATCCGTCGTGTCGGAGAGGTCTCCAAGTTATTTGTTGATTCGGGCGTGTTGGCACTCAGCAGCTTTATCAGCCCATACAGAGAAGACCGGGATCTGGTCCGCGCCTTACATGACGCCGCTGACATGCCCTTCGTCGAAATTTTTGTCGACTGCAGTCTAGACGCTGCAGAAGCGCGCGACCCCAAAGGCTTGTACAAAAAGGCACGTGCTGGAGAAATTAAAAATTTCACAGGTATTGATGACCCCTACGAGGCGCCGCTCTCACCTGAGATTCACTTGCATACGGATCAGCAGTCCCTAGAGGAAGAAGTCACTATTATTCTCAACTACCTGCGGGAGCAGGGGTTGATCACTTCGGGCGAATAAGGAGTCTACAGTGAGCTTAATCAAACCCCATGGTGCAGACGCACTCACCCCTTGTATCGTCGCAGCCGATGCTCACGCAACGCTGTCTGCGGAAGCTGCATCACTGCCCAGCGTGCTCGTGAGCTCGGCAACTGCCGCCAACGCGGTCATGCTCGGTGCGGGCTACTTTACGCCGCTTTCAGGCTTTATGAACCGTGCGGATGTGTTGTCTGTGGCGGCCAACATGACGACATCATCAGGATTGTTTTGGCCGGTACCCGTGACCAACTTAGTGCAACAGTTTGACGGTCAGGTGGGTGATCGTATTGCGCTGCGTGATCCAAATGTCACCGGCGAGCCTGTTTTGGCGGTGATGACGGTCGAGGCGATTGAGACCTTGAGCGACGAGGATATGGCGCAAACGACTCAGCAGGTGTTTCGCACCGAAGATCCTGCACACCCCGGTGTTGCAGCATTCAACGGTCAGGGGCGAGTCCTGCTGTCAGGACCCGTTGAGGTGCTGAATTTCTCCTATTTTGAAACTGATTTTCCTGAAACGTTCCGAACGGCCATGCAGATTCGCGAGGAAATTGCTCAGCGAGGGTGGGAAAAGGTGGTCGCTTTTCAGACCCGTAACCCAATGCACCGCGCTCATGAAGAGCTGTGTCGGATGGCGATGTCCGACCTCGAAGCTGACGGTATTTTGATTCATATGTTGCTCGGCAAGCTAAAATCCGGCGACATCCCGGCCGATGTCCGTGATGCCTCCATTAGAAAGATGGTTGATGTCTACTTCCCGCCGAATACCGTCATGGTGACCGGCTACGGCTTTGATATGCTCTACGCGGGCCCACGAGAGGCGGTATTGCACGCGGTGTTTCGCCAAAATGCAGGCTGTACACACCTGATTGTCGGGCGCGATCACGCGGGCGTTGGCGACTATTACGGCGGTTTTGATGCCCAAACCATCTTCGATGACGACGTCCCTGCGGGAGCCCTGTTGCTCGAAATTTATCGAGCAGATCACACGGCCTACAGCAAAAAGCTTGATCGTGTTGTGATGATGCGCGACGCGCCGGATCATACCCCCGAGGATTTCGTCCTACTTTCGGGGACCAAAGTCCGAGAGATGTTAGGCCAGGGGATAGCGCCCCCGCCGGAATTTTCTCGACCTGAGGTAGCGCAGATTCTGATGGATTACTATCAGGCCATCGACCAAGCCAACTAAATACACCTGCTCAATAGCCTGCGGTACACTCTCGGTCCCGCAGGCTTTTTTTTTGGAAGCTCACTTTGGTTCTCACTACCTTGAAACAGGTGTCCCCCCTTGTCAGCTGCGAGTGGCTTGCGGAGCACCTGCACGATTCGGGAATTAAAGTGCTCGATGCCTCTTGGTACCTTCCCTCCGATAATCGCTCTGCTGCCATGGAGCATGCCCGCTGCCGAATTCCCGGCGCACGCTTTTTCGATATCGACAAAATTGCAGACTTGAGCAATCCGTTGCCGCATATGCTCCCGCCGGCTGAACACTTTGAAATTACGTGCTCACAGCTTGGAATTGGTGCCGATCACCATGTGGTGATTTACGACGGCAAGGGAATCTTCTCTGCACCGCGGGCGCGATGGATGTTTCGGGTGTTTGGTCATCGCAGAGTGTCAATCTTAGAGGGCGGGCTGCCGCGGTGGCAGACGTTAGGTTTGCCCACGCAAACAGCAAAAGGTATGGGGCCGCAAACGCCAACGTCACGATTCATCGCCCAAATGCAACATCAATCGATTGCCGATTGTGCCGATGTTGTTGCGGCACTTGCCGATGGCAACGCCCAGGTAGTCGATGCTCGAAGTCACAACCGATTCGTCGGAGCGCAACCCGAACCTCGAGCGGGCCTGGCTTGTGGCCACATGCCGGGGGCGGTCAACCTACCCTTTGCGAATGTGTTGACGGACGACGGCGGCTTTTTCCTGCCGAAAGACGCGCTAAAAAAAGAATTTGCGAAGTCTGGGATCGATTTGACAGTGCCGATGGTGGCCAGCTGTGGATCGGGCATTACGGCCTGTATCATTGCGCTGGCGGCCGAGTTGCTCGGACAGGATCGTGTGGCTGTGTACGATGGGTCATGGGCCGAGTGGGGCGCCGATGCGAGCCTACCCGTCGTGAAACAGGACTGATGAGTCTGCTCCGTCGACATTGTCAACCCGCATCCGGATTTGAGTTCGCGAGCGGTTTAATCTGTAATGAAGGCGACGGTAAAACAGGACGGTTAACATGGATCCGAGAGAGTTTCGCAATGCGCTAGGTTCGTTTGCAACCGGCGTGTGCTTGGTCACTGTGAATGATTCGGACATGGGGCCTATCGCCATGACGATCAACTCGTTCAGCTCAGTGTCGCTTGAGCCGCCACTCGTTTTGTGGAGTATTCAAAACGATTCTGATTGTTTCGCTGCGTTTACCGAGTGTGAGCACTTTGCGCTGTCGGTACTCAATAGCGATCAATCCGCTCTGTCATCACAGTTCGCCAAGCGCGGTGAGCATCAAACTAACAGCGATCATTTTAGTGCCGATGCGTACGGGGTTCCCGTGGTCAATGACGCGTTAGCGGTCTTCTCTTGTGCTATTGATGCAGTTCACCCCGCGGGTGATCACCACATCATTGTGGGTCGAGTAACCAGTTTTCAGACGGCTTCTGGCGCGCCGCTGTTATTCCACGCGGGGTCGTATCACGAGTTGGCTACTGGTTAAATTGTGTTCTCTTTGTGAGCCTAATATTGCTCCAGGCCCCAAAAAGAATGAGTGCCGCTCCGAGAACGGTTGTCCGCGCAGGAATCTCACCAAAGCCAATAAATCCCAGAACCGCTGCAAAAACAATTTGAATATAGCTGAGGCTTGCCGAGCGAGAGGCTGAGTCAACTGCCATGGCGCGGGTGAGGCTCACCTGGCCTCCGTGGGTAAACACACCAACGCCAATCAGCACCCACCAAGCGGACCCCTGAGGCATGACAAATTGGTCGAAGCCGACGAGTAACGCTGCAGGTACGCAGACGAGTGGGAAATACAGAACAATGACGCTGGGGTGGTCAGTTCGGGATAACTTACGAACAATGGTGTAGGCCAGTCCGGCCCCGAAAGCCCCCGCGATACCGGCCGCGAGGCCACTGCCGGACAGCTGTTGCGCTGCCGTCATACTCAGGTTGGGGGAGGCCATCACGATCAGTCCCATCATGCTGAAAACAATGCAGACCAGCGTAGCCTTCGATGTTTTTTCATGGATGATGAGATACGCCAAAAATGCCGTGAAGATGGGGTGCATATATTGCACAACGGTGGCTTCGGCGTACGGCAGGTGAAGCATTGAGTAGAAGAAGCAACTCAACGCTAGAAAGCCCACAATGCCGCGCAGTAGCAGTAAATCTCGACGGTGACCCAGCGGATTGATGCCCAGTCTCCAACAGTCAACCAGGCTCAGCAGCAGCGAGACAATCGCCCTGGCAAACAGGATTTCCATCAGCGGAATGCCTTCGATACCTGCGGCCTTGACCAACGCACCCATGCCCGCAAAGCTAGCAGCGCTGATGAGCATGTACTGAGGGCCGGACAGTGTCATGACAGTATCTCTGAACAGAAGAGGCGCTGTTCCCTCACCGGAACAGACGGGATTGAGGTGCGCATGGTAATACGAAATGGGCATACAATGGTGTTTGTAACGTGGATACGGTTCTCGCATGGGCGCGGTCTTGTCTGAGCTGGGCAATGTCCACGTCGGAACGCCGCGAGTTGCCGGGCCTTCAATGGTGAGGCCAGCGCAATGTGCTTGGGGCAGAACGCGTGGGGTTAATGACGATACAGTTTAGGGGGCAAGGTTAATGGATGAGTTAAGAAGCTTGGCTGCACGGCTAGATCGAGTGGAGTCACTCGACGCGATTAGACAGCTGGCAGCTAAATATTCGCTCGCTCTCGATATGCGAGATCTCGATGCTTTGGTGAATCTGTTCCCCGAAGATATCCGAGTTGGCAAGGATAAAAGCGGGCGCCATCATTTAAAGGCGTGGATGGATGAAACGCTTCGCGATCAGTTCACCGGTACCGCCCATCACATCGGTAACCACATTATTGAATTCACGGACCCGGATCATGCGGTTGGGGTGGTCTATTCAAAAAATGAACATGAGACGCCCCGCGCCGACGGCGGTATTGATTGGGTCATTATGCAAATGCTGTACTGGGATCATTACGTGCGCATCGATGGTCGTTGGCTGTTTCAGCGACGGTTGCCCTGTTACTGGTACGCCACCGATTTAAATGCACCGCCCGTCGGAGATCACAAGATGCGCTGGCCTGATCGCGAGGCTTACGATGGTGCATTTCATAGTCTTTTTCCGAGTTGGGAGCGTTTCTGGGCACACAATAGCAATGATGACTTGCCCCAAGTGGCAGCGCCAGCTCCCTTAGAGAGATTCTTGGAAACGATGCGCGGCCAGACCGACGCGCCTAAAATTCGCACGCGGTAACACGATAGTGTCCTAATGAACGATGCATTTCACTTGTTTCGTGTGCACAGTTTGGACTTTCTATCATTCCTCTGAGGGGACAACGTATGAGCTATCCCAGTGACATGCCGATCATTGATTTGATGCTGGCTATTCCAAATGACGACACGTCAAATTTCTATGACTTCATTAAACCCTTATTGATGGATGAGGAAAGTCGGCAAATGTTCAAGATGCCGGCGCAGTACATGTTTAAAGACCTGCCCAAAGTGGGCAAACATGACGATTACATTGCCTACACCATCGATAAAATGGACGAATTCAACATTGAAAAGGCCATGCTGGGCGTTGACGAGGGCCTCCTCTCTGTTCAGGCCAAGGCAGTCAAACAGCATCCGGATCGCTTCATTGCCAGCTACGAAGTCAATCCTAATCGCGGGATGGAGGAAGTGCGAAAAATTCGACGTCTTAAGGAAGAGTATGACATCAAAGCCATCGGTGCCTTCCCCGCTGGGTTATGCCCGCAGGTGTCCCTCGATGACAAGAAGTGGTACCCGATCTTTGTCACCTGTGTTGATCTGGATATTCCATTTTGCCCCTGCGTGGGCGTGCCGGGCCCCCGCATTCCCATGGAGCCTCAAAAAGTTGAGCACCTCGATGAAATTTGCTGGTTTTTCCCAGAATTGAAAGTGGTGATGAAGCACGGTGCCGAGCCTTGGACTGATCTGGCCTGGAAGCTGATGCTGAAATACCCGAACCTGTACTACATGACCAGTGCGTTCGCACCCAAGCATTATCCCAAGGAGATTATCCAGTTTGCCAACACACGTGGCGCCGACAAGATTATGTACGCGGGCTATTTCCCTATGGGTCTGTCCTTAGAACGTATTTTTGGCGATATGCCCAATGTCCCGTTTAAGGATGAGGTGTGGCCAAAGTTTCTTCACGAAAATGCGCGTCGGGTGTTCAACCTCTGATTCGTCTCGGCTCGCCTAGTCGTAAAAACGACTGATTGTGTCGACCACGCAGGCAGGTCGGTCGGCACCCTCGGCGGCAATCGTCACTCTGACGACGACCTGAACACCCCCTGTGACCGGCTCAGCGCTGACTACTTCCCCGGTGGCGACTAGGGTCGAGTTCACCGGGACTGGCGAGGGAAAGCGTAGTCTATCGGTCCCGTAGTTGACCCCCATTGACGCCGCCTCTACTTGTAATAGCTGGGGCAGAAATAAGCTTGCAAGAGACAGCGTCAGATAACCGTGAGCGATTGTGCTCCCGAAGGGACCGCTGGCCGCGCGCTCGGTATCGACGTGAATCCATTGATGGTCGCCGGTCGCCTCTGCAAACAGGTCGATGCGTTCCTGGGTGATCGTTAGGGGTTCGCTGGGGCCGAGTGTTGTGCCTACCAAATCGAGCAGTTCGGAGGGGGTTTGTAGGATAAGGGCGGACATATTGGCTCCTCGCACATTGAGTTCAGGGTGTAGAGAGCTTAACGGTTTTTATGCGGTGGGTGTCATCATTCATACGGGCTACTCAACTTTAGGCGGGTTGCGCGGTCCCAGATGGCTCGATCAGTGAGATCTGCTAGTCTAACCACCTACAAGTCATGGAAACCCACCTGTGGGAGGAACGATGGTCAATGAGGCTGTGGCGGTTGTGACCGGTGGAGCGGGGCATATTGGCCGCGCAATTTGCTCCGCTTTAATGGCTCAGGGTTACACGGTTGTTTCATGCGGTCGACGCCAGCCTGCGGAACCCATTCAAAGTGGTGATCGCAGCGTACACTTTATTGCAGCGGACATTCGCGAGCCTGAGCAATCGCAACGGGTTATCGATGAGACACTGTCACATTTCGGTCGTATCGATTTACTGGTCAATAACGCAGGGGGCAGTCCGCCAGTTGATGCGTCCTCTGCAAGCCCCGGACTCACAGCCAAAATCATCGCATTAAACCTCACAGCCCCACTGGTTCTGGCACAGCAGGCTTATGAGGCACTCTATAACCCGTCCTGCCCTGGTCATATCGTCAATATCGCCTCGGTATCTGGAGCGAGGCCCTCTCCGGGAACGGTCGCCTATGGCGCTGCGAAGGCGGGGCTATTAAGCGCGACAAAATCGTTAGCGATGGAGTGGGGGCCGGGGATTCGCGTTAATAGTCTCATCGTCGGACTGGTCCACCACGAGGCAGGTATTGAGCACTACGGTGGTGAAGCGGGTTTTCAGCGCGTTGCCAATATGCTGCCGATGCGACGGATGGCGCAACCTTCGGACATCGCGAGCGCCGTGCTGATGCTCGATAGCGAAGCTTCAAGCTACATCTCTGGTGCAACCCTCGAGGTCGATGGTGGAGGTGAGGTGCCGGTCTTCTTGCACCTCGCGCGAGAGCTCAGCGGCAAGCCATAGTAGGTTATCAGCAGTGTTTGCTGTGCCTCGCCCGAATACTTAAGGCCGACCATCTGCGGCGACAAACTCGGCGACGAGCTGGTGTACGTAGGCACTGTCTTCATCGGTCATGGTGGGATGACAGGGTAGCATGATCCCAAATTCCATAATTTGGTCGCTATGGGGCAAACCGTCATGCGGTGTTCTGAATTGGCGCCCTTGTAACATGGGATGGCGGGTGATGTTGCCCGAGAAGATCACCCTAGAAAAAACGCCATTATCCTCGAGGTGCACTTGAAAGTCCCTGCGTGACCAGCCGGTTTCTGGTCGAATCTGAAGTGGGAAGCAAATCCAGGTCGTTTCCGTTTCGGGCAGCGTGGTGGGCACAATAAATTGATCCGCATACTGCTCAAAAAATTGATAATAGCCCTGGAAACGCTGGTTACGCAGCGCCCAGAGCTCTTCGATGCGATCCATCTGACCTAGGCCGAAGGCGGCACCGGCTTGGTTGGGAATAAATCCGTAGGCGAGATCCTCGAAAATAAACAGTGAGTCGTAGTCAATACCATCGAGGCGCTCCAAGAATCGACCGTCACTCTCAGCCACCTTGGTGCCAAACATGTATTTTTCGCTCGAGCGGCCCCAGGCTCTGAGTGAGAGCGCGGGATCGAGATATTTGTCATCATCGAAAAATACCATGCCACCATTACCAAGAGCGGTAATGATATGGAACACGGAAAAACTCGTGATAGAAATATCGGCCCGGGTTGCCGTTTTTCGCCCCCGCAAAGTGCCTCCCAAAGTGTCGGCGGAGTCGTGTACCAGTAGCAGATTATGTCGATCGGCAATCTCGCGCAGCCGGTCCCAATCGCCGATGCCGCCGACAAGATCTGGCACCAACATGGCGCGTGTGTTGGGGGTGATCATCTCTTCGATGCGGTCAGGGAGAATTTGATAGTCGCTCAGTCCCACATCGACAAAGACCGGTTGGTAGCCTGCTTGGTAAATACTGGCAACATCGGTGGAAAAGGTGAGGGCGGGCGTGATGACCTCAGAGCCCGGTGGAAGGTTCAGAAGACGCATGGCTACCAGTAATGCCGACGAGCCGGAGTTCACCATGACCCCGTGACGCTTGCCCATAAAATCCGCAACGCGGCGCTCAAACTCCACGACGATCTCGCCGGGGACTAGGCCGAAGGGGTCTTGCAAAACATCGTTTACACGCTGGATTTCATTCTCGCCGTACATTGCGCCACCATAGCGAACAACCCGCGGTTCAATCTTCTTATTCATGATTCTGCTCCAGAGTGTTTGAGAGTTTTTTGGCAGTCCGCAACGCCAGTTAGTCGGCGAGGAGCGCACACCACTGGGCGTGCTATTCGATCCAAATTGGCGACGTCCAGGCGCGTTCCTGAATCACGGGTTGGTAGAAAGACTCAGCCAATGCATCTGTACAGCAGGCTTCGTAGACGGGGCCCGTCGCTTCACCGTGGGCATAGAGTAGGGTATTGGCCTGCTGTGCCTGTGCTGAACACTGCTGGTCAAACGGGTTAACACCAGCCGCTTGACACTGCAGCGTGCTCCACCGACACGTAGGTGCCTCGAGCAGGCGGACATAATAAAAAGCCGATATCCCCGGATCATAGTCTGGATCCTCCCACACAGTACAAAGCTGTGACTGCCCCTGATTCTGCGGTGCACAAGAGTTGGGGTCGACACCCAGACCAATCGTCGCGCTGCCGGCGACGTCGATGACACGCTCTCGTGGTTGTCCGTCGCTATCCACCCAGCCCTTCACGATCTGTAAGCGCTCGAGCGCAGTACCGGGGTGTGACGGTGTACCTGTGTCTTGCGCAGCGGCAATTAAAAACTGCAATCGGTCCGGAGCAGGAGCCAGGGTTGAGCCCATGGGTACGCCCTGTTGATATCCGATGCTCGCAAGATCTGGAGAGGCGCAGACGTTGGTATCAAAGGATCCGGCAAAGAAACGCACCGTTGGGCGTGTCCCTGATGTCGCGTAGGTTTCTCTGCGGCGTAACGCATCGAAAACAGCATCGCGGGAGTTTTCCTCTGCCCAGACCACCGCGAGGCCGCCGGGGTTGGCGGTGAAATGGTCTTGGATGTTCCGGTATTGCGCATCTCTGCGACCGAGGTGACCGGCGTAATCAAATTCCTGAGCGGCACCAGGCGTCGCGCTGTGCGTATCGGTACTGCCAATAAAACCGAGTTTAAAAGGATTGGTGCCCGAACGGTCTCCAAGGAGTAAGCCATCTTTTAACGCATTACGAACCAAATTGCGTCGAGCAAACTGATTAATGGCGACTTCCTCTCCCCGTTCACTGCGCATTTTACCGTTAACCGAACCCAGCATATGTAGGTTGTCTGCGGGGATTTGCTCAAAGTCACACAACTCATCCTCTGTATCAACGCCCACGCCAGCAAGCCGGTCAAAGCGGCACTCGGAGGCTCCCTTGTGTTGCACCAATTCCACCAGCGGTTCAATCCTCAGGCGGTCCTGAGCCTCCTGTTCGTCGAGCGGATCGCGAAACATTTTGCCGCCAGCGAGGTTGCTGTTGTGGGGTATCGCCAGGACGTCACAACCCGAATCCGACTCAAGACACTGTGACTTCAACTCATCCCACAAACGAGTGAATTTCCGGTCAGTGTCATAAATCGAAATCGGTGCTGGTGGTACTTGTTCGTTGCGAAAAATCACGTTGCGGTGCATGTTGCGCTGATCTTGCGCATCGGTGTACTCGTAGGCCACAAACGTGGTGAATCGACAGTCGCCGCTGTCATCGTTGTGTCGCGCTGCGGCCGCTTGTATTTCGCGCCAGACAGAAGCGCCAGCTGTATCGCAGTCGCTGAGATGACAGGCTGCAGTCAGCTCAGGTTCATCTGCGCTTTGTCCGCCTAGGCTCGTCCACCACTGAGCTGCTAGCAGCTGGACCCACAGATTATCGGCTCGGGTCATCACACAATGTGGCCACCAATAACCCAGTCGCCAAGGATCCGCCGTGCATACGGAAACTTGACCGAGAAATTCAGCGTGATCGGTGACAGCAGCAAAATCTAAAGGGCGATCGATACGGACGTCGCGAGTCTGCCTGCCGGCAGCGTCAGGCAAGGTGATCACTTCCCCACGCGCGTATCGATAGGCCTCATCAGGGCCATTGCGCTGACTCTGCGTGTAGGAGTCAAAGGAATAGCGGGTGTGAATGTGCAGGTCACCAAACAGTGCTTTTTTGCTCTCTTGTCGATCCACGCAATCATCGGCAGTTGCCGAGGCGATACCAAACACAGAACAGACCCCAGTGAGAACGAGTGCAGTTCTCAGAAGATTCTTGAAAAGGTTTTGGGCTGCATGCATTGTTTTTACACCGCGTCCGGCCGAAACATGGCGTCGTGGCCGCCATCAACGAAAATGACCGACCCGGCGATGAAACTTGCGGCATCCGAGAGCAGAAATTGAATCAAGGCATTGACGTCAGAGGGGATTCCCGGGCGCCCGAGCGGAATGCTGCCGACAAATTGTTTGATGGCGTCACCTAGCTGCGGGTCCTCCGCGACCGCTTGCGTCATCGGTGTCTCGATATATCCGGGTGCGATGGCATTGAGGTTCACGCCGAGCCGCGCGAGCTCAGGCGCTCGGCGGCGAACCCAGCGCGCCACAGCCAGCTTGCTACTT